>Ga0179593_1324963_pt1 | contig 23585 bp, 26 predicted proteins | sample CZODoug2_1_08_16_FD_185931 | JGI IMG/M metagenome (GOLD analysis project Ga0179593, IMG submission 185931) | Vadose zone soil fungal communities from Angelo Coast Range Reserve, California, USA - CZODoug2_1_08_16fungal (PacBio error correction) | ecosystem: Environmental > Terrestrial > Soil >...
AAAAAAGTGCCCAACCAGACAGAAAGAGGTGTACATGTAAAAGAGGGGGCGGGGGCGTGGGGTGGTACAAAAAAAATCATGCGTGGGAAGCAGTGGCAAAAAAATCAAAAATGGATGAGAAGCTGACCTTAACTTTCTGGGGGGTAAAAGAAGAGGGAAGGTCGAGAATGGACGGCAAAGCAAAGAAAGCGCCAAAATTTAACCGCTGTTAAAGGGCTGGGGGTGGTTCGACCACCGACCCGGACAAAGATGCATGAGTAACAGACCATTTTGGGAGCAGTAGGACGGGGGCTAAATGACAAGCAAAGTCTGTTTCCTGACCATCGAGGAGGGAGAAAAGGGGGACGGGCGATGAAAAACGATTAGACAAGGGGGATCCATCATCCCCTGGATTTCACCGAAACCATTTGAGTGGGTGGGGACGAGAGATTGCAGCCGAAGTTAGAGACCGCTGGGGTGGAATGGGAAGGGTACGACGGGTCGGGTCTCAACCTTCGGGGCGAGAGGGTGAAAGAAATGGTAGTCAAACAATGGGGGCGAGAGGGAACGATAAGGATCACAGGCTTTGGGTTCAAGGCTTTCCGAGGGTTGACCCCTACGACCGGGGTGGCTAAGAAGAGAAAGGTGTAGGAAGAGGGAAAAAAACTGGAAGGGGAGGGTTGAAGTATTCCTTCAGACGCCCGTCAAGAACGGGATCAAACAGCAGGGGCCCTTAAACCAGTCACAGAGAAAAGGACAGCAGACGTTTGTGAAACGGGCGGAAATGTGGGGGAAGAGGGAGAGGAAAAAGTGTTCAAGGGAGTAAAAGAAAAGTCCGGTCCGTCGCCGTTTGAAAGAAAAAAGAAAACAATGTTTGTCCGCCAGAAAAAGGGAAGGGGGCGATTGAAGGTCTCGCAAGGAGCCTGATGCGAGGTTGTGAAAAGCCTCGTGGGCCTGTAAGAACGACAGAGTTCGATCAGAGACCATCGAAGGAAACGCAAAGAGGAAAATTCAACCGGTAGTACGCAATCAATTCCTTGGGAAGGCGAAAAGGGAGGGGCTGACCGTCGGACTACCGGTTCAGATAGATCGAGACAAGCTCTTTCATGGGCGAAAAAGGGCGTAACAATAGGGGCCCCAGAAAACAAAAAAGTGCTGTAGGGAAAACCCGTAAGAGAGAATCGTTCGTGAAAAAGGGGCGTGAGAAGCAACCGCCCCTCATTTGGAGAAAAAACCAAGGTGAAACGAAGAATTGGAAAGGGGGAGGGGGGCTTGGGAAGGTTACAAACGAAAAACGACAGGGGGGACACCATAGAAACGAAATTAAACAGCAAGGAAAAGGGGGAAATGGTGTTCCCTTCGGAAGAAGAAGACAAAAATCTTAAGGCAAATGTCAAAATAAGGGGAGAACCCATCGCCAGAAGAGAATGGTGTCCTCCTGGGGGGAGAAGGGTTCCAATTTAATGCATGCCGAAGAAAAATGGGTGGAGAGGCCGGCGGGGTGGGGGGAAAAACTTGGACCAATGGGAACTGGTCAAAAAAAACGAAAAAATCGGTACACGAAAAAAACAATTTGAGAAAGGCGCTCATCGACCGCAAAAGGGGGGTTCAAGTCAACCGCCATGGAAACCGGGCAGATTCCGAAGACCCCCCCCCCCACCCCCCCAAGGAGACTGGGAGTAGCGCTGCCGCCCGAGACAGCTGGGGATAGAACATAAACATCCCCAGGGTCACTTTACTTGGATTGTTCAAGGAAGGTCCGCAGGCAGGAGCCCCTAAAAGGCTCAAAATAACAAACCATCCAAGGGCGAGAGATTCCCGAATGCAAACTCCAGCTGTCCTCAATAAATGGGGAAAAAAGAGTAAAAGTTTGGAAAAAAAAAGATAAAAAAAAGAAAAAACACCGCAAGCCAGAATCAAGAACCGGGAAAGGCTATTGCGTTCGTCCGGGTTTTTTTTGTGTTCCTCATTTTGCCAAGGGTGGGGAAAGATAAGAAAAGAAGAGGGGAATCAAAAAAGAAAGAGGGTGCGGAAGGGGGCGAAGGTATCGAGAATAATCCGAGGTTATCGTCAGCAAAATTTCCCTTTCAATTGCATTTGAAGACCTGGACTGCTTTTGGTTCAACGATGTAAGAAGTCCACCAAGCGTTGGGGGGTAACTTCAAAAAAGGAATTAAAAAACAGAATGAATCCATAGGCACCACTTGAAAAACGCAGGGGTGTGCGACATTTTTTAATCTAGGAAGAAATTTTTGAAAAGTTGGGGGTCTTGGGGAAAAATGGGCGAAATCGGAAAGAAAAACCCTAAAAACCGCCCATGAATCTCACAAAAAAAAGTGAGTAAGATGGTTGAGGGTTTTCAAGGTTGCAGGGGTTTAGAAGCGATGTCAAATGGTCCCCAGGAACTTCTAGGGACGGAAACAAGAAAAACCCGAATCTGGGCGTTGGACGCCGGAACAAAAACGGGGACTCAGGAGGGCAGGTAGTGAGATGTCTATATCGCAGAGCAAGGGATGAGGGGATTAGATGTAACAAACCCCAACATTGGTCTTCAAGCATTTTCAAGTACTTTGGTTCCGAGAACCAGAAGCTCAAGGGGAAAAGCGAAGAACAAACATACAAAAATGTTGGAAAAAGAGAAGAAATGGGAAGACTAAAACATTTATGGTTCACATCGGGCAATTACCGGCCTCGGGTTTTGGTGGGGTGTCAGTGGGAAGAGGATAAGACTAGACAGGGATCACTTTGGTCAGTATACTCGAAGGGGAATTCCTAACTTCAAGCTAATGCATGTTCGAGGAGTCTTCAGTGACTTATGCCCTTGCTACAAAAGCGAAAATCATTGGCCTGTTTTGCACCGCGAAAAAGCTACGGAAAGAAAGATCTTGTCAGTCCTAAAGGAGACGGCCGGGTTGAAAGGTAACGGGGGGGGGAAAAATGCGGAGACCTGACCAAGAAAAATAAAGTGTTGCGGAGCAAGAGAAGGAATTCTGAAAAAAGGTGGTAGGAAAAGGGGGGGAGTGAGCGCACCCAAGGAAAAAAAAAATGTTGAATTAAGGAGCAGAGCATTATGTCCACCTCTGGGGGGGGAAAAGGGTGTAAGGTCAGATATACCAAAGATTGGGGCTAGGAGTGGGAAAAAAGGAGACACTCCAGGGAAAAATTGAACATTGGGAGGGGAAAAAATTCAGGGATTTCCCCAGGGGTGGGTGATGGATATCAGGAATGGTCTTAAGGATGGGGACAGAAAAACCTGTGTCAAGGTGGCGGATTCCCGGGAGCTACGAAAAAGGAACCACACTCTTCACTGCACTCGCGGGGAAGCAGAGTTTGGTGGAGGGGTGGAATCGACAATTCCGGGGAGCTGATGAGGGATCTATCATAACATCAAGGGTTAGCCGAAAGCTCAAATTAGGGCCAGGGAAAGGCGGGGATCTCCATGGTTCACCCGGGTGGAAGGAGAGGTCCGATGCGCCAGTTTACGGAATCAGAAACCCAAAAACGGGGAGGAAAAATCCGCAGGACGTTGAGCTACTGGTTTGCACCAAGAAGTGAATTCGGAAAGATCAAGGAGGACACAGTTGGGGGAAAGTAAAAGTGACAATCCGGACGGGTGGGGGGGGGGAAAAACCTCGTTCTCTAGCAATCTGGCAAACGGCACATTCAAAAAAGGAGGGGAGGGGGGCTGGAAGTACCCAACTGTGGGAGAAAGTTCTTAAAAGGGGTCTGCCTGATCTTTAAGAAGAGAAGGCCCATTGTCAGTATTTGACGTAGCAAAACACCACCGGTCATCGTTTCAGGAAAAAGCGGACACAGGACGTGACTTCGACCCGCAACAGCCGGTTGAAACAAGGTGGGATGTAAGCGCCAAAAAGGGGACAACCGAAGGGACGACCAACCAAGAAAAATCGGAAGTGAGAGGGACCACAGCGAGCCCCCAGTTATGGAAACGTGTATACTCAGTTGAATATCACGGACGGAGTGAAGCCCCGGAAGGGACCTGAGCGAAAAAAGAAAGGAAAAAGGAAGTTCCAGAAAGCCCTAGGCGTGAACGGCCAGCGGCTCAGTCCGGTTTGTGGCCAAAAAAATTCGGGAAAACAGAGGGCTTTCACGCATGCACGGAAAAGGGAACGCTGAAGTTGAGACATGGAAAAGGAGGCCGATTCTTCCTCAGCGAACCACACGCCAAAAAAGTGGGACAGGAACCGAAGGGGCGAACCGGGTGGGCCTGGGTAGATCAAACAGGGGAGAAGGGAAAAAGGGAAGGAGAGAAAACGGCACAGCAGTCACCATCGTGTTGAACTTCGGTCAAAACTGGTCGGGGGGGGGGTAGATTTGGAGGGAAAATAGAAAAAGGAAATGAACAAGACCCATTGACGTGCTGGTAAGGGGGTCGATCTGAAACCAGCGCCACCAAGCTTCAAGGTGGGATGCCACCGCGGGAGAAAAGGGGGCTGCGGGTAATCAAACGATGAATTAACACGACCAATGCCGGGGTCAGGACGTATATAAGGGGGACGGTGGCTTCCGCCACTTGGTGCGCAATAAGAAGCGAAGGTCAAGTGGGAAAAAGGGGGGTCCAGCAAACGCACGGAGCAAAAAAAAATGTGATTGGACATGTCAGACTTCGCGTTGAACTCCAGGAAGGGGTGCATCAAACGGGTGGGCGGCGGTACCGAACATGTGTGGCTGTCCGCGGTCGAAACGATGACCGGTGGGGGAAAGCGGACTTTGAAACTGGCCCGTAGACTCTTGCGAAAATTGCATAGAGTTAGACGGCCCGTCATGTAGACATAGTCCAAACCGCCGGAAGTGCCGCATTATATTTGGGGGGGAAGACGCTGTTCAATTTCGTACAACTTCCAGGCTTGGGCCGGGGGAGCGATAAGCACAAAAGGTGCCGGGAGAGCCGATTCAGGGATGGGCAATGGCCAGGAAATTCCGACTGCGATGTGCGCCCAAGCTTTGAAGTTGCAAAAGAAAGGATCGCTGACCGAGGGATCCTACTGGCGATAAAACGGTCATGGACGGACTTCAATCCTTTAACTAAAAGGTAGAAGTATCAAACGGGGTCTGATAGAGAGACAAATAAAGCTGCTCTCGGAAGGCAGAAAAACTACCCAAGCATTGCTGGAAAAGTGCACAAAGTCATTCGGGCGAGGGTAGCTAAAGGGGGGAGCAGGAACCTCATTGCCGGAGTGTGACATCCCGCCACCCACGAAAAAAATTGGGGCACCTGGGAAAAAATGGAAAAGAGGGGAACGACATTGGAACAAGCGTAAGTTGCGGTAATGGACTTCGTTTAGTCGGAACCAAAAAGGGTATGACCAATCGCTTAAACAGACGATCAGTACAACCGGTGACACGTTAAACTCTTGCAAACGGCTTGCTGCAAAACGGGCTCAAGAGTACAGGGGGTCAAAACAGGCCAGTCTATAGAAACACCTGGATTGGGGAAAAAGCGAGCCAGGTACGCTTTCGCAAAACTGTTTCGTCAAAACGGCCTCCCGGCGGTAAGAAAAGCCCCCAGGCGGGAAGTCACCAGGAACGTCGATCGTAAGACCGCTGGCCGGGGGGTGATGGGGGGAGAGTCCCTTGAACGAACCGCCCATAGAATTCCCCGACGGCCCGCTGGGGGCAATGCAACTGCAAACAACCATCGGTCGGAAAACCCCTATCACACAGTTTTTGGATCAAACACCAGGGAAAAAGAAAACACCGCGATCCGGCCGCAAGAAACACCGTCCCCGCGAGTGCAATGAATGGTTTTGGGTCGGTTGCCCAAGGGTACCGCCTGTACTCGGAAAACAACGACACACTCTATGGCTGGGGGCCAGAAGAATAGTTTAAGAAGTTCAGGGAATGCTTTGGGAAACAATTTGAAAGGATGGGTTTGCACTCGTAGGTTGTTTGGGAAGAAGGAAGATACTCCGAGACCGACTTACTCCGATACCGACTGGTACGGGTGGTTCTGTAAGTGGGGAAAGAGGTTCAGGTCAAAAAGGTGGTCTGTGTCCTCTAAATGGCGAAATCGAAAATCCAACCAAAAAGGGTTAAACCCCTCTCTCACAAAAAAATAGGAGAGAGGTTGTCAGGGTTAAGGGGGTTCAGTTGTCATACTTTCAGTTAGGAAAAGGGACGCCGCAATGTGGGTTTGGACCATTTTGCCATCTGATCTTACCCTAAGGGATTCACGTGACCCCCCAAAGCGTGAAGGATAAGGAAAGTCAAGGAAGGTCGAGTAAGTAACAGCTCGGGGAGGAAAGTTGGTACCAAAACCCAGTAAAGGTCCTTCAACATTCAAGGTTCCGGGCTCCATGCCTCCCCTAAACCATGCGTTGTTGCGGGGAGAAGGCTGAGGAAGTTCACCACAAAATTAGCGAACAAAACCATGGTCATAACACAAAGGGAGGTGCTTGGGACTCGTGTTTAGGGGATGTAAAGCTGCCGTAATGATCAACCAGTGGTTTTTATCACCGGGGGGAGGGAGGGCGTGGTAATTTGCACCAGAGCGGAGGAATGTGTCTATGGGGAGCCGTTAGGGGACCAGTGGCACAAAATATGACATTTTGGGCCTCACGACGGTAGCCAAAGGGGCCAGCTTGGGGCCGACCAGGCTCGAGTTCGCGCTAGCCTGAGCGCGCAGAAAAACCAGGTGGTGCAAGGATCTCGATGCGATAAGGGACCTGGTGCCTGTTTGGAAAGCCAAGAAAGAAAAACTGGGGCTTGCGGTGGGGCTTTTAAGAACCCGGCGGTGCAGACAGGTGATCGTGGCCGATATGGAGGGCAAAGCATGTGCCCACAACGTGGTCTCGAATCAAACAAACACAAATTCTTCCTTTGGGGCAGCCGGCCCGGAAGAGGGCGGTGGAGAATGGGGGCCCGGAAAGGTACCGGGCATGCAATTTTTCTTGTGACGCAATCTGCCTGAACGGCGCGCTCACGAAAAAAAAAATTAAAACGGAAGGAAGGGGGGGAAATGTGGCTAGGTACTCGAGGTGTTGCTGAAATTCGCAAAAGCATCGGGGGTCACCGGCATCAACTGGATTGAGCCGTCCGAGTAGGGGGGAGGAGAGAAAGGATGGCCAGATGTCGGGGCGTCTGCAAACAATCCTAACAAGCTTAAAGACGGGTTAGGTGACCCAGAAATCAATGCGCCGGGACGACGGACAAAATGCACAAATCAGAAAGGACGTTGGAAAGGGGGGTACCTAACTAGGGGATCCCAGGTAATCTGAAACCCGCACCTTAAGAAAATCCGCTGGGGAGGGGGGGCACAATGCCTAAGCATCTGAAAATGCGGTCGTGGGGGGCCCAACGCATCATGCCAGTGTAAAAAACTGTCGGAGCCCACCGGCACGGGCAACCGCTAAGGAACAAGGCCGGGAAGGGGTTTCGTCACGACGGGACACAGTGACTTTTAAAACGGAGATCCATCAATAAGAAAAAAAAAAAGGGGAATTTGACCGTCCAATCCCCGGGAGCTTACGCGGGCGCGTGACCAACATCTTTGGCTGGACAACAAGGGAACAATGTCTGCTAGGATAAGGGGCGTGAGGGGCAGCATGTCAGATAAGTCCCCATTCCTGCGGCGAGCGGTCGGAAAGGTGGCTTCAGTGTGAATGTTCCGAACATGCGTAAGTGGACAAGGGAAGGGTTCGGGAAAACCGTTTGAACACGGGAAATGGGACTGGCGCTGGGCCAGAAAAAAAAAAAAAGGAGGGGGGGACAAAACTCTCAAATCAAGGGCGTTAGGGGCGAAACGCTACCACCCACCCAGAACATCTTGGGACCCAATAAGAGAGTGGGTTGGTCTCTCTCAACAAGAAAAAAGAATACACGAGGCTCAAAGATAATGGTCCGGGGGGGGGGAGAGGGTGGGGGTAAGGTGTGGGGAGAAGCATCGGAACCAACAACCAAAATGGTCTGGAGAGGATAAAGGAATAAGAGGATTGAATCGAAAGAAACGCCCGCTCCCCAATACGCGTTCATGCTGTCTATGACCACCAACCCGCCCGCTCCGTCTTCAACAGGGTCGGTTCTATATGAAGAATGAAGTTTAAACCCCATCAGAAATGGTTGAGTGGGGTGTGCGGTCGGGTGGGAAAGGGGGGGGGGGGGGGACTTGGAAGGGCAAGAAAAAACGAGTATAAGGAACATTGGAACGGTCAAGACTGTTTGCCCGCGAGCAAGGTGTGCGTGTCTAAGGGGTAAACTACGATGGGAACGCGTTAAGCGGTATTAAAAGGTGCCGAGGGGGGGGACCGAGAATCACGGACAGGCATTGTGTCAAAGTGCTCGTGTGGGAGAACGGCAAAGTGTTTGATAACAAGTACTGAACACGTTGTCAAAGAAAAACGACAGAGGAACATCCAACATACCCAGGAGGGGCCCTATTGTCCACCCCATATCACTTTGTTGGTCCGGCGTCTTGACCACGTTTAAATATTGGGACCTTCTTTGAAATGGATTTTGAAGTCACTCCATGAAGGGGACAAGTCTACTCTGGGGACCGAAGCCTAGCGTCTTGGTCAAAGCGCAGTCAAAACGTGCCGGACTGTAGGTTGTTGAAGCAGAAGGGGGGGGTGGTGGGGGGGTGGGGGTCGGGTGGTGGCGGACGGTAAATGGGGGAGTTGGGCTGGCTAGAGGGGCGGAGGATGATGCACGGCACTTAAGAAAGTTGAGCGAAAAAATTCTTGTATCATTTCTCCGCTTAGTGGAGAAAAAATCTACTGGGACGACCCTGGGGGAGCCTACGCCGTCGAATCCACAGAACTTCGTCTGGCTGCTCTATATGTCGTATGAGCCGCCCCGCAGCCAGTCAATGGGAAACTGCACAGGTATTGGACAATTTAAAAAAACCATCTAGTCCGAATCCAACTGCTGGGGACACCGCAATTCACGGCAGAGGAAATGATGAAGAGGTGGAATCGGTTAGGTTAACCAAGGGAAAAGGGTTCCGTACAGTCCATCCAAAGACTATCAATGTGCTGTCCACCCGTTTCACGGGGCGGACGTGTGAGTGAGCAGTCAAACGGCCCGAACGTTTACACAAGGGTAGCTCCCAGATCCAGAAGACGCCAGCCACAGGAGGCACTAAGGGAGCGCTCAGACGGGCAAACGACAGCGAAACCACCAACAACACCCAACCCCCCACACAGATGGAACTGAAGGTCAAACGGGAATCGGTAAACATCCCCGCTGGGACACAAGTTGACTGTGATGTCCACTGGTCCGCCGACCTTCGAAAGAAAAAGCAAAAACAAAAAAAAAAAGGTAATTTGAGGGCCAATGGAAGGGCAACCTGAAAACCGGGGGAACAGTTATTTGGATGACGTAGTCGATTAAACCAACTCTAGTGCAGACCGCAATCAAGCGGCCAATGAGGAGGTTTTTGGGGGCTTGTGGCCCCATGGTTTAAAGAGGCCTTGACATGAGATGGGAAACAAAAGAACCCCCTCACCCTGGCGGGCGAGTTATTGCCAAGTTCCAAATGGTTAATGCTTCGTAAGAAAGAAGTCCCCTTGGCTGGCGCGAGATTTTTGGGAAGCTGACCGACTTAAAAAAAAAAAAAATAGAGAGAAACGACTGATGCGTCAAATGGTTTGATTGTCAAGAGGGGTCAGTCGAGGGCGAAAAGAAGCTAAACCCGGAAAACCCGGAAAAAACATCTCAAAAAAACAACTGAGGAGGAAGTTTGGCATTAGGAAGTTGGACATATTTTAAAGCGAAGGGGAGCCATTCCCCGCGCGAAAAATCGGAGTTTAAGGGAAAATCAGGCCACAAGCGACCCAACAAGTTAGACAAAGTCAATCATCTGGGGAGGGAATCGAGGAGTCGTAGTACCAAAATCTCGCCAAAAAGGGAAGGCGGTTCTTAGTGGCAGCGCATTTCAAAGGGCAAGCATTGATTGCTAAAAAAAAGATTCCAAGCCCATCATCTTTTTTGGAAGAGGTGACAGGCTTGACTGGGGACGTAGGGAAATAAAAGAACCCAAACCATTTTCCGGGCGCAATGAGGGATTGGGTGTTTCGGGGAAACCGCCGCGTGTTTTTCGTGGGGATTTCAAAAAAGAAGTGTGGGACGGGGCAGGCCGGGGTGCGAAAGAGGGGCCTACGTAAAATAAAGATGAGGGGTGTTGACTAAGCGGGTAGCTCTAGGGGGAAGATCCCTTCAAGAAGCCGAAAAGGGGAACAAGCGACTTAAAAAGTAGCCGGAATACCGACGAAGCGGAGGGGATGGCTTGAAGGGAAAGTTTGGGGGGCTGTCGACCTGATCCGACCCGAACAATCCGGTGGTGCTGGGCAAATCGAGGCATTTACGAGACTTTTGGAAAGAACTGGGGAAAAAGCACCAACGTCTGGGGGCACAGAGTTGGGGGAAAAACAAAACCGAAACTGTTCGCTGAACACTAGTGTTCCTGGATATGGATGACGGAATTGTAGGAAGGTATATCCAGCTTGGGGATCTGATTTTTCAAGCCGTTCCCAATTCTTTTCACGCCGGTGACTGGGAGGGGACCCGCGAAGGGATACTCATGGAGAGGGCAGTCCGAATGTCCAATCAGGAAGGGGGCATTTAAAAATCTGGGCTGGACCAAAGGAAGCAAGGATTGCGAATCTTTGGAATCCGTGGGGAGTTTGGACCTACGGGGGGCCGACCTAGTCAGCCAATGCCATTTGCCTATGAGGATCCACAGGTCTAAGGTCAGTTCGCTGAAAGGATGCGTGGCGTCGTATACATCGAACATTGACGGAGTAGGGGCGACAGATCAAAGAGGGGGTTTGAATAAGCAGAAAAGGGCGGTCTGCCAAATCTGCAGCGGACGAGGGGAGGGGGATAATGCCTTTGCACCGAAAAGGAGGCGATAAAAAAAAAAAAAAAAAAAAAAAAACACGAGAACAGACACAAACACACAACAAAATACACACATCAAACATAAAACACGCGGGGCATGGTCCGAATGGGGGGATCTACACATATGGACGCCCGGCACAAGGCGAAATGGAAAGGAACGTTGGACACCTACAATGCCGGGCAGGGAGGGGTCAGGAAGATCTGGGCGCCGAACTGGGCGGGGAAAGAAAAAGACGGCAAGGGAGTTTCTAACGTCGTTTCATCTTTTAAAAGGAAAGGAAACGTGAACTTGGGAAGGTCACCGAGCCCGAAGGTTTTGACCTAAAAAGGCAACACAAGGGGGCAAAGAGGACTAACTTAAGAAAAAACTGCTTACGAGCGCGTGACCATCTTCTCAAAAAAAAGTCTGATCGAGAAAAGGGCTGATTGGCAGAAAATGTCCAGAGGTGAAGCAACGGTAGACAGAAAAAACTTAGGCAGGGTCGAACTACAAGGAGAACGACATGGTCAAAAGTTACTCAAAGGAAACGGTCGTCATCGAGCATATGAAGGAATTGGGCTGGAATGGCTTTTCCGGCAGAAAAGGGCGGGGGGACCCGATCCCTTAAGTCATCAAAAGAAGAGTCACGGAAGAGTAACCGAGTGACAAAACCCACGCCGCGCCGTTGGAAAAGACGATGGCACCGGTGGATATACAACACCAACGAGGAGGAGAACAGGAACAAAAGAGCAAAAAGCGCTCGGGGGGAGTCCAAAAACTGGCGCGGAGAAGTCAATAATGCTTGCAAGCACGGCGAAAGTACGGGGATTTGCACCGCCGTCAGTTTAGGAAGGAAGCAAGCCAGCCCCAATTGGCACCTCAGGGGAAATAAGCTGGTGGGGGTGCGAAGGCTCCACCCCCTCAAAACAGAGCTCGTAGAGAAAGTCATGATGTAACGAAGGGGGGTCGTCAGATGGGAAGTGGCGAGGCCTAAGAGACATTGGTGGATACCGGCGTAGACAGGGGGGCTACCTGTGTTCCACAGTTTTCAGCGTAGCTGCTTTGTGGGAAGGGGGGTAGTCCTATGGGGGGTCGCCACCTGATGGAGGCCGTTGTAAGCCCATGTTGGTCACACCGAAGTGGGGCGGAGGTGACGTAAAGTCCGCCTTGGGAACGTCTGTAAAACGGGAGAACTGATTGGGGGAACTCGCTCGATTTTTGCCTAGGCGAAACGAGTCCGGCAGAGCCAAGGGACAGATCGCACCGAAAGTCATTGTCGCCCGTCCCGGACCATCGCCGCGACGGGGGGGGAGCGGGAAGATGTGGAGGTGAAGCTTTTCAATTCGTACCAGGGACAACGTTCGGTGAGCGTATCTAGCACTGTTGCCGTAGAAATTCTGTGGTTGGGGGGGGAGGTGCCAGGCATCATCAAGGAGGAGTAGGGTTGTGGGCATGGAAAGGATGGGGGGTTTGGGCCAGATGGAGGAACCGAAAATTAGGAGTCTGGCCATTATCAGAGGCGAAGGGGCGTTGAACTAGGTCAATAACGGGGAAAGTGGATCGAACAGTAATGCTTGAGTGCGTCGAATACTCTGAGTAAATTGTCGGAGGGGCGAAATCCAAGTTCCCAAGCAGCCAAAAGGTACGGCGGGAAACATCGATGGCGGAGTGTTTCGGACGATAGGAAAAGTCAGATTAAAAAACGATCGTGGCAGTCGAATCCCGGCCTCCCCTCTAATCAAAGAAGCCAAAAAAGCGCGCGTGACCGAAACCGCAGCAGATGGATTAGTGAGATTTTGAACTTGGGGTCGGGAAACAAGGGTCACCGGGAAGTCAAGAAAAAAAGGCAGTATCAAGGGAGTACTCAAGGGTCTGCACAGTTCTCGGGAAACTCAGACGGCGGCCTAGCCAAAGGTAAAGAGGAGAACGTGTACATTGGCCACAGTCAGTTCCCCGCCAGAGGACCACTGGAGTCGTGCAGCAAGAGGGAGCAAACTGTAAACGGCAAAACTCGTCAGTCTAGGAGGGGGGCAACGAAGCACCCCCCAGATAAGGGCTATCTCGTACGTTGATAGAACAGGTCGGGCAGGAGGGGGTGGCCTCCTTCAAGGAAAGAAGCGCCCAAATATACCACATAAAGGGGAGCGAGGAAGGGCCGTAATTCCAGGATCGTACCCCTCGGTGCGCAATAGGACGACCCGTGATACAGGTATTGGATCTGGCATGAAAAACACGATGGACACACCCGAAAGGGTTCTAAGGAAAATGGTTGGGGGGTTCTCTCAAACATTTTTGCCCCCATGGTACGGCGAGCCGGTAAAGAGAGATTCCCACGACAGCGATTGTGTTGAAGACCGACTAATTAGCCAAAGTGATAAATGTTTAAAAAGTGAAAGCTGGGTGGACTCTTAAGAGACCACCTTGCCTAGATTGGACCCACTTAAACCGATTACGAAGACGTGTTTCAGGGGGGAGAAGTTCGTGGGAAGGGAGGGCAAATTGGTCAAGGTAACGAGAAGGGGGTCAGTCGAAAATGGAAATCGCTGAAAAGCCATGAAATTAAAACCACCAAAACACGCCAAGGAGGCGTAAGAGAGGGGCCAGTTTGGGGGACAGGGTTCAAAAGGGGTTTTCGTAAAAAATATTTTCAGGTTCGCCATTAAAAAGAAGGGCGAAAATGACGAGGGGGGACCTTGACCAAATGAAAAAGCCCAAAGGGTTAACAAAAAAGACGGGCCAGTCAGGGAGCATCGAGTCCGTCGGAAAGTAGCGTAGTAATTCGGAGGATCACCAAAATGCTCGCAGCCAGCCAATGTCTAGAACCCATAAGTCCCGGTAAAATTGGGGCTGTCCAGAAACCATAGCCTATAAAAGGGGCCGCACACCCGGTTTAGTTACATCGCAGAGGGATGCGGCCGACCCTGGGGAATGAGCGAAAAAAAAAGGGTCTTTCATAGAGGGGGGGAGGGGGTTGAGAGGCCGGCGCGCGGTGTTTTGGGTAAACGTCATTGCCTTGCGAAATCCAATGGGGGAGGCAGAAAAGATCTGCACCTGGGGGGGGTGGACGAGCGGGCATTACTGGCACCAGATCGCAATCTTCTTTGAGGGGGGGGGCGGGGGTGAGGAGGAGCCTGATGCATGGCTCCACACGGGGGGAAGCCTGGCCTATCAAGGAAAGGAATGGGCGTAAAGGGATCGAAGAGATGAGAGGAAATTAGGCGGTGGCCTGAGGGTACGTGTTTCATAGGGGATAAACTACATGCCATGGGTATCAAGATTTCCTCCCTTGCGGAGGGGCATGTTTTAGAAAAACCGGTTTTCGAGAAAACAACGGGGTGGCATCCGCGTTTGAACAGCTAAGGTTACAGCACAAGCTACAGTTAAAGGGAAAATTGTGGTTTTCACCGACTATACAGCATCGTGGAGAGAACAAAAATCCCGGGAAAATTTCCCCTAGGAGTGCGGGAATTTTCCGGTACTTCACCCGCAATAGGGGTGCGTTGGGTAGATTGGGGGAACTTTGTATATTCACTTTTTTCCGGCGCATAGACTCGAAGGCGCGATAAACGCCAACAGTTCAAAAAAGGGAGCTCAGTAAAATCCAAGGGTTAACGGAGGGGGGGAACCCCCTCTAGGGTTAGTGCCTGCATGACCGGATAATCAGGTCGGCATGGGCTAGAAAAGAAAAAAATCGTTCGCGACGGAATCAGGAGATGCTACAAGTTGAAGAAAATGAACCGATTGCATTAAGTGCGACTCGATGGGATGGCAGATCTAACGCATTTTCAAAAGGACAGCACAGGTCTGCCAAAAGACAAGCAGAAATTGCTGAAGAAGTTTAAACAAGAAACGACGGCAAAGGACGGACCCGGGAGGAGATTCAACGGTCCAGCAAAAAGGGACAGTTGACGAAAACGGGCGAGCAATATCCAATAGGCGCACCCATGCTTCCGAACAAGGGGAAGGGAGGGTGAATGTACCCTTTTATAAATTCCAAAAGGAACGATGGGAGCGAACTCTTTTAGCCCACAAAAAAGTGGGCCATCGGGGATAACGCAAACCGCATTTCCCTTTTGACGAACAGAACCCGATTGATGGGGAGGGAAAGACGCAAACGCCCGGTTGAAAAGGACACTAGGAGAGAACGCTCCAGACAAGGGGGGGGGCTAAACAGCTAGGAAATTGGACGCCAATACGGAAAGGAAGGAAGTTGCTCTGGAAAAAAAACAATAAAAAAAAGCACTACGACTGATTTGCACAAAATTGAGACAGAGGGAAAATCGAAGGAAAACCGATAACTTCCTTTGGGCATGAATTTGGTCTAACTCAAAAGTGGTGGGTAAGTTCAAGGGGACCGTGCGGGTCATCGCAAACCAGCTTAGTTGAGCTTTGTTGTGCTGGGATTGAAGAATAGATCTAAAAGAGATGGAAACCGGGGGAGGCATCCGATGATGTACTCCGCCTATGCTTAAACTCTTGTGGGGACACAAAAGGAATCCATGTTTTCGCCCAAGCTCCGAATTGGTTAGAGACGGGGACAATCAAACAACGATTGGAAAAGAAAGAAAAGATACAAAGAAGAGACCAGCGCGCTTTTAACAAAGCCTCGTCGGGGGGGAGGAAAGATCAAGTTAGGGGAAAGTCCTTCCCGAGCTGGTAATCTTCAGAAAACTGGGGCCACTAAGGTCTAGCAAAAGAAATAAAAGCCAAAGCGAAGCTTCCCGGCAAAGAGTTTTAGGAAAACCGTCCCTTGAAAAGTAGGTAATGGGTATAAAACAAAAATGTCACACGGGGCGAAGTGTTCAGACCTCGATTAAGGGGGAGCTATATCCCGAGATTGTTAAAGAAGGACCTTCTTAAATAGATTGTGTTAAAAAGCTGTTGGGCAGCGAAAAGCGTGCTTGTTGGGGGACGTTGGGTCACAGTGAAAGGGTTGCGAGTGATGGGGAGGTAAAGCTTTGTAGAAGGCGCTGCGGAGAGGCTTTTTAAAAGGGGTTAAAAACCGTGGGCGAGGTTTTGGGAATAAGAAAGGGGAAAAATGACCCGTAGGCTGAAAAGAGTGTCACCCGCCGTCATCGGGAAACACATTGGACCGTGAAAGGGATCACTCTCCCCGCCATTTAAGGCACAGATTGGGGGGTATGAGAAAAGAGGTTCAATTCTTTAACAGACAACGGACCGGAGGCCGTCGAGTGACATCGCATCACAGTAACGGGATCGACAAAGGCGATTCAGGGGTCGAGAGTCTACTGCTGAATTGTGGGGGGCAGACCGCGTTTGGCTGCTCGAAAAAGGTCCTTTCTAGAAGAGAAGGTGTATTGGATCGAGGGTTAAAAAGGAATCCTGAGAACGAACCGGGGGAAGGGCCAGGCGAACCGATGTTCTAATCGAGACAAGGCGTGGGCGCGAATGGCAGGACAATAAGGTTTGGGGAAAAACCCAATCCACATTTCGGGCTAACCGGAAAGAATTCGGGAGTGAAAGTGGGCGGCTCACTAAAGGGAAAAAAAAGGCTTGGGCATTGGGGGAAAAATGTCCGAAGCCCAGCATCGAGAGCACACCTCCCCAAGATTTCGGCGACAAATTCACCTAGCATCGAAAGAGTTTGGTGGAAATTGGGGGAAAGGGCGTGGAGATGTTGAGAAACCACACTATAATCAAAAGAGTTCCCATAGGCAATCTAGAGACAGGAACTTTGGAACTGTGAAAGTCAGGGCTGAAAAAGCCTCGTTACTGCAAAGAAGCAGGGGTTACAAGGGAGGGGTGGATACACAAGGTGAAAACAGGAAAGGTCAGGCTTCCCAGAGCCTACCAAACCTTGGCCGGCGCGGAGGGCTACTTTGGAAAGAAGGCCGCCGGAGAAAAAGCCAAGAGATGGAGCTCAGTATCGCTTACCGGTCGGGGGAGATTCAAATAAAACCGCTGAGGTGACTGTGAGTGGGCGCATTTGTCACTTCGACCGAACCGACAACTCCCTCAGCAAGTTGGGAGGAAAGAAAAAAAAAAATCTTTCCATCGACGGATTGTGGGATCAGAGAAGCAGCAAGAATGAAAAAAAACCAGCGCCTCCGACGAAAAGCCGATGCGTGAGGGGAAAATGGTTTTTGGGGAAATCCTTTTAAAAAGGGGGGAGCAGAAGAGCGCGAGTGAAAAAACAAAGACAATCACAAGGAATGGCACAGATGGGGAATGAGACTATCCAAGGGGGGAGGGCAGCAGGGGAAAGTGGCTTTGAAAGGGGAATGCTGGGTTGGGACGCTTAAAATCCTTAAACTTGGCGAGATTTGGTCCGTCCATACTGGACTCCAGAAGGAAGAAGAAGGAACTCAAAAAGATATGCAACGCAGCTGCAACTTTGGGGGGTAGCGCGGAAGGCTAGGTGTCAAGAAGGGGCAAAAGGGAAGTGGTGCGTCGGAAAGGAGCTTAAAAAGGACCCTTAACCAAACCCCTGAAAACCCAATCGAGAAAAAAAACGGAGGAGAGGGAGAGGTTGAAATGGGCAGGGTTTGAAGTCAAGCACTAAACAAATCTGAGAAAAGCTGTGTGAAAAAAGGGACCAATTCTGGACCGAAGGAAAAGGTGCGCCGCCCACCAGCGTGGGAACGGAACATATCGAGCTTAGTCGATAGAGTAAGAAGACTCAGAAGGTCTTAAAAGATCATGGCAAAGGTCCGGAAAAAGAAGGAAACATTGGGGCTGCCGATAACTCGGTACCTAGGAAGGACGGGGGACGCAAAGCAAACCAGGGTGGTCGTTGTGTACCCTCTAGTGCATGTCTGCAGGGAAAAAAGGGGGTTCAAAGATAAACAAACCATTATTAAAACTCAATAGGCGGGAAGTGAGGTAGGCCGCCTCGAGGTTGGGGGGGTGTGAGGGGGGAATGGTTGCAAAGGAAGTCGCTGATCAAAAATTTGGTAGGGTTGGTCCGTGTCGGAATATCTCAAACGGGCAAAATCAGCGCGAAGAAGGGAGGAGGGGTAATGGTGGGGGAGAGGGAACGCGACGGGGGTCACAGCGCACCTGGGGATGTTTGTTCAAACCGCATTGAGCGTGAAAAAGAAGTGCAAATGTTTCGACTCAACGGCTGCTGGTGAGGAAGGGTATTTCTCCATCTGGAGAAAATCAAACCCAAGAAAGGGTTGCTTCGGCTCGATGGGATTGAAGCAGAACATGCGTGTGAAAATGTATCCGTGCTAGCGGAAACAAGTTCAAAGAGAAAAAAGCTTGCATCTCTAGAAAAAGAAAACTGCCCGGCAGTCTTACAAGTGCCTCGAGGGGGGAAATGGAAAATCACACTATCGAGGGTTCTGGAACACAAGAGACGGAAATCCACCATTCTTTAAAAAGGAGCCGGTTGAATTTTAACGGAGGAAAAGCATAGGGTGGCGGTAGGGGCGTAGTATGCTGAAGGAAGCCAGGACACACGTCCATTTTCGGTCGTTAAAGAAGGAAACTACCCTCGCAGCCCGAATGTAGGAGTAAGGGGGGGAAACAGAACGAAATGTGGGTCGATCTAGAAGGTGATGGGAACGTATGGGCGCCAAGGGCGTTAGGAGAGTCGGGTTCGCCAGGAAAATCAGGGGTAAGTCAGGAAAAGGAGTGAACGGACCTGACCAACTATTGCGATCGTGGGGGCGAGGGGGAAAGAAAAGAAACACTCAGGGGCGGTTCAATAACATGCTGGCCAAAAAAAAAAAACGCAGCAGGAGATTGCTGAGACGAGTTCCTTGCAAGAAAGCACAGCGTTTTGTCAACGCAACGGGAGGGACGGGAAGGGAAGATTAAAAGAGGCCGACCTACCTCCATAGTCAAAAATCTTTTGACTTACTACCAGGGGGGGGGAGGGGGGGACGCAGTACTCAAAGGGGAAAGGGGTTGAGGTACGGGAACTGGGCAAAAAAAAAATCTTTCGCAAGCCGGGCCTTGTCTAGTGAATCAAAAGAGAAGGCCACATGCAAGGGAAACTACACAAGGAACAATGCCTGGAGAGGGGATCGTTACAAAGAAAGCGAACCGCGGTACAGAGTCAAAAGGGCTTTACCCGGCTCAGAACATCACGGGGGAAAAAATATTGGGGGGGGGGGGGAAAAAAATCCGCCAGGCGCCAAGGTTCAAACAAAGGAGGACCCATGTCAAGGCACGGTGGATGACGGTGATGATTGGGGAAACCATCTACCTCCTTTCCAAAAACCAATCCCTCGAGAGAGGAGAACGGCAAATTGAATTTAAAAAAAAAAAACTTACTACAGGGGCTTGTGACCAATGTACCTAAGGGACGGGGGTGGGGCCAACAAATTATTGAAAATTGTGAATTAAAGAAGGGGAGCGCCTTGGCGGGTACAAGGCAAGTACTTAATTTAATCTAACTCAGCACCACCGAAGGAAACGTCCGTGTCTCTTCTTAAAAAGAAAGTGAGACACACAAACCCGAAAAACCCCCACAAAACGGGGTACCAATTGCGCTAAGGACGGGACTCACAAAAGGGGGAGGGAGGAGGAAAAGAGATACACAGTAGAAACAAACCAGACGAACCATCTGAGGGGGTCCAAAAGCTAGCTCGGTGGTAAAAAAGTCGTTGAAGCAGTCGGCGGAATCACCGGAAGAAGCAGGACAGGGAGGAAGTCCCGGCGCGAAAGGAAAGCACAAAAAATTCCCTTCAAACGAGTTTGTTCTATGCACCGCACAGTTCCCCCGAGAAAGGAGGAAAACGCCACTTGGGGAGGGTCTGTCCCAGAAAAAAGTCAACCGATCGAGCAGAGGATGTGAGGCACTCCCGGAGAAAGGGGCTGCGCAGCACCGCCCCGGGGAAAAAAGTTACTTAAACCCTAAGGGGGGTTGCAGACTCAGCGTAAGACATTGGATTGAGGGGAACGTTGGGACAAAGGAAAGGTCCCCGTAGGGAGTTGTAAAAGGCAAACGGGGTGGCCGCTGCTGTAGACCGACGTAGGTGGAAGCTGCCGCGGGTGCAGAAGTACCGTTGGTTCGCCGAGAGTATAGAAGGCCCATCGAAAAGGTTCCGGAAAGGTCGACTAAAAAGGCAAGATGAAATCAAGGCCACGCGCCCAACGTTTGGAAGGAAAAGGGGCGCTTGGGGGAAAGAGAGAACCAGTTAGGGGAACCATGACAACGCCTCGTCGCCAGCGAGAAATACAAGGTGGTTAATAAAAAAGAGGCGGAGAGCGGGTGGGGACCAATTGAGAGAGGGGAGAAATCCGGTACTCGGAGAAGGGGGGGGTCAACCAAGGGCTGCTGTGCGACCCTCAACACTCAAGCGAACTTAATGAGCCTCTGTTTCAAAAAGGAGAAAAAAATCAAGACGGCGCACGAAACTTCGGGGAAGGACAGTCAGGAGAAAAGAAGGTAAAAAGGTAAGACGTTTACCAAAGCACAAGCTAGGAAAAAATGCCACAGTGGGAACCCCAATCAGAACGAATGTCGTGAAAGTCGGAGGAGAAAGAGCATCCAATTGAAAACGGCGGTTGCCGGTATTTTGTTACAACTTGCAGGGAAACATAAACATCGAAGCATCACGAGCCCACAGTGTTGGGGGGGGGGGGGGGAGGGGGCGAAAAGGAAAAGAAAAAGCGCACGATTTGTGAAGGGGGACCAGCCTTTGGAAGAGGGTGACCTACGCGTTAAGACAGGGTACAAAAGGGAAAAGTTCCGTCACCCATCATATCCGCGGCAAGGTCGAGCAATGGTGCGGTCACCAAGGTCTGAAGGTTCCCGGGGGAAAAACGCGCAGGGAATATCCCAACTGTGTTCCCTTTAAAGTGGACACAGCAGGGCCTTCCCATCGCCATAGAATAAGCAAGACACCACAGGATTGGGACGCGCATTAACGGACAACAGTTCAAAGTCACCAAACCCAGCCTGGGATCACTAATAAAAATGTGCGGAAGTCGTCCGCTTACAAGTAGCGGTAGCGACACAATAAAAGACCCGGGCACTGTGACTGGGGTCGTCTGGAAAAGGGGGAAAAGGAAAAGACCCACCAAACCGTCAAAAAAAACATGCACCAAAGCTGGTTCCCGGAATTGGGATGAGACGGCCACACAGAGGGCCGAAAAACCCCAAACAGTTAGTGGGCCGTCCAACGAAACAAAGAGGAAGGGAATCGAAAACGCAAAAAAAAAGGAAGAGATGGAAGTGTTTGGGGGGGCCAGTTTGCCATTTACCTGTCCAAGGGAAGGTGAAACAAAACCGGTTATGCGGGGCGATGTGAAGAAATGCGAGGGAGGAGGGCAGCCAATACATGGGGGACTTGAAATGCGGTGTGGGAACGAAGAAGTCCAATTTAGTAGATTTCGGGAACGACCTGAGCCGTACTGGAAAGAAAAAGAGAAGATGACTAAGGGTGGGGGGGAAAAAAAGTGGTAATTAAGGGAGGGCAAAATTGGTCACAAAAAGTCAGGGCTAATTGCAAAGCGGATCGAAACTTAAACCATGGGAAACAAAAAAAGGAAAAAAGAAGGGGATACACACAAAAGAGGAGGCGGAAGAGAAGGTCAGTTGGTTCAGGGGTTTGAAAAAGGGGTTTCAAAGGGGAAGACGAATTTTCCAAAAGACATTCACGTGACACCTAGGAGTGGGGAAAAACAAAAGTGGGTGAAACAACTGACAAAAGGCCCCCATGGGGGAACGACGCACCCAAACAAGAGAGAAGAGAAAGCAGGGGATTATTAGGGAGGAGTTTAGACCAAAACCAAGGTGGAAAGTTCTTAGGAAAACCCAGCAGTACAAAGGATTGACAGACGTCGAGACTTTGTAACCAGGATAGACGGGGCCGCACCATAAAAAAGGTGATTGGTTGTAACGAAAGATACTAAATGCAGGTACACAAGGGGGGGAAATGAGAACCAAATGGTTCACTCCCTGTCAGGTGGCGGGGGCTTGGAGGTGATCCTTAGAAGGGTGACGTTTTTTATGGAAGAGTCTAGTATCGCAAAAGGGAAGGGTTAAGGAGTGAGGAACTCTTTTTACTTGGCCTGGACGGCACTTCAAAGAAAAAAAACTCGTTTAGTTTGGGATCGGAAGGAATCAATGGAGCCATCTCACAGTAACATTTAAAGAAGGACGGGGGGTGGGGGGATTTTACCGAGAATCACGTAAGACGCCTCTCTTTGATTGAAAAAAAAAGGGAAGGAGGTTACGGATTTTCTCCAGCGTCAAGGAGAACGAAAAGAGGGCCAGCCAATAGGGTCAGTAGAGAAAAAGGACCTTCTCATTTTTATAAAAAAAAGGGGCGTATCTGAAAAAAAGAAAAATAATCTTAAAGGCAAGGGCAGATAACTTTTCAGCGAACCAGGAAGGTGACAGACGAGGGGCGATTAGGAAAAAAATTTACATCCCCTAACGCCAGACGTGGTCAGAGTGAGTTTACAAAAGAGAAAAGCCGGCAAAATTTCAGTCACTTGCTCCGGGGGGCGCGGTCCGGGCCAGAGGGATTAGAGAGGGGGGTCTCCATGAAAGGACAAGGAAAATAAGGAAAAGAAAGAAATTTGCAATGTCGGGGAAAAACTGTGCGAGGGCTAAAGAAAAGAAGAAGAGGGGTCAGCCGAGAACAAGTGTTTGGGACAAGTGGAGGGAAAAGAGGAATGATTGGCCGCTACCAGGGGGAGCCAATCAAACACATTTGTCAACGAGCTATCATCGGTTTCTCCTAAAGAATACGTAGGAAAAAGAAAATTTGTGACCTAGAGGGGAATACCATAACGTCGGTCTGAGAGAAAGGGGAGAGGGGAAGAAGCGAGGTTGGGGGAAACAGATTCGTTCTTAAAAACCAAACATGGTTGACGAGGGGAAGGACTTTGACCCCAGAATCGATCAGGGGGGAGCAGAAACCCTTGTTACAAAGTGTGTGGATGAGAGGAAGGACTGCAAAAAGGGTTTAATTGTTAAAATATTCTAACCTTCCAAAATCTGGGGAAAAGCACGGCACCTCAAAAAAGTCGCGGGCGGGGGGCTCTGTGGGATGCACAAGGATTGTAGGGGAGAAGTACGGTGGCGAAGAAAGAGTGTCTCAAAGAAGAAAAATTCAAGATTACTTCGAAGGGAGCACCAACAGGCATACGGTACCCCGCGAAAGTGAACTCTGACTGTATCTGTCACGAAGGAGAACCTAAAAAGGGGGGGGACCTACCAATGGGTAAATCCAAATAGAGAAATCCGGGGCAAAACGCGCGTCAAGGGACAAAAGGAAAATAACAAAAAGTACGCCGTGCTCTGCCAACATGGACCCATCGGGGTCAAGGAAAAACGGTGCTTCCAAGGCCTCCAAGGGAGCTACCGGTACAGGAGAGAGAGAGGGGAAAAGAATTCGTCATTGCGACCAGAATACAATACACCGGAAGACCGGGGTGTTGCAAGAGGACAACACCAAATTTTGAACAGTCGGGGGTATGGCTGGGGCTTTTACTCGGCGGAGAAAAACAGTCCTAGCTTTCAGCCCGGGGGAGGGAAGGGGCACCGATAACCAGTAGAAAACCAAACTAATACCACAGTTAAAACGAAACCTGTTTTGAAATTTTAAATCAACACACCCACTGAGGGGGGGGGGAGAAAAAGGGATAGCGCCAAAAAGAGGGGAGGAAAAGAGGTGGTAACTGCAAGAGGGTGAGGAAGGGTTGGGTCTTCAGGGGGGAAGAAAACTGGCCAAGAGCTATAAAAAAAGAGTTTAACAAAAAAGAAAAAGCCTGAGGAAAAGCAGAGACAGGACCAAGGTCACTTTTCGGTGTTGGGAAAAGAAAACAACGCCCAGAGTCGGAA
>Ga0179593_1523776_pt1 | contig 23583 bp, 21 predicted proteins | sample CZODoug2_1_08_16_FD_185931 | JGI IMG/M metagenome (GOLD analysis project Ga0179593, IMG submission 185931) | Vadose zone soil fungal communities from Angelo Coast Range Reserve, California, USA - CZODoug2_1_08_16fungal (PacBio error correction) | ecosystem: Environmental > Terrestrial > Soil >...
CGACGACGGCCTGCAACATGGCGTGAGTGGAAGAGATTCCAGGAACAGAGAACAGCGGTGCAACGAGGGATGCCCGGCGTACCCCCACGCCGGGAAGAGGGCCTGCGGGGGAGGTACATGACCCAGGGGCAAAAGGGGGAAGGAAAAGACCAGCCACGTAAAGACCGGAAAGTCGAGGACGAGTGAGCTACGTGTGGGATAGGAAAGTTAAACGAGGATGGAGGGACTACCACGACGGTGTCCTGAAGAGGGGACAAGCAGCTGGCCGGTACGAGTTTTCCTGAAGCCAGCCCCTAAAGGGGGAGGGAGCAAAAAAAAACAACGAGTAGCGAAAATCTATCCTTTTCCAGACTATGGGTGACAACAACAAGTAATGGCTGGAAAGGACAGCAGGCAAGGACGGAAAGTGTTGGATAAAGACACTCATGGTCCAGTCGCGAGAGTCCTTAACGCGGGCGTGGAAACAATACAAAACAGACTGCCCAGTTCAGGGACGCGACGGGGTCTCGTTTCGGCGAAAGAGGGCCCACAATGAGTATCGAACTGAGGTTCCACTCTCGGCGGGGTTCGTTACCTCGTACGCTCAGGAAAACACCTGAGAAAAACAGCCGAAACGTGTGGGAAACGTGCTCAGATCGGGGAGGCCCAGTTTCGTGCTATACTGTGAGCCACCAGGGAAAGCAAAAGAGAAGCAGCAAAGGGGGACCGCCAAAGATCGGCATCCACGCACGCCAGGCCTCCGAAAGAAAAAGGCAAGAGACATGGGGCATCACAGGGGATAACGCAAACCCCGCTCCATAATCGACCCGAAAGTTGGGGAGGGACTCCGCGTGAGGATCTCGCCGTGAGATCGGGCGACAACGAAGACCGAGATCGTCGACCACTCATCCAGCACCGAGGGGGGAAAGGACTGAAGAATTAATGGGAGGGTGTTCAAGAAGGGCGTGTTCCTGATGGGAGGCGTTGAAAAAGGTCGAGGGATCCTCATAAACAGCATAGGAGGAGGTGTGAAAAATGGGGGAAAGGAGCGGGAGTAGGCGAAAAGGGGATAATAAACTGTTGCAAAAAAGGGGCGCGGAACGCGGATTGGGCGCAATTCGTGCCGTCGGCCTGTCTGGGGCGATCACGAGCTCACAAAGGAGCCTCAATTCACTTGGAGAAGGGCGTTGACCGTGCTCGGACGGCGTCCGGTTCCAGCGGAAGGGTGCTTAAAAAATATATAGCGGGCGGATGCAGGGCCACCGTATAGAAGAATAAAGCTGAGGATCGTGCACATCCAAGAAATGCCGTCCGAACGGTCCTCACTGGCCAGGGTCCTCAAAAGGGCTGCAAAGAAAGACGATTATGAGAAGAATGAAGAAAAGAAGAGAGTCAGCGGGGGTCGTTGGAACTAGACTCGTGTCTCGGGTGCTGCGTCATCGGCCCCGGCTTCCTGAAAAAGGCAAGGGGGAGGTAAGGTAAAGCAAAGGACAATGGACAAAGGCTCAAGCGCACACGAAAGGGAGACCGTGGCGTTTACGAAAAACATTACCGGATCCCATACCAGATGGGTGAAGGCTATGGCGTGCGTCGTGGCGTCCCGGAAGTAAGAACTAAGAACGCCGGTAATAGAGAAAATTCATGGAGCCGACACGTAAGTGACTGGCAAATGTACGCCGATCCTGCTCGGCTAACCAAAAAAAGGGGCACGATCTCGAATGGTTGGAGGAACATCGGCAAAGGCAAAGAAGAAAGAAAGGACCGAAACCATTCCCGTGAGCATGGTCGATATACAAAAAAGACATGCCAATCATGAAAAGAAAGAAGTGGGTAGTCAAAAACCGAAAAAGCCAGACTTCGAGCACTGAACAAAGCCACTTCATCTCTTTTCGGTTTGGTCGGCGATTGGCGGGGGGGAGAAAGGGTCGTATCGGGGAAAGACACAAGGAGGCGAACATCGGGGGGGGGGGGAAGGGGTCTGCTGGAGCGCTAACAATACAACGGCGACTAGAAAGACTATTATTACCCAAAGACAGAAGACCCTAGGTAAGCCCACTCCGGGGGGCCAAGTAAAAGGAGGCTGTGGGATGGAAGGAGCCCAAAAAACACACCTATGAATGGAGGACTCCTATCAAAGGGAGCGGTAGCAGTCTCGGGTCATGGGAGGGAAAAATGGGATTCCAACCCAGTGCCTTGTAAAGTTTCTCTAAAAAAAAGCTCCAGCTCTATGGGAAAAACGGTCGTGGCCTGACCGCTTCATAAGACACACGGGAAAAGAAAGCAGCAGTCAGTGAGGCGGCTGGCAGCAGAGTCGGGAAAGAAACACTTCAGAAAAAATGAAAGGGGTTTCAGAGGACACAGGCCGGAGGAGTTGTACTTCGGTACGGCCCGGAACGGAATAGGAAAGGTTTTAAACAGAGGGGGGCACCCAATTATGGTAGGGAGGGCAATGCCGGTCCTCCTGTCCTGATGAGGCAGGGGAAGAGGAGAAAGTTGAACGTTGGGGGGGAAAATAGAAAGAGTCCGAAAGTGAGAAGGCAACCGCGTAAAGTCCATCTGCTCGGTCGCGTGGTTTCGATCATCACGTCAAGGGAGTCTGGGCAAAGTGGTCGTCGGCCGGAAAAAAGAGGCCTGTAAATGTGAAAATCCAGGATCGGGACATAACCTATTTCGGGCTTGCAGAACCGTAATCCTGGGGGGGGGAGAGGGGGGAGGAGAGGTCTGCAATAAGCCAACTGCAAAGTCAAGAGGAGGGAAGGAGTGGGTGCTTCGCGCTCCCGGAGGAAATAAAGAACCGTGAACGAGGGCCTGTAATGGCAACTGCAAGGTTGGGAAGGAAGAGGGCCAGTGCCGATTGAACCGCCAAAGTCACAGAAGCCAAGCCGGGTAAGGCCCCTGGGGAGACCGCATCTTCGCTGCTGGATGGCCATTAACGTAAGGTACCAACATAGGAAGCAGTATGGGATAAGCCATGAGGAACGCGGGCTGAAAGGAAGCCTGTGGTGGTACATCGGACGTCAATCCAGTGCTCACGGGAAGAAAGAGAGTACGGCTGGGACGCTCCAGGGTTTAACGGTGGGGGGGGAGGACGGACGGGAGCGGGGGGGGAAAGAGACGGGGGGACGCTGCCAAAAAAGAGTTCGTCTAGGGACGTGAAAAAGGGCGTAGGACGCGAGGGAGCCCTCTAATGTCCTGATGACTCGGTCGAAAACAGGGGGAGGTGGCAACAGCGACCCGAACAAGTACGCACGACGAGATCACTCGGCAGGAAAAAAATCGGTCAGAGTTTAGTCGGGAAAAGCCAGGCTGGGGGGACCCGCTGACAACTCTCTCGCCAAGCTTAAAATCGCGAGAAAAAGGGCTAAACTGCACTTCAAAGGGGGTCGACCTATGGGGAACGGCGGGCGTAAGTCCACGTAGGCAGTCCCTTGGGAGGGGGAGGAAAAAATAATGTCATCAAGTGTCCGGAGAAGAATGGACCAGGTGGGGGGGCTCAAACGGAAAAAAGGGGCACCGAACAGAGACGTTGAAGGGACCAGCCTCATCGCTGAAAAGAGAGCTCTCCAACAACCTAGGGGAAGGGTCGTCCTTGGAAGAGGACAGGCTGGCACCATCATGGCAAGTCGTCACGCACAGAGGGTGAAATAAAGAATAGTCATAGTTAAGGGCGTCTACCAGACATCGCGTGACGTGGAAGCCTAGTCTGGGGGAACAAAAGGTAAAAGCATTTATAGCCGGGGGAATGATAAAAAGTGCTCGACCACGGGCGAAGGGCGAGGTATCTAAAAAGAAAATGGGGGAGGGCGCGCCCTATGGGCCCACTACATCTGAAGACGTCTACCCGTCGGCATGTCTCCTTAAAGATATTGACCTATCGTGTATAAGAATGGCAAATCGGGGAGCAGGGGGTCGATAGCTGGGAGCTCAGCAAAAGGGATCACGGTAAGAGCTCAATAAAAAAAAGAGGACCGAGGCGTCTGGTCCTACAGCAACGCGCCCTCCGAAAAGCTGGGGGGGGGAAAAGTACCGTAAGACAGATCTATAGCAAAAAACGCTATAAGGGAAGGGACGAACACACTACGAAATGAGTTCACCGAAAATAAGGGAAACGAGTCTGCCAAAAGGACTGGTCTCACGGCCATGACTTGCCACTATGGGAAAGGGACGAACTGTCTATTCAAGCATTTAGGAACAGGAGAAAACCTCATGTGGGTCTCATTGAAGAGATGATGATGAATGTCCCTCGGCATCCACACTTCGAAGATGAGATACGGAAGGAAGGAATCATGCAGTGCTGGCAAAGCTAGGAAGGGGACGTTGAAAGAAAAAGAGGAGAGTTGCCAAAGAGGGGTTCACTGAAACAGGAAGATCAATACAGTCCGCTGTGGGAGGACTATCAAACGAGGCGCTGCAAAAAGGATACCTTGCAGGGGGGGGGGAGTGCGTCCGCGTCTGTCAGCAGGAAAACGTGGTGCCTGAAAAAATCCGCGCAGAGCAACTCTCCTCCGAGAGGTTAAGGAATAGGACGGTACGTGAATCCCATCGCCGGAAAGGGGGACCGGAAAGAACCCACAGTCTATGACGCTCATGGTTCCACAATGCCCGGGGACAGAAGGGAGAGCCAGGTACGCCCCGTTAAACGCAGACTCGCACGTCGGGCAGGCCCTGACAGACGAAGCAGGGCCTTGCCGAATCGTATCTCAAAAACTTAAAGGGTAAGGGGACGGCCATCAAACGCCCCGCCAAAAGGGGGGAAACAATACGGCCTTGGCTACCCATTAAGGAGGAAGAAGCAGTAACGCGCGTCGTCACCGAAGGCTCCACTATCGTGACTTTCGGAAAGGACAACGGACCATCTCAATAAGAGTACCTGGAAGCGCAAAAAAGATGCGATCTGACAGGACGGCACACTCAGATTGCCCTGAAAATAGGCGGGAGTGGGTGAACGATGTCATCTAAAGAGTCCAAAGTAAAAATAGGCAGATTACCTCCCAAGCTGATCAGGTCAGTTGGGGGAGGTGGGACGTCTGAGGTACACTGGGGAAACAGAAGGTAAGAACCACGACCCTCCATCCTTCCGTAGAGCCTTACTCAAAAAACGGCTAGAATGGGGAAGTTAGGGATAAGTTAGGAGGGAGGAAAATCCCCGGGGCAGCACCTCGAAAACATCGGGGAGCGTCTTATCTAGCTAAAAAAAAAAAGGGGAATAGAAAAGGAAACAGCAGGGGGTTCCCGGGGGATCGCAACCCGACCAGGGCTTTTGATGAAACGACAAGAACTTAAAATTGGAGGCCGAGAAAAGCGCGGGGGGTGGGTAAGGAAAATTTTCAAGTTTCCCTGATGTGAAGTTTCGAGATTAAAAGGAAGAGAGACCCCAGACCCGGGAAGATGCCTAGCGGACGCGTGGACGACCGTCGTGGGCCTGGACTGAACAGCAAAGATGAGATCGCCTAGACCCAAGTCGAGTGTCCGATCGAGCAATAAAAAAAAGGGGGGGAGTACAAGGCGACTGGGCGCTTACGGGGGGAACTAAGGAACTGACCTTCGGAAGAAAAGAGAGCCGGACGAGCGAGCCTTGAAGAACCAGGCCCCTGCACCAGGGTCGGGAGGAAGGAGGGACCTCCTGGGGGCGTTGGCACGGAAGAGCCGGAAGTCCTAAAAAAAAGGCAAACTCCAGGGTAAAGGGGAGTCTCCGGAGAAGGGGACGAGTCAGGATCTTAAAACCCGGGCCTTGAAAATCTACGAGGCTTGTGCAGGACGGGACGCCGGGGTTGAGGTTGGTAAAATTTACCTCCTCCCTGAAGGAAGTAAACAAGAGGGAGGCTGCATCACATAAAGCGGAGCCGCGTCAAAAGGGGAAATAATTCAATCGATGATTCCTGGGCAGACACTTTATAATAATCAAGATCCAAGGAAGCAGGAAGCGCTTCCGGGCACAGTGAGCCGCTAAGTGGTTGCCAACCAGTCGGGAAAAGGGGGAGCGTTAGCACATCTTACCACACAGTGACCGCGGACCGGGAAGACGCGTGACTGACGAATCTGCTAGAGGCTGGATGAAACCATCACCTCATTACTGCAAAATGAGGAGGCATGGATGGGAGAGGGAATGAGGGGGGGGTCAATCGCCAAAAGGGAAATCTTCAGGAGGGGGGGGCACGGGACGGCGGCAAAGCTCGGGCACTGTAGAAAAAAAGCCTAAAAGGCAGTAAACGTGGTAACTCGAACGTGTCAAAGAGTTCGCGGGTTGGGTTGCAGGAGATGAAGGTGACGGGAATGGGCGACAGGCCTGAAACTTTTCTTCCAGGAAGGGGGGGGGGGGGGTGGGCGGGGGGGGGTGATGGGGGGTGGGGGCGGGGGGGGTGGGGGGGGGGGGGGGGGGGGGGGGGTGGGGGGGGGGGGGGGGGGTGGGGGTGTTTGGGGTGGGGTTGGGTGTCAGTGATGGTGGGGAGGGGGGGGGGGTGGGGGGGGGGGGGGGGGGGGGGGGGGGGGGGGGGGGGGGGGGGGTCGGGGGGCCCAAAAGGAGCGGCCATAGGGGCGGGAGGACCTCCGATACCAGTGACCTTGGAAGAATTGAAGGGTGGGGCAGATTGAAAGAAGCAATACCACCCCCCCCAACCCAAAAAAAAAAAACAAAAATACTAAAAAAAACAAGAAAGCGAGCGACGAAACGACGGGGTCCTAAAAACCTGTTACATCGAGGCAAGAACAAGGGGAGGGACGGGGGAGGGTGGCCCGGCGGTCTCAGACCGCGGAGAAAAACTATGGGAAAGGTCCCCAAAGAGCTGCATGCTATATTCCGAAAGAAGCCGTGTGATCGACAAAGAGCGCGCAAATTAGAGGAAGAAGCAACAATGTGGGATCACGGGGTCCGGTTCCTGGAAAAGGAACCATGAGAAAAGGACTGGTCAACAAAAGCGGGGCCGGGGGGGAGAGTGCAGGAGATGTTTGGTCTAAAATCAGAGGGAGCTCAAAAAAACAGGGGTGGGGGAAGGGAAATCGAATCCTTTTCCATCGCTGCGGGGGGGACAACCATCAAGTAAACGGCCTTAAGTCAAAAAGCAAACTGCGGAAAGGGGGGGGAAAAAAAGAACCTAGGATCCAGTTGAATCCCAAAAACTCTTGACAGTGGATCCACACGCTTGAGGGGAATAAAGAGAACGGGGGGAATTTGAGCACTTTTCGGCAGGATCAGGGAAACACAATGCGGGGACGAAAGGGATCAAGCGCTGTCAAGCTTGAGTCGGGTGGGGCATCGCCCCGTGTGAAACGGGCCCGATCGGCGAAACCGCAACAGGGCGCCCCCTCCCGGACTAGCACCTCCAAGCAGGTGGGAAAGTGGGGAATACGGAGCTCAGGGATGTACTTAGGGGAAGGGCATATAAAGAGCGGGCACCATAAAACGGGAAAAGGCCTCAATATAAAAAATCCTGCAATGGAGGCAAGAATCGCCGCAGCCAGCCAGCAGGGAAAAAAAGCGTCATGGTGCATGGAGCCGGAAGTCGATAACGTTATTCTCACAGGGAAGGAGAACACCCGCGGGAATAAAACACGAGAAAGAGGCACGCTGGGATGCACACCGGTGCCATCCGGATCTAATGAGAAAAATACGGGAAAAACAGAGTGGCAAGATTACGGAGCAGGGAGAACCAGAGAAAATTCCTCAAGGATGTTAGGGAAAGGGGGATGCCTAAGATTCCTGATGTCCTGCCTCGACGACAGCCCTCAGTCAAGAAGATGAGATAAGAGAAAACCAGGCGAAGGAGGCGTGCCAGCGGAGGAAAAAAAGGGAGGCAAAAAGTAAAAAAACGACAGGGAGCGGGGACAGGAAACCGTGCGCGTCCCAAGACGTAGTCGGACAATCAGCGTGAAAGAAGAAAGGGGGACGCGAAACAAGGCCTCATCGCCGGGATAGGCGGAAAGGAGGGGACCGTTCAAGTAAATCGAGGTAAGAGCCAACTGGTGTCAGGAAGCCATCCAGCGTACGAAGGAAATGAAATATGTGAGAGGGAGGAACAATCATACAGATGAACTCCGATCGACACAAGGATGCCGCGAATCAATTAAACCAGCAGGCCTATAAAATAACAGAAAGGAACATAAGTCAGTAAGAACGAGTGGAACTCGGTCCCAAAGTCCAAATACGAATCGGGCTAAGTCCGAAGCCCGGCCAAAGAACCACTGCAAAAGCAGGGAACGGGGCCTGAAGTATCCTCTCCTCCACGCCGAACACGTCTTAAGGGGAGTTGAACAGGGACCAATCGTTCCCTTCGATCATCCAGAAGATCTGGACGAAGTGGAAGGTAGACATCAAATCATGCGAAAAGAAAGTACCTAGACTTGGGGGAGATAACAGGTGAACTTCGCGGAGTCACCGAACCAGACGGCGTCCCAGATCGCTCGAACGAGTTCAAAACTAGATAGAGGGACGGGGAAAGTGGAAACGCAGAAAGAAGTGAGCAAAATCCTGAAAACCTCCTTCTCGCCGGGTGCTGGTAGAGGGGAATGGGCGCCGGGTGGCCCATGGGCATAGAAAAACAAGGGGAGACAGGAGAAAAAAAGGAGTCAAACACAGCGGTGCGGGCTTAAGGAATCTGCCCAAGAACAACTTATGGGAGAAAACTCTGGAGTATAAAGACCCGGGGGTTGAACCTCAGTTGCTCTCCACCTTGGCCAGAACCTGTGCTGGGGGGGGACAAAAATCAAGAGAGAATGCGGCAAAAGGGGCTCTTAACGCATGCTGCGGTTGGGGTTTGGGGGTCCCGAGCGAGGTTAATGGAAGGGGGCTTGTCCTCTTAGTTGCAGAACAGAGACCGAAAAGGAAGATCTCTGGGCTCGCGTGTGGAAGGGCGACCGAGTTAAAGGCACCTGTTGCCCGCAAAAAAGAGAGAACGATGCCGAGCCTACTGAAGAACCCATTGAAAAATCAGGTCGCACGGAGGGTACACGTATAACGGCACTATAGTGGGAAGACGACGGCCAAAAGGGGCCGGAAAGTGGCAAATCCGATCGGCATAATTGAGGAAAACGGACTACACACGGGCCTTATTCGTGGCCGTAGCATTGAGGGGCACGTGAAGGGGGTAGAAGGGACCAAAGGGGAGGAGAGGGTATCTTCTCGGCGCAGGACGGGTCTTAGCATCAAGAAGAGAGCCACGGGTCACAGGGAGGGACAGCGGCGTGCTCGCGGTCGGCGCAAGAAGATTGGATCCGATAAACGGATAGAAGTAGACGCAGCCTGGCTGAAACTATCACCCTGGTCTGCTGAATTAGCAGTGGGGGAAAAATCCTCAAAAAAAAAATGAAACGGGAAGAGGAGTCCGTTGTCGCTCTCGCTCCGTTGCGCAAAACCGCACAAGTCCTGCTGATTCGTAAGGGGGGACCGGGGGGAAGAATGCGGGATGTCAGGAGAGGGCGAAAGCCACGGTCCCTGCACAGGCCACGAGAAGGAAAAAGTGGTCAGTAAAAAGACACTGAGTCCTGGGGGACGGAATGTCCGAGCAAGCTGATGCATGACTGCAGAGAGTCACAGAAGCGAGGAAGAACCGGGAATAGCATGTGTGCCAGAGAGGGGTGGACATTTACTGGCAAGCTTGGGGGTGACGTCAAAAGATCGTATAGAGGCCGAGTAATCAGCGATTCACTGAAAGCTGCTCTCCAAGGTAACGTAGAAAACTGGACCATTGGAGAGCTAGATGATGAAAAACGTGCGAAAGGGGGGGGGGTTTCTGAACGTGACGACATATACTTGGGGAGCGAGCAGAGTTGGCGAGGGACACTCGGAAAACGAAAGTACTGTGAGAGATAGATTGCGGAGGAGGCCGCCTTTTCAGGGGATTTGGACAAAGAAGATGCGTTCGGGAGGAAGGAGACTAAAAAGGTGCAAGAAAGAGGAGTGTACACGCTTCAGACACTAAAGGGGATCAAAAATGCGAAGAGCTGCCCGGCGTGCTCCCAGGCGTCATCCGAATGACCGGGAAAGATTACCCAAGCGACACGCGACTGAGCAAAGATACCGACAGGGGATTGTAGAACCAAGAGCAGGGATCCCTGAGGGTGGTCGACATGAATTAGATGATGTGGGCACTTCACAGCGGAGATTAAAAGAGGAGAGGAAATAATCTGCGGTGTGACGAAAAACGGTAAGAACTTGCAAGCAGAAGAAGGCTACGATGCCAGACTTGGAGGGGGGGGGGGGGGTCCCCCCTCAGGCTTGGAAAAACAAAAAAAAACTGGGAGGAAAATATATATATCCTAACATGGGGGGTACCCATGGAGATCGGAAAAAGGAGCCAATGCGCGAAAGGTTAAAGAACTAATATCTGTCCTGCCGGCGCCTAAGGAACTCTTAGGAGGAAAACAATAAGCTTATTAAACAGGGACATCGACTCCACGGGGATCCTAGAATGAAGGAAAAATGCAAGGCATGTCTTATCTCACCCTTGGCAAGAAAAATTCTGATTGGCGGGGACGTGGGAAGATCTGTGGAACAAGGAAATCCCACAAGGGCGGCCCTCACGGACAAGACGCCTAAAATAAGGAACGAGGGTAACCTCAGTGCTCATATGGGAGCACAGGTTCGGAGAGGGCTTGTGGGTGTCGACAAATGGCAAGAAGGAACAGCCGAGACGGGTTCTTCCCTCCCGCGCCGGACGGGGAAAACAACCAGTGAAAAAAAAGGGTCAAAACAGCGCGCGGTGCTCACCGTGATGATCAGACAACTAGAAAAAAGATCAGCACCGCTCAGAATCATCAGAACGGAAGAGAATAAGAAAAAAACTGAGCTGCCTTCCGAGCAACGTAACCAAAACCGGCGACACGGTAAAAAGACACTTACGAACATCTCCAGAGAGGAAGACGGCAGACCAAAGGGCAGGGGAAGACGGCCGTCCGGGTCCTGCTCGTGAGCAACCTTCGATATCTTAAAAAGGCATTGAAAAGCGGGAGGGGGGAAAGAGGAAGAAACGACGATGGGGGTGTGAACCCTCAAGAAAAGGAGAGGGTAGGGGGAAACGGTTCTCTGCCTCCGACTGTAAAGGGGGGGTAGGGGGAAGGAGGGCGATCTCATGATAAACGGGGAGAGCGCGGCCCAGATCAAGCTCTTTGGGAAGGAAGTTTGTCCGGTACGTGGATCAAGAGCAATGAGGGGGGGAAACCTACACACGAATAAACACAGAGTTCTCTCAAGAACCTAATCAAGGGCGGTCTTGAAAAACAACGACAAAAGCCGGCGCTTACCTGCAAAAACAGGGGCAAGCCTGCCAGGCCAAGATTCTAGGAATGATCGACACCTGGAGTACGCTGACGAACTCTTTCCAGAGAATCTACAGGAAGGGGGGAAGGTGGAAATGGAAAGATAGCGAGGTGAGAAGGTCCACGGAGAACAAAAACTCGAAGAAAGAAAGCTGGGGGAGGGAAACAAGTGAAACTGTGCCCCGAATCCTCCTCCGCGCACGTCCGGAAAAGCAGTAAGGTCGAGCAGGTGCAGAAAAGGACTCAGCAAACAGCACTGAGTAGGAATCGAGGAGCGTAGGAGATAAGAAGGCGTTGGAAAACACGAACGGGGTTCGTAGGGGCGCGGCGCGGGGAAAAATATGGAGCTGGTTTCTCGACCGAGACATGCTATGCGCTCGGATCTCGACTAGGGGAAGCGGTAGTGAGGGATCTCCAGCCACCGACTCCCAGAGCCAAGGAAAAAACTATTAAACCGATGAATGGGCGCACAGATAAAAAGACCCATAAGGAACAGAACGCGGAAATAAAAAAGAAGGCTTTCGCGGTTATAGGGGAGAGAGCGAGTGAAATTTGGCTTTACAGAGGGGGTATCGCCAGAGGACTCCCACAAAGGGAGACGGCTCGTGGGCGAGAAAGAGTCGGCAAGAGGGACCCTTATTACGGTCAGGCAAAACAAAAAGGGGGCAGTAACGCACAGAGAGCGATGACCCGAAAAAGACCTGAAAGCAGATTGCCTCGCCACGATGCTCGGACAAGGGGGGAGTGGGTTCCGGAATCCAAAGAAGACATCTAGAAGTACCTATAAAGGAAGGACCACTGAGAGGTTGAGGGGTTCCGACTCTTCCTGATCGTGGGAAATTCATCTATTGAGTTATAAAGCTAGAAAGAAGACCCGGAAAACCCTGGGATCGAGGCTATCTGGAATAACTTATGCATGCAGCCACAAAACGACCCGAACCTGTACGAAGAAGAGTCAACAAGAGGGAAGGCTACGAAAGGGCTTGGCCGGAAGGCGGGAAAGCGGGTTATCTAAGGGGAAGAAGGGGGTGGACAAGTTCAAGAAGAGGTCAGGGCCTTCGGAAACGATATTATGCATTAATTATTTGGGTGGTGAAAAACGGCTCGTGCGGGGAGATGCTACCGGGAGCCACCTTAGGAAAGGGGCGGCTAATCGGGAAAGAAGAAAACGAAGTTCGGGGAAGGAAAGGTGCCAAGTGAAAAGGGAAGTGCAGGCAGTCGGTCCTATATGCTATTAGGGAGGTTCGAGCATCGGAGTATTAAGAAAGGTTACGCGGCGGGGGGGTCGCAGAAACCTGGGGGGGGGGGGCACACTCTCGCTTACGCTGATAGGGAAATGTAGAGAAAAAGAACAAGTCTTTGAAAAAGAGAATGCGTAATGGAACACGGCGTCAAAGACTAGTCAAGCAAGTGAGGACTGGTAGGAGACGATCAGTTCAAAAGAGGTGATGAAGCATAAAGGCAGTGACCGCTCACCTGTGGACACCTTAGGCAACGGGAAGAGAGGACCAAGTGGCAGGCCCCGTAATGGACAAGCTAAAAACCTATGCGCCAGGGCATGCGGGCCGCATCGGCGGTAGAAAAAGTCAAGGGCAAAACTTCCTTCATGAAAAAAGAAAGAGGAATTATGATACTGCCGTGAGGAAGCGCTGGGTGCAAGTTGGGAGCGGGACACGGGTGCGCATAATCCGTAAAACACAGTGGCCGGGCAGGAAGACGGCGAATACAATTGGGGGATAGGAAGAATAAATCGGTGCCACAGGTTTGATCTAAGTCTTGGTGGAAAGAAAGGTCCGTCTGTTGTTGAGCTATGAGGAAAGGGGACGGCCTTTAGGGCTGCGAAAAACTTCCGGCTGGCTGAAGAGGGGAAAGACGAGGCAGTATGAGACGGAGGGAACGGGCTGGATCACCATCTATCGAAAGTCAACGCTGGCATCCGATAGGAAGCGGAGCTCTGGAGTAAGTGAAACAATGCGGATTCCCACGCTGGACACGTCGAGACGTTACCAGCAAGGGTCTGTGAAAGACAAGCGGGAGAGGAGGGGAGTACATTCCCTTCAAAAGGGCATCGTCCGGGCATGGGCGCCGCCAAGAGCTCAAGCCGGGGGGAAAATAAGGAAAAAAAGACGTGTTGATCACCGCGTTCCTGCGCGAGCGCCTGAAATGGTCAGGTAGTTGTCTCACACTTGAAGAATCGGTAGTCCGGTGACGGAGAAGGGAAGAGAGGGGGTCTCGGCCCCATCTTGCAAGGTATCTCTATAAAAACAAGGGGTGAAAAAAAGAAGGAAGGCTCTCTTCCAGGGCTGAGGGGACTGGACCCCCATCAAAGTGAACTGGCCACTAAGGGAGCACGAGGCCACCTGAGGAAATAAAGGCATGGGTCAAACACGAGGTGATGACAAAAGCGGCCGTGGGGAAAGCAGGGACTAGGTCGTGGTAGCACCAAGAGAAGGAAAAGAAAACGGACGAAGGAGAGATAGAAGCTAATGTCATGTGACTCCCAGGTACATGGGGGCAGCTACGTGGGGCTGAGAAAGGGGATCACAAGAATAAATGTCGGTACGGGAAGGGGGAACACTAGTCTGCTCGCGGGTGCGTGGGCAGCGGGGGGGGGAAATCGTTGGGAGGGCAGCAGTGCAGGAAACAAAGAGGGCGCCCCGCCCGTAACATCGTTATCCGAAGAAAAGAAAGGCTTTACCGAAACTTCATATGCGGTTGAGTAAAAGGGGGGCAACGATAACCGGGCAGACTCTGTACATCCTAGATCAATCAGACAAAAAGAAAAGACGTCCTCAAAGAGAAAGTAAATAAAGCGAGGGAGGGGACTCCCTGGGGCTCGGGACGTGGGGGGCGAAAGAGATATCAATAAGAGCAAATTCCGCCGACAACTACATGACAATACGTGGATTTCAACGGGGGGAAAAAGAATGATCAGTAAAGAGAGCCCCAGGGAGACTGGCCCCGAGGGCAAGGGACGAGAAGGACTTTCGGGGGGGATCATCCATCGCCTCAAATCGGAAGAAGCAGAGTCATTGCCGGAAGAACTCTCCGTCCGATGTACAAACTTTCGTGCAGAAGAAAGTCGAAGAAAGGGTCAAGTGAAACAGAGACTCGAAAGGTCGTTTTAACCTTAGAGGAGGTCCGTTCTGGGCGTTTGAAAAAGCCGTCGTCAGGAATGGAAAAAGGGGGCAGGGACTACCTTAATGTCTGAAAGAAGAAGCGGTGAACACGGGAACAACACAGGCTCATTCTCCTTCCTATGGCGCAGTTGATGACTCTGCTACATTGCCAGCTGGATTCTATTTCAGCATCCTTGGAAAGGGGGGTGCGATCCAGAAGAACCAAAAAAACTCAGTTGGGGCTCTCTGGCCCTTACTCCAGGTAGCGACCACAGGGCAAACAAGGGTCAGGCACCTGGAAAAAAAATAGGCCGCACCCAGGGGCAGACGCGTCAGCAAACGTCCGCGAAGGATTTGGGAACCAAGAACCGACCCGAGAGCGGTGGACGACCAGGGATAGCGGCTACTGTAGAATGATAAGAAGGAACGAATCTTCCTTCAGGAATCGTTCTCGGGGCCAGGTGAATCCCGGGCTAAAAAAACCAGCCCATCCTGGCTGCTGAACCCAGAGCCTCAAACACCGAACTCCTGCCGGGGGAGGGGAGCTTCCCGGCCCAGGATGGGACCTCCGGCTTCATAGGACTTACGAAAAATCGAGCAGGAGGAAACGATTACGGACCGAAGGCTGCCACTGGGCTGCGGAGGAGCCGACAAAGGACTACTGGACACCAAGTACCTTACAGTGCTGGAACTCGTTGGTGGGCTGCCGCCAGGAAGGCAGGGGTCCAAGAAGATACCCCACTGGTAGAGGTTGGTACAGACCTGGTACGACGCAAGAAGAGCAGGGGCCCCGAAATGTGACAAGAACAGGTAAATACGACACCGAAACAGGAGAGACAAGCGAAAAAAGGGTGCTCGGAAGAGAAAGGCTTGAAACAACACGGGGTGGGTCGTCGGTCTTGCAGAAAATAAACAGGATAAAGAGTTAGACAGAATGGCAACAGCGGGGACCGGTGCAAAAGAATCGAAAACAGATGATTAGTAAACTAGACGGAAAAGGCGTGCACCTCACCTCCCCGGTTGAAGCGGTGGCAGGGAAAGGGTTGATGTCCACCGTGAGTCCGAAAAAGAAGGGGCTAAAGGCGCGGAACGGCAGGCTTCTTTTGGGGGTCCACAGGGTGGGAATGACGGGTGAAACGGTACGGTCAAAGGTAGACGAACGCAGTACCTACGGAAGTGCGGCAAGATCCTGTCTGGAACGAAGGTCGTGGAAAGGCTAACCCCACAAAGCGAAGAGCCACGAGGTACGCGTAGAGGGAACTACAGAAGGGGAACATAGAAAAGATACAGACGCGAGTACTGGGGTAAGGTATCAACATGGGAGACCGGGGTGAACCCAAGTTGGTTTGTAGTCGCGGAAGGGGGGGGGCTAGCGAAAGCGAGTGGAAGGTATTGTCATAAGAAACAAAAAAAAAAAGTCTGGAGTAGGAAAAAGTGCCGGCAATGGACGAAGAAACTTATTCGCAGAGGAAAGAAAGATTCGACGTCTGGAACACCGAGACAGAAACGCAGTCGTCGACTTGCTCTTGGGGGGGGGAAGCAGAAGGGGCAAGTGGCAAAGGGACGACTGAGGTACTCAATGTCCGTGGCGCGGGGCATGGAGGGGAGACGTCCTCTCACCTGATGTACGTTACTGGGAAACCTGTCTGCATGAGGGAACCATTGTGTCCGGCGCGTAAAGGGGCGGAAAGTCATGACGAAAGAACAAGGGGGAAGAAAAATTCCGCGTTAGGTCTCTACAGGCGGAAGCCAAACTAAGGTTACACGCGCGTAACTGTCAGTGGAAAGAACGAATGGAACAACAAAGGGGGTGGGGAAGCGCGGGCGGGTCCACGAAGTCAGATGGTCACTCCATAAACGCAAAAATTTCTCGGAACAGTATCCGCATCGGCGACTGCTGGAAAAAATTAAAAGGAGTGAGAGAACCCGCAATGCGCGATGCCGAGGAGCATGAGGTGGTAGGAAACTATTGAAAAAACGAAGGGCCTTAATAAGGTCCTGCAGCAGCGGTACTGAAGAGTACCGGAAGTATTCAAGGTCAGGAGGCGCGGGGCGGCTATATACGTATATGAGAAAAAAAGGCGATCCTGGCAAAAAGAAAGACTCTAGTGGCAGCGCGGGGGGAGACAGTGGGTGGCGTGAGCGAAAACGGCGACAGAGGGCTGGCAGACAACCAGCTAAGGACGTAAAAGAGCAGAACGCGGCCGTACACTAAAGGCGAGGGAAGAGGGAAAGTATAAGGGAGGACAAGCCGCTGAGGAGCGGAATAAGAAGGCAGGAAACCCAAAAGCAGTCACAGAAACAGTAGGGAGAGAAACTACAACAGGGCAGTTTGATCTACCATCGAAAGCCAAACCCAAAAAGATATCTCTAAAGCCCTGGGAGGAAGTGCGACTGGTGTCAGCCGAGGGAGGACTGCATCCACCATGGACCACTGTGGGCCTCAGGTCACTCATCGGACGGTGACGGAAGAGAGGATGTTGGCAAACTGGCAAAAGGATCTGAAACCACACCAAACACCTGAGGGGAGGTAAATATATATAGAAGGGAAATCGCGGAGGGGATCAATTAAAGGCTTCAGCAATCAACGGCCCCCTCTTCTGACAGAGACATGTGTTAGAGGGTTAAAAAGGGGGACCCCGGGCAATAGAAACATCCAAAAGCCTTCATCATTCTGAATAGGCCCGTGAGAGGGGACAGGGGGCTCCCCCGTTCGGAACTAATACCCCACACGCCATGGATGACACGAGCAGGAACTCGCCGCGAGTCCACTCTCAACGGGGGGTCGAATATAGTGATGAGGAGTGCGCACATCGAAAGAAAGTCGAGAAGGGTTCGTCACCAAAAAAGAGGAGGGGCGGATTGGTGGTTCTTTGCATCGGCATTTGGAAAAGTTCATAACCCACATGAGAAAGGAACAAGAGAAATCCGAAAGTGCCTCTTGGGGTAAAAGGAGAATGAGAGGTAACCAGGTTCGTCGCATGGTGATCCACCCGATGGAGACCAAAGACGAAAATTTTGACTCGAAAACCTCAAGAAGACAGCCTAAGAAAAGCTCAAAGAGGCCAGGTCCTCACCTTCGGAATCAACAACCCTCTGCCAGGAAGTCATGCCAAGATTTATGGCACCATAGAGTTACCGAGCTTACAAAAAAAAACAGGGTCACGGGATGTAACCTATCTTCTTCGCCACCTCGGAAAAAAGTAAGCACGCCGCCGCATAAAGGTCCGGGGGAAAAAAAAGGGGACGGCCAGGAAAGGTAGGAGGGTTCATCCAAGCAAGTTAGACATAGGGGGAATACACGTGGACGAACCTCTCATATTGGACGCCGTGGAAACACATCTGTTCCAACGTGTAAAAAAAGCACGAACCAGAAAAAAAAAACGGCTGGCACAAACGGGGAGCGGCACAACGGTAGACATCACTTACCTGGGAGGCAAGAAGGGGGAGGTAGGTCACCGAGCGAGAAGCCTCATGAGGAAGTATGGCAAGGTAAACGAAAGGGGTATCGGCTCGATGTCCGGTGGCCAATGGGCATGCTAGCCCAAGGGAGATAAAAGTCCCAGACATATGGGATCGATGACGTAGTCAATGAAAGAAGAAGGGTACCGGTCATGCTCGCATCTCGGCCCGAGAAATGCGATGCCAAGATAGAAACAATTAGGCAAAAAAAAAGCAGGGAAAAAAAACGGAGGGGCCTTCACGGTCTCCGGCCATGAATAGACCCAGTCCGATCGGGATAGGGAGAACCACCAAGTCCGGGACAACTAACCGGGAAAAAGCAGGGGTTCTGAAAGAAAATTAACGGAGGACACATCTCCTATCCGCAGGAACTGCTGGCGGCTGGGATAAAAAGCAGGGGGGACAAGAGAATCCCCCGACCCCTGGAGAATCCTGTAACGCGTCCGGAGGGCTTAAGTTCAGTCAGAGATAATCTCTGCCGGGTAAAGAATGGGTTCAGCTCTTATCTCTAATTTATTTGGAAAAATTGGAAAGGGGGGAAGACGAGGCACATCTCCGACTCAGGAGATTAAAGTCTAAAGGAGAATGAAAGGAAAGTTCAACGCCAATCAGATAGAACATGGAGCCAACCTAACCCGCAAGCTTCTACGAAACAGCCTAAACATTCTAGTTTGAAAACATAGAGCTGTAGAGGGATTGGGGGGGTGACAACGGCTACTCATTCCACGCTTTAGAAGAAAAACATAGGGGAGGGTAGTTAACTATAAGATAAAAACACTGTATTATGAGGAAAATATATATAAACCACCAGTACACAAAGATTGGTCGGACCCTAGAGGTAGCGGGTCAGCAGAGTTTGAATAAATTGTGGGATGTCCGCAGATAAGAACGATACTCAGAGATTATAGATCTCCCACGTCGAGTAACGCAGTACGGGGAATACGGGACGAGGAGGCCGTGATGGTAGGGACCTCTTCAGGGTAGGAAACCGACCGAAAGTACATCTGACATATCTTCTCTGGAGAGGAATTTGGGAAGAAACGGGATAAGAGATCGTCGCAAAAAGTGCGATGTCCGATGCATAGGCGATAAATCCAGAATAAACAGACTTTGGTCAGGGAAAGCGTCACTATATTGGAATAGTTACGGAGGGGGAAGGCAACAAAGGGGGAGCTGAGGAGAGTCATCGGCGGTTCATGGGTTAAAAAAGAAAGGGGATTCCGAGCGGTAAAGAAACCTCGGGGATTACTATACCGATGCGTCCAATTAGAAAAAAGGAATAGGTCGGTCGTAGAGCGGGATGAGCTCGAATTGTTAATCTATCATTGCACAATAAAGGACAAAGTGGGGGAATATTCTCTAAAGTGGTTTTGGGGGGAACTTACTATTACTGATGGAGGAGAATTCTGGCGTTAAAGGGCTCCTGATGACAACGGGGTTAGAAAACTGACGGAAAAGCAACTCCCATATGCAAAAGGCAAATACGACTGGGGCGTAACGCTCCATTACAAAAAGGATCAAACGAGGCTTTCCGCTCCTGTCGTGTACCATAGGGGGAAAAAACCGGGTGGGTGAAAATCATGCAGGCACAGGGAGGAGGGGGGGCGGATCGGTAAGGCTCCCCGTGGATCACCAGTCGTCCACGGGAAAGGGAGGTTCAAGGGAGAATGTTAGGGGCAAGGACATGGAGACGGCCTTCTTCAATAACCGGGGAATGAAACTTGAAGGAAGAGGAAGAGCTGAGGTGCAGCGCCGTTACATCGAGGGGTCAAACAAAAGTTTCCGCTGAGCAAGAAAAAGCTCGTGGGAAGCAGGAAAGTAGTGCGCGAGTTAATCTGACCTGGAGGGGTAAGCAACGGGGGCACAAATACTCTAAAAACAATTTCAAGGCGAAACTCCTCAGTGTTCTTCCGGCTGGGCGGGAGGTATTACGCCGGGAAAGGGCGGATGAGAGCGGAGAAAAGGACTGCTAACCGAACGAAATGCCTACCATCTGGAAAAGTTCAGGAGACTTCTCAAGAGGGTAAGGGGCGAGCCCTTTCGTGTAGACAGCTTAAAACAGAGAGGGGACACGAAGGCGAAGAAACTCCCAAGAAAGGATGAGCATTACGTCGGCGACGAAAGCTACATTCAAGGGAAGAAGTGGGATCCGACAAATAATCTCGGAGAAATAAAAAAAGAGGGTGCGGGAACTTGTGGAGGGTCATCTACGGGGCACATTCCTCTTGTCCTTCTCTTATTTAAAAAAATATCTGAGGAACACTGTCCGAACGATAAATAGGGACGACTTATTGAGCAGGGACTGGACCCGCACAATCATAGGACTGAAAGGCTCTCTCATCAAAATAGAAGGGGAAAGCATGGTTGGAAAAATCAAGGAAGGTGGCATGTCTGTCAACAGAAACGCTTCTTGACCTGAAGGACATTGTGAAGCACATGCCAAACAGTACGACAGAGAGCAAAGAAAGACAAGTTGTAAAAAGGGGGAAAGCCCCTAAACTTTGCGCGCAAGGTGTGAGGCTGCGGGGGACAACCAGGGGGCAGTATCCCACGTCCGCTGAATCCTTCAAAGAATTAGGAAAGAACGTGCGGCCCAATGTACGCTATCATACGGGGAAGGGCAGGGATTTATAGGCCGAAGGAACGGGGGGCTAGGGGGGGGGGCAAAAACGTTTCAAGAGGAGGGAGGGCTGGCCGAAGTATAAGTCCCGGATATCCGTCCATATCAGGCGGGGATTTATAATTGAGGGGGCCGGGCAGGGGGGATCGGGAACGCGTCCAGAGGGACGCTCTAGCTTGGTGAGAAAGAAAGAGGTCTAGAAAAGACCACAGGTTGACCTGCTTCCGTACACTCACGAAACCAGACCAGAAGGGCGAGAAGAGACAAAGGTGATTGGCGCGAAAGTAAGCGCAAAAACACAGACAACTCAGGAGATCTAGGAAAAAATCAAAAGCACTGGAGGCAAGAGTCGCCACGGGTGAAAGGTACAAAACTTGGCCAGGTCAGACGGAAAGCTTGCGGGAGAAAAGGGGGGGTGGCTAGTGAGGTACACATCAACCAGAGGCGTCCTGAAAATCCAGGAAACTGGGAAAGTGATTGCACAATAGCCAGTAAGGTTTCAAGAGACAGGAAAAAGGAGGGAGGGACATGTAAACCGGAAGGAGGAAAGTGAAAAAATCAGGAGTTTATTTTAAAAACAGTCCTCTGCGTCCCCTCTGCTGGGGACAAAAGGGGCGTTCAAGAAGGTGGGTCGTAAAGAAGACTGCACTGGAGGGAAGAAAAGGAAGAAGGGGCTAAGACCAGGCACTCATTCTCCTCCGATGTCATTGGAGGTACGGAGGGGGCAACAGTGGTGCTGAAACCACCGCTGGAAAAAGGAGAACCTGGGAGACGTCTCGGACAATCCCAATCCATCGTCAAGATCTACAGTCCAGGGGATCAAGGGGAAGAAAAGACCGTGGGATGAACGTACCACTCAACAAGGAAGAAGCTCGAAGAGGAAAATGTACTGAATGAAGACCAGGAAGAAGGACAGGCCTGGAACTCAGGAAGAAAGAGAAGGGGGAAAAAGTAGCGTCCCAAAAACACCATTGAACGAGCCCAAGAACCCAGGAACAGCCAGAAGGGAGATTAAGCCACGGAAATCAAGCATCCTCAATCCATCGTGGGGGTGCCCATTCGTGATCCCTAATTCCCGTCTTGCCCCAAGGAAAAAAAAGCGAAATGTCATTGGAAACTCTGCAAATTTATGGGGTAAGGAGGTGGCCTGAGACGAGGGCTAGTTCTCAGCAGGGACGAAAAGCATCGAAGGAAGTAGGGTCTCAGGCTTACTAACGAGGACAAACTCGGCAAAAGGCCACTAAGCGTCATGAAGCAGGGCCCAATCCCCGGCCGGGCAGTGTTAGGACCGAAATAAAATAGAACGCTAAAGAACTTGAAAATAAGGAGAAAAGTAAAGGATCAGCAAGAAACCTCGGGCTGCACATCCCTGGTCTACTACAAAGGACGCACTCTGAATTTCGCTGGTGGTTGGGGTCTTCTGGAAAGAGGACAAGCGCGAAAAGCCAAGGGCTATAACGTTGGTCTATCAAAATCAGGAACGTGCAAGATGGCGCTTTCGGTAATATATAACAACCAACGTGAGGATGCTAAGAGAATATCGGGGAAAAAGAGCTGAGGCAGATCATTTACAACGCGGGGGAGGCATAAGAGGGCACTCTAACCCTGGGAGGTGTTTCGGGAAGAAATAGCACTCCTCTAGACAAGATCAGCGACGAAAGGAGATCCCCCGAGGCCGTTAATAAATCTAGAAGGTCGGGGACTACCCGGTTCTTTAATGGAATTGGAAAGCAGGGCCAACTCTTGGTAAATTTGACTCGATAATCGCAAAAAGGGGCCTGCAGCGAGGTAGACGGGGGAAGCGTAGGGAAACTAAGCGAACGTGGATACACCAACTTCTATGTGCCTATAGGATCATAAATAAAAAAAAAAATGCAGGGAAAAAAATGGGGACGCGCGACTTACGGCGTGCGATTTGCGAATTTCAAGGCGGGGTGAGGGAACTCCAAGGGGCTTCCGCCTGGAAAATGCTTACAGTGGGGTGGAAAAATCTGGAAGACCCACTGGGCAAAGGGGAGTTCTTAACCAGCGAAGGATTACCTTCCGGGACATGCTCGCTAGGGCATGTCTAGGCCTTCTTCTGGGCCTGAGAACGAGGGAATACCGACTGACGAGGAGGATTTGTCCTTATCAGAGAGCTTTCTAAGGGCGGGGTCCTGGAGGGGGGGAATGCCAGGTCTTAGGAGATTGCATGGCGTCATATGTCTCTACCTGGGGGAGGTATGACTGCCAGAAGAAAAGAAGACTTGATCGCCTATGAGACGTGTCTTTTCACACATAGAAAAAGAGAGAAAGGAAAGCCTCAAAATAAGTCAATGCTAATGAATGTTCAGGGGGAGAGAAAGACCGGGAGAAATACTCCCACAGACAACTTTCCAACCGTAAGCGCAGTCACCTGTTTTTTCTACTGCTTAAAAAAGTAGGTCGGCATTATGATTGGGCAACGAAAAGTTCCTGGGACCGCTTCCAAAGAAGGGGGTTACATGCGGAGCATAAAGGTCGTAGCGTGGCTGGATAAAAGCAGGCCGCCAGACTGGCAGAGGGGATGGCCCTTCACACGGGAAGAGGCTGGGAAAGATCTAGTTATTAGTGGGGAGAATGCGCTTGAAGGGGGGGAAAGTCGGAAAACCAGCGGAGAGCGTCAGTCGTTCCGGTATCCTGGAAGGGGGAACGAGTTCCCGAAAAGGAGCCAGGGAAAACCAGGGGAAAGGAAGGCGCGGGTTGGTTGACGAAGGAAAAAATTCTGCAATGCTCGCTACGATCGCTTATTCTTCCGCGTTCTGAAGGTCCTAAGGGATGCAGGCCGTCTACAGAGAAGGCTTTGCTAAACGGAACCTTGAAGAGATGCGCACTGACACTACTGACTTCTGCGCTATTTAGAAAAAACAAGAACTGGAGGAAAACCGGGGGGGCAAAAGAGGGCGATGCCCAACCAAGAACGCGAGGGGGGCCGGAATACAGTGCGGGGGAAGGAGGCCAGGTCCGGGGCACGTAACACTGGGTTCGAGGAAGGAGAAGGTGTGGATCACGAAAAAGACAGAGAAGGGGTGAGGGGGAGCAACACTTTCCGAGGAATAGCAGTCTGGCTCGGTGACTAAGTTCCAAAGGGGGGGGGGGAAGAAACACGGTAAAACCCCTGCGCAGGCTGGAAGA
>Ga0179593_1570927_pt1 | contig 23582 bp, 27 predicted proteins | sample CZODoug2_1_08_16_FD_185931 | JGI IMG/M metagenome (GOLD analysis project Ga0179593, IMG submission 185931) | Vadose zone soil fungal communities from Angelo Coast Range Reserve, California, USA - CZODoug2_1_08_16fungal (PacBio error correction) | ecosystem: Environmental > Terrestrial > Soil >...
AGTGGAACACAAAGTACTAGAAATTCGATAAGTCGGGAAAGTGGTGTCAACTGGCAGATAAAAACACCACACTCCTTATGACCCGGAGGAAAAAATTAATATGGGAAAAACAGCGACCAGCGCAGACGGAGAGGGGGCATGAAATACCCCTAAAGAACGAACGTCAAGACTGGGGAGTGGACGAAAAAGGGTGGCTGCTGTTTCTGCTCTGAAGGAACAAAATCAATTTCGGACAGGCAAAGGAGGAAACGGGTTTAAGGAGCTACTGTAAGATTTTCGCGGGAGGATGGAGGGGGGGCCACCACACCCCCCAAAACAAACAAAAACCAAACAACACCAACCCCCCAACAAAAAAAAAACCCGGTAAGAATAGGAGGAGAGGAGGGGCTTCAAAACGGGACTTTATCACGAAGCAGGAACGGGTTTTGGGAGGGGGAATCGTTCTGGGAGTCATGGGTTTTCAAAAAGCAGGCGCTCCACATTGGGGAACGATCTTCAAAAGGGAATGGTGTGAGGGTGTTGACGGCGGTCGATGTTCAAACGGCAAGAAAAGTTTTACAGCGAGAGGTTGAGTCGCGCCAGAGGAGGAATCCAAAGGTTGGATGCTGAAGAAAACTGGGATTCAGGGAAGCACATTTGGGAGGAGCTGTTCATCGACACCTGCGAGAAAAAGAAAAAGGGGGACAAACGTGAGGCGTGATCGATGTGAGTATTGCGGTGTTCACGCTGGGAACCAGGGGCGTCTTAGAAAGCCCACCAAGGAGGATGTACGGCTGGCGAAGGGGGGGGAGCCAATAAAAGACGCTAGGCGGAAAAGTACCAAGAATAGAGAGAGTTAGAGTTGCGGGGACTGGTCGAGATCACGAGGTAGAGTAAAAGGGAACTTGAGAACGAGATAAAAAATCCTAGCGAGAGAAGGAGGGGATGGGAACGTGTCAGAAGCGACTGAAAAAAAGTAGAAGGGGAGGCATGAAAAAGAAGCACCCATCGAAAATTTCAATCCAAGTACTAAGCAAAGAACAAAACCACTTGTCTCAGGATTTAAGGGAGGGGAGACAGTCAACACCTCACAAACGATTTGGTCCTAAGCCGTCGGAGAAAAGGTCGGGCTCTCTTGAAGGCGGGAGGGGAAAAAAATGCGGCCGCAAGTAACCAGCAATATGAGGAAGAGGGTTGGTGATGCCCCAGCGAAACCGCCTGTTCGTGAGAGGGAATACCAAAGTAAAGCTTGTAACGGCACGCCACCTCGCGTTCGATCATCCATTATAGTCAAAAATGGGGGAGAAGAACTGGGGGGCCAAGTGGCGCAATTTGTTAAGTCCATGGAGTGGGGAGGTACGCCGTGAAAAGCAGAAAAAAGTCAGGTCCAGTTGTGTAGGAAGACGAACTAGTGCAGCGGCCGGCGTATGAGCGACAAACGGTAACAAAGGGCAAAAAAACTCACAAATCGAAATGGGAGGAAATAATGGTGAACCGCAAAATCCCCATTCATAAAAAAAAAAAAAAAAGTGTGGGACCCCCCGAAGAGGAAGGAGGGTGTTAGGAAAATGTTAAAACAACATAAGTTTTCGGCAAATCGATCGCCAAGAACAACCCGGGTTGGCAGGACTTGGTCAAAGGAGGAGGTGGAGGAGGTGTCAGGTGGATGTGGGGGGGCTTCCACTTCAGCGCTGCGGCTAAGAAGGGAATTGGGGGGGCTTCAAAAGCGTTAAGAGAGGGAGAATCAAATTTAGGGACTTGGGGGGGGATCAGTTAACGGGCGTTTCAAGAAAGCGCGGAGGAGTGAGTTGGGAGGAACAATGTCAAAAACCTTACGGATGAGAAGGAAAACAACGTCGTGACGAAAAGCGCTTGGACAGTCAAATGAGAAAGATAAGAACGCAGACAAATGAATGCTGCAAAGCGGGCGACACGTGAACACTGGTCAAGAAACGAAAGAGACAAACTGGCACGTCGAACGGGACCCCGGTTAAAAGGGCATGGAAATAAGCGGAAAAGGAATCGCCAAAGAGGGGGGATGAACAAAACAGAGATCCATCGCAAACATCCCAAGTGGCTTTAACGGACTGAAGAGCAAGCGGGCTGAAATACAAACCAAAAGTCAATAGAAGTGGTCAGACCTGCCATACCACTGAAAAAGGGGGTAAAAAAAGCGAGTCTGGGGATGTTTGAGCGAACTGGTTGCGGACTAGAAGTGAAGACACAGACGAAGGCAAAGAGGACGTACGACGCTACCCCCCCATTAAGCTTAACAAGGCAGAACGAACGATAAGCACAGCGGGTTTAAATAGCGGGTCCAAACGGCTGGATACGACGCTTACAAACCCAGCAGGTAAAAGAAGGGTGAAAACTTAATCTCATGGCATGGCCCGCGACGCGTGACCAGTAAGAAAATCGCACAGAAAAAAGTACCGAGACGGTAGTCGCCTTCAAAGCTCATTCCTGGCCGTCAGCCAGGGGAAAGAAAAAAAGAAAAGAAGAGATGAAAACCAGACTAAAGGCAAAGACAAAGAAAAGGACAAAAAAAAACAGAGAAAAAAGAGAAAAGAAAAAGTCAAATAAAACGCTGAAAAAGGGGATAAAAAGCGATCAAACCTGTCTACGACAGCTTTTGTGGCATGGCAGGTAGTGAGATCTCCAACAAAAAAACATTGAAAGAGCGAGATCCCGGCACAGATAACCCAGGACCCAAGAGAAAAGAGAAATAAAAGTAACTAGGAAGGAAAATCGCCATTGTAAAAAAAATCGTGAGGTTCTTTTTGGAAGGGGAGGAAAGTGAAATTCCTTGGATCGACTCTTGCTCGTTAGGAGGTAAAAAAAAAAAGAGGAAAAAGATGATCAGGGCATTAAGTGGTGCTCATCAGATCATGTAACGTCAAAACCTTGCGTCGAGAGCTACGAAAGAGAAAAAGCATCCGGTTACGAGGCTGAAAGAGAAGAAAGAGAAGCGCATAAAAAAAGAACCGGGACCAGAAAAATGAAGGTGGGACGGTTAAATCCAGGATTGGGTAAGATTGCGTTTTGACAGCGTGGGTAGCAGGACGGGGAACCAGCCAAAAAAAGTGAAAGCGGAGGAAAGAAAAAGACAAGTAGTGGACGGGGGATGTCCGGCGGTAGATGGCTATGTGCAAAGGGGATCCGTGCTAGAGTCCGAGAATGATCCTTACCTCACGGAAGAAGAGTGGAAGGCGCACCGATCAAAGGCCTAAAATGAGGGAAAAGGAAGCTCATGTCAGTCCGTCCTCCGACAAAACGGAGGGGGGGGGGAGGGGGTACGAGCGAGGGTGCATAAAAAGGCCGGGGAAGGGAAAAAAAGCGAGTGACAGGTCGCGGGGAGAAAAGGGGGTGGAGTAACCGTTCTCTATTTCGGTAAAGTGTTCGGACTAGGAATAAAAGAAATTGTGACGAACAGGGGGTCTAGTAAGATGAAGGAATGGGAACTCGTACGAGGAGGTCGGACGATGGTGGACATCGACTTGATGCATGCCTTAATGCAGAGGCCAGCGTTGCGCAAAACCTCAAAAAAACGAGACGCAACAAAAAAAAACAACCAGGGGGCAAAAGTAAGTGCAAAACCTATCGGAACACAGCCACCACTGAACAACGATCTAGAAGAATTTTCTCCAGCCACCCAAAAATCCTCCTCACACCAAAGATCATGGAACCGGTTGATTGAGAGAAATCGATGGTAAGATTAAAACTGAGTACTGGGACATACTCCAAAAAAGTCTTCTCGTTTCTCGTTAGCTCCAATCTCGTTGGTTTCAGCCATAAGAAGGGGAACATTGCGACCGTAGATATGAAAATTCCAAGGGAGAAAGGGGGGGAAAGTGTCAAAAAGGGGGCTAACGCAACGGCAGAAGAGGTACAGCGGACTTAGGGCAAACCATTTGCTCGACTGGGTTTTCAAAAAAAGGGCGTTCACTATCAACCAGCATGCCACGAAAAAAACACACGTGGTCAGCATCAAGAAATATATCAAACAGAAAAAATAAAGGGCTAGGAGGAAATAAGGGAAATGAGGGAAAAACGCAAAAGGGGGGGGAGAGAAAAAGGGGGAAAAAAGATCCAACACAGAGGGAAAAGTAGGGAGGGAGCAAGCAAAAAAATCATCAAATAGACTGTATTCTTTTGAGCCGGCACTTGTTAGCAGAGATACGCTGCCCGACGACCGAACGAAAAAAAAAAGAAGGAGGGAGAAAAAAATGTTGACAGAAAAGGGGGAGCCGCCTAGGACAGACAGGCTGAAGAGTGGCAAATGCGCTATAACTACTCAATGGAAGTAAAGACAAAATCGGGCGAGGGGAATGAACAGCTCAAGAAAAAAAACAGAGACGTACGGCAGGGAGAGGAGTAGGATGTCATTGAAGTCAATCTGGCCCTCGTTCGTCATCCCGCAGCACGGGCCTAAATAACGGGAGACGAGAGACAAAGAAGAAATCAGACATGTTCGCTGGCGGCAAACCGTAAAAACTGGGTGCCGCACGAACGACCGAGTTGGCAATTACCTACCCCGATCAAGCAAGGGCACCGGACGGGGAAAAGGGAGAAGGGGGAATAAAAAAAACAAGCGGGACCGAGGCGTACTCGCCGTGCCAAATGATAGTCCAAACCGACCTCTGTGGAGCGAACAAGGATAAAAAAGGAGGAAGGGAGCACACGGAAGACAGGAAAGCCACCGGCAATGGGCAAATTAAAAAAAGGAGCTCAAATACGACAAAGGGGTTTAAACCGGCGCGTGGATCTAAAAAGGAGGGAAAAAAAGCGAAGCCAGAATAAACGAAGGCAACGGGGACATTTAGAAAGCGCTCCTACAACGAAAAACGAAAAAGAAAATACCATGTACATAAAACGCAGAAGAAAGGAATAAAGCGCAAAGGAAAGAAAGGACAGCACAGAAACAAAGGGTCTTATAGGTGCCGACGGACTTGCCTAGGGTAAAGGTGGAGCACAGAGAGCAACCATTGGGAGGGACAGGGGGGGGTCCAACCCGCAACGGGGGAAATCCAAAAAAAAAAGGAAAAGGTTGGGGACAGAAATCCCTAACGAAAGCAGATTTGCTCCATAGATACTCATAACTAAGGGCAAAGGATACGAAAAACAAACGGAGGTGAAGAGAGAGAGGGGGGAGCAAAGAAAAGGGGCTGGGAAAGATGTTGTACTGAAAATCACAAGAACGATAATGTAATTGGATACACAACAGGGTTTAGAACGCATCCCAATGGGGCGCACAGCGAAGGGAACACCTCAAGCAGAGGGCTCAATACAGGCAAGTGGAGAATAGGGTGGCTGCTAGTGTATGAAAAAAGCTTTGAGAGCCTTTCTTTGAAGAACACATTTACTAGCTAACTGGAAGTTAGCAACACGGTCGGGCATGGAAAGAGGGGAAAATTGGACCCCGGTAACGCTTCTGCAGTAAAAAGCGGGGCAGGGTGCGACTTGCCCCCACTTTGCAAATTTTATGGTGAGGTTCCGAAAATAACTAATGCTTGGGGGGAAGGAGGGGGAGGAGGGGGACAAAAGGGGGATTCTTCGTGTTGAGTGTGAGAATGACCATCGTAGTTGATAGCTGTGTAGCGGGGCCGGAAGTCTGCCATCGATGTGGGGAGATTCCTGGTTAAGGACGCCAGGGGTCAATGGGAAGCGCACTCAAAAGGAACTCTAAAAGTGATGACTGAGAGATCGCGTGATCGCGGCTAGCGGGTGACAAACTCGGGTCCGGAAAGGACAAAGGAGTTCATGTTATTGAGGGCAGCCGCGGTCCAAGAGGCAAAACGGGTAAGTACCACATAATATCATCTAAACTCTTGGGTGTAGCTAGGTCAGATCTGAACTGAGGGGGGGAGTAGGGAAGCGCATAAAAATAAAAAGAAGCGAAAAGACGAAGGGCGACCATTCTTCACCGTGCATGGAGGAGCTTGAGGACAACATTTCGTCCCACGACCATTCGTTAAAGAAAGAGCAATAACAAAACGAAAGGCGGAGGGGGAAAACAAAAACGCGACAAGGGGGACGAAAAAGGGGGGGGAGTTCATCAAAAGGTAGAGCCGCCCCTATCCTGGGGGAACAATGCTGTCTCAAAAAAGAGATTTCATGAGGGGTTTGATGACCAGCCCTCACAACGCCCTGGTTCGGAGAAAGATGTGAAATAAGCATGTGGTCCGCCACCATTACTATCAAGTGAGCTCATCACGTGTCAAGTACTGGGGGTTGGTAAATGTATGCAGAGCGGGTTGCCGGCCGAAATCAAGAAAGGGAAGCCTGTTCTGAAGTAGACCCGAGTCCCTTCCTATCGTCACGGACTACAAGGTTCACGCTTCAAAAACTCAGAAGCAAGAAACCTGGGGGGAAAAATAACGAGGAGCAGAAAAAAATAATCGGGGTATAAAGTGGAAAATAAAGGGCTCGAAAGATCTCCCACTAAGGGAAACTGGCCTGTGCGGAGGTGATTCTTTCATTTGTTTGGGGGGAGAAAAAACTCGCCGGGAGGGTGGTGGGGGAGGAAAAAGGAAGTCATGAGTTCAAGGGGGGGAGCCTCTTGAAAAGCACGAAGAGGCGGAAGGCCATCCCATCAACTTCAGGAAGTCCAACGACGGCATCCATTCATGGTAGTAAAAAAACTTGGCCAGGGGCATGGAGTCCCTCGACCCAATACGAAACTACTCCCGTTGCAATCGAACATGGGAATTCTAGCCTACCTATCGCCCCGAAAAGAGTGAGGGAAAACTTCAGCCGGCAGAGCAAATCCCCCGAATGAACGGGGAAACAAAGAGTCTGAAAAAGCATGAAAGGTGTGCCATGGACAGGCGCCCATCCAAAAAAGATCGCTTCTTTTTGAGGACCGTGACCGAGAAAAAAACGTATTCAAAGGGAAGAAGGCCATAAAAGAAGAAAGCTAACCGGACTGGGGAGAGGTACGTGGGAACACAGAAAAAAAACTGCGTACCTGGTGAAAGGACCGCTACAACAAAAGCCAAGCAGTCACATCTATACCCAAAAGCAATGACAAAGGGTCCAAAGCGGAAAGGAGGGTGTGGCAGGGAAAATAAGCGAGAGAAAGAAGAAACTAATCGACTATACATTAGTCCGCTCCAAGTTCCCCCGACACCCGATCACGATGCAAAAAAAACGGACTAAAATCGGAAGGGGAGGGGGAACAGAAAGAATCGAAAGAAAGGGAAAAAAAAATCTCTAAATCAGATGACGCTGACGTTGTTCATGGGCGGCTGATCCTGGATCTCTCTCAAAGAGGAGGAACAGATGAGAGTATCCCGCCCCGTCACAAAGCCGACAGGCGTAATCGTAGTCTGAGTTAACGGAGTCAGGTTAGAAATCGAGATTTTAATTTGGGCGGCGTTTTAAGGGGAGGAGAAACTGGGAGGGGAGCAGCTACCAGTGGCTTCATTTAGTAGGGGGGTCAAAAGAGGGGGACGAGTCAACGAAGGCGTATCAGCGGGGAGAGCCGGGTTACTAATGGGAGAAGGGAGAAGGGAAATCGCCCGCGAGCAAACGCAGCGAAAAAGCCAAACAAAAAAAATCATCTATTTGAAAGAAGAAAGAAAAAGCGGGGAACCAGGGGGGGTGGGAAGGGGGAGGGAAGGAAACACAGTAAAAAGGGGGACAAGGACAGCATCAAACGGCCGCGTTTATCTTCGCTATGACCGAGGTCGATGTAGGGGTAAGGAGGAAGATCGGCGTAGGTAAAGGAGGGCCTCAAATGGACCGGGATCTATCAAAAAAGAAAAAACGAGAAATAGGGGACAAGGGGCATGTTCTAAGTGGGTCAACTGCCAAGTTCATGACGTTCAGGATGGAAGGACCGAAAAGGGGATTTGGCAGAGGAGATTGGTAATAAAGGGGGGGGAGATTAAAACCGTAAATCACACCGGAAAAGTAGGTTAGGTCGATTTGACCGACAGTTCGTAGGGGAAGGGTCGAGAACTTGGGGCCGCAGGCAATTAAAGGGGAAAGAAAGTGCGAAAAGGAAAGGGAGAGGGCATTAAACTAGTTTCAGAACTCCAGAAGCTCATGTGCAAGAACCACCGAAGTGCCCCACCAAGCCTCGGAACACCACCAAAAAAGGGAGAAAAAACTGATCCTGGAAAAACATCAAGCAAAAAACATGAAACCATCCCACCCAGCTGACACAACAGCAGTTGAGTGGGAGCGGATAAAGAGTTAAAAAAAAAAAGTAGGGGGAAAAGAAAAGTTCAAAAAGCGACAAAGAGAGGTCCCTTGGGCCAGGCAAAAAGAAGGAAAAAGGGGTGTGTAGCAGGCTTGCTCATCTTCGAGGGAAGAGTCACAACGGGGAGCATGGCGGTTTTCATGTCATCGCCGTCAGAGAAGGCAGGGGATAAAAACTCTAAATGAAAGCGATTCACGGCGGGAAACCAAAGAGCGAAAAAACATGAAAAACCCTGAAAATAAAGGCATAGAAGGCCCACGACATAGCAGAGGCGCGGACAGGAGGAAACATAGTTAAAAAAAAAAGGAAAAGAGGGAGACGATGGTCCTCAAAAAAACAGAATAAAAGGGTATTGGGGAGGGCACGCAGAATTGTATGTTTATGCAAAAAGAAGCAACAGGAAGAAGGAAGCCGGATCGAATGCAAGAAAAACAGTACTCGCGGGGACTCACAACTCACGAGCCATTAACGGGGGAATGAGAGGGAGAAACTAGGGCCGGGGAACAAACATCTGTAGGAAACTTTAATGAGAAAGGGGGGAGAATCCCACAACGCGGAATACCAAGACATGGCTTAGTAGGCGGATGTTTAATAAGTCCTACGTAAAAGAGAGCTTACTAAAAAACCCTCAAAGGTCCAAAGGAACGCCCACAGGCGCGCAAGGAAGAAGTCTAGGATGATCCGGGGGGTACTATTTCCGCACCAAGCCGAGGCATCTGGCAGACCAAGGAAAGGGAAAAGGGGGAAAAACGACAGAGTTTGAACCGCGAGGAAAGAATTCGAAACCGTAAATCGAGAAAATTGAAGAGAATATGCGCGAGCAGCGGACGAAACGACGTCTAAAAGGGAAAAAACAAAGGGAAAATAAATATCTACGACGATTCTATCATACCAAAGGAATACGGTAAACCTGTGACTAAGGAAAAAAAGCCCAAGTAACAACGAAGTTCAACAATGCATAAAGGGGAAAAGCGGGAACTAACACGACTCTTAGCCAGGTACAAAAAAAAAATGGGTTTCCGTCAAAAGCAAGGCGTACAACAAAGAAAGAAAAAATACAAACGTAGGAACGAAAAGATTACTCAGCAATACTCCTCGTCAAAAAATCAACGTAACACAGAGGGTATCTGAATGAAGAAAATTCGGTGCCTGCGAATGAGCGAAATGACCGAAAGAGAAACGCAAAGAAAGCCACTTGTGAAAACCGAAGTTGGTACTTTTCCTCGCAGCGAGTGTCAAAAGGAACGCGAGGGAAAAGGGGGGGGGAGTGCAAACGTTGACTTCCAAAACTCAGTAAAAAAACCAAGATTTTGGGGGTTCTAAACAAGAGAAAAGAAAAGGAAACCAGATAAGCAGAAAGAACCGGACGTACTATAATGATCTCCAACACGGGACTAGAGGAACGAAAAAAGTGTGGAGCCCGTTTCGTTCTCGGACGATAAGAGGGGGTCAGGGGGTTGTGCGGATGCAAAACAGAATGGTTTGACGCGGACGGGCACACCCAAATTTCAAAGGTCGGCGCTGGCTACTAAGCGAATCAAGGAGGGTGGACACCGGGTGTCTGAAAAAGTGGGCGATCATCGTTTTAAAATTCCAGCCATTTACAGAAAGAATTAGACGGGGCCGCGGTTGAGGCATGGGAAAAGAGTGGGGGATCTCGTCTGAAGGGGTAAAAAAGTGAGCGATCCAGATGATCTCCGACACGGTTGTGAGGGGTTTGGACCGTCCAGGGAAAAGTAGGGGACTGTCCGTCGGGGAAAATTGAACACAACAAAAACAAAAAAGAAGAGCGTTGTATTGGATAATCATGGTTGCACTATGGACAGCGATAGCGTGTCAACGCTAAATTGGAGCCGAGAAATGTGTTTAAAAAATAAGAAATCGAGTAGGGCTCATCACTGGGAAGCAGCATGAAAACAATAGTAAGGAACTCGATGCGGGGGGATCTGGGAGGGGAGAGGGGTCACTGTGTTCGTAGAAAACCCAAAATGGCCGGGGATCCGGAGAACCTGAAAAGCCCTAGTTAATAAAGCCGGAGTCACATTCGGGGGCGAGAGGAAGGAGAGGACTGATGACTCCCAAGTGAAAGTAGTAGGGATGCAGAGCCAAATAACTGAACACGCATGACGTACGGTAGGTTTAAAAAAGATGAAAATCAATCCCGCAATGAAAGAAAAGGGAGGTGACCAGAATTTAACCAATAAAAACAAATTGGCGACGTCTAAATACGATACTGACAACTCGCTTCTAATAACTTTGGGGAACATAGCAGCGAAGCACCACCCGTTTCGATAAGGATACAAACGGGGAATAGGCGCAACAAATTCTCGCAAAGAAAAACAGGGGGTTATGACAACAAAAATCTCCCGGGATGGGAAGTCGTGAATACGCTGGTCCAGCAGGGAAAGGCGGCTATGGGTGGTCGTGGTGGGCTATATCCGCGAATGGCGAAGGGCCGGGGGAATGTTAGAATTGCAATCGGTGGGAAGGTACGCCGTGACTAAAGTGCAAGCAGGATGGGAACAAGAGACTTTTACCACCTTCTTACGCGAACCTTAGAAATTCCCCGGCCGCCTCGGAAGGAGCAAGCGCAACTCTTAGCGCAAATAAGGGAGAGTTAACGAAAAAAGGTGAGTGAGTATAAAAAAACAAGTACGATTTAATCAAATCACACCCTGGTGCATGTCGGGGGGTAGGTGGGGTGGTTATCGTGAGTCGAGCGGCGGAGGGATGTGCTTGAAACTTGTGGGGGGGGGGCGGACAGAGGAGAGGGAAGGGATGGTGGGGGGGGGTGGGGGTCCTCACTATGTCAAGCGCGGGAGAAGTTTCGGCATGCAAAAGAAGCAGTGTGGAGTCCCCCGAATAGGCGAAATTGTGACCTCAGTCAATGGAGGGGAAGAAACTGGTGCTGGAAACTTCCAAAAGGAGAGAAGAAGAACGGGATGAACCGTGAGAACACTTCCTTTCTCATAATACAGGGCGGCCTTAATCGGCAACAGGGGACTTTCAAGTCACAACCCAAAACACGGGAGGGGAGAAAGGACGGAAAATCCAGGGTACGCATAGGGTTAAACGGATTACAGGGAGATCGTGGATAACACTTGGGGCTACGAGATCACAATTCTAAATACCGTATATGACGCCGAGACTACGAAACTTTAACGGAGGACGGGTGGGGGGGGGAAGAATATGAAAAAAGGTTAAAGGCTGGTTCACCTCAATCTACGGCAACTGACCCCGCAGTCTGTACCGGGCAAAGAGATGCCAACGGGTCAGAGATTGCAGGGGGGGAAAAGTAAGATTATATGGGCGGAAAATCGGAGCACCGTGAATTCTCTCGAGACGCTCAGAGTAATGCTCTAAAGAAGGAAAACCATCACGAAAACGACTAAATGCACCGTAGGGGCGGCAAGAGTCTCGGCAAGGGACAATGAGCAAACTCCATTGAAAACGAAACGGTAAAAGATGGATAGAAAACGACTGGATAAGGGCTACTTGCATGCGGCGGGAGTGAGGGATCTTTCGCACAAAAAGGAGAGGAAACTCTCAAAGAAAAAACAGAAGAAGACGCAGTCTGGAGTATCCGGTTGTTCATAGCAATTTTTAATCCGTTGTCTTGAGACGGGGGGAAAGTTCTGCGACTCTACGCGGCTTCAGAGGAATCGGTATAAGGGTAAGTCTCCAACCTTTAGAGACTGGGGAAGCGGTCATGAAACTTCGATGCTTGGAATGGGGGAAGGTCGCCAGAAAAAAGCATAATGCATGTGCGAAATCGAGTGGGCACTTGCGTTGGGAGGACCGGGCGAGCCGAACAAAAAGAGAGCGGTGTGTTATAGTAACGAGAAACGAGAGAAGAATAAGGGGGCGGAAATAGCTACCCATTGAGACCGGAACAAGTGGAAAAAAAGGAAGAAATCGATCCGAAGTGGCAGGCCTGACAGGCAAGGCATGCCATGACGTAAGAAGATAAGACGGGGAATGGGTGGTGCGATTGTAGGGTTTATCCGGGTATGCGGGGGGTATCGAAAGACCGGGGCGGAGGATCCACTGAGGTTAGGAAAACCAGGCGTACGAGAAAGACAGAGAACGGGGAGTGCAGGGTATAATGACATCGCCCCGATTACTCGCGATGTGGAGCCACCTGCCAATGTCGAAGACCCGACGGAACCCAAAAAGAAAAGAGAAGACCGATGCCCACTCAAAGAGAGGGAGAAAAAGTGCAAACCACCAACTCCCGAAAAAAAAGGGAAAACGAGGGAGGAAACCTCCGCCCGACTAAATTTACCTCCAAAAACCAAACATGAAGTACTCCACCCGAGCCCTGTTCCTGAAGCGGAATATAAAAGAAATGTGAGGGACCTTAAACTAAGGTTGAACTTTTTGCATACCCGAGCTTGGGAATGGACGTGAAGACGACCGTCGGGATTGCTATTTAGATTCCCATAATTAATTAATGGGCTTCAAGTTGTCGCGAAACACCGGGAGCCGGCGGTAAAAAGGAAGAGAGAACAAATCAAGAGGTGTTAGAGGGCGGTACCAATCTAACTCCGGCCAAAATGCGACACAAGGGAAAACAAAGAGTCAAAAGGAGATCACCACCGACTAAACACATTTATGAGGCTGGTCCTCATTGCATCACTCTCTCGCACGCAAAAGGATAGACAGTCGGATGGTCCATAAAAGGATCTGTAATTTAAGAAGCATGGCCGCCCATAATAGAATCCACTGGCGGCTCGCGGAAAAAATTTCAAATGACGGAAAAAAGCCAGATATCCTTGAGGAATGAGAGTGGCCTATATGCTAGAATGGCGCGGGGAAGCGAGGAAAATTGAAGGGGAAAAAATGACAACAAAAGGACGTCCAGGGCTACGCGTGAAAAGAAAAAGTCCAAAAGAAAATGCAGGGACGGATACGACGGTCAAGCAATCACGGCTATGGAACACGCATGTACTGAACGCCCAGGGTAGGAGTGAAGTGGAGGGTCGAACAAGTAAGGAAGGGGGGGGTAAGACTCGCCGACCGAAAAAACTATGGCGGACCAAAGACTCCAAAAAGAGAGCGTGTAACAGATTCCTAGCCGGGCGTAGGCATGGTGCGCGAAATAGAAAAACAGGCTGGGAAGGCCGGAGAGACCGAAAACGGTACCAATTGAAGACTGGGAATAGTGACCCCGCAGGAAACCAAAGAAAAACACTACTGACAGTTGAAATAGCAATGTGGTACAGACTCTATGGTAAAAATATAAAACGAAGGGAAAAAGAAAATTGTAGCGTCAGTCCGCCTCACATTCAGGGACCAAGGGTAGGCACCACAAGTCCCTAAGGGAAATGCGCAAGACGTTAACAAAGGATATAATAAATAATCAGAGTCTATGGGCGGCACGAGGGCGCCTAAAGTATTGCAAAAAAAAAATGACAAAGAGGGCGGTACAACTAAAAAAAGTAACTCTGGGTCAAAACGTATACAGTGTCGAGGCCCACTCGATGAAACAAATTTGGATGGGAAGCCGGGATGGGACAGTCCCGGAAGTGCATACGGACATGACTAAATCCCGCAATTAGACGGAAAAAATGAACTCAAAAACTAGAGACTCAACAACAACACAGGGATATAAAATGAAGAGGGTTGAGGAACAAGGTCTAGTTGGGTACTCTTATGTACGAAAATTAAAGGTGATGCCCCAAGGGACGCAAACATTACTACCAAGAGGACAAAACGATGCAACTGAAGCAGGAATGCGCAAGGTGTATGGATATGAGAGTTCAGGAATAACCGTGCCATTTTGTCAAAAAGTATCAAGGGCTGCATAGAAGAACCGATTGTATAAGGCGGAACTGGGGGCAAAGCAGTTCCAATATAACGCAAAAGCGATTATATCTGGAGGTAAAAGGAGAAAAAAGGATCCTGACACTTTTTTGAAAGAACTCTTGCCCGGGCATACCTCAAGGAGTTGTATACAAAGGACTGCAGGGGATGACCAAGCTTGGGGTGAGTTGAAAATTGGCCAAACGGACCTGACAAGGGGTAGACTCCATCAGAAGAGAGGGTGGAGGATGCCCCTGGATCGCCAGAGGGGGGATCCACTAGGTAATACGGAATACTGGAGACGGGGTCTAGGAGGTCAAAAAAGCTGGGGGGCCCGGTCGTCAAGGGGGCAAAAAAATTCGGGTCAGTCTAACAATAGGGCGGATCGTTCAATGGCGGGGATCATCAAGGAGGGTGGGAGGCTATAATTGTAAGAAAGGGGGGAAGGTCTAGGAAATCCAGACACCAAAAACTAAAGGAAAGACGCGCTTCCGTGCCGTTCTGTAAAGGAAAAGCTTTCAATCAAAAGGCAGCGACAGAGGAGGCGCAGAAGTAAACAGATAGACATGATAGAAAGACTGGGCGATCGTCCAAATGTTAGTCTGTGATCAGAGAACCAAGGCGAAGAAGGATAACAGCTTTCAAAAAAAGAAAGCCTGGCTGCTCGTTGGCAGGGACTGAGAAACACAACACAAATCATCCATATTTGGGGGACTGCAAGCCAAACACATGTGTGGATATGTGGAGGGGGGTCCGAACCGGATGGAAGGGGATACTGCTTGGAATAAGTGCAAGGTGGGACAGCCATTTGGAAGGCCGGTGGAAGCCGTGCAACGAACAAGAGGGGACGATGAAGGTCATGCGCGAAAGTTTCACGCCACAACAAGGTAACTAGAATCGAAGAGGGCAGCAGACGTTAGGGGGGAAAAAGAAGAAAGAGGCGCCAGGCGAACAGAAAGCTGTTGGGGGAAATAGACGATTACTAATTGAAAATGGACAAAAGGTCGCTCCCCTAAACAACTTGCAGGCGGGGTGGAATTGTATGTTGGGGGGGGGGGGAAGGAAGAACAGGCGAGAAAATGGGGGGGGGTTGGGGAACCAGATTGCGGCGAAAAGACTGGCGGTTGGGCGCACAGAGTTTTGAAGGAGCGGGAGTATCAGTTCCTAAAAGGAAGGGGGATAACGCAAGAGCGGGCCGAGTCAAATCATGGAAGTGGAAAATGGTCGGCGGCATCAAGAAACATGTCAAAGTCCTGACTAAGAGAACAGGGAAAACAATTGGAAGAAAACAAAAAAGAGTGGGGACGAAGACGTAACAGCCTGAACGAAATAAAATCGGCTGGGGACCCACTGCCCCACGCGAGGAAAGGGCCATAATAACAAACAGAATGAGTTACAGGGAGCCACAGACGTAGATCCCGGGTCTTCATGGGACGAAGAAAAAGTCCTGACCAAGAATACGCTACGCGGTTTCAAGGAAAGTACCCGCTTAATAGTATTCTGGGGATGCGAGCTATAGCGCCAAACGGGAAAAAAAAGTGACCAAAAATTAACAACGCACAGCTAAAGGAGTGAGGGGATAGCCAAAAAGGGTAGTACACCTAAGATCAACTCTTCTGAATTGAGGGACCGGCTCGGAGGGGATATTAACGCGCCAAAGAAGGAAAAACCACGAAAGAGGGAACTACGCATCTCACTGCAACTAACAGGAAGGCAGTGAGGGCGACTAATCGCGGAACATATGAGAAAGAGGAACGCGTGATCATACTGTAGAGTCAGGTCCTTGGGACTTGCTAGAGGGGTCATCCATCTCAAAACCCACGGAAATATCAAAAACCGGACCTCCTATATCCCCTAGCCAAAGCCGACAGGCGTAGGGGCACAGGGACGCTGGCTGCTTGGGGAGAACAGAGGGGTAACAGGAGGGGGAATCGGAAGTTCAGTGAATCCCGAGACCTAAACAGCGTTAGCCTCCCAAGGTTTAAGGGGAGAGGTAGTCTATAGGAGAGGCGTACAAGATGATAGAAAGGACCGACGAGGTCGATTCGATAGACTTCCGGAAGGGGGGGGAGGTAAGGTGATACTTCAAAATCGCATAACCCCCAAAAAGTACTATACAAAGGTATCTGATGTCGGAAATAAATCGGAAAAACAGGAAACCGAAGGTAATGCGCGCGGGAATGGGAGGCTGGACGTCGAGAACGTTACCGGGTAGGAATGATGCTCTAGACGCAAGAAAAATCATCGAAATGAACTCACAAGACACTACTAAGGAGGACGGGGGACAAGGAAGAACCAGTCACTGCAAAAATTAATCAGAAGGTAAAAGGATCGGACCGACCGCCGTTGGTCTGGTGGCCGCGTTGGGATCTGTCAAAAGAAAAGGTATTTGGCGAATTAATGACTCACAGTCAGAAGGAGAAAAGGAAAGGGTGCAAAAGAAGCGCGTAAATCTTATGACCGGAGAAGGCAACAGAATTTCAACGGGTGACGTAAAAAAGGAATTAATTCGCGAACGATTCGCGATGGACGCCAAACGGAAGTACGAGAAAACTGGACGACTAACTCAAGTGGCCATCCTCATCGAAGCAAGAAACGTGCAAAGAAGGTCGTGGCCAACCACGCAACCCGGATCCATCAAAAAGCCAGAGAGAAGGGGGCCGCCAAAAAAAAACCCCCCCGATATAAGCCTCCTCCAAACCAAACCCCCGGGGGTGGAAGTCAAATGTGGCGAACCATACCATCCCGAAGCTGCTTCACGGCAGGATAGGGAGGAAAAGGCAAGGGAGTTGAGGGTGTGAGGCAGGAAAAGGGACGAGTGGGTCCCGGGGACAGGGTAGATAACCCTAAAGTCAAGCGGAACGCGGAAACACATACGGGCTTTAGTGTTGTCTCGGGGAGAAAGACTCCAAAGAAAGAAGAAGGAAAAAGGAAAAGAACAGCATCAAAGGGAAAATATAAACCAAAAGAAATGTGCGAAAGAGGGTGTATTTGTTACAGTGCCGTAAAACAGGAAATCAGGGGGAAAGAAAAAAAAATCGAAAATGGCTGGATTCGTTGCGGCGCAAAGGGTTTGAGACGAAGAGAGACCTGCCCCTGAGGCCAATAAAGTGCGGAAGGAAGTATTGAAAGGGGGTAATGGTGTCCTCACGGCAAAGTTAGGGGGGCGAAGGGGGGGAACGACATCTGGTGAGAGAAAAGCATGGCAGGGCATGACCCGCGCTACGCATAAAATAAGGAGTGTCGATGGGATTATATTCCAACCAGAGGGTAGAAGGACTCGAAGAGGGGGAAAGAAAGAGAAAAAAAGAAAGGAAGAAAAAAAAAAAAAAGACGAAACGCGCGGTCTGAGACGGGGACGAAGGGGCGAATGTTCCTCGGCGCGGCAAAAGGGGAAAAGAATTGACGCCAGAAGAGGGGAACAAAGACATGGAAGCGATCAACAGAGTAGCATAAGAATCGCTGTCGCTGAGTGGTGTTGGGGAGAGGGGTGTGGTAAAAGATGGGGTGGGGGGGGGAGGTGGGGGGGGGGGGGGGGTTGGCTGGGGGGGGGGTGGTTGGGGTGTGGTTTTGGTTTATTGGGGAGGGGGGGGGGTGGTGGGGGGTTATTATGGTTGGGGTCTGGTTTTGTGGATTGGTGTTTTGGTTGGGGGGAGAGAGGGATGGGGAGTGTGGTCAAGATTTATTTTATGCCGGCGACAAGCTCAATCGCCCCTAATAGACTCCTAGACCAAAGCGGAGCAGAAACACATATCCCCACATCATCGCTCTAACCCAAAAAACTGGAATAACCATAAACGCAGCCGGAAACAGGAAGAAAACAACTATCATTCCTCACAAGGCGGCGCCCTTAATATAAGACTACACATGGGAAGGGAATGGGAATCCCAATGGGAACTAGAATAGAGGGAAGCAATGACCCCCAACGCAGAGGTAACCGGGGTTGCCATCCTCACCGGCCCGCATAACTGAAAAAGGCTAACTCCATTTGGGCCATCGGAGAAAAAAATAGGTGCCGGAATCCGCGTAAATAGGAAAATCCCGCAAGAATGGGAGAAAAAAACAAGTCACAACAGGTCTTTGAAAAGTTTGTTAGATTGAAACTGGATTTGGGAGGGAATTGGCTTCAGATCGGAGAAAAGAAAAAAGGAGGGGTAAAAAAGAATCCAGGCAAAGACAAAAAGATAACCTAAACTACGGTCAGATCAGAAAGTCAAAAAAAGAGATAATGAAAAAAGAGAGAGAATAGGAAGGGGGCAACTCGAGAGATTCATTGGCGCTTGACGTGAGGGAAGGGATTAGACATGCAAACTTCTACCTTCACAGACAGCCGGAAGGGGTAAGAGCTCGGCGAAAGAGGAGAAAGAAGGGGGAAAAGTAGCCCCTGTGGCTACGTGCCTGGGGTACGGTACCGTGGTGGGAAAGAACTACATGTGACTCAGGCAAAGGTAGATAACTTGGAATAGGTCGCGTTCATGTCAGGAGGGGGAAAGGGTCAAGGGGGCGCACCGAAATGCGGACGGGGCGGAGGACGACTGAACCTTGTGGGATGAAGTTTAAGCCCTAACTAACTCTGGGCAGATCAAGAAAAAAGCCGGAGCTAAAATTGATGACGACCCTCTCGTGGGGGGACTGGTGGCCAAATGAAACCATGCTCACCGTCACTGGATTAGTGAAAGTGGAGTCAGATGGGTGGGGATGCTTGAAGGCCGGTTAGCCAGCGCGTAAGGGGAGAAACGCTTCCGAAAGAAGAGAACGAAAGTCTCTAGACGGCTATGATTCGACATGGCACAAGGAAACTATCGGTGCGGGCACAAAACACCGAGGAGGTGGACGGAGGGGAGCAAGACAGAGAAGGCCGTGACTGGGAAGGATGACGGAGAGAGATCTAAGGGAAACGGTGTGAGACTGGGCATAAGGAAGGCTTAAAGGATAAAGACAGGACTAAAGCAAGATAAAAAAAAAAAGAAAAAAAGGAGCTGAAAGGGGGAGGACTTACCTTGGAAAAATTGTAAAAGGGAATCTTCAGAGACAAGTCTTCCGGCGCAGAGAAGAGAACAATAATAAACCCTGTAGATAAATGTTGCTTTAGCGACCGCCCCGGCAAGCGAAAAAGTTGGTGTGGGGAAACGGTCTTCCGGTCAGTGCAGGAACTGGGAGAAACAGGTTTCTGGCTGAAAAGCAATATCGAAGTTGGGGAGAAAGTCTTATTGGAAGAAGTTAAAGAGAGGAAGAAATGGGCGCAAACTAGTTCGTTGGAATCTATCTTCCGGAAGGTGAGGAAATGGGCGGAGCTTGGTTCCTACGGAGCAGGGGAAAAAAAGTAACGGAGAAGGGGGGGAAGAAAAATTCGCACGTGAGGAAAATCAATCGGGACCAAAAGACCGGTCCCCCGCGTATAAGGGAGAGCACGCGTAGAGTTCACGAAAGAAGGCGAAGAGCCGCGAAAGCAGAGTGGAGGAAGATAGGGGGGAAGGAAAAGGAAAGAAAAAGGGGATAGGATCAACACGAAAGAAATAAAGGAAGATGGGCTTTGTTTGGCTATAAAACTTCTGTGTTTGGGCTTTGAAGGGGGAGGGCTTCGGTGTGCGGTGCTGCTGGTGCACAAACTGAATGGGGGGGGGGAGAAGGGGAAACCCGGAGGTCATGTATCATCATCCAGATCCTCCTGAAGCACAGGAATATCGTGGGTGTACCCAAGAAAAAGGTGTGCGAGACAATTTAGGGCGGGGAGAGAAACCTGAGAGAAACGCAGACGGAGAACGTTGCGACGACATTATCGTCCAAAAAAACCTTAACCCGCGCCAAAAGAAAAAAAAGATGGCTTATAACATCTACGGTCAAAATCTGGGAAAGGGAGGGACGCAATTGGGGATCGTGACTGGGGAGCAAAAAAGAAACAATACCGGCGACAATGAGGGGAACACTAGAGCGAAATTCCAGATGCCGGACGAATGCCGAACTAATTCCCTTGACTCCTGATGGAAAGCACGAACCAACAAAAGGAACGTAGCAGAAGAAGATACAGCAAGGTTAAGGACAATATACGAAGCGGGTCAACGCAGACTCTTTATAATCAGACAAGCGGCGAGTTTTGTTGGCGAAGCATAAAGGGGGAAAGGGAGAAAAGTTCAAGAAACAACCAAGTCGGATAGCAAAAAAGTAGCGTCGCTGGCAGGGGCAAGAAATTAACCACACTTAACTATCATAGCCAGCAGAAGAAGACTGAAACGTAAAAGGAAAGATTATATTAAAACAAAACTCTGAAGAAGAAGGGAGGAGAGAGGCTGTATGGAAGGAAGAAAAAAGAGCCACACAACAAAAGTCGAAAGAGGATCACAGAAAGAGAAGCCCAATCTAGCCCCTCAATCTGGGGGGTAGTTTCTTTTAATTGAGTTCCTGTTGCCGGGAGGGACAAAAATGAAGTGAGGAAAAAGACATTGTTATTGGGCTTGAGGGCGGGGTTTCCTTGTACTCAGTGCGTTCACAGGAAACCAAAAAGGGAAAGGAGCAGGCCGATCGTCCAGGTTCAGAGAGCCGAAAACCGTCTCCGGCCAAAGGCAGAACGGGATGGGGGAAAGTTTGTAAGAAAATTGCTAGAAGGGGGTAACAGACTTGTTAAAAAAACGTATCCAGTCAAATTAGAACATATCCCTGAAGGGGGTAAAAAAAAAAGGCCGCTTAGATAACTACGGGTATGTAAAGTCAAAGTAAGATGGGAGGGTAGTCGCAGGGGTGTCTACTAAATCTCCCCCAAACTATCTTGGGTTGAACCGGATACGTATAACGGGAGTGACTCAGTATCCAACATGTGGAATGGGGGGGAGGGAGGGCAGAGGTGAAAGGAATGGAAAGAGTGGATCTCTCCCGCGACCGAAGAGGGCCCGAATATTGCCAATTCAAAAAAGGGAGGTTAGGCCATGGCGAAGTACGCTCTAACGGGGAACTGCAGAAAAGATACTGGGCAAATTGGACGAGAGGACCAATTCGAACTAGGGGGAGGTTCCAAATGAATAAGGAAAAAAAACAGGAGAAGAATGGAAGCGGTGAGACCTCAAAAAGAGAAGAGTTCGGGACACCAAAAAATCCAAAGGAACAGACACCACGGCGGCTTAATTTAAAAGAGAAGAGCCAGAAGCTCCCCCAAAAACACCAAGGGATCTAAGGTTGATAGCGAAAAAAGGGTGTTATGAAGGGAAAGGGTAATTAAAGGACAAAGAGACTTTCCTCTGAAGGGACGTGAGCCATAGCGCATATTTGGGTGGGAGCACAAAGAAAAGGTTTGGCACCGAAAGGGTCACAAAAAGTCTTTGAACAGGGTGGTCGCGGAAAAAACGGTCTGGATCTTACAGCGCTATTGGGATGCGGGGAAAAAAAAAAAAACACGATATCAGAGAAATCCGGTTCACCGGTAAGAAGACAAGGATGCATAACTATCGGTGCGGGGCTCTAGAAGGGAATGGCGGATTGCACGAACTGTCCAAGCTGATCGGGGAGAAAAAAAATTGGTGTGGAAAAGGGGGGGAAAGAAAGAGGGGTGGAAAAAAGAACGAGACATAGCCGATACGAGCTTAATGTTATGGACTAGAGTTCCTCTCCGGAAGCGCTCCAAGGGAGAATTGGCTATTCCTGGCGGGGCAAGAAAGACATCTCGTTGAAATCCTGAATAAGAAAGTCAAAGGAAAAGAATGCAAAGACCCGCAATGGCTGACGAGGAATTTTTAGTAAATACTAGGAGAATCAATCCAAGGAGAGAGGCGAGTGAAAGACATTCAGGGGGCCAAGGTTATGAAATCATAGACTGAAAAAAAAAATTGATCTGGGGGGGCAGGGGAGGCCAAAAAAAAAAAATGTGGTGGACACCTACGGTACCCAGCCATGAGCCCCAGACACTAATGGAAGGGAAAAACGTTGACTCGGCAGTTGAGGGATGAACAAGATAAAAAAAAAGAGAGGAACTCCATACGCTGCAAAAAGGTGAACAGTTCTAAGAAAAAAATCCTCTTTGGACAAAACGACGGACAATTCAAACAATGTGACAGAGTAACCTCAGGGGGGGGGAAAGACGGTGAAAAGAAGAACTAGTATAGACTTACACAGCAGAGGCTGAAAACGGTCGGAAACCACAGGAGACCAGAAGACGATGACGGCAGTATTGAAGGAAAAAGGGAAGGAACAAGACATGCGAACTACCGCAATAAACTTAGCTCGAAAATTTAACAAAAGAACGACTTATGGGAACAGAAAAACTCGCAAAATATAAAACCTGCCTCCGCAGTACACATTCATGGTAAGTGAAGTTAAGAAAAGCGCAGGAAGAAAGGGTGCGAAGAAAAGAAACGCCCACCGTCAGGAAAAACAGGGGGATATAACAGAATCCGTGCAAAAAGAAAAACCACGAAATAATGCGATTCCGTAAGAAGGGAGGAAAAAAGTCTCAACAACAACCCAAAAGATGGAGTGTAGAAAAGTCTCACGGAGTCGCCATCAACTTTTTGGGGTTTTGGGACAGCAAGAGAAAAAAAGGGGGGAGAAAAAACGGGGAGGGAAAACGTCCAAACTAAAAAGCGAGGGTCAGAAAAAAGGCTAAGCTCAAAGGAAGGTACTGATTAAAGAGGAGGGATCATAGCCTGCGACTGGTGGGGGCTAGAAGGGCTGCAGGAGGAAGGTAAAGGAGATTATGGAGCAGGGGTGTCGCGGGTGAAGAACATCAACTTATGTCTAACGTTAACCAGGCACGCCCGTGCAATTTTGGGGAGTTCCCGGACGTCAAGTTCGCAGTATGTGCTTGAATCGCGGAAAAAAGTGCCTTCGTAGTTGTGTGTTGGAGCACTAAGGGAAACGATTACGGGTCCGAAGAATGTCGGAAGGAGAAAGGGGGGGGGGCTGAAAAAGGCTTTTTAGTCAGGCTAGTGGGCGTCAAGTGATAAAAAGAAAAACCGTTCAATACTACATCGGCAAAGGGGAAGGAGAGAGTAAGCGTTAACTCTGGTCCAGGTCGGGGGGGACGTGAACAAAAAAAAAGTGACGGAGGGCTGCGCCGCGACACAAGTGCAAACAAAAAGAAGAAAGGTGCAGGTCTGCGGGGCTATGAATAATTATAATTCGATAGTAAGAAAAAACTACGCACGAACAGTAGAAAAGGGAGGGGAGAAGGAATGAAGAAGGGACTTCACCAAAAGATTTAGAAAAAGAAAAGGCATTCGGGGGGAGAAATAAAAAACGCGCAGGACCGTTAAGAGGAAAGCGAAAAAGACCTACGAGAAAAAGAAAAACGTTTCTGGTAAGAAAATCACAAAGTTCTGATCATCGCAGGGGGGAGAGGTATGACAACGAAAAGAAATCGGGGGGGAGAATTTTATAAAAGATTGAAAATCCGACCGTCTCCTCAATGGGGACTGGGGGAAGCGGGTGAAAAATGGAAAAAATTCTCCCTACAGTAGGTAGAAGAGCGGGAAGTGCATAAAAGACGAGGGGTGGACTTTCGCATGGGTGTTGATTTATGAACGGAACAAAGTCGCCAGATGGGAAGAGCGACGCTCTTCGGAAGCGGAGGAAAAAGAAGGAAAGGGAGCACGAAAGATTGAGCAAA
>Ga0179593_1590840_pt1 | contig 23582 bp, 48 predicted proteins | sample CZODoug2_1_08_16_FD_185931 | JGI IMG/M metagenome (GOLD analysis project Ga0179593, IMG submission 185931) | Vadose zone soil fungal communities from Angelo Coast Range Reserve, California, USA - CZODoug2_1_08_16fungal (PacBio error correction) | ecosystem: Environmental > Terrestrial > Soil >...
CTTATTCCTTTACCATAGAAATTCTCGAAATCCCGTTACTTGTCTTCTACCGGGAAGTCTTCATAAAGACCTAGGGCTCCAGAACATGCAAGGGGGTTCGTATCAAGGAAGACCGCCCGGTCGAAGAATCAAATATCAACTTAATAAAGGACGGGAATTCATAGGAAGAGCAGTGCGGTATCACATCTGAAGGGGGCGTGTTCGGGAAAGAAGGGAAGGGGGGAAAAAGTTCCTTCAGGTTGTTTGGGGGCAGGAAGGTTCGGAAAGGTGGACTCGCATGTGAGATTCGCGAGAAAAGGCCACAGCTCATCCTGCATTTTGAGGGGGAGGGGTTTTGGAAAAAAGAAAGCCGATCAGAACAAGAGAGAAAAATTAAAAAATGGGGGGGAATTATTCGGAGGGAGGGGAGAAGGACCAAATCACCTACAGTGTTAATGGGCAAGCATAATGTTCTTTCCGACACTTCAGCTGTCTTTTGCGATGGAGGGGGAGAATCGGGGAGGAAAAAGAGGCGTGCCATCATAAAACGGGGCTGCAAGAGCAGACACATCCACAAGACGATCGCGTTCGTGTAATAATCAAGACGACAGACATCCTGATATAAACTTTGCGCAGAAAAGTGAGAGCCTGGGGGAGTTGGGGGTTATGGAAGGGGAACCGTCCCGATGGGGGGGGGGGGCCAAAAGCCAAGGAACGGTCGAAAGCCACGTAGATTCCTTGTAGTGGGAGGCGTAGACAAGACTCTAGAAAAAAACAAGGTTGGGGGGTGAAGTGGGGAAAACCCTCGTCCATGGTTGCGATATGGGGCAAAACAGGTAATTCTGAAAAGGTCACTAAGTAATGGTGGAAGAGAATCTTTAGAAAGGGGGAGGAAGCAAAAGGAATCTGCCGGATACGCGTTAAATTACTCCTGTCGAAGTTGGAAAGACGGGACTCAGGAGTTGGAATTTGGGGCTTCATCTTTCTGTCTGGGGAACGTCTAAGTTATCGAAGGAAAATGCATAATAGGGGTCTTCAGCTAGGAGCTCGGGGAAGTGCTGGGCTTTCTGAACTTCGAACGGGAAAAACCAATTTGAACATTCAAACAAGGGAGACAGAGGGGGCAGGGGGGGGTGGCGTATCAGCAAGAATGTTTCTAAGCGTCCGGAGGGGGGAAAAAAAAGGAAGGACGGAAAAACATCACTGAAATGCTTGTAAGGGGGGGATACCCCGGGGAATAACCCGAAAGCGTCCTTCGCTGAAACGCGTCGCAAAGCACCGAGGAAATTAGAAGAGGAAAAACCGGTATGGACGGATCCGCATTCAATATGCATTCAGAAGACCATGACCTTTCATGTCCCTATACCTCCCGGGGAAGGAGTACACGGAAAAAGAGGTAGTCAAATCGAGAAAACGGGCGGTCCAACAGCAGGATTCCAATGAAGGGTGCTCATACTGAACGGGTAAGGGGAGGGCAGAGTCCATTTTTTGAGGGAGCCGTACTCGTTTAAAAAGAATAGTCGGAGGGGAGGGATGCCGTAGGGGGGTGTGGAGGTTCCCATTCCCGGGGGGGGGTTGCTCCAATCCCAGACCCTCACCAGAAGACAAATTATCCAGAAAACTTCTACTCTTTATTCCCGCAAGAAGGTCGTGAGAGGGGGGGGCCGTGTGACAGCGTAGGAAGTGCAGAAGGGAAATCTTTCCATGCAAAAAAGTGTTGACCACACAGAAGGAAGAACTTCCGAACATCTTCGGGCTAACGAATTGATGGTTATAATGGCAGGGGAGAAAGCGGAACAGGGGGACAGAGAACAAGACTTTGGGATAAGAAAGAGAAAACAACAACACGGAGGGGGGAGGAAAAGCGAGGGTTTTATATTCTGTCCGGATTCGCCATTTGGGGACGGAAGTTGAAAAAAGTCGTAACGGGGGGGAAAAAGTATAAACGAAGATGAGGAGCTTAGGGCGGGGAACCGCTTGGAGGGGGGGGGAAAAAAAAGATTTGGAAGGAGTCGAAGGGGGAAATAATATTCACTACCAATAATAAGCAGAAGAAAGGAGGAATTCTAAATGGAGGTAATTGGGAAGTTGAGAAGAAAATTACTTGGCGCAACAAAAGGGGGGAAAAAAAAATCCACACAGGGAACAACGAACCCGAAGTCAATAAGACTATAACGCGCTGAAAAAGGCTGGAAGGAAAGAACAAAAAAAGGCAACCTAAGAAAAGTTTCAGGGGGCGAAGGGACGGCGGTTTTTACCGCATGAAATATCGCCAATAATTTTGCATATATTCGCTTGATCAAGGAGTTATTCGGAAAGGGAATATGGGCTAAGAAATAAAAGGGAGCAGCAGGAAACCGGGGTCGAGAAAATGGGGAAGGGGGAGAGGTTTCGTAGAGGCGATTTTTGTTTTTCCCCGGAGGCCCCATTCCATTAAGGCCGGGAAACAATTGGTCGACAAAAGGAAAAGGGGAAGTACGAACATTCAGAAAAAGGGGGGGGGGGAAGGATGCAACAAAAATCGGAGGGCAGGGGGATTTTCATGTGGTTGGGAGGCCGTTCATAAAATGAAAACAAGAGCTGGGAGGTACGAGAGATTTGGGAAAAGACTAGCTGAAGAACAGAACAATTCAGAAGGCAGGACGAAATACTTCTCTTTCTTCAGAAAGATTCAGCCGACCAAGTAGGGGCCGGCGGAGGGCGTCAGACGAGAGGGGATATGCGAGTGTAACCAGAGCACGAGGGATTTCGCGAACTACAATGGTCAACTAGGATGAATGGCATATTAGAAGGGAAGGAATGACCTTGTGGCCGCGGCGGACACGCTGCCACCAGGGGGAGGCAAAAGTAAAAAAGGGGATAAGAAGGAAAAGCCGAACCACTATGTTGAAAAAAGGGTGACAACGGGGGGTGGTTGAGAGGGCGTTTCCGTGACTAACTAACCAGGACTCTAAGGTGAAAAGGGGCAAGAGAGGAGGAAAAAAGATACTGAGACCTATGGGAGGCAAGATCCCCAGATGAAATGGTCCACAGCTCAGTGAAAGCTGAGGGAGCAACGACCCGATCTCGGACTGTCTGGGGCGGGGGAAGAGGTTGATGATGGGAGGGACTGGAGGATAGGCTGAGGCGGCTCTGAGTTTCGAGGCCGCCTAGTGATCCAGAAAGCAAAAGACAGCTTAATTTTCCTGGAAGACACAGTCGCGACGACCGGAAAGGAACTTCTTTCGGGGGGGGAATGGCGCAAAACGCAATGAAATGAGAGTAGGAATAAGAAAAGTCGAGAACGGCAAGGGACGAAGTCGGCTAGAGGGTGCGGATTGAGAAGATCTGCAAATCATTATTCACATCGAAGGAGGTCCCAGGTGCGAGGGGGGAGGAAATCGGAACAGAAGAAAGGGGGACTTAAAATACAGTCAAAAAACTTGGGATGGAAAGAGGTGCAAAAGAACGGGAGCGCCTCTCGGAAGGCTGGACGGGCAGAACTTAGATTTTATCTCACGTTAATCGTCATCCTGGACCAAGGGGAATCTCAAGGGTGGGTGCAAACGAATGGGAGAGGGGAGGGAGTGAAGTAAGGCTCTTAACGCAAAAAACTCACTAGTTCCGCCTGGCGGCGAGCAATAGAAAGGAATCCAACTTTCTAATCCTTAAAATTCTTCTCAGTCAGAGAACGAGAGGACTCCCTTCATACCGGAGAAAGAACAACAAAAAAGGAAAAGGAAAGAAGAAGGAGGAAAAGGAAAGAGAGTCTCGCAAAAGGGAGATCCCTTGACGTCGTTCGAAAAAACGTTATGAAAAGATGTTCTCCATATACATGCTGAAAGGTTTTGATCGTTGCGGGAGGCGCCGTGGCGAAGCCGAAGTTAGTGAGAGAAAACCCCGATCCAAGGCGATTTAAGAAACCGTGCGGATCACATCGAAGGGGTTGTGGGAACCCGTCACTGAGAGATTAGGCTCTCTTCAAGAGAACCTCTTGCATGAAAAAGTGGTGGGTCGGGGAAAGGAAGGCAAAAGTAAGGAAAGCGCCAGGGGGAAAGACAAGAGCCTGCGAAGAGAAACTGAAAAAAATGTTTTACGAAAAGAATGCGCACACTTTTCAAGTATACGGGAGGATTCGAATAAAATTATGGGGGAAAGGGGAATTCCCATAAAAAATCAAAAGAAGGGCAGGTCCTTCCAAAAAGAAGGGGAGGAAGAAGGCGATTTCGTGAGCTAGGGGTCCTCACCAAGATGAGGAGGGAAGAGAAGATAAGTAGAAAAAAAACGATAGAGTGTCGGAAAAAGAAGAAAAGGAGGGCTTTGTCTACATCCGCTTGAGAGCCTGGTGGAGTCAACCACAGGGTTCAATAAGGAATCAGAATCCCGGAGGGGGGAAACAAAGCCGGGGAGAGAGGCGCCAGCCGGGAGAGCGAATTTCCTGGGTCTTGAGTAGGGACGTCAAGTACCAAATCCGTTTCAAATTTTTCAACATAGTGGGGGGGAGGTTCTTGACAGGAGGGAGAAGCTCCCAAAAATGGAGAAGAGGGGACAAAAACGTAATAGAAAACTGTAGGACAAAGGAAAGTCATCTCTTTATGCCAGTGGTTCGCGCAAGCCGGGGGAGTTACGGGAGGAGGGGAAAGAGACGGAGGGGAAATGAAAAAAGGAGGCAGGAGGGGGACACTGCGAATGGGGTCGTCTGGGAATCTTTCTGGAAGGAAAAAAAAAAGAGAAGGTTAATGCAAAATTGCAAGAAAAAAACTGGTAGGAGGAGAAGGACCGGAACCGGAATAATAACAGGAATCAGGCTGGGGACAGGGAAAAAAAGGATAACCACCATTGAATTCTTTGCCAAAACTCATGGGGGGGGGTGCAAAAGTTTCGGGAAAGAAGGGGGGTTACTCAGTGCAAAAGGGAAAAAAAACAAAAAAGTGGGGGCAAACATCAGGGAGACCTTTACTTTAAGGGGGTATACCAGAAGGAACCCAAGAAAAAACAAGGTAAAAATAAGAACAAGGTTAAGAAGAGGGGAAACGCAAAAGATAGGGGACCAACAAACATGCCATTTCCATTTAGAGGAGACCTCCCTTGAATCAAGACAGAGCTACCCCAAAAAAAATGCTTTGAAGGATAAAGAAAATGAGGAACACAAGCTGGAAAATGACGGGGGTGCGCAAAAAACGGGTACTTTAACGTCTGGCCACCCGCTTCAGGGTTGGAGGGGGGGAAGACCGATAAAATGGTAAAAAAACGTCGGAAAGGGGGGGACGGGCGGAGGGGTGGACCCTGGGGGTTGAAGGTGAACAAGTCCATTTTTTGTTGCGAACCAAGACCTGAGGGGAAAACCATATCCACAAGCTCCAAAAAAGGGGAATAAGGAGGGGTGAAAGGGAGTGATTATGGAAAAACTTGTCAGAGGAGGACACAAATCCAGAGTCCGTTCAATCTTTCAAAGAAAAAAAAGCGGGTTCCCCGAACCGCGAAGAGGGCAAGCGCAATAAGAAAGACTTCAGAAAAATTATAAGGGAAAAAGGAAGGGGTGAAAGAGTTCTTTTGACCGAAAAGGGGGAGACGAGGGACGACAAAAACCTACAAGAAGGAAGACTCAACACCAACCACTTCTTGGGGGGTAGTAAAAGAGAAAGAGAAGAAAGTATTGGGAGGGAGACGCTAGAAGAAAAGGGAGGCTCATAGGAAAGGCAGAAATGGACATAAAAGTAGAATGAGGGGGAAAACTAGGTTAGATCTTCTCTTGAGTGTTCGGGGGAAAAGGGAGGGGCATTTAAAGAGGGGGGGGGACCAGTGAAGAATAAAAGGAAGGGGGGAATCGCCGAAGTGACGGGAGAAAGGAGTCGGGGGCTGACAGCATTTCTTGGCTTGGGAAAACAAACTGGGAAGGGGGGGAACACACAGGAAAAAAGAAAAGAAGGGACGTCAAAAAAGAATCGACGCAAGGCTCACTATTATCATTCCCCCACAAAGGGCTTTGGAAACAGGTCAAGGACCCTCGTTAGAGAAAGCGATTGAATGGAGGAAAAGGAAATTGGAACTTTGGTCGGAATTCGCGGATAATTTGGGGTCGAGGACGCTATCAAAGTTAGGTTAAACTTATGGCATGATTTCTAGGAAAGGGGGACCTAGAGGAGGGAGTCAAAGGAGCAGAATCAAACGGCGTTCTAATTTCAGGCGCGGGGGGGAGGACGGGGGAAGAGGGGGGGGGTAATGAACCGCGGTATACCAAAGTCGGAAAATGCCTGGGACGATGTGTTCCAAAGGGGGTGAGGACGTAAAAGGGGAAGAGTTTAGAACATGGGAGGAACTCGACTGGATTGCAACAGATTTGCTGGAAATTTCAAGTGTGGGGCTTCCGAAGGGGAGAGACCCAAAGTGTTTAAATGAAGAAAGAGACGAAAAGGTGCCGGCCCCTCGAAGGGAACACAACAAGTAGATTAATCACGGGGCCAGTAACGATACCTGAAGACGTCTCCATCAAGATGCAAGAAGACCAGAAAGGAAGTATTAGGGAAAAACTTCGGGAATAAGATTCCACCAAATATAAGACACGAAGGGATTTTACCATAAACCAGCGCTGGGGGCTAGAAGAAACTAGACAGAAGGAATGAATGGAGACGGAGGAAATGGAGTCGACATACCCTGTTGGAAGGCTTGAGGAAAAGATCGGGAAAAATGGGGTTCAGGAGAGGTCATAGGGGTCGAAAGACCGGCCGTAAGAAGGGTTGGAAAAACTGGTTGCTCTTGGGGGTAGGGAAGGCGGAGAAGACCGAGGGAATCTCGGTCTGGCATGTCTGTCAGCCCTTGAAGAAAGGGTTGAAGCGGAGGTGAAAAGTTCTGGGCAAGTACAGAAGAAAAAAAGTGTTGTCCACACAGGCAGGAGAAATGGAGGAGAAGAAAAACAGGAGGGTGAAGAGTGGGCGGCTTCAAAACACGAGAGGGATGGGAATGTTGATAAACCAGGCGATCGGAGAGGCGTTAATCGAGACGTCGGGGTGGAAGGAGGGGGGAAGAGAGGGAAGAAAAGGAGGTGCGAAAAAAGCTCAAAATAAGAAGGGTGGAAGGCCTCACAGTGAGCGAAGAGAAGGGAAAAAGCCAAAGGGGGAGGGGGTTTATGTGAATGGAGGAGAAAAGAGAGCAAATCCTCAAGGGGAAATTTTCTATTGCTAAGAGAGAGATCCGTAGAACGAAGAGGGCGGGGAAAAGCTTAAAAAAAAAAAGATCTTCAAAGCATGAAGCACACGCTCTGCATGGCCGTGCAGAAGGAGATAGAACAGTTGGGGGAAGTCCGAAAGGACGGGGAGGTGGAAAAAGTCGGGCCAACAGTTTTCTGGGGAGGAAAAAGGGCGAAATGAAGGGAAAGAGAGTCAAGGGGAAGGGAAAAGAAAAAAGCCGCACCTTAGAGTGAAAGCATGAAACGGCAATCCTTCAATCGTCCGTTGCGCGAGTCAGGGATCGTGGGGGGGGGACAAGAGGAGGGTCAAGAATTGAGAAAAAGCGGCGGCATTAACTTCAAAGAGCTGCGAAACTCGAAAGTTCCGCATTTCACTGAAAGGGGAAGGAAGAAAGGAGAAAAGACGTCAGGATGAAGAGGGGCGCGCATAGAGGTGGATCCACATACGATAAAACAAAACACTTCGTATTATTGAAAAAAGATCAATTGTGATCAGGATGAGAAGTTATCCAAGAGGATAGGAGAAAGAAGCCAGCTGAAGGTGGGAGGCATGTACTGGGATAAAAAACGAAAGACGGAACGTAGGGTTGGGCAGGTCCTTTCAGTTATCATAAGTCCGCGTGGAGGATCCAGGTGGAAAATCTGAAAAAAAAAGATATAAGATTTGGAGGAGGTGACTATCAAAAGGGATCCCATTCCGGGGGGGTTCGGTGTTAAGGGGTCCAGAACGGGGAGGCGAAAGAATCTACGAAGAAAAAAATGAATTCCCAAGAAGGTGGGGGGGGGTTGGGGAAAGGGTAAAAACGCAGGGAGAGGAAGGATCGCAGGGGGAGGAAGAACAAAGGAAGGCACAGGAAAATGCAGAGCGGGGTTCAGTGAGTTGCAGCTGAAAAATGTTGTGGGGGGGACCTCAAGAAAAGAAGGAGAAAGGGGTTCCAGTCGGGTAGACGGAAAAAGGAGGACACTTCATTGGATGGGAGAAAAGTCAAGGAGGAGCGGATTCCAATAAAGAACAGAAAGTTGCAAGGGGGGGGGGGGAGGGGGTAAAAGATCAAACGGAAAATACGCTGTAGGGAGTCGGGACTTGCGCACGTCAATCACCAGGAGGGGAGGAGGCTCAAAAAGGGAAAAAACAGATCGGGGACGACGAGATCTCTATGGAGACATCCAAATCAGTAGAGGAGGAGGGGAAGAAGATCTTCAAATCTATAATAGCTGGGAAAATAAAAAAACATCAGCGAGGGGGGGGGATCAACCAAGGGGTTGGAATCTTTGGGAAATTGCGAAGGTGAACCCTTCCCCTATATTTTTTGGGCAACCAGCCGCGAGGGGGAAAGGGGGGAGGAAAGAAGGGCTCAAGGGGGTAAGGGTAGGGGAGGAGGAGGAAGAACCAAGAGAGAACAATAAGGAATGTTTTCAACATAGTGGGGAGGGGGTAGTTCGAAGGGAAAAAAGCAATCAGGCGAAAGTGAGAGGGGTAGACGGAAACCGGAAGGGAGGGAAATATGCAAGGAAGGAAATACCATTCCATCCGAGTCGTCCTTGACCGTGGAGTGGAGATCAGGAGAGGGTCTTTGAAAGCCGCGGGAAAGGGCGCAAAAGAATCCAAAGAGACTATTGTACCATTCGGTTAAGTGTTGGTCGGAAGGGAAATATTGACGGGAAAAGGGAAGCGGAAACGCAGAAAAGGGGTGGGATGGGGGGGGTACTGACGAGCAAGCGCTAGTCATAGAAACAGCTCAGGGCTGGGGAAAAGGAAAAATCGAAAAAAAGAAAAAAAGGCTGGGAAAGAACCGACTTGGTGTGGGGCCATTCTGTCAGCAAAGGTTTTTCGAAAAGAAAGGGGGTGGGAACAACAGGAGAAAAAAATGGGCAAAACTGTCCACTGCAGGGAAGGGGAGGGGGGGGTAAGACGAGGGGAATACACAAAAACTCTCCGAAAAAGGCGGAGGTCCGACAAGAGAAGAATCGAAACAAAGGGGGGGAGAAGCGGATCCCGCCAATAACTCCGATCCCCCAGAAGTGCAGTTCCCGAAGAAACCGATTAAAGAGAGATGACCCCAAGGCTGGGGGGGGGGGGATAGAATCCCAGAATGGAAAGGGGAACCGACTCTTAGTCGCGTGGGGATAATAACGTCCTGTGGGGTAACCTTATTCGCCACCGCTGCTGGGTCATTTTGGAAGGAACTGGGGGGAAAGGGCTATAAGATTCTTAAGTTTGACTGGACGTCACGGGGATTGAAATGGCGGGAAGGAAAAAAGGGGGGGTGGAGACAATCATAACTTCTTTCAATCAAGCCACCGGAACTTTCGAAGGAGGAAATATAATAAGAGAGGGGGAGAGTGGGGGGGGGAGTCTCTTAAGGGACCCATTTGAAAGGGGGGGGGAATCCTTTTCACTCTTTCAAAACAAGAGGTTAAAAAAACGAAAAACTCTAGAGGAAGAGAGAGGAGGCAAAAGGGAGGAGATGGAGAAGGGAGAAAAAAAAAGGGCAGTGGAACGGTTTGTCCAAAATGCGATAGCGGAAAGGAGAGTAAACAATACGGGGGAAAAAAAAAACAAAAGAGAGATAAAAAAGGGGGAAAGTCTGGGGTGAAAGGGGGCACGAAGTGCTCAAAATCAAGAAATTGGTGCTGAAAATGATAACGATAATTATGAAGGAAAAAAAAGGGTTGGAGGCTTGGAGAGGGGGGGGTCAGGGGGAAAGGAGGAAGGAGATTGAGGAGGGAAAAATGGAAGGGGGTAAAAAGTAAAGCTCAAAAGAAACGGGCCTAATAAAGAAGAGAGGGTCTAAATATACAAGGGGGGAGGGATAAAGGATAGGGGTCGAGGGAAAGCAGGCTTGGGGGAGCAAAAAAATGGGAATTGGCAACCCAGGGACAAAAAAAAAGGGAATCAATAGTACGTCTCTTGGAACGATTCGAAGACCTAAAAGGAACAGGTGGAAGACAAAGGTCAAGAAACCCTTTTTTTTTTGTTCATTTATAAAAAAACAGCGCATTGGGAAAAAAGACACGAGAGGTGACGTGGGAAAAAATGCCTAAGAGAAGGGGAAGGGGGAAAAGATGCAGGGGGAAGAAAGGGAAGGTTAAGGATTCACCTTGCAGGGTCGCGGAGGTGAGATGAAGAGGAAGCGCAAGGGGGGAAAAATGGCCGCGCATTGTGTGTACAGAGGTCAGATTTTTGGGACCCGTCGGTAAAGACAAAATTCACAGGAGAAAGAAGGGGACCGGAAAAAAAAAAAAGGGGGGGGTGGGGGGGATCTGACTTCAACTGGCGAGTTTAGAAAATTCTTGCAGAGGGGGAAGGGGGGCACGCAAAAAGGTAAAATTGAAGAAGGGGGGGGCGGGGTAAGGTGACCCATCAGAGAGCAAAAAAAAATTGTTTGATTCCCGCAGGATTTGCCGGGGACGAGGGGAACATAAACGATGAAGGCACGGGAAGGACGGGCGGTCGGTGGCTCAAAGAAAGGCATCCGACCCAAATTAACCGCAAGGAGGTCAGGAAAGAGAAATTAATGGGGAACGAGAAAGATATTGGGAAGTCGTGATGCAGAAAGCCACATCTGAGGGGACGAAACCCACTTCAAATAAGAAGGGTGAATGGAAAGAAAGTGAAACGTGAGGGGGGGGAAGGAGGACAGAGAAGAGGACCATTGATCCTCGAGATATTTGGGCTACGGTTCGAAAGAAAAAAAAAAAATATTTGGAAGAACGGAGGGAGAGGAAGAAGCACGAAAAAAAGAGACATAGCGGGAACAAAGTGGCAGAAAAAAAGTGTTCTTCGGGGAACTGTTTGGACCAACATTCGGGGAATGGGGGGGAAAAGGACTGCGAAAATAAAAAAAAAAAGGGGGGGGGCCACCAGGAAAAAGATGGACAAAAAGGGGGAGGCTGTTCTGTTGGAGCTCGTGTGCTTGAAGTCACGAACGAGATGAGGAGGGGATGTGGGAGGAGGGAAAGACGCAAGAGGGAGGGGGGAGACGGAAAAGGGAGGAAAAAGGATGCGAAAAGAGGTCAGGGAACGGCAAACAGAGTAGGAAGAAAAGAAAAACTGGCTTTCTTTTCTTTTGAAGGGCGTCAGAAGAAACGGAAATCCAGAGGAAAGGAGATTCGGAGAGAGAGATATGAAGGGAAAAAAAGGGGGAGCGGGAGGAGGGGGGGGGTGAGGAAAAAAAAAAAAAAGGGTGACAATCCTGATGCAAATGAGGATGAACAGCTCGGAAGAAGGGGAGCTTCTTAGGGGAAGAAAAGTGGGCAACGAACAGATTAAAAAGGGTGGGAAAAAGAAAACCAGGTGAGGGGAAGGGGGTTCGTATTCGTCAGACGCCGAATCGGGCATCAGTGACTGGACAAAAAAAACGCACTGAGGGGAATTAACGAAACGGCGATGAAAGTGGAGAGGGGGGGAGAATTCCTTCCGAAACGAAAGAGGGATAGACAGGAACGGAACGCGCTTACTCAATCACAAAGCTAGTACCATGTTAACGGAGGGGAGCATGCGACTCCAAAGGAGGGATTGAGGGGAAGAGACGGAAAAAAAGGAAGACGGAAAAGATCGACTAACAAAAAAATGGAATAGAGATGTTATCCTTATCCGGCCACGAGCGTCCAGAGAGACGAGGACCTGAGGGAGGGAAAGGGGGGGGGGGACAGAAATGCGGAAAGGGGAGAGGGGAGGAAGGGGGGGTGGGAACCGGAAGGAGTAGTGTCAAGAATGAGGGGGAACAAAGAAAAGGGAATAGATCAGTCGCTTTTGGCAGGATTTGCAGTCACCGTGCGAAAAACATCGAGGGGGGGAGGGGGAGGGCGTCAGAAAAAAAGGAAGACGAGGGAAAAGAGGGAGGAAGGGAGGATCCACTCAAGGGACCGGCTGGGGTTTCTAATTTTCCAACAAGGGCAGGTAGCCGGTCGGAAAAGGTGTCTCAGAAGGGAGGGCAAAGAAAATGAAGGCGGGGGAATGGGAAGGGAGGAAAGGTTTGGGAGAAGGCTATGCCAAACTGGGGAAATCAAGAAAGGAAGATGAAGAAGAACCGTAGGGGGACTATTAATTTAAGTTCAAATCAACCGAACAGTTTGGCAGGGTCTTGAAGGGCGCCATAAGAAGGATTGGGAGTGGGGAGAACTAGGGAGAACCAAGAGGCGGCAAAATCAAGCAGAATAGATAGAGAAGGTATCACATCAGCCGATCGCAGTTCAGGGGAAAGAAAACCACGATCGCAAAAACGAGAAGTCGAAAAACAATCATAGGGAAGCCGGGGGGAAACCAAAGGGGCATCTGGGGAGGTGGGAGGGTCTCACCCTTCCCCTAGGTTTGGTCAAACCATCCGGGGGAAGGAAAGGGGGAGGGCCCATGGGAGGAAGGTCCTGGGGGGGAAAACAGAGGGAAAAAAAGGACCGTGCATCCATGTGATAGGGGGGGGCCTGGTTCTTTTCGACGGAAGACAAATCTCACAAAGAGGAAAAAGAGGTAAATCCGGAAGGGAAGAACGGGGAGAAAGGTAAGGTCACGAGTACTGCAGAATAACTCGCCATTGGTATTTCTCTCCGCTGGGCTTTAACGGGGGAAAGGAGCGCGAAAGAGCAGGGGGGGGGGAATGAGGGAGGAGGGGAAGACACTGGGAGACAGGGGGAAGGGAATGTGGGTCATGCTTCCATCTTGCTGGCGAAAGAGATTAGTAAAATGGAAGGGTGCGGGAAGGGGGGGAGGGGAGGAAGAAAGAAGAGGCCCGGCAGAGGGGACGGAAAAAACTCTCTTGCTGTGGGAATTGAGGTAAAGAGGGGACAAACATGAAATTAGTGGAAAGAGGGGAGGGGGGAAATCCAGGTCGGGGAAGCCACGAAGGCGAACTCTTCTAGGGAAAGTCATTGAAGAACACAAAAAATTGGGGAAAAATCCGGGGAAAGAGGCCTGGGAGGGGGGGAGGAAGAGGGAAAGAAAATCGAAGCGTGAGGAGCAAAAAATCTCTGCCATGAGGGGGACCCCGGTGATGAGCAGAAAGATGACAGGGGAAAAGGGAAAAAAACACATGCAAAACACGAAGAAAATGTAAAGGAGGGGGCACTAGGAAAAACCGGGCAACTTCAAGGAAGCTCTCGAACATTAATGCGTGTCCACAACGAAAGTCAAAAGAGAAAGGGGGCATAACTGGAAGGGGGAAGTGGAAGTGGAGGGGGGGGGAAGAATCGGAAAATCGTCTTTGACTTTACCGGGTTCTTTTCAGGGGGGGTGGAACGGGGGGGATGGGTGAAAGATTGGGAGAAAAGAAAAGGATGAAGGAAAAGAAGGAAAAAACTTGTCTGGAGGAAACGATTTAGAATTCCTCTCAGGAAGATCTTCTGCGGGATTGATTCTTGGGCGGGAGAGGGTCCACAGGGAAAAAACTTTCAAAAAAAGGACAGGGGGAAACAGGAGAGCGGAGAAGGAAACGAACATCGGATGTCAGGAGTATGTATAAGTAGGGACAAAATGAGGGGAATTTGTTTCGGTTTGCCGTGAATTGGCGAATAGCGACATATCTAAAAGGACTTGGAGAAGGAGAAAAAAAAAAACAACGGGGGGGAAGAAAAAAAAGTATGTTAGATTTGAAAAACTAAGTAGCCATTGGGAGACGAAAAAAAAGGGCTACAAAATTCGTAACGGTTGGAGAAAAGGAAAAATGAAAGAAGAGGGGAGAGGGAGGTCCTTGCGAATCGTTTGGAAGAGGTGTGCATTTACAGAGGAAGTATAGACCTTGAAAGGTGGGAGAGCGGAAAGAAAAAAAAGGAAGAAAAGCTGAAAAAGGGTCTAAAAGAAAGGGGGTTCAGGGAAGGGGGAGAGGTGGGGCGGGGCGGGGGGGACATAAGAGTTTCTTGTCTCAAACAAACGGTAAAGGGGGGAAAAAAAGGAACCAATAAAAAAAAAAAAAAAAACGTCAATAAAGAGAGGGGAAACCCGAGAAAGGAAAATCCAACAACTGAATCTGGTTTGGGAAAACAGTGTCAAGTACCCTTTCCTTTATGAACAAGCGCAGTGAAGCCGTCTGGGGAAAAAAAAAAGAAGGGAGAGCAAAGGGAAGAGAAAGGAAGGTGGAAAAGAAGGAGAGGGAAGAAAGAAGGGAAACGGGAACTGCACTTGCCTGGATCGTGAATTTTCCTAGAGGACTGCGGGAGCCGCGCGCATACGGGACGATTCGAATGGGGGAGGGGATGTTGGAGGGGGGGGGGGGACTCAGGAGGAAGAACCAAAAAAAAAGGAACCAGGAAGGAAAAGGGGATGGTTGCCAATGGGGGTTTGTACGAAAAACTTACGACAGTTCTAACAAGGGGATGACCTGACTGGAGGCAACCACAACCCAAAAGGGCGGGGGGGAGAGACGTGGAGAAAAAATAAGGTTGGTAGGACCACGAGTTTCCTGGCCCCAAGACGCTTAAGAACCGCAACCAAGAGGGAATTCACGGGGAAGGTAGGGGAAATAAAAGACGTTTCTGAAGAAAAAAGAGCCGAAAAGAAAAGACGTTGAAAAGAGGAGAAGGAGTAATTTTCAAAAAAAGCGACCGAGATGGGGCCGGATGGAAAGGAAAGACCCATCGTCTTCTCGAAAAGAACTTGGCATCCGAACGAGTGGATTAATTGCAGTAAAGGAGGGGATTACAAGGATTTGCCGAAGGGAGGAAGTCCGACCAATGGAAAGTAGAGATGGGGCTACTGTCTAAATAACCAGAAGTGTTTGAAAACCTTGGTGGAAAGATTTGTTCTTGAGAAGAGGGGGAGAAGAATCCCGAAAAAAGGGCAGAGAGAGGGAGAATGAAGGGAACGGAAACTGAAGGGTGGGAAACTCAATAGAAGGGTGTAAAATTTCTAAGATCCCCAAGATGAAACGTGGGACACAGGCTCGAAAGAGGGAAGAAGACCGATGATAGGAAGGGAACGTGGGTCACGAGAGGGGGGGGGGGGAGGTGAAAAGAAAAGAGATAGCTTGTCGGAGAGACATTTGTCTCGCGCCTCTTGGGTGATGAAAAACCAGGAAACAAAGAGCGGAAAGAAAAAGAAGGGAAGAAGGCCAAAAGGCCGGGGTTTGGAGGGAAGGTTCGCATTCATAAAATATTCAATCCGCAATTAATGGGAACTATTAAAGAGCGAAAGGAGATTAAACTGAAGCATACAGAGGGTGAAAGGAGGGAAAATTGGGAAGGCCTGAGGGAGAAGAAAGCTTTGCAGGTCGAGGGCATCTCACATTCTAGAAGGTTGACTTCCGACAGGCCGGAATGCAGGGGGGGGAAAAAACTAAAAAAAAAAAGGGATGGGAAGGAGGAGGAAAAGAGGAATCAAGAGGAAGGAAAAAAATGAAGACGAACACAAAGCCACTTCGTGTGAAAACAGGGAAAATCAGCCTCCTTAAAATCAAGGGATCGTCATTGGAAGGGCCGACGGGAAGAGGGGGAAGTAAAAAGGAGCATGAACAAGGACTCACAACCGTGAAAGGGGACGTCTGAGACAAGGGTCCTTAGGGGAAAAGAAAACACCAGAAAAAAGGAGCTGGAAGAGTGGCTCACCGGAGAAAAGATCTAACAAAAACCAATTATTATGTAGTAAGAAGTCTATTGTGATCAGTATTCAGAGCCAAGATCGAGCGAAAAAGGACTGCTTTAAGGGGGAATCATAAGAAAGAAAGAAAAGAAAGGGAGAAGATGAAAAGGAGGGGGTCGTAGGATAGAAGCCGGGGCATTGGAAAGTCGTCAGGTAAACGACTCTCACAAAAAAAACTGAAGAGATCACTGACGGGGGAAAATTGGGCAAAAAGTGTGCAGGAGAGGGCGGCGGGGAAGAACTGGGAACGGAGAGTCAAAAGCAGATTGGGGGGGAACAAAGTGTGGTTTTCGCAAAGGTACCCAAACCGCAGGGACTGGAGGAAAAAAAAGAGCGCATGTGGAGAGGGGGAAAGCAAAAAAGGCGGGGGGGAGGCAGTGGGAGGGGGAAGAAGGGTGGAAAACAAAAAGGGGATGCTCAACTTTTCCTGAAATGGAGAAAGGAACCGAAATAGAAAAGGAAAGGAGGGGTGGCTTCAAGGAAAATGCGAGAAGAAAACAAGAACAGGGGGAAGTCGTCGCCGACTGTAAGAGACACTACGCTGGCTTGGTGCACAGGAAAAAAAATCAAGGAAGCTGAAAAAGACAGAAAGGGAATCGGGCCTGTCTCACATCCAAAAAAAGATCGCGTGCGTGAAAAAAAAAGCACACTAGCGCAAAAGAAAAAAGAGAGCGTGGGGGGTTTTAGAGGAAAAGGGTGAAAAGAAAGGGGGGGATAGGGCGCAAGGTTCACCCTTCCCGATGTTGGTCAAAAAGCGCGAAAGAGCCAAGGAGGGAGAGGATGGAAAAAAAAGTCGGGGGGGGGGGGGAGAGGAAAAGACCTCGGAAAAAAAATCCGTGGAAACCAAGGGCAAAATGTGGGTGGAGGTCGATTATCCCACAGCCCTGCGAAAGTACATGTGCGGGCGGGAAGCCGGTCAAAAATGCAAAGGGGCAGGAAAAAGAAAGTACAAGTCAATCCTCGTGGGGGAGGGGGGGGGAAGTTCTCGTCAGCTGGTCTTTTACTGGGGAACAATCGCAAGAGGAAAGCTTTACAGGAAAGGGGGTAGGATTGTTTACAGGCCGCAGGGGGAAGTTTGTCTTTGCATCTGGAGGCGGAAAAGAAAAGGAGGTAGTATGAAACCAGGGAAGGAAAAGAAAACGGGAGGACCGGGGGAGAGGGGAAAAAAATAAGAAAAGAAGGAAAAGCTCAGGAGGAAAACCACAGTTGAAATTCTTTTCCAGAGCTCCTTGGGCGTGTTGGTGCATCCAGGTCAAAGCAAGAAGAAGCCTTAGGGAAGAAGGGGGGACTGCACAAAAGGAGAAAACAGGAAGGGGGAGACCGGAAGGATAAACAAAAGGGCCTTCGCTGATCGTCGACAAAAGCGCGGCATTAGAAGAGGAAAAAGTTAAGGATCCCAGAACGGAAAGGAAAAATAAGTGCAGGTCCGAATACCTCCCTTTATAAGCGCATCGACAGAACAAAACAGAGGGGGGGAGGAGCGAAGGAAAAAAGGAAAAAGGGGAAAAAAAAAGCTTAAGGCGCTTGGTCCTAACGGTTACTTGAACGGTAGGCCACAAGAGGAAGTTGGGGGAAGGAAAAGAAGAAGGGAAGCGAGAATAGGAAAAAAGGGGAACGGACGTGCTGCGTTGCCGTTTTGGAAAGGGGGGATTAAAAAAGGGGACAAGTGGGCGGAAAGGAGCCGACGGTAAACGCCAGAGAAGAGCCGTTCCCAGAAAAAAACGATGGAGAAAGGAATCCTGGAGGGACGATTACTTGGAAGTCCCTAGTCTTGCAAGCCGGGGGGGGAGATCCTTTTCACGATTCAATGCCAGCGGTGAAAAAAAGCGAAAGCGCAGAAGGAATGAAGAAATCGGAGGAAAAAGTGTTAGGGGGGGACGAAAGGGGGGAAAAAAGATGGGGGGACAATGGGACCGAAGCATATATTGGAGGAGAGACAACAACACAACGGGGATGGGAAGGGGGGGGAAAACAAGTAGGGCCGTAAAAGGGGCCGGAAAGAGGGGAAAAAAGAAAAAACGGCTGGTTGCGGATAACGAGAGGGAGTTATAATGTTCGGAAGTTCGCTGAGGGGCGCTGAGAGGGGGAGGGGAACCGCTTGGTGAAGGAAGGATGCAAAAGGGGGAAGAAGGGGAAAAAAAGAAATGAAAAAGAGGAGAGAGATAAAGAAAGGGAGAAGTTTTATGGATCAAACGGTGGGGCTCAGCTTTGAAAGGCAAGGGGGTGGCTGAAAAAAAGGGGAAAAGGGGGAAAACAAAAGGGAGAGCATCCCTTGAAACCTTCAGAAGAAAAAGGACTAGAGGAACTAGGAAGAGGGTCAACAACTGGGGCCAAGTGAAAAGTAAACCGAAGGTGGAGAAAGAGGAAAGAGCCTCGTTGGAAGAAAGTTGACACCGATCTCAGGTGGAAGTTTTCTAATTCGAGGGATCAGGGAGGTATTCCAGGGATGCAAGGGAAGGGAAGTGGGAAAGAGAGAGAAAGGGGGCTCAAAAAGAAAGGGGGGACGGAGGGTCAAAAGGTTGTCAACGAGTGGTGGGTAAAAAAATTCAACATCAAGGAGACGGAATGTTCCAAAGTTTTTTGGGAAGGGGGGGCAAGGAAGAAAACATTCTGGGGGGGGAGGAAAGGAAGGGGGGAAAAACAGAAGGGGTCAATTTGGTGGCGTCTAAAAGATGTCAACCAGCAGAGAGCTGGGGAGAGGGCGCTAGGTGAAAAAAAGATGAGAAAAAAAAGGAGGAAGGAAGACGCATAAGGTCTTCGCCAGAAGATGGGGAAGGAGAAAACGCTGCTCAGTTTCAAAAGACGTCGACAGGAAGTATTTCAGGAAACAAGACCGAGGGGGGGGGAATTGTAACCAAAAGAGCTGCAGAAAGGGAGAGAAACGAGATTGAGTGCAAGAAAAAAACAGGGCCGAACGTTTTTTGCCAGGGAGGACAAGAGGGGGCACCAGGATGAGGCGAAGGTAGAGGGGGGCGATCGCAAAAAAGGAAAAAGAAACATGTTAAGGAAAGGATGGAGGGGTCTAGAGGGGGCAAGGGGAAAAAGCAGATCGACAATGTCTTGAAAGTTCCGCGCGAGGTGGAAACACAAGGAGAAAGGTGAAAAAAGATGTATACCCAAAGGGGAAAGGGGTGAAAAACGGCTGATGTATCAAGAAATCAGAGAGGTCTGGGTCTCGAGGGGGGATTGAGAAAAAAAAAAAAGATAGGGGGGAGGGGGGGGAAGGAAACATCAGAGAATTATATGAGCCTCTTATGAGTTTCTCGGGAACGCCAGAGGGGGTGAGGGGAAAAAAAAACAAGGCGAAGAAAGGACGGAGACACAGGGGGGGGCGCAAGGAAGCTACAAAACGGTCTGTGATTGGACTTGCGCAGCAAAAAGAAGAGACAAAAGAGGAAGTTGATAAGGCTTAAAAGAAGCATCTATGAAGGGAAAAGGGGGGAGCATAGAGGGGGGAAAAGTAAAAACATTTTGCAGCCGTCTAGACAAAGCTCTGGCATTGCCGTGGAAATTCGTCGCTCGAACAGTCGATACAATGGGGAGAAAGAAGTCAGGAAAAAAACCACCAGGCAAGAGGGGTAAAGAAAATCGAGAAGAGGGAACAAGTGGCGAACAACCATCCTCACCTTCTAGGAAAAAATCCGCACGGTATCTTAAAGTAACTGAAATCGAAAAGGAGATAAAAGTGATCGGAAAAAGAGCCGAAGGGAGAAAGCGAAAAGGAACGTCAAGAGAACCAAAAGGACAATTGGAAGAAAAACCATGTCCTTATTAATAAGACAACGGTCGAAAGCCGTCATCTCGTCAGCGAAAGAGGTGTCTAAAGCAATCGAGAGAGAAACAACAACGGGAGAGAGAGATTGAAATGGAACGTAAATAAAAAGAGCCAGGACAATGACGGTCTTTCGACAGTCTTCATAAGTACATAGGTCGAAAATACATCAGGAAAAGAGGGGGGGATTCGGGGGGAAAAAAAAAGGTGAAGGTATAATAAAGGAGTATAAAGGAGGGGAAAAACTGCAAAAAGGAAGATCATGGGTGAGTATGCGAGGATCAACCTCTAATGGGAGGGTGTCGTCCATAAGATGAAGAGTCTAGAAGAGAGAGAAAACAACAAGGAAGGGGTTTTAGGAAGGGGGGACCAACAAAGGGAAATGTCAAAGAAAAAAGTCTAGACAGGGGGGGATGAGACTAAGCGCACCTTCAACAACGAGCTTTGCATCAGAGGAAGATAGAGAGAAGGGGGAGCTTTAAGGAGAAGTCTCGTGAAGAAGTCATGAAAGAGAAAGGGAAAAGAATATAAAATAATTTCGGGGGGTCTCACAAGATTCTGAATTCCAATCAACCTGACAAAACAGTTTGGAGGATTAATCTCAAAGGAAAACTTCAGAGGGCGACCAAAGAGGGTCGCCAAGAGCGGCAAAAGAATAAAGAGGCTATAACTCTAAAAAAGATCTGCATTTCAAGACATCCAAAGAGAGCAGAGTTAGGGAAGGAAAGAAACGATCGACAAAAAAAAAGGTCTGTAAAAAAAAAAGAAAAAGGTTCAGACGGGGGGGGGATCCCCAAAGGTTTTTCATCGTGGGGAGGGGTCGCGAAGGCTAAAAAGGAACGATAGGGTGAAAACCAAATGCGAAAAAGGAGGGGAAGGACGAAAGAGATGTAAAGAATACGTGTCACCACGGTTGTAAAAAATTTTGGTGCCAGGGTTATGGGAGGAAAAGTAAAGGAAAAAGAAAGAAATTCCATGGAGGGGTAAAAAACCGAACAGGAGGCCATGGAAGTTCACTAAGACTTCCATCGAGGTTCTTATGCCATTGATTCGCTCAAGCCGCTGGAAGGACTGGGTAAATAATATCTTGGTCGAGGGGAAAAGAAAAGAGAAACGAGTAGGGGGGAAAAGAGTTAACGTGTCAACATCAGGGACTGCGAAGAACAATGTTAATTCGTAACCCCCTTTCAGTAAGGACGTGTTCTGGCAGAAGGGAGGCGGCAATAGCGGAGATAGGCGTAGTTCAGGAAAGAAACGCCACACAGTGATGAAAAGCACGAATTTTTCGTGGGGTGCATCCCGTCGGCAAAAATTGAGAAAAAGAGGGAGAAGTTGGGAAGGGAAAACAAATGAAAAAGAAGGAAAAAGGAGTGGGTGTAGCCGAAGGGGGACCCATGAGAAAATCGTCTACAAAAAGCTAGCCAATTCGAATCGAACCCGTTTATTCGCGCGTATAAAAGGGGGGGACAAGGGAAGGGCCCGATGAGACAAACATCCTGGGGTCCAAGAATACCTCCTTTATCAAGAGAGACTCTCCCCCTGAAAAAAGTTGAGATAGAAGAGAGGGAAAAGAAATCACAGAAAAGGCTGAGTGGGAGAAATAACTGAACTGGGCTTGAAGGAACACACCCGCGTCAGTGTTGGTAGGAAATGCCGGAGGGTTAAGAGAGGAGGGGGATAGTCTTAGGGAAGGGGGGACGTAAGGGGAGGGGTGGGGGGGAAGGTGAAGACGACAGTCGACAAGATGCTGGAAAAGCAGAGCCACCTAGCCTTGGAACAGAAACTTCAGGGGGGGGAAAATCCTCTAAGTGAGTAGAAAGTGATCTGGGGAGGCTTTCACAAGGAATAAACTTTCAAAAGAAGGGAACCCGAAAAAAAAAAAGGAGCGAACTGGAAGGGAAATCAGAAGGGATGTTATCATTTAGCAAAAGTTACGGAATTGGGAGAACTCTTGGGGGACGGAAAAGATAGCCGGAAGAGGGATCTGATCTAGGAGAGAGAGATAGAGGGTTTAGATTCTGGAAACCGGCTGAAGAAGGCAAAAGATTTCTCAGACCTAACTTTTTTGCGACATGAAACATCATAATGAGTTAAGAACGAGAGTTGAAGAGCTTCGCGGGGGGGAAACCCGGGGGGAGGGGGTGCCTTTAAGGAAAAATCGACCAGGGTGTAAGAAAATCCCTACGGCATAAGGATAGGAATTCTAAATCGTCGGGGTTTGCTTGAGAAAAAGCAGGGGGAGAGAAGAATAGGGGGGGGGACTGGGGGAGCAAACACAAGGAAATGGGAAAACAGCAAGGAACAACTAACCGCATGCCCGTTCCCTTCAAGGGACTATCGAAAATGTAAAAAAAAAAGGGGGGGCATTCCCTCAGAAGAGGGGGACATCAAAAAGGGAATAGGGCGTTCATTTTCGAAAGAGGCGTTTTTACACTCCAGGGTTCTCGAGAAGAGAATGCATATCTATAATGGGGAAGGGGGATATGGAGGAAAGGAGGGGTCGGAAATGCACTTGGTCATGAAAAAAAGTGGACCCAACAAACAAAAAAAAAAACAATATATTACTGCAGCAAGATCATAAGGTCAGAGGGCGGGGGGGGGAGAGAGGAAAGGAGGTTGGTGTGTGGAAAAGTCCCTTCAAGGAAGGGGACCGGAGGTTGCCAAGTTGTGTTGGGGAGGAAAAAAAGCAACTTGAGAAAGGGGAAACTGAGGCACTGTATTCAAAAAACAGAACCAAGGAGGATGCCAAAGTGGGGGGTTCTTCTAACGTTCAGAAAGGGGCAATCCAAAAAAAAAAAAAAAAAAAAAAGAAAAAAAAACCAAAAAAAAAAAGAGATGTGGGCCCTATAGAGCGCTGAAGGAAGGTCAATGGGGAAGACCTTCAGGGGTCTACAAAAAATTCATCGAATACCGCCGGCGGGAGTTAAAATCGGAGGGAGATTACAATGGGGAAAAAGCGACGGAAAGAGCGCCAGTAACTCACAAGACTAGTGCGGAACTGAAAAGAAAAGAGGATAATTCAGAAAACTTCGTGAAATGAAGAAGCCGCATAAAGCGCTGTTAAAAGGACTTGAAGCGAGGGATCTTGGTCTAACTTCGAAAGAAAGCCCGCACTATGTTGAAAAGGGTGTCCACTGGGGGGAGGCTCAGAGGGAGGTGAAAAGACGCCGAACGAAAAGATCGAAGTGCTGAAGAAGGAAACGATTGGTTGACAACTATCGGGACGGGGGAATTGTAGAAGATACCCCATATGAAGTTGGGAAAAGAAACGAAAGCCAAGAAGCGATCTCGAGGGAAGGCTTGGTTGGGAAAATTAGCGGGAATTTGTTCTTTTATACAAATCTTATACGTTATCGGGGAGTCTGTTGGAAAAAACGCCTAGGAGGGCGCAAAGAAAAGGGTCAAAGAAGGCGGAGAGAAGCCGAGTGTCGTTTTCTTGGGCATTGCGCAGCAAAACGGAGAGCAATCCGCAAGAATTTGGCAGAGGGGAAAACTTAAATTTAAGGGGGGCGCATAGGGGCAGCTTCAAAAAAGTGGGGTATAATGAAGGCCTTACAAGCCGGGCATGTGCGCTTCGTCGAGAGAAAAGACACTGGGGAAGGAGACGGCCTGAAGGTGGAAAAGGTCAGGGGGGGGAGAGTTTGGGAGTCGGGAAAGATCGTCCATCATTTGGATTTACGAAAAAACTCACATTAGAGGGATCCAAAACGGGGGAGGCAGGGGGAAAAAAATTGGAAAGGGATCTTGGGGATGACGTCCACGAATTGGTGACTAACTCAAAAAGGGGGGGAGGGACTAGGAAAACGGCGATACTCAACGCTCCAAAACTAGTTCCGCATGTTCCGGGCTTGAGCACCCTAGAAGAAAATAGAAAAACGGAAGTAAAAGGATTCTCGTAGAAAGAGGGCAAAAAAAAACGTAATATCTATCCTGAAACGAATAGATTTTTGAAAGAACGTAATGCCGGGATCCGACGTCTCACTAAGAGAAGAAAGAAAAAAGGGCGACTGTGGGGGACACAAAAAAAGGAAGATGAGCGTTGTCCAAAGTAAGACCGTTAACAAAGGGGGGAAGTATCCAATTCGGCAGAGGTACGC
>Ga0179593_1573668_pt1 | contig 23581 bp, 30 predicted proteins | sample CZODoug2_1_08_16_FD_185931 | JGI IMG/M metagenome (GOLD analysis project Ga0179593, IMG submission 185931) | Vadose zone soil fungal communities from Angelo Coast Range Reserve, California, USA - CZODoug2_1_08_16fungal (PacBio error correction) | ecosystem: Environmental > Terrestrial > Soil >...
CAGCGCGATGCCGGCACCGACAAAAGAAAAAAAGGAAAACCCCCTCCCCGTGGATCCCCGAAGGAGAGGAAAACAAAAAGGGGCGAGGACTGTTTAAGTGGCTGGACGGGGAACCTGCAGGGAAAAGGGAGGTCGAATGAAGGCGAATGAAAAAAGCGGCGTCGTGCGAAGGGGGAAGAGCAACGATTCTTCTCACCTTTTACTTGGCACGCAGAAAAAGCAGGCTTGGCGGGCGATTTGGCGCGGGGAGAAAGGAGACGAATGACCTCGACTGCCTTTAGGAGGAAGGGGGGGGGGGGGAGAGAGGAGGGAGGCTACTGTATTCCAGGAGTAGCTGAGCAGAGAAGAAGAGGGGTGGAGCACGGGGAATGACGAGCGAGAAGACGGCGGTCAAGAAAAGATGGCAGCCGAGATCAGGCATCCGGAAGGAAAGAAGAAGGAAGAGGAAGGAAGGGAATTTCTTCAACTGTACTTCCTTGAAAAAAGAAAGCAGGGCCGGATCTGCGAGAAGTTCGCTCTCTTCCGGAGAGGAAGGGAAAAAAGAGGGGGAGGACTAAGTAAAGGATATACTACCCACTCTTTTCAACCCCAAGCCGCCCAAGAAAAGAAAGGAAGCGTCGCCGATCACCCGGCCGAAGTAGAAAGAAAGGCCAGAGGAGGGGGGAGGGGGTCAGCATTATGTTAAAAAAAGCACGAAGTCCTCTCAGGTCGCCCGCGCTGAGGCGCTCGTACTGCTCACGTGTTCCAGAAAAAAAAAGAGGGGGAAAAAAGGCTCTCTTCTTAAAAGTACAAAGGGGGGACCAGCAGTCGACGACTCGTCCCGATCGGAAAGGGTCGCCTTCGAAGTATTGCGGGGGAAAAAAGGGAAGGTGGGAAAAGGGGAGGGAGCCGTCCCAACTTCCCATCGGAACCCATCAAAAAAGGGTGGCGCTCGGAGCCCATTGGTGACCCCAGGGGCATCCACTGGCTTCAGAGGTGGGGGGGAGGAAGAGGGGGGGAAAAAATACGGTTTATTCTTACTGGATTCTGGGGGTCAAAGGGGAAAAGACCGAAGTCCTGCCGCTAACATCACTCAACCGGTTTGACGCTTGGGTGAAAAAAAAAGGGGGGGGGGGGGAGTGTTAGACGGCGAAGCGCTGCTTAACGAAGGAAAAAAAGGAGAAGGCAGGTGATCGGATCGAGGCCCGTGAAAGGATGGCTCCCTACATATCGTCCCAGAAAGAAAAAGAAAAAAAAAGAGGAGGACATCCCCTATCCGCAGCACCAGAAAGTCGCGCATCACCAAAAAAAGGGGCCTTATCTCCTCCAGAAAGAAAAGAAAGCCGAATTGGAGCGGGAAACGACGCGCCCACCGGGAAAGGGTAGATGGCCGAGAAAAGGGGAGAAAAAGGAAGGGAAAAAGAACACGCCTGAATTCCTTGGGAAGTGAAAAGGGAGGGATCGTTGAGGAGCGAAAGGAGGGGGTCCATCGTTCGCGGTTTGGGAAAGAAAAAAGAAGGGCCCTGAGTTCGCCGGAGGGGGAAAAACAGAACCTGCCGCACTGCGCAAAAAAAGGCAGGCTTCGGGGAGGGGGGGGGGGGAGGGGGAAGGGGGAAGAAAGAACTCCCTCCAGACGTTTAGAAAAAGGGGAAACCAGAAAAACACCTGGCGCGGGAAAAAGGACTCCCGGTTTAAGGGAAAAAAAGAGGAAAAAAAAAAAGGAAGGGGGGATTTCGATACGGAGTCTTGTTCCCTGGTTTGGTGGAAAAAAAGGCCTAGATGGGAGGGGGAAAAAAAAAAAGAAGGGCTTCTCTTATCTCTTTTTCGGGAAGGGAATAGCACCCGTTAACGCAAGGAAAGAAAAGGATCTGCCTTCCTCGAATAGCAGGAAAAGAGAGGAGGAAAGCTCCCCTCCAACCAGCAGGTCCCCAGAAGAGGAAAAGGGGACTGGGCTTAACGGCCATTGCCAGAAAAATCGTCCCGGATGCAAGAAAAGGAAGAAGAAGAGAAGGGAACCCACTCGTTTCCCGAGGAGCAGAAAAAAAAAAAAAAGCATGACCCGGTGACGCCCGTGCAAAGAGCGACATAACAGGGCCACAAGAAAAAAGGAGGGAAAGGGATTTTTTCGCATGGCAGAAGGGAAAAAAAGACGTCTGCGCGAGGTTTGAAGGAAGTGTTTCTCGGGAGAAAAAAATAAGGAAGCGACGATTGGGGCGCAGGCTGGCTTTGACAGCCACGGGAAACCTACAACCATCTACCCTTAAGAGGAAAAGGAAAAAAAAGGGGGAAGCACCTCCACCAAAAAAAAAATGCCGCCCTGACCCACCGCCAAAGATCGTCTCCATGCTCTGCTTGGTAAGAAAGGGAGAAGAGGGGGGGGGGGGGGGGGGGGGGGGGGGGGGGGGGGGGGAGAAAACCCTCCCCTCACCCCCAGCCCTTAAACCAGAAAAAAAGCGCGAAGTTGAAAAGGTGTCGATCGAAAGGGGAGGGGAGTGTCCGACACCTTTCAAAGGAGAGAAAAAGTGAAAAAAGGAAGCGATCACCAGCCCGAGCCAGGAAAAAAAAACAAGCTCTCGGAACCAGCAGCGACCGGAAGAATAAGAAAAAGGGGGAGAAGGGGGAGAAGGAGCTCCAGCCTTTACGGAGAGAAGGCCCTTGAGGGAAAAAAAAGTCCGCGCGAGAGAAGGGGAAGAGCACGCGACCTAAAAGAAAAGAAGAAAAAAAAAGGGGGGGAAATGAGCCAACCCTGTCCCTTCGAAAGAGGTTGGAGGAGGGGAAAAGGAGAAGGAGGGCCCATCAGTCGACCTGGCCTTGGAAAAAGTAGCTGGTCCGGTGTGCGCTGAAGGAGAGGAAAAAAAAAAAAGGAGGGCGGTGGATTACTTCTGCAAGAAGCCGCCAGGGGAAAAAAAATGAAAAAGAATAAGGAAAAACGTTTTCACCCATCAGAAAAGGGAGGAGGAAAAGGAAGAGATTGGTGAACGTGTTCGAAGAAGGGAAGAAAAAAGGAAAAGGCACAAGGGCGGCGCTGCCGAAAAAAGGACCTCGAGCAGAAGTGCTCGACGCCGCGGGGTAAAACGCCCGCTAAGGAGTCCCTGAAGGCCAAGAAAGAAGGGGGAGCATTTAACTCTCTCGCCAAAAAGAAAACATAGGGCGCAGCCGTTTTGTGGCTCCGCTTGGGGAAGCCAAGAACTGCTGGAAAATCTCCTTGAAACAAACGGAAAAGGGAGGGGCTCTCCGCGGGAAAAAAAGGGAAAGATCGCGTCCGTCCTGGCGCGACAAAGAAAAGGGGGGATCTTCCGTCCAATCTGATGGAAGATAAAAAAAGGAAGGGAAGGGAGGCAGGCCCTGCTCGGGCCCTGGTGGGGCGTGGACGACGCTGGTTCCTGACTGACGAAGGGGAAGGGGTACGGACACGCCTCGGGTAAAGAGGGGAGAGACCCAACCTTGTGCTGTGTGTTAAAAAAAAGGGGGGGCGCTGGTGACCGTGCTGGTGGGAGAAAAGGGAGATGGGCTCGTAGGGCCAAGAAAAAAAAGGACTTGAATGACAAAGGCGGTGGTCCAGGAGGAAAAGGGGGGGAAGGCGTTCTTCTTCGCAAAGGGCAGGGGGGTCGTCCCCGCGCATAGGTTGCTGCTGCTTATCAGCCAAAGGGAGGGGAAAAAAAAGCCTGCTCGCAACCGGAGTAGGAGAAAGAGGCCTGGAAAAATGAAATCTGCAGGTCAATTCTCACACGGGCGCCGAGAAAAACGGAAGGAGGGCGCACCAATCAGTTCGAAGCGCGTTAGCGCCTCTTGCCCCGCGGCCCACCAAAGGCGCGTCATTATTTTTCTGCACGAAGGGGGGGGGAAAAAGGGAGAGGAATGTCCGTCGAAGGCTACGAAAAAAAAGGGGGAGCATGAACCCCTTTTCTGCAATGGCCAAGGTCAAAGGAACCCTAACTATTCAAAGAACGAGGGGGGGGGGGAGGGGGGGGGGAAGAAGTCTACTGAGAAAAAAAGACGAAGAGACTCCGATACCTGAAAATGGAGGGCAAGAGGGGGAAAATAACCGTGGTGGCGAGATAAAACGAGATCTACTGCTAACACCTACTGGAGGGAAGGGAGAGAGGGCAGGCACGTCGTCTTTCGAAAAAAAAAAGTCGAAATCATCGGAGGGGGGTAAGGAAATACACCCTGGCCTGAACGCGAAAGAAAGGACGCTCAGGTTTTTTTCCTCAAAAGAAAAAGAAAACCTTCTGGCGTGCAGAGGGGATGGGGGAAAAGAAAAGGGGGGGAGAAAGGTAATCCTTCCCCTTGACAGTGCTGAGAGGGAAGGTGTCCCTCCGGCCTCCGGAAGAGACCAGAATCTAACAACCCGAGCACAAGGGGTCAGTCATCCTCCTCAACCTAAGAGAAAAGGGGGGGAGGCGTGCTGGCGACTTCTGGGGACTCCAAAAAAAAAAAAAAAAAGGAGGACTGACTTACCCTGATGTGAGGGGGAGACGGAGAACCCCCGAAGGAAAGGGCCTCATTGGCGCCGAAAAAGAAAAAAAACCTTCCTACTGAAGAGGCGGGTTTATTAAAAGAGGCTGGTTCGGAATAGTAGGGGAGGAAAAAAAGGAACCCTCAAGGGGGGAATCTGTTACTCTATGGATGAAGGAGGTACGGCCCCCCCCCCGTGACCGCAGAAGGAAATCCGTCTCACAGTGAAAAAAAAGGGGACGTGCATTCCCCGAGGGGGAGGATCGCCGCCTACAAAAAGAGAAAGTCGACAAGCCAAAGGAGTAACAAAGCCTTGCGGTAACGAAGTGAGTGGGGGGGGAGAAAAAAAAGGACGGCTGTGCCTTGGCAAAAAAAAAAACGATCCGTTTCCCGATCCCCAGGCGTGCGGCATGGCAAAAAAAACAGTTTTGGCTGCGGGGAGGGGGATGAAGCCTGACCAATGGCGAACCCAATCCAGGGCGAAGGGCGTGTGAGCTTTTTGACGTGGGGGAAAAGGGAGAAAAGCCCTTCGCCCAGGGAAGTTCCCCGCAATAACTTCGAAGGGGCGAAAAGGAAAAATTTTCCGGGGTGGGGGGCGATCGACGAGAAGGAACTTGGCTGGCCAAATGGGGGAGGAGAGGAAGAAGGACGCCGAGCATTTTTACCACGAAAGGGGAGTCATGGCAGAACCGTGGCGCCTTGAGACAGCCGCGGCGACTGGGGGGGAGGGGAGGGACGCGTTTGTGTGGAGGGTAGAAAGAACACAAGTCTCAGAAAAAAGAGGAGGATGTAGACGTCGGCCCCGGGGAGACCGCGCCCGGGAGCCGGGGAGGGGGAGGAAGAAGGGGGGGGGTTCGTCTATCTTAACGGGGGGGAGAAAGGAAACCCTGTTCCGGAGCCCGCCTGAAAAAACCGAAAAAATCAGAAAGAGACAGAGGGTGTCGGGTCCAGGGGGGGAAAGAACGTTGGAAGAAGGTCCGAGAGGGAAAACAGCTTTCGTCATCAAGAGGTCCGGCTGCCTGCCTCGCGGGGGGAGGGAAAAGGTACCTGAAAGGGGGAAGAGCAGGGTGTGACGCCGGCGGGAGTTCATCAGGTGGAAAAAAGTCCTACCAGGGGGCCGGAATCCCTTCCGACGAAGGAAAGGAGACCGTTTTTCACCGGGGGCAGGAGGAAGGGGAATCGTTCCTCGGACAAAAAAAACCGCCGCCCATCAAACCCATCCTCTTGGGGTGAGGCCAAAGGGGGTAAAAATTCCACGGTTCGCAGGAAAAAGAAAAAGTCCTCAACCGGCGCCGCAGAAAGAGGGAAAAAAATCCCGACGGAGGCGCATGTGGCACCCCCAAAAAAAAGGAAAGGGGAATCAAGGAAGGGGGACCGGCCTGAGGTCGTCGGGCGGCTCCAAGGGGGAGAAAGGTGGGTTCGAAAAAAAAAAAAGACGCCGGAGACTCGCTTAAACGATCTCAAAGGGGGGGGGAAAGAGAAGAGTCAGCGCGATGCCGAAAAAAAGGAGAAAATCGTCCCTCCCCGTTGGAAAGGGAAAAAGGAAGAAAAGAGAAAGGAAAGCGGGGCGATTACTTTTAATTTTTTCTGGGGCACCGAAAAAAGGGAGAGGAAAAAAAAGGAGGATCGCAAAAAAAAGGGCGGGCCGGCGCCGGCGTTGGGGGGAGGGGGGGGAAAAAAAAAAAAAAGTCTTCTACCCCGACGTGGGAAAAAAAAAAAAAAGGGAGGGAGGAGATGGCTGCCTGGTTAAAAAGGGTGGACGCGTTGTCCGAGACGATTAATAGGGGAAAAAAAAAAGGGAAAAGACGCCGGCTCTCCCTTGTCTGACGAGGTAGGAAAGAAAGGAAGCGAAGCATCGTTTTTCACGGGAATGACGAAAAAGAAAAAGGGAACGCTAGAAGGGCAGCGAGAGCAGCAGCAAGAAGAAAAAGGAGGGGGAGGGGAAAAAAGACGAGGCGAAAAAAAGGAGGGAGGAAAAGGGAACGACAGCGGTCTGATCAGGAAAGGAAAAAGAGACCGGCTCGAACAGCCACGTTACAAAGGCTCCAACGTCCCGAACAAAAAGAGTTGCGGGAAAAAAAAAAGAGTCGCCGAAGCACCAAAAAAGGATCGGCTTCTACTCCAAAACCCCCAAAGAAGGGGGAAAAGGTTTTGTTCTCCATTCCCCCACAACGCGAAGTAAAAAAAGCCGCTCCGAAGGCCCGCAAAGGTTAAAAAAATACCAATCAAAAACAAAAACAAAAAAAGGGAAAAAAAGGGGGAGGGCGAGTGTAACTTCTCGGCCGTCAGGGGGAAAACTCACAGGTGCCATCCCCAGTCAGGGGGACGGGTCGCGTCGAAGAAAGGAGGAGGGTTCGCCTTCCCGAAGTATTGGGAAAAAGCCCCTTTCCGAGGATGAGGGAAGAACGTCCATAGGAAACAAAAAGGGAGAGTCTGTGGCGTCGGGAGGGACAGGCTCATCCAGGTGAGGGGAAGAAGAGGTTTTTGAAGGACGTCAAAGGGGAAGGGGGGCCGGGACGGATCGTGGGAAAAAAAAGGACAGGAAAGCCTGCGCTACCATCACATCAAGGGGAAAAAAAAAGGGTTGACTCGTTCTCGGGGAAGGACGGGAGGAAGGGAGGAAAAGCGCGGCGACGAAGGAAAGAACGGTCATGGTGAGCCGGAGAGAAGAAAAAAAAAAAAAAAGAACATTTGTCTCCCTAAAATAAAGGGAAAAAGAAAAAGGGCCGACGCCAGCCCCGAAAAAAAACAAACCAGCACTTTTCTCTCCATCACACAGAAAAGAGGGAGAAAAGCCGAAAGCTCCAATGCGCACGTCAAAGGGTCAAGAAAAAAGCGACAAACCGTAGGCCCCCAGGAAAAGGAGACACCTCCCCCCCCCCCGAGGACAGAGGAAAAAAAAAAAAGGACGTTGGAACAACGTTTCAAATGAGAGGCCGGGGGGGAAAAAAAAGAGAAAGGATCCATCTGGGGGGGGAAAGGGTTTGTAGATCGTGACGTTTCGGAGGAAAAGCCGCAACTGCTATAACGGGAAGAGCTTCGTTGGGTCACAAAGCGACCGCCCGACGTTGTCCACGTCAGAAAAAAAGAAAAACACCTTTCCGCGTTAAAAAGGGGGGGGGGAGTTTCCGAGTCAAAAAAGGAGTTTCCGATCGGCGGTCGGGGGTAAAAGGGAAACGACGTGCCTGCCGATTCTGACTGTCGGAGAGCCGAAAAAGGAAAGAGAGTTTACGATCGCCACCAAAAAGGGGGAGGGACCCGTCGGGATCGGCGGGGGGGGGAAGAGGGAAGAAAAAAAAAAAAACGTCGAAAGTCGCGCCCCCAAGACCACCAAAAAAAAAAAAGAGGGAGGGAAAAAAGAGTTCTGGCTGACGGCATGGGGAAAAGACACAAAAAAGAAAGAGGGGACCTTCTACCCGACATACGGGTAGTCAAAAAAGAGAAAGGGAAAAAAAGATGCGCCGAAGGCCATGCCGGGGGGGAAAGACCCGCCGCCCTAACCGAGGAAAGAAGAAAAAGGGGAAAGAACTGCTTTTGTGCGCAGACGGGCAGGGGGGGGGAGGGAGGAGCCCGCCGAAAAAAGGAGTCCGGTCCCTTCAAAAAGGACCAAAGGGACAGAAGGTTGCTCAGGCTGCGGAGGAAAAAAAAAGCAGCACCGACCCATCACCTGACAGAGGGAAAAAGGAAAAAAAAAAAACCTTGCCGCACCAAAAATCCGAAAAAAAACGACGGTGTTCCGGCAGAGGGGGAAAAAAAAAAAAAAAAAAAAAAAAAACGTGGTCGAGCGTCAGAAACGCAAGGCAAAAAGAAAAGGGAAAAACCAGCGAACAGCGCGAAAGGGAAAAAAAAAAAGGGGGTACGATCGAATCCGAGAGGGAGTCGTGTCCCGAAAAAACAGGGCAGGAAGAAAAAAGGAGGAAAAAGGGGACCCGCGACTCACCAGCCCGAAGAAAGAGAGCCAGCACGCTCCCTCGACCACAGCCAGCCCCTGGAAGAAAAAAAAAAAAAAGCGGCCCCTCGCGCTAAAAGCAGCCGGGAAAGAAGAAGGGAGGACGCCCGTCCGCGCCCCGCGAGGGGGAAACTTGGCGAACGTCCGCGCAAACGCGGACCAAAGAAAAAAAAAGGATTGCACGTATAGCCACAAACGGGGTCGGGGCGACAGAAGGAAGAGAAGGAGGACCCGCTGGGCCAGCAGGGTAGAAAAAAAGAAAATACGCCGCCGTGTAAGCTGGGTAGGGGGAAAAAAAAAGACCTGCTCGAGACGGCGTGCATAGGCTAGGAAAAGGGGGAAAAAGGGGAAACGCCCCGGCTTTCAGGCGTCCCAAAAAAGAAACACCAAACACGAAGAGGAAAGGGGAGTTTCGGACGCCTTAATCCTGGCAACACGCAGGGGGAGAGAATTGCGCAGCCGTACTGAAAAGAAGGGTGCGAGAACGGGAAGACGTGGGGGAAAAAAGAAAAGAGAAAAGGGAGTTCCTAAAGGAACCCGCCGCGGCCAAGGGACGAGCGCCGGGGGAAAAGGGGAGCAGCCCTTTTTTGGCCTTCTCCAAAAAACTTGGGGGGGAAGGAGGAGGAAGAAATCGCGTGCAAAAAAAAAGAAGGAAAACCCTGCCGGGGGGAGAATGGGGAAAAAAAGACTTAGAGTCATAAAGGGGAAAAGAAGGGAAGGGGGGCGCTCCTTCTCTAAAGCCGAGAGACGGCCCAGTTTCTGTCTGATAGCGTGCAAGGGAGAAGGAAAAAGGGGGGGACGGCCTTCCTCGTGGACTGGGAAAGGAGGGGGGGGGGTGGACGACTCTTTTTGAAAGAAATGAAGGTGTCCGACCGCCGCACGTTGATCCAGAAAAAAGCAGCGAACAAAGAAAAAAAAAAAGGTGTTCTAACTTCCTCAAGGACTGTGACTTGATGAGGGGGGGGGGGCTGGTGACCCTAGCTGCGCAAAAAAGGAAGGAAAAAAAAAAAAGGGCTCCGACGCCTGAAGGACAAAAGGGGAGCGGTGTGTCTTCGGATCGGGCGGCGGGGGAAAGCAATGGGTTGACCTGGGAAAAGGGGGGGGGGGGGGACCGGTGCTGTGTCTGGAAGACAGGGCTGTTTTTCATTAAAAATGGCCCTCACCTCAAAAAAGAAAAGGAGACCCCGAGAACCTGATGCTTCCAACCAAAAAGCTCAACTTTCTAAACGCACCGGGGAGGAAAAAAGAAGGGGTGCGCGAAAATCGCGTTAAGAAGGTCACGCTGGGAAAAAAAAAAAAGAAAGGGGGAAAGTCGCGCAGATTGTTCCTGCAAAAAGGGGGACCGCTCGATGTCGTTTCCTAATGCTACGAGGCGAAAAAAAAACCGTTTTCTGTCCAAAATCATTAAGGAAAAAAGAAAAAGAGGGGGGGGGAATTCTCTGTTTGGGAGGTCTACGAATCGCGACGCGCGAAAAAAAAAAGCCGATACAAAAGAAGGAAAGGGGGGCGATCGTTCCCAACGAGAAAAAGAGAAACACTTTACTTCGGCCACGAAAGAGGGGAAAGGGAAAAAAAAAAAAAGGCACGAGAGGAGGGTCGGCCAAACCCAACAAAAGGAAAATCGAATCATCCGGAAAGGAAAGAACTACCACCTTCAAAGGACGCGAATCACCGCGCCCATTTGTTTTTTTGAGAAAAAAGGGGGGGGGGGTGACTGGATAACTCCACCGTAACGGAGGAAGGGGAGAAACGGACCACGAGCCTTAAAGCGGGGGCGTTCAAGAGAAAGGGAGGGAAAGGGGAAAAGCCGTCTCTACTTTTTCCAGGAGAAGGGAGGACATACAACCCGGCGCACGATGGAAAAAAAAAAAATCAGGTCGTCCTCAACGATCGGCGCCAAAAAAAGTTTGCACAAAAGGGCCTGAAAAAAAAAGGGGGGGAGGGCGCTCTCGCGGGTGAAAGGCGTGATTGGCCTTACACGGGGGGCGAGGAAAAAAAAGAAAAATCTGGCGTGCGCAGGGGAAAAAAAAAGTGCGCGCTCCAAAAACCCCCCCCCTGCTGGTGGAGGGAAATGGTGCTTGTACGGGAAAAGAGGGCTCGGCCAAGGGGGGGGGGGGGGGGGGGCTCGAAAGCAGGGGTCGGATCCAGCTTGTACTGGGGAAAAGGAACGGATCACCATTTGGAAGGCCGGTTGCTTTGGGAAAGGAAAAGGAAAGGGCGGCGCCTCCGCCCAAAAGCCGGCCTAAAAGAAACCCCGGCCCGTCAGCGACGAAAAAAAAAAGAGTCAACACCTGTTAAACAAAAACTTCAGGGGGGGGAAAAGGGGGGGGGGAGAGAAGGCCTTTTCGGCCTTCCTGGAACCCCCGGAAACGAGACCGCAAAAAAAAGGAACTCCCAGACTTTGCCTTTAAAAGAAAATGGAAAAAAAAAAGGGAAAGGGGAGGGCGGGTCTACCTTGAGAAAGAAAGAAAGGATAAGCCCCGACTCGTCTGTAGAGGGGGGGGGGGGGTGGAAAAAAAAGGGCCGGCATACAGCCCATCGGAAAAAGGGGGGGGGGGGACTCCCGGGAAAAAAGGAAACCGCCAATATAAAGTTCGAAAGGGAAAAGAAGCCGTGCCCGGGTGGGGAGAAATCGACGAGAAAAAAAGTTGGCTGGCCACTGGGGGAAGAGAAGACGGAAAATTCCCACTATCCTTATCGTTCAGGGAAAAGAGAAGTTCCGAGCAAAAAAGAAAAAAGTCTATTTTGGTGTGGGGGGGGGGGAATTTTACAACTTTTCCCGGAGAAAGAGGGTGGACAGCCTTCATGTGCCGAGTTTTCTAGGGGAAGGGAAATGGTTATCGCTACGCGAAAAAGGGCCCCGGGGGGAAAAAAAAAGGCGTTGTGGTCGTCCTAGGAAGAGCGGAAGGGGGGGCGAGCCCGCGCACGACAGCGGGGGGGGAAAAGAAACGGGGGGGGGGGAAGGTCGGTCAATGGACTAAAGTTCAGCAGGTCCGGGAGAGTTTCGTCACCGGGAGGGGCTGGGCCTGCTCTCGCCCTGCACACTGAGAAAGAGTGAAAAGAAAAAGAGGGGTCCTCGCCCTTCGTCAAAACCGTGGGAAAAAAGGGGGGAGGGGGGAAGGCGCCTCCTGGACTAACGACGTCTGCGTAAGGGTGCCGCGCGCCCCAGCGAGTGAAAAAAAAAAGAAAAGGAAAAATCGAGGTCATCGTCTCGGACAAAAAAGAGGTCCCCACCCCGACGATACCAAAAAGCACGCCTGCTGGGGAAACCCGTGTTCAAGAAGGGGAGACAGGAAAAAAAAACGACCCAAACGCCCTGCTCCGAAGGGAAAAAAAATTCCTCGGGAAAAAAAGGAAAAAGGAGGCCGACAGAAAAACCTTTCAAACGTCCTCGAAGGAGGGCGGAAAGGGAAGAGGTCTGTCTTCTGTCCAAAAGGAGGGGGTTGCCGTCTCGCCGCTGAAAATCGCGAGACAAAAAAGAAAGGGAGGACAAAGCTCTAGCTTTAAGGAAGAAAAAAAGAAAAGAGTCCCCTCCCCGTGGAGAGGAAAAAAAAAAGGGCCGGGCCATCAACGCGCCGAGGCGGGTTGGGGAAAAGGGGGGAGGAAAAAAAAAGAAAAAAAGAGTCGCTTCGTATTAAAGGAAGGAAAAGAAGAGAGCCGGCGGCGGCTCCCAGGGAAAAAAAATGCGGCGAACCGTGGAAACGGAACAAGACGGGGGAAAAGGAGGGAAAAAAAAAGGGGGAGGCGGTCTCGTCGGTGGTAAAGGGGGGGGTTGTCAGGGAAAAGGAGGGGGAAACCGGTGAACGCGCGCGGCGGCGGAAAAAAAAGAAGCACAGCCCGCCCTCGTTGTAGCACTGGAAAAGGAAAAGGGAAAGGAGGAAAAAAAAAAAAAAAAAAAGGTACGCTATAATTTTTCACTATATAACAGGACATTCAAAGGGGGAAAGAAAAAGCTTCGAATTAGAGGGCACTTACTCGTCCAATTGAAAAAAAAAAGGAGATCATTCTCTTGCTCTCAGGGGAAGGGCTCTAACATCAGCATAGACCGTCCCCTAATAGACTACCACGCGAACCCGGCTCCCTCTCACTAAAAAAAGGGGATCACCCGGGAAAAAGGGGGATGGGCGGACGCCCGAGCTCGGCCCAGGTTTGGCTTCACAGGGGAAAAAAAGAAGCCCTCGCATTCCCTCCCAGGTAGGCGCAGGAGGAGCAAAAGGGGTCTGTCCCCAGAACATCCGGAAGAGAAAAATCGGGCGTCGGAGACTTACTCCAAAAGGGGGGGGGGAAAAAGTTCTACTATCGCAGAGGGGAAACTCAACCGCCAAAAAAGGATTTTCGCCATTGAGGAAAAGGGGAAAAGGGCATGCTTAGCCCGGAAAGAAGGAAAAAAAAGGAAACGTCAAGCGGCAACCCTGCCGGAAAAAGAAAGAGGTCGGTGGGCGTCGGGAGAGGGGGGAGACTTCATCCAAAGAGAAAAGGGGGAGAAAAAAAAAAAGATGTTGGTAAGGGAAGGAAGAACGGGGAAATTCGGGAAGGGAAGGAGGGCACCGGGGGGCCATGCGGAAAAAAAGAAAAAAAAAAAAATCCACTCGGTAACCGGAAAGGTGACAGGCGGGTCCGCCGCCCCGGAAAAAGGGGGGGGGGAGGGGGGAAAAAGAAAGGAAGGCGACGAAGGCCCAGCAGGGAAAAGCACGCGCAAAAAGGAGGGATGCCGAGGGCTTCCCGACATAGCTGTAAGGGAAAAAAAAAAAAAAAAGAGGCCTATACAACAGCAAAGGAAAAGAACAATCACTTCTCGCATCACCAGAAAAAAAAAGGGGAAGCTCGTCCCTAGCGCCATGGAGAAGAAAAAAAAGCTTTCTCCTCCTAAAAGTGGGGGAGGGGAAAAAGATCAACCGCCAGCCAGGTGGTGAAAAAAGTGGACCAACGTGCCATCATGCGATCGTGGAAAAGGAGGAGAAAAAAGGAGGGTGGTCCCATCTTGATCAGGTTGAGGGGGGAAAGGGGGGTCTAGCCTGGCGGACTACCGGAAGAAGAAGAACCTCCCGAGGAAGGGGTTTGGGAAAAAAAAAACCGGGGGTCGTTCTCCCAAAAAAAGAAAAACTGGCGGCTGGAGGGAGCGGAACCGGGTGTCTTTTCGAGAAAAAACCGATGAGGGCGAAAAGGGGGGGGGGCCCGGGTTTGTGCCAAAACGACGTCGGAACATGCGGGAAAAAGGGAGCTCTTTTCTCGTTGACGAGAGGAAAAAAAAAAAAAAAACGGCGCCTTCGCCATGTTGGACGGAAGGGAGAATCGCGCTTTCGCAAAAAAAAAGAAGCCCCTGCCACCTAAGGAATGGAGAAAGGAAATGGGGAAAAAAGAGTTCGGCGAACGGTTTCATGCTCTCGCCAGCTTCGCCTCGTAGCAGTGCGGGAAAACGAAGGAGCTTTTCCCCACTCTGCCAAAAAAAAAAGGAGGAGAGAAGGTCCAGGGGGGACGGCCGGGCAAGCGCGCAACGAGAAAAAAAGCACCTGCCTTTTCGAAAGGGGGGTGAGAAAGAGGTGTATCCGTTTGAGCGGAAGGGAAAGGCGAAAGAAGGGGAAGAGGGCAAGGACGAGCGTCCGCAGGTTGAAAAACGAGGGAAGGAAAAAGGAAGGGAAAAAAAAAGAACCGACACCATTCAAAAAAGGACGGAAAAAAAAAAAAAAAAAGTTGCTGCATCCGCAAACGCAGGAAAAAAAGAAAAAGGGAACCTCTCCTACTTGGGGGAAGAGGCGCCATGTGTCTGATTGGGGGTAGGGATAAAAAAAAAGAACACCAGCCCTGGGTAACACCGAAAAAAAGGGAAAAAAAAAAAGGGTTGTCGATCGATAAGAAAGTGCGGCCGTTTTCCGACCACCAAAAGGCATGAAATCCCGATATTAACCTGCACGACGTCAGAAAAGAAAGAAGGAAGGCCTCCGAAACCTGCGGCGGGAGGGAAAAGGGGGAAACAACAGCTGGGCCGAAACGAATCAAAGAAGGAAAACCGGAACGGCGAGCCACTTCGGAAAAAAAAGGGAGAGAGAAAGGCACGAAATCAGCAGGCAGGAAAGGCGACTCATCAGCAAGACCGGGCGACGGCAAAAAAAAAAAGGAAAAAAAAAGAACATCTTTTTCCGGGGAAAGAAGGGGAGAAGCGGGCATCAGGTTCCGACCCGGGAAAAAAAAAGGGGGGGAAAGGGAACCCTCGCGCGTGTCGCTGGTAGGGGGGAAGGAAAAAGAAAAAAAAAGAAGTTCCCTGCTCGCGTACGGCCGGGGGATACTGCAAGGGGAAGGGAAAAGAGGGGGAACGCCCCGGCTTTTCAGTTTCCGAACAAGGGGAAAAAAAACAACACGGAGGAGAGGAAGATAGAAGATGGGTGGGGGGAAAAGGGAAAGGGGGGGCCGTCCACGCTGGGAGCAGGACCAAGGAGAAAAAGGAATAAAAGACGTCCTCGTCAGCAGGAAAGGGGAGAAAATAAAAAGAAGAAGACGGGCAAAAAAAAAGAGGAGTGTCCCTGGACCTTCCATTGCGAAGAAAGGGGACCTGCATGGGACTCTCGCCGATCCGACCAAAAGAGGGAGGAAAAAAGACACATCACTTGGCCATCGTGGCGGGCAGAAAGAGATCTTGCCCGCCCCGGGGAATCTCCAAGCCCAATGGAGGGAGAAAAAAAAAAAAGGCTAACACTTCCTCGGAAAAAGAAAAGGGGAACGCTGGCTCTCCGGACAGAAAAAGGGAGACCGCGGGCGATCGTCGCCAGCACCTGCAGGAAAAATGCTTCTCGCCAGCGTGTCAAGGAGGGGATCGTCGTTACCGGGGGAAGGAAAAGGAGCGGGCTTTTCCGTGGCCGGGGGGAGGGAAAACCGAAAAGAACGGATTCTAAAGAGAGGGGAAGGGGGGGGGGGGGTTCAACTTGCGCTTTGAGAGGGGGGGGGAAGGGGGGAAAAGAGGAGGTGCCTGCGAGGTCCTGAAGGGAAGAAAAAGAAAGGGCGCCCGACGCTGAAAGGTCGTGCCGCGTTTGGGGGACCGTAAGGAAAAAGTGCGTCTGCTGCAAGCCTGGGAAAGGGGGAAAGGGTGTCTTTGCTTCCGGTCAGCGCCGGGCCTGTTCAGCCCCAAGCAGCCTAAAGAAGGAAAGCTCTACCTCGGAAAGGAGAGCCTTCAACCTAGAAAAAAACCCGCGGTCTAAAAAAGACGAAAAAAAAAAAAGGCTACACTCCGCTGGAGAAGGAGAACAAGCAGGTTTGCCGCGAAAAAAAAAAAAAGGAAAAGGGGAAGACGCGCTTGTTCCCGGCCGGCAAGGGAAGCTCGAGGGAGGGGAGAGAGGGCAAACGAGGGAAGATGTCGGTCGAAGTTCTACGAAGGGGGGGGGGAAGGAAAAAAGGAATTAACCCTGGTGACTGGAAGGAAGAGCTAAAAAACTATTTCAAGACGAATGGGGATGCCCGGGAAGGAAAAAAACCTTCCGACTAAGAAAGCGAACGAAAAAAGAAAGGGGCCCGGAGACGAAAGTCCGCAGCTGCCGGGGAGGGAGGAAATCGTCAACCGATATCTACGGGAAGGAAGAAGAATCGCAGTCCCCGAAAAGAAGGCACTTCGGCTTCGGGCAAAAGAAAAAAAAGGACGCCTATGCGAAGAGGGGGGGGGGGGGGGGGGAGTGACTCGAAGAAAGGGACGAACGGAGATCCGAGACCACAGGGGGGGGGGGAAAAAAAGCGTTCCCATTTATACCTACACCGTTCTTCTGGAAAAGGTACGGGAAGGGGGAAAAAAACCTTTCAATACGAGGAAAGGGAGAATTCTTCAGGGGGAGAGAACTCGAACGTCAGAGGAAAACCGCCTCACGAAAAATGGAAAAAAAAAAAAGAGGGGGGAAAAAGGGGAGCCTCAACCATCAACCCGAAAAGACTGATTGCCACGTTGTAAAAGCCGAAAGGGGGAAAAAGGGGGGCTTGGCTTAGGAAGGACTACTACGACTGACGGCGTTATGTCAGACAAAGGGAAAGAGGAACGAGAGAAAATCGCGTGCCCGCCAGGCGCTCGGCGCGCCAGAAACCTGCCACGGGGTGTCTGGTGGAGGGGGGAAAAAAAAAAAGGGGGTGCTGGTCGATCTCGGGGCGGGGGGGAGGGGCGCTCCGCCCCTAGGGGAGGGAAAAAAAGGGAAACTATGGTTCGGAGCCAAAGGGGGCCGGCCCAGCGAAAAAAGAAAAAAAAAAAAAAGTTTTGACGAAGGGGACTGCTGGCCTTCAGGAAAAAATTTCATGGGGAAGAACCCGCCCGTCGCTCGAAAAACGACCGGTCAACCCTGTCCTCCGCCAGGGGAAAAAAAGGGGGAGGTAACGCGCCGGCCTAGACTGCCGGGAAAGAAGGATCCGTCCCCAGAAGATCTCCAGACGCCGTGACGGGGGAAAGGGAAAAAAAAACTCTTTTGATCCAGGTGGGAAAAAAAAAAGGGGAGACCGGAGAGATGACGGCCACCGACGCGGCAAAGGGGGAAGGAGGCAGGTTCCTGGTTCGGCCCGGGCCACTCCCTGTCTTCCCAGGAAAAAACAAGGGACAAAGATTTCGACGAAAAGGAAGTCGGTCCGATCGAAGAAAAAAAAAAAAAATCGTCGACTGCAACACCGTCCCTCGACGCCCGAGAAAAAAAAGGAAAATGTCTGGCAGGAACAAGGGGAGAGGAAAGCTGCGCCATCGAGGAGGGGAAGGGAACCGTCGCTTTTGTGTGGGGGGGCCGAGCTTCGGCTGTCAGAAGAAGGAGAAGCGGCCCGTGTTATCAGAAAAAGAAAGGGAGCCCGGGCGGAAAAAAAACGCGTGGGGCAGGAAGAAGGGAAAAAAAAAGGCGAGGCGGGCTTGGGGGAAAAGGGGGAAGCCTCGATACAATCTAAAATTAAGAAACTCCCGCCTGGGGGGGAAAGGGACGCGTACCGTGCCGAAATGGACAGGCCTTCTAAGGGAGGCAAACGGGGAGAGGGAGAGGGACCTGCTCACTTCAAGAGGGGAATTCCTATGCGTTTTACAACTAGGAAACCGGCGTTCCTAGCCAGGAAGAAAAAGTGCTAACACAACTAGGCGGAGAGGATGGAAACAAAAGAAGGGGGGAATTCCCGTCGAAGGGGCCGACCAGGGGAAAACAGGGGATCTGCGGACCCGAACGGAAAAGGAGATCGTCTCGGACAACAGAAGGAACCGAAGGGGAAAAAAAAAAGACGCCCCATCTGCCCGCCATACACAAGGGGAGGCCGCTTTTGGGGTCAAGTCCAAAAAGAATCCCTCACGGCCGGCGCCGCCCGCCGACGCAGCACAAAAAACTCTAAAAAGGAGAAGGGGGGGGGGAAGGGGGAAGGGTGCACCCCGACACCTTGAACGGGGAAAAAAAGAGGGGGAGGGCCCGGCCGGGATTTCTGTCAGGAGGTCAGAAAAGGGAGGGGGGGGGGGGGAGGCCTGCAATCGAGAAAAAACAACGTAAGGGGGAGGAGGGAAAAGAGAAAAGAGGAGGGACGTGCCCGTACCACCGACATAAAAAGGGGGGGGGAGAAGGAAGGGGGACGACTTCCGGCCTTTCAAAGAAGGAAAAGGGGTAGGGTCACCTTCTATTTTCTGCGGACGATGAGGAGTCTCTTACAGCGAAAAAAAAAAAAAGGGAAGGGGGGACGGGTGGTACTGGGCGCCGATGCGGGCAGAAAAAAAAAGGGGGGGGGAAAAAAAAAAGGGGGAAGCCCGCGGCTTGTCTGCTAAGGGACGGCTGAAGGGTGGAAAAAGGAGAAGTGACCTCGATGTCCGTCGGTAAGAAAAGCGGCGGTCGACCGGAGTCCGGGGAAAGAGACAAAAAAAAAGGGAAAAGGGGGGTAGCACGGGAATATATCTATACCTAACGCTTAAAAAAAGGGACAAAAGGGAGACATGCATCCGACTAATGAGGGGAGATCTCGGCGAAGGGGAGGAACTCGTCCCTTGGAAAAAAGGAGGAAAAAATCATGCTCTTGAGAGCTCCCGGACCTGCTCCGAAACAAAGGAGAGGAGACTTCCGATGAAGGGCAGCCCCGCAAAGCGCCCGCCCCGTATGCAGGAGAAAAAAGAAGGAGGGAACTCCGGCGTCAAGAAAGGAGCTCGCCAGTTTTTCTCAAGGAAAAAAGCGAAAATCAAAGAAAAAAAAGAAGCCCTTTGCCGCCGCAGGGGGTCCTGCAACATCCGGAAGAAGGGGGGGGGAAGGAAAAAAGACAGTACTCACATTTTGCAAACCAAGGAGAGAAGGTCGATCGAACCGGGGAAAAAAAAAGAGTTCCGCCTTTCTAATTTAGGGGGGGAAAAAAAAAGTAGCCCGGGCCCGAAGATGAGGGAAAAAGACAATCGGCACCCGCTCAGAGTCGAGCCCCCATGGGTGAAGGGGGGAGAAAAAAAAAAAAAAAGACAGCCACTTGCCTAACGAGTGTGGAAAAGATACGTCCTGGAAGATACGTGGGATAAAAAAGTTCCGGTGGTGCCGGCAGGACCAGAAGAATAGAAGAAAAAAGACCGCAAGGAGGACCAGGGGAAAAAAAGAGGGGGAGAGTCCGTACTTTCTGGGGATGGTGGAGGAGAAACAATGCCATCCTTAATCACGCGCCGGCAAATGGGGGTCTCTGTCGTTCAAAGCCGGGAAAAAAAAAAAAAAGAGAGTCCGAATCCCCCCACTACGAAAAAAAAAAAAAGAAACCCGACCGAAACAAGAAAAAAAAAAAAAAAAAAAGGAAAGAATGACGTCGGCCGGTAATCTGGGATAAAAAAAAAGCCTATTTTGAAGAAAAAAAAGGCCGCCTCGCCCCAAAGGAAGAAAAAGGCCTAAAAAAAAGAAAAGAGGAGCCATCCGCCGAAGGCCCGTGAAAAAAAAAGGGGAGTTGAGAGCGACTTTATCCAAGCGGGGGGGGAAAAAGAGTGTTCGCTGTTGGGTTGAAGGGGACTTTTTCGAGGAAAAAGGAGCAATGCGCCCGAACTCCGCGTCAAAAAGGGGGAAGGGACGTACATCCACCGCGCCCGCCAGGAAAAGGAGAAAAGGAACCGCGAAAAAACACCTGTGAGAGGGGGGCACTCGTTCGCGTACGCCGGGGGGGAGGGGACAAAAAAAGAATTATTTCTATCTGCGGGCTTGGGGGGGGGGGGGACTAATGCCGAAACGGGGGGGGGGAAGGGACCTGCGATCGACGAAGGGAGGGGAAAAGGGGAAGATCGTTTGAACGTCTGAAACAGTACAAAAAAGGGGAAAAAATCGTGCCGGGCCGAAAGGAGCGATCTTCGAAGTCGCGCCCCAGAAAGGAATCGTCTTGGAAATTAGGGAGGGGGAGGGGAAAGGGGAAAAGGGGGGGGAAAATCTTCCTAATGCCCGGCCCCCAGGAAAAAGAAAAGCCTTCGACCTACAGCGAAAGGAGGGAAAGAAGGGGCCCTCGAGCATCCCATCTGACGAAAGGGGAAAGGGGGAAGACGCCGCCTAAGCCAGAAAATCGCGCAACACTGAGGGGGGAAAAAAGCGTCGTGTATCCCATTGGAAGAAGGGGAACGTTTTTGAAGGAAGGGAACTCAGTTTGAGAGAAAAAGAAGGAGGGAGATCTTCCTCCCAGGTTGAGTCAGAAGGAAAAAAAAAGAAGAGGGATCAGTCATCAGCACCGACCACAAGAAAAAAAAGGACCTTGCTCAGCACCGCAAAAGTCCCCTCCGGACCAAAAGGGAAAAGGCACCAATCGTCAAAAAAAAAAAAAAAAAAACGAGGCTTGGTCTACGCAGACGCCAGAAACCAGCCCGTTTCAAAAGACCAGAAAAGAAAAAAAAAGGGGTTTGTCCTATCGAGGAACGTGCGGCTTGGGTCCTACAAAAAAGACGCGTCTTCCACGCAGGAAAAAAAAAAAAGAAAAAGGGGCCGAATCAGCACGCTCTCGAAACAAAAAAAAAAGAAAGCGGCTCGAGCCGAGCGACAGAAAGGGAAGAGGGGGAATTTCTGCTCGCCCGTCCGCCAAAGCGCGAAAAGAAAGGGGGGGAGAAGGACGCGCACGTCTAAGAAAAAAAAAGGGAAAGGAGCCACAAACGGCTGCCGGACAGCTGGGGGGGGGGAAAAAAAGAAAGGGCAGCAGTCGACCTGGCTTTCAAATCCAACGCGAGGGGGGAAAAATGGTGGAAAAAGGGAGGGGAAGGAGCACTTCTGCTCTAGGACGGCGTGGAAGGATAAAAGTGGGACCGCCAGCGTGAACTCCCGCTGTACAAGGGAGGAGAGAAAAAAAAAAAAAACAACGGGGATGATGACAATAGATATGGGGGGGGGGGAACGGGAAAAAGAAAAAAAAAGGGGGGAGGTCACGCTGGCGCAGGCCAATTCTGAAGGAAGGATTCCCCACGCCCGTCCTCTAGAGGAAGTGCTCGGGAACGCCGCAAAAAGTTCCCAAAAAAAGAACCGCCCGAAAGGAGGTTTGGGAAAAAAAAAAACGGAGGGCCCGTCGCCGCAAAAGGGACGCCTCGACAAGGAAAAAAAAAAAAAAAATCTTGTGCAAAAACGGCAGCAGGAAAAAGGGAGGGCGGCGTGCCTTCTGATCAGAGCGTACAGACAGCAAAAAAAAAAGGCGCTCTCAAGAGGACGAGAGGGGGAAAGAAAGGATAAAATAGAAAAAAAAGCTCGGCTCGAGCCCGAGGGAAAGGAAGAAAAAAAACTCCTGTTCTATATCTTAGGGGCAGAGGAGGAAGGGGAAAAGGTCCCCCTCGGGATGGGGGAAAGCGGTTCCTGCTCTTCTTCAAGGAAGGGGAGAAAAAAGGTTATCTGAGAAGAAAGAGGACAAAAAAAAGGAAAAATGGGGGTGTTCAACTTCTCGCGCAGAAAAAGGGGAGGGAGGGGGGGGGACCGGCTGGTGTTTCGGGCACTGGGGAAGACCAAGAGGGGGAAAAAAAAAAAGGACTCTGAAGGAAAAGTTCAAAAAAAGGGAAAAGAGGGGCGGCGTCCGCTGCGCAATGGCAAAAAAGGTGATGGTGTCGTTTCTGCTGCTGGGAGAGAAAAAAAAAAAAGTACCAAACAGAAAGGAAGACGAACACCTACTACCCAAAAAGGGAAGACGAGAACCTTTATCGCCGGAAAAACCAGAAAAGCCGACTCTCCACTGCAGGTACGCCGAGGAAGGGGGAAAAAAAAGGAAGGTTCTCGATCGAGCGCCTGCCCGCGGTCAACAAGGAAAAAAAGCAGATGGGTCTGCCGAAGGGGAAAAGAGAAAGGGTCGGTCGAAGGCTAAGAAGGGAAGCATAACCCGTTTCTGCATGCAAGGGGAAGAGGGCCAAAGACGATGGGAATTAAACGCGGAAAGGCTTAGCGCGGACCGCGATTCGAGGAGGGCCAAAAGGGGGGGTCCGTTCCGGGGTAAAACCCGGGAGGAAACTCGAGAGCTACGCGAAGAAAGGAAAATAAAGAAAAGGGGGGCCCGGCACGTTCGGCATTACTGCAAAAAGAAGAGAAGATCGAAATCATAGGGGACTCGAAATACACTACAAAAAAAGGCTCCCGCTGACGAGATCTCAAAAAAAAAGAAAGGGTGTCCGCGTTCCAGGGAGAACGAAACAAGTCGGCGGCGCGGTTGATGTACGGAAAAAAGAAAAAAGGCCTTACGCCGGGAAAACGGTGGAAAAAAAAAAAAAAAAAGAAAAAAGGGTAGTCCGCCGGCCCGAAAGAGAAAACGCGCACAATGGAGGACACACCAGCCGGGGAAAGGGGGAAAAAAATCGCCCCTGATGCCAAGAAAGGAAGGTAAAAAAAGGAAGTCGCGTGATCGGCCCCGAAGGAGAAAAAGGGGGGCGCGGCGCACGCGGAAGAAAAAAAGAGGGGGGGAGGAGTCGGGCTCTCGACCAAAAATCTGGCTGGTTGGATGAAAGGGGGCTGGTTCGATCGTGGGGCGGGGGGGAAAAAAAAAGGGGAATCTTGTGCGTCGGGGGGGAGTTCGGGAGCCACTGGTAACGGGACGGGAAGGGAAATCCGCTCAAAATTTTTTCCGAGGGAATCCTGCCGTGTCCTTCGTCGAAGAAAGAAATCAAGAAAAAGGAAAGAACTACCATCCCTCTACAAAACAAAAAAAAAAGTTTCCGTTAACGAGGGATGTGAAAAAGAAAGGGGGAAGGGACCCTTTCCCCAAAAGAAAAAAAGAATCCGGAAAGGAAAAGAAAGGGTGCCTTGACGGACAAGGAAAAAAGTGGAGGGGGCCGTTCTACCTTTATGAAAAAATAAAAAGTGGGGACTAGACGCCACCGGGGGGGAGCTTGTTAAGCTAATAAGGGAAGGGATGACAAAAAAGAGGCCCCTGTCCCTACCAAGAAATGCAATACTTCGAAGGGGAGGGGGACACGGTGCCGGGGTATAAAAAAAATCTTGACTGGCGAAAAAAAAAAGGGGGGTCCCCTCCCCTAAGATCAGAAAAAAGGGGAGGGTCATTAACCTTGCGGGAAGGAACGAATCCGGGAAAAAAACTCTTCGACTTCGGGGTATGAGGGAAAAGGGAAGGAAAAAAACTGTTCCTATCTCAAGAGTTCCTACTTCGGGGCCGGGAAAAAGACGACGTTCGCGTTCAAGGGGATCCTTGCCGGGAGGAAGCGGTTGTGGGGTGCAGGAGGACTGAGCTCCCTCATAACGGGAGAAGCCGCCCGCACGACAAAAAAAACCCGAGGATACCCCCTAAAGGGTCCTTCTTTCAAGTACTCTGGGCACCCCTAAGGTAGATCTCCTCGGGTCCGTCCGGTCTCTTCTGCGACGAAAAAAAAGGGGGGGAAAAGTCTATCTAAAAAAAAGGTAAAACAACACTCGCGGTGTGAAGGAAAGAGCTCCGTCAATCACGTGGGAAAAAAAAGAGGAGGGACGCTGCTTGTCCAGGACCAGTCGACGGCCGACACGGCCCCCAAAAAAGGGAAAAAAAAAACTCGTCGTAACACGAAAAGGAGGGGAGACGTCTCGGACAGAAACCCGACGAGACCCGAACAGAAAAAAAAGAGGCCCGTGGACACGGAAGGGGGGGAAGACGCATCGGCTCCCGTCCGAAGCAGGGAGGAGACGCTGGCCCGCGAAAAACCCTCGATCCCTCCGGGAAAAAAAAAGAGAGGGAAGGTGCACCCGACACAGGACGAAAAAAAAAAAGGGCGGATTCGTCGACGGACTCCAAAAGAGGGGGGGAAGGAGGTGGTCTTCCTGCATCGGAAAAAAAAAA
>Ga0179593_1572169_pt1 | contig 23580 bp, 29 predicted proteins | sample CZODoug2_1_08_16_FD_185931 | JGI IMG/M metagenome (GOLD analysis project Ga0179593, IMG submission 185931) | Vadose zone soil fungal communities from Angelo Coast Range Reserve, California, USA - CZODoug2_1_08_16fungal (PacBio error correction) | ecosystem: Environmental > Terrestrial > Soil >...
AGCCCCAGCGCTGCACAAGGGGACTCGCGGCACTGGTGGTTTTGTGTTTGAAGAAAAAGTCTGGACAGGGGACTGAGAGGTGGCGCAATTCCTGAAGGGGGACGGAGGACGTACCGTACAACGGTACTTCATTGAGACGGGCGGCAATTACCTGGGAACGTAAAAAGAAGAAATGAAGAACCAAAACATGTTACTTATACGATATTACATACAAGGGGCTGACTCAACGGGGGGAAGGGGGGGCAGGTCTGTTTCTCGATGGGGTAGTGCAAAAGAGGCGACGGGGGAAACCAGATCACTGGAGGGGGGACCTCGTTTGCAACGCCGTATTGTTGTCGTGAGGGGGAAAACGGGTCAGACGGGAGAAATGAGTCAAGATGAATACAAAGGAGCGACAATACTTTGTTTGGGGCTAAGGAGTCATTTGAACGCCAAGGGAGAAAAAAACAACAGAAGAAAAAGAGGAATCAAAAGGGGGTTGTGGACGGGGTGGCAGGGGGGTGTATACTACTCACAAGGTTTGGAAGAAAAAAGGGGGATGATAGAGAAAAAAAAAAAGGATCCGTGCTATAGAAAAACTCAGATCGGGGCGATCCAATGGAATCAAGTGCGACTATTCAAAAAAAGTTTGAATGCGGGCGGTCGAGACAGGTTTGACATCGAAAAGGGGGGGAAGGTGAACCTTTGCGAAGAGAGCGAAAAAGGGCGGGAAAGAGTAGATTGGGATGAAATGACCTCACATGATGAGTAACGTGGGGGGAGAACAGGGACCGCCCTCTAACGGCTTGAAATCAAGGAAAAGCCGTGAAAAGAAGAAAGGGAAGCTAGTGCGGGGGGAAGTAAGGCAGGGACCCCTAACCGATCAGGGGCAATTTAGTCCCTCCTCGTGGGCCTGGGGGGAGTGAGACGTCGGCTGTATCGATTCGCCAGGCGGAAAAGTGGAGAGGTGGAGGTTGACCGACACAGTAGAAGAAGGGTAATCTGTTTGGGGGGGGAGGGGGGCCGACGACAAGGCTAGAGACGAATAGAAGATTCTCTGGCGAAGCTCCGTCAAAGGACGTCTTTCGCGGGAACCCCTACAGATGACGAATTTCGATAATTTATAAAAAAGGGAAGGGTTGACAAACAACCCAAAAGAAAAACGGAGTGGAACGTCAACCAAAAAATAGGCCGACTCAAAATTTCATTGGTGAGAGGAGAGACAAATAGTCCGCCTGGTTTGGTTACGGAAGGACTCACAGGAAGCATGAGGGAACGCGAAAAACGGATGGGGAAAGGCGGAATGGACGTTTGCGGTTGGAAAAGCTCCAAAAAAAATCAAGATAAAATGACCTGGGGGGGAGGAAAAAGCGGAGAGGACATAAAACTGAGTTTCCATGAGACAGAAGCTGTGACGAGATGACTGCGGGGACGCTGGAATGTTCCTCAGGGGGGGGGGGGTGACGTCAAAGTAGGGCCTCTCCGAAGAAGTCAATGGAAAAAAGACAAATAGGTTTTTGATTCGGGGTTGTGAATCAAATTTTTGCAGAGAAACTCTACCTGGGGGAAAAAAAAAATGAAAATGGGACGCGCGGTTTCCAACGGAAAAATGAAATCGCCGGCCGGGAAAAATACGCGGGGGGTTGGCTGGTGGTTTGGGGTTGTGGAAGGGGAAGCCAAAAAAAAAGGGGGAAGAGGAAAAGAACCACGACCAAGGAAAGAGGCGAACTGTTATGGGGCGATAACCACGGGGGGAAAAGGGGGGATGACGGACACCAGAGGAAATCGACTCTAATGAGGTTTCCTCAGGAGGTTCCTCCAAGAGCCTTAAACAGAACTTCATCATCCGAGACCTCCTGATCCCGAACGGCCTTTCCTTCCATGGCAAGTGGGGATACGACTTTCAAATACGGGCGGAATACTCAGTGAAGTTGCCGGGTCGCATTCCGAAAAGTTGAAGCGGGGGTTGGGAGGGCAGTGACGCAAATCATCCGAGAAAGCCCCCAAAAATTTTTTGGGCCTTCGATGAGAAAAGGGGGCGGAAGGAAAATCCGTTCGCGCTTTTTTGGAACACGAGGCTTGCATTGAGAATGGAAAAAGAGAAAGTCTATGGGGGCATAATTTTGGAAGTCGCCATAAAAAAAAAAAAGAGTTCAGTTCGGAACATAGTGACTGCAACCGCCGCCTTTTATCAGACAGAAGTCGGGACCCATACTGTTCTTCTAATGAGCGAGAAGGGCTACTTTCGGGCAGGTCGGTCAAAATTGACAACCACAAAGAGGTCGGGGGAGTGTGAGTAAAAGCGGGGGTGCGAAGTAGGACCATTACATTGAGGGCCCTCCGCTACCTTCCACGAACCTGAAGATGGCACCATGAAAAGAATGAAGGTGCATCCTGCAGGGATTGGATCAAGTTTGAGGAGGAGGGAATAAAATTGGGTCGTAACAAGTCTGCATAGCGGCGCGTCGACCAAGCCAAGGCCGAAATTTGGTCAGAAGGTCCGGGTGACACTAGAGTGAAAAAAAAAAAAAGAAAACGGCCCTCCACAGGAAAAACCTCTTCAAAAAAAAATAATAAAAAGGGAGAAATGTGTCTTTTGGTTGGCCGGGGAAAAGGAAAAAATCTCGGGCATAGAGGAAATCCCTTCGCCTTCAAGGGACGACCGATCGGCGCAGGGGGGACAATGGAAAAAGGAAATCCGCCAGAAGCACAATTCAATAAGCCGATGGCATCACAGCTTTCAAGATCGGAGGCAGCAACGGAGGGAGTCACCGGCAGTAAGACGAAGCAGCCCCTCCCTTGGTATCAAATGCCGCAGAAAGGTTGTTTTCAGCAAAAGTCGACCGAATAGACACCGAAGTATCGCCCCAGATTCCGCCCGAAAGAGTTGGAAAAAAGAACGATCACCACTGATGAACCCCGCCGATGTTCCGCAACGCAGAAGGGTTTCAGAAAGGGGGGGACGAAGGATGAATGAATGGAAGTCCCTGAACCCAAGGGGGCGAATTCTCTCAAAGTAAAGCGACTAAGGTTTTGTCCCAAAAGCGGAAGGGGGATCCGCACCACCAGTCCCTACTCAGCATTAAAAAAGGAGTTGGGGTCTGCGACGTGCATCAATCACGCCGTTCGACAACAACCAGCACCCAACTTCCAGTTGCGGAAAAAGGAAGGGTACCGCCACGACTTCAGTTAAGGGTTTTGAAAACCGATACAAACACCCTTCGCTTCAAGCGCTTTGTCAGCAGAGGACTCTTTCGTCGGCTATCAGGCAAAAAAGTGCTAAGGGCGGGGAAAAATAACTGCTTCGTTCCGCTGGGTGAGGGGCGAGGGCCAACGACTTCAACTTTCCCCGTGGTCTGCCCTCATCAGCGGGTAAAAATCTTCGGGAAGTCAAAATCGGCCCAACGGAAAGGCTCAGCTTTCTATACTGGACAAAACCAACAAGAACACTAAATATTAAACGTGGACCGTCTATTTCACCTAAAGCTAAAGCAAAATTGGGAAGGGGCAGCAATAAAATTGGCCAGGAGGTTTTCGCAAAACACTTTCACAAAAAAACAAAACTAGCGGAGGGGTTTTCCGTCTGGGGGCACGGGGACTCAGAAAAAAAGGCTGAATTCAGACTCTGGGAAACCGTCCAAAAAGAAAACTAATCCGAGCACGAAAAACCGTCACTCCGAAACATGGCGGCGCAAGGGGGATAGAAAGCGGTTTCCAATCGCCGCCGCTTCGGCTATGCACAACGAATATCGGAAACGGGGGCGATTTTTGCGCATTTAACGATCAAGGGGAAGGGAATTCATCGAACGTAACTCGATCAACCTTCCTACCGAGATAGAAAAAGTAAACCAGGGCAGAAAGCGATAAGGGCATCAAAGCAAACACCCGGTAAGGCTGTGGGGGGTTTTTTGAGCAATAGGTTGTGGTGACTTTCGGAAAAGAAATGTATCATGGGGCAGCGTCCCGGGGGGCCGAAAAAAAGAACGGACGTCAAATGGGCGCAGAAGATTCGAGTAAGCTCGCCTTACACTCCGAAAAGAAGAAGAAATATGGTCGCTGATCGGGGTTGAACCCTGTGGTCGTCGCTCAGCAAAAGACAGGGGGATAAAGGGGCTCCACGTTTGGGACTCAGAACAAAGAACAATCAAACGAGCCAAATCCTTGCTCCGAGAGCCGCCGCCTGATCGAAAAACGCCTGAGGCGCCATAAAGAAGAAAAACCAGGGCCAGTTGATCCGCTTAGTGCGCCCGAAACTGGGAACTCCATACAAACCAGTCTCTATGCTGACGTAGGCCACGAATATCCTCAAATAAGTCGTGGAAAAAAGCACACTGTTCTAAGAATGGGAGACACATTTAAAGGAACAGAATCGTTTCACAATCCTTAAGATTTGCTGGCCGGGGAACGGAAGATTCTAAAATTCGCCAGGTTCTCGCGGCAAACCTGAAAAAAGCAACAACCCTACGTTCAACAAAAGGGCCTCCTCTCAAAACCGGTCAATTGGACTTTCGGTCCCCAAGTTTTTCGAAGGAGAAAAAGAACGTCAGGAAAAAAAGTAGAGGTCGCCCTCCCCATTTATCAACCCGGCATCCCCGCCAAACAAACAACACTTTAACGGTGGGTTCCCTCTGGGTTGGGGGGTCCAGTTCTTGTGATGAGCCGTGAAGGGCAGAAATGTTTGGCGGTAAGGGGGGAAAAGGTTATCCATTCTTAACAATAAGATGCCCTGAAATCGAAAAGAGCACAAGCAAGGGGCCTATGGTTAGCTGTCAGGGGAGTCTATCAAGACACAATCTCTGAAAATAGGGACTAAGGGAAGAATTCCATTTGGGAGGGGGCCCATAAAAATTTAAACCATAGCTAAATCCTCAAGCCGACGGTCAAACCCCACGCGTCTGGGGGAAAAGGGTGATCTACGTCCAAAAAGCCAATGGTTGCAGTTAATTCCAACATCCCTCAGAGGTGGGAAACAGGACTGAACTCCCGAAACAAACCGGAAAACAGTGGTTTGTAACGATTTAAAACGTTCATGAAAATGACCCATGAATCGCGCAACCTCCTCAAGAAAATAAGCAAAAGATACAAGCGGGTAAAAAACAAACCCCACCAGTTCAAAGACGATTATGAAGATCTAAAAGAATTGGGGTAAAATGCGTTCAGCTACCTAGCAAGTAACCAGGTAAACTGAGTATGATTAATGGAAAGAGTGTGAGGAGCTAATGACGGGGGAAAAAGTTTTCGGAAAGAAAGGGGAAAAATCGGAAGGTGGTTTTTTTTTTTTTGTCACGGACAAAGGTCAAAAGGGGGGCTGTGTGCGCTAGGAGAAGAGCAAAAAATTTGGGAAAAGCGAAACCTGGTTGGGAGCCGCATGAGTGGAGAAAAACTGAGTCATTTCAGATGTTGGAAAAGTTAAAGGGGGAAACCTGTAGGGATGAAGCTGCAATGGGACGCTTGACACCCATTGGGGAGACAGAGCCAAATTGTAAACTGGCGGCTTGAAACGGGCGTAAGAAGAAGGACGGAACTGGAAAAAAAAATGTCGGTCCGCGTAAAAGTGGGCAACCGTAAAAAGGAGTCGGGGACCCAGAAGATAAGGCGCCCAAAACCAGCGCACAAACTAGGTCCGGATTTTTTCCGTGATGACGGACAGGGCGAACAATAGGAAAAATCCACCCGCAATTGGTTATTTGCAGAAGAAGGAAAAATGGGGGGGGGGGTGGGGGGAAGAGGGAACGAAAGGACCACAAAAACCCTTGGGGAAAATCGACGACCCTAAAATGATGAACCACCGAAGGCCTTGGGGCTGGGGTGCTGGGGGGAAAAAAAATTAAATCCTGGGTGTTTTTTTGGCACCATTAGGCGATTTAGACGAGAAAAGTCTTGACACAAGGAAAAAGGAAAACCGAAATGCCAACATTTCAAAGGGCTTTGCAGCGAAGGACGACATGTTCGAGTTTTGTGGAGGAAAACAGGTCAGGGGACGAACACCTTGTTGAACCTTTGCTAATCAGCAGAGACGGTTGCATTTGACAAGGCACTTTTTAACAAGATCATGGCCGCCATGATCCGACGTGAAAGAGAACATGGCTCCCCCTAAGCTCGTCGGTTCACAAGCTCTTCTTCGTCGCGAGCCTCGAATCAGCAGAGTTGGAAAGAGGGAAAAGACCAAATTTTAAGGGTGATGGCGGGGTGAAAAACCTCGGGGGGAGGTGAGAAAAAGCTGATCGAAGGGCAAAAAGGGGGCTGTAGCGCAAACGCCCCGTTGCCATTTTGTGTTGGGGGGCGAGAAAACAAGCGAGGAGCATAGCTGAAGGAAAAAGCGGGACTTCGATTATCGCCGTTTAACTTGGGGGTTGGGACTGAAAAAGGCAACCATTTATATTAATGAAAAACAGTGTAGTATTCGAAAAGAAAAAGGTAAATACCTCTAGATCAGAGCGACATAGATCAGGTCTATGAAAATGGACCAGCTATCGATCTCTAAACTGGGTCAGGCCCCCCTCTGCAGAAGGGGTGGAAATAGGTATCTCTAATTGAGCCCAAGTGGACCTAAAGAAAACCCCACACAGCGTGTTCGTAAAACAACCAAACGCTGAAAACGAGCATTGAGCGCCTTTACCAAACCTCAGTTAATCTCTTGCGTAAGGGGGGGACGTAGCGGAGCGACAAAACAGAAGAAGGAAGAGAGGGGGAAATCAAATAATCGTTCGGGGGAACCCCCTTCCAGATTGGAACTTTTCGGAATCGGGTACAAAGAGAGAGTCCGGATCGCTCGGGGGGGGTTTTTTTTTGGTGCGAGCAGGTCTCAAAAACGGCGCGAAATGAACCCGCCTCCTCCTGGAGAACAGAAGGTGAAGTGTAGACGAAGGAGGGAGAAAGAAGGGTATGATCGTTCGGTGGGGGGACTTGGTTCAGTGCCTGAAAAAAAATCAACCTTGGGGGGACAAAAGAAAGGGGGCAGTTTCGAATGTTTTGTACTTTTTTTGCAGAAAAACTCAAACTACTGCTAAACTAAAATGATGCTGAGACAACGCAAGGGTTGGGGCTTGGCGATGAAATGAAATCGCAGGTTGAGAGAGTCTGTGGTTTTGGGGGCCGGGAAGGACCGCCGGCGTGGACGTCCCAACGAAGGTGCCTACCCGTTGTGCTGAAAACAGGAAAAAAGTTTTGACTTGTTTTAAAAAAGGCTAAAAATCTAAAAAAAAGGAAGTACCCCCTCTAAAAAATATGTAAAATGGACACGACCCGAGCAATTTTTACTTCTAACCAAAAAAAAAGAGAGCAACGAAAAGGGAAAGGATGGAGCATAGCCAAAAAAGCTTTGAAGAGGAAAGTTTTTCTTGGAGGAGGGTTTGGGGATCCAAATACATTGAAAAAAGCAAAAAAAAAAGAGATACAACACAAAAACTGACAAGGGGTTGCCATTTCGTTTGTTGTAGAAGCGTATGTAACGTAACGGCCGGGACCAAGAACATTGGTTTGGGGGGGGCGAATGGGTCTCATTTTCAGTGGGCCGTAGAGCGAAGGGTTGGTAAAAATTAGCTTGGCCAATGGGATAATATGCGCAGGGGGGGCGCAGAATGGAAAAGAGATTTGGGAAGGAAAAAACCAAAGCGCGTCCATCAGTTGTTAGACAGGGAAGATACAAAAAGGGGTGTGACACAGGCCCAAACAAAGTAAACTGGGGGGAATCCATCATTGTTATTGGAAAGATGGATTTTTTGGTCCATCTTATTGGTTAAAAATGTTGGCAATTATGAGATGCGGGGGGGGTGGAGACTACTTTCGAAAAAAGAAACATTAAATACTGGAATGAACCAGGTGGAAAAAAACCACCAAATAAAAACATCTTTCTTGGGGGCGTGGGGGGGATAAATGAATTTTTCTCTTCTCTTAACGTTCAGTTGGGAGGCCGGCTTAATTGGTTCTTTTAAAAAAAAGAACGGAAAAAAATGTCCGGGGGGGGCCCAAAAATGATGAAACTGGATATCCAATCTTCGGAGATTGGGGGAATCAGTGGGTCGGGGGTGAAATTTTACAGAATAGGAGGTGTGGTTTGGCTGAAACAAAATATGCTGTTGGGGGAGAAGCTCGAGCGCGTCAGAGGGAAAGGGACAATGTTAGGACAGTCTTTTTCTTGAAGAGGTCCCCTGGTGGAATGACTGCAGAGAAGCCCTTTCCCCGGGGAGCAAAACCAAAGCAGCACTACATATCGCGCTAAAAAAAAACAACTGATTATTATTAAAAAGAGAGAGGGTTGACGACGGGAACTGGGGAACAATGAATCCGGAGGAAGAAAACAAAGGTAATTAAGCAGAAAAACACGAAAACCCTTCGACATTTCAGGGGACTCGCGGTAAGAGCTCAGACACATATGGACCTCAAATCCTGAAGAAAATGAATTCCAATAACAAGAAGATTGGTAAGCTTCATCATCGTGTTTAAGAAAAAGAACCAAAAAGGAGTCGTCCGGCCAAAATAAAATGAAAGGAAGAACGAGAAAAAAGAATGTTTATAAAAATGGTTCCAAGAAAAAAAGAAATGGGGGGTCAGGTCATTCCAAAAAGGACCAGAAACAGGTCCAAAAAAAGGAACAGCTCCCTCCGAAAATTAAAAAAAAAAACAAAAAGAATGGAAAAAACCGAAACAACCATTTCCTGCATGAAAACAAAAAAAAAGAAAAGTGGAAGGCCTCATTGGTGGGGGAAATGGATTCAGGACTGGCCACATTCAAAACGTCGTCAAACAAAACTGCGAATCCTCCAAAAATGTGGCAAGGATTGTTAAAACAAAGCGAGACGGATCGCAAAACCCTAAAACCGGAAACGCTCGCAGGAAACAATTCTTTTCTAAATAGAGGGCGGGTGAACATCATCAAGCCTTCGCACCAAACAGCCAAGGGGGCGGTAGCGCATTAAAACCCTAAAGAGGGAAGAAGAAACAATGGGGTTATTTTTGAAATGCCTAGAAACCCAAAGAAAGCTTCGATTTTTCAAGCTCGCACCCCCAGCAGAACAAAAAGGTCCGCGGCTTCTAAGGGGAGGGAAGGCCTTCAAACACGGATGGCAGTAAAGTGGTGGTTTAGCTGGCATTGCGAAGCTACCTAAACTTTCAAAAAAAGGTTCCTCGGAACTCGTCCCAAGGAAAACGGAACTCTCAAGAAAACAAACAAAAAAAAAAAAAAAAAAAAAACAACGAGATCAAGTATGAAAAGGACTTACCACAAACTCACGCGGTTATTCCAGGCCCGTGAAAAAAAGGGGGAATTAAAAGCCAAGCGAACGAAAAAAAAAAATTTTAAAAGAAATGGAATAGGGCCATGGTAGAGGGGTCAAAAATATTAAAAACTAAAAAAGACTAAACTCCAAAAACTGATAAGAGAAGTTGTGGCAAAGGTTACGTGTCGTAGGACAAGTGCCACTCTTTAGGAACCCCAAGAAAATATCATAAACAAAGTACTTACCTCATAACCTGGGCGAAGTAAAGTAGATGTCATCTGAAAGGTCATGAAGAACTGCAGAAGGGGGGCTAAGAACATCTTCCTCTAGAGGCGAACGAAAACGTCATACGTAGCCGCAGCGAAGGGGAGATTTTTTGGCGCCTGGGGGTTACCTAAAGGCAATGGAAAAAAAAAAAGGTAGAAGGAGCCCTCCCTTAACGCGATAAAAGAACCCCTAAGATCCTCAGTAGGAAACCATCAAACGGACAAGAGAATGGCAAGCTCCCAAAGTCATCGGGGGGGACGCAAAAGAGCATCGATGGGGGTGGGGTACTCTGGGGATAAAGATGGGAAATAAATATCCACGCACTGCTGCATGAAAAGCAAGAAGAAATGTGGAAAATCAGGAAGAGTAATACTCGCTGAACAGTCCCGGCGATGGGACTATCTATTCCTAGAAACAGGGTAGTAGACCTGGGGAAAAAAACGCAGACGCAAAAATTATCACGATCACTCATCAGATCACTTGGAGTAAAAAAATCAAAATCAATACGGAAGCTGAAACTGGTGCCTCCTGTCAAGAAAATCCGCCCCCAGATTCAATGTAAAAAAGAACAGGGGGAGGGCTCAAAAAAACAGGAACGTTGATCCTGACGGCCCCCAAACTAAAAAAGCCACAGGGGATCGGAGCAGAGAAAATACCATTCTCATAGAGATTGAACTTCCATCAGGCGAAGATTCAGCAGAGAAAAAAAAAAGTGTATTGTCTTGGAAGCCAAGGGAGGGGCAAAGTAAGTGGAAATCAATGTACCGAATTTGTTTTCCCAATTAAGTGGTAAAAAACACTTGGACTTTAAAAAGACCTTCAAAAAGGAGTGAAAAGGTTCCAACCAAGGCCCCCTCGAGTTGGAAGGGTAGAAAAAAACGAACGAATGAGAAAAACCGAAGGAATGGGAAAAAAAAAAAGACCTTTAAATTGTTATGGTAGGTACATCCGAGCATTTGTCCGATAGGGGCGAACTCTCACGTCTAACACTGGAAAAAAAGCAGGGGGAAAACAGGCCGTCATGAAATAAAACAACTCCAAAAAAGTTCCACCACAACCTTTTGCCGGTTTTCTGGCAAAAAAAATCGGTCTCATGGGGGGGGGTGAGAAGGGTGATCTTGAGAAAAACTTTTGGAGAATCCTTGGATCCCTTTCGTCCCAAAATAGGGAGCGAAGACCGCCCCAAAAAAGGGACCGCGGGAAAAAAAAGAAAAAAGGGAGGGGGACGGGCAGTATAAACTGAAAAAAGGAAAAGCAAAACAAATCGTCGAAACTCGCAAGATACCGATATCAGGGGGGGGGTAAAAGAGAAATATGGAAAACAAGGGGGACAAAAACGCGATAACGCACACAGCAAAAGAATCGGGAAAAAGAAAAAAAAACAACCTCTGTAAGAAACGGGGGGGGGAAAAGGGATCGGAGCGTCTCAGCAAAGTAACAGTAAAATGTAAAAAGCACTTTCATCCCACGTTCAGTAGGACGGGAAAGGAACGAAAACACATAAGAATTGACAGGGGTGAGGGGAAGTCCAAAAGTAGAATTCCAAAGGAATCCGTCGCCAAAAACGAAGAAATAAAGTAAACAAATAAAATAATGAGCCGCGATCAAACACTTGACCGCTAAAAAAAGGAGGGGAGGATGCCCCATCTCTGAATTTGTTGAAGGTCGGGAGTAAAAAGAGACTCTGAAAACACCAACAGAGGGGTGGGGGGAGAGAAAGAAGAATTTACGCTAAGTATTCGAACGCAGCCCCAAAAGACTCGACTGAATGGTCTGTCGCTTCACTTTTTTTGGGGGGGCTCTCAAAAAGGGAGGGAGGTGCGGTTGTTCTTATAATGCTACACTACGGAGGAAATTAAAAAATGAAGTCTATTAACGAAGAGTGTCGAGGGGGGAAATGAAGGGACGTACAAGAGGGGCCAGGGCATTTATTGTGGGGATGGTTTGGGTCAAAGGACTTGAAAGAGGAAAAGGAGAGGGTTAATCAAAAGGGGGGGAAAACAAAGAAAGGTTTTCTTAGAGACAAAAACTGAGGTGGGGGCAAGAGCGGCCACGTGGGATGAAAAAAAAGGAAGGAGGATTCGCTTGTTCAATCAAGGGTGTTTCCGCCTCAAAGGGAGGAAAAAACAACAGACGATGGAGGACCGGACACCGGGGGTGCGCGAATTTGAATGGCAAAAAGGCCCGGGCATACAAAGGAAGGGGAGAAGAGAAAATTGGAGCCCCGTTGGGCTATTTTCGAAGAGGGATAAAGGGGGGGGGGTTTTACGGTTATAGAGGGAGGAGAAAAAAACGGTTATTAACGGGCATACAGCCACACTAACAATGAAAAAATAAGAATAACCGTAGTCAGGGGAAATGGGTGTGTCGTTTGGGGGGTAAAGCGACGGGTTTGGGGGATTTTAAGGCTAGACGTCGGGGGTCGGGCACAGGTAGAGGGGAAAAGGGGTAAGGGAGGGACCGAAATCAATTTAAGACCGGCGGAAAAACGACGATAAATTTGGAAAGGAAAAGGTTGTTAAAATAACCATTAAAAAAAAAGGGGGGGGGAACCAAGGAAGGGGAACCCGGTTTTACATGACCGAAATAGAAAAAAACAAAGGGGGCAAGGTGAAATGGGACAGGGGAATTCCTGTGTCTGGGGGGGGGGGGGGAAGACAAATCGAAAGGGGCCGGGATAGCATCATGTTTCTCCAGCAGTGGCGCAATGGAGCGAGTTCGAGGCGGGGAAAAGGTTGTAGGGGGAGAAGAATGAAACAACTGAAATGGAAGGGTAGTAGTCACGCCAGCAAGCCCGTGTGGGGCAAAAACCATTTTTGTGGGGTGCGATACGTGTGGAGGCAGGGGAAAAAAAATAATCGGAGAGAAAAGGGCCACAAACGGAAAAGGGTCTTACAGGAGGGGTCTTTTGGGGGGGGGGACGACAGGACAAAAACAGGCCGGTGATCGAAAATGTGGTGAAAAAAAAAGACAAGGGTAATTGAAAAAAGGCTAACAAGAGATCACGGATTTCTTGCAAAAGTTCATCTATGCTTGTAAAAGAAGAGTCGGAAAAGGAGGGGGACCCATCTGCCTTGGGGGATCCAAAAGAGGGCACTATAATGTGATGAAAAGGGGCGGAAGGAAACAGAGAAAAAAGCCACAAACACGGGGCCTTTTCTTACCACCTTGATGAAGTGGCGGAAAGGGGAAGGTAGAAAGAACGACGTTCCCTCGGGGGGGAACCGGGGGGCAGGGGTAAAAAAAAGGAGAGCTCGGCGGCGGATCGGGAGGAATAGAAAAGCTATGACCCCAGGGACCAAGAGGGAAGGTGCCAGGGGAAGAGAAATTAAAAAAGCTCAGAAGCTGCGAATGAGCATGGGGGACGGTTAGGCAAAGTGAGGAGGGACTGGCGAAATTAAAACGCTGACGGGTATGGAGAGGTTTGGAGGGACTGAAAATGACTACCATTCCGAGGGATATAAGTTTTCGGGGGTTACTGGGGGGGTTTAAAAGAGGTTGGACTGTCGCCATATTTGGGAAAAAAAAAAGAACACGACGGCCATAAGGTTTGGGAAAGGGGGGCGGGAAGGTGGAAGCTGGGGTTCCAGAACCTCAGACAGGGGAAGATCAAGAATTATTCTAGAACACGCAGAGACGTGATTGTTAAGAAAAAAGATCCAGGAAGATGACTCGTAGTAAGTGGGGTGGGGGGGTTGTCCGATCCGAAGAGAGGAGAAAGTAAAGGACTTCCCAAAAGGGGGAAGAAGGAAGAACATTTATGCGGGAACGATACAAGGGGGTGCATTTTTCCGCTGGAACGAAGGAAGAGGAAAAAGCGAAGAAGCAATGACCTTTTTATAAGAGTTGGGGAAAGAAAACCGCAAAGTAATATGAAAATAATCTGAGAAAGGATTGGGGGAGAAAGGGTTGGGGGGGTTGGCCGTGCTTTCAAAAAATACAACACAGGGGGCAAAAAAAAAAGCCAGCTGGGAAAGGAGGAGAAAAACTGAAAAAAAATTTGTGTGAAGGGAGGGGGGGTTGGTATCCTTCTTGGAAGGTGATGTTAAGGCTGACGGTGAAAACTCATTGGGGGTTCATTAAGGAAGTGAGGGAGGGTTAGGAAGCCCTAGGCACTTTTGGACAGGGATAGCTTGCAAGTAAGGGACAAGAAAGGGGGGGGGGAAGAGGGGGGGGGTCCATACGGAGGGGGCGGGCAATAAGAAAATCTTTCGAGGAACCCCTCATGAGGTGGGGGAGTCAAACCGCGGGTGGGGGTGAGAAAAAAAAAAAGGTTGATTCAGGGAAAGTTGGGTCAAGTATTTTTTGATCGGGAACTGGGGGGGGTTCTCGGGGGAGTGGAGTCCCGAAAAATGATCGGAGATGTTGGGGCTCTACTTTTTAGGGTCCAAAGAGGTTGAAAAGTGGGAATTAACCATTCTACAGGAAAATCGGGGAGTGAGGGAAATTGGGGGGTAAAAAAGCCTTTTGGAGTGCAACTTTTCGGAGGGTCAGGTTGTCTCTACCGGTACTTGTTCGTCAGGAGGAAAAAAAGGAACACGATTATTACGGTTATAAAAAAAGTGAGGAAGAGAAGGGGGCTGTCTTCGGTCGGTAAGAAAATTTTGGGGACCTTCCAATGCAGTGGGCGAATCTAAATAGGGGGATGGAACGCCCCAAATGAAAGGAAAAAAGGAAAATTGACGGCTCAGAGGGGGGTGGAACAGGTTGGGGGGAAAAAGAGGGGATTGATGAAAAGATATTAAATTTGAAAAACCAAAGAAAGAAAAAAGGCAAAAACATACAAGTCTCGAACAAAAAAACACCAAAAGAAGGAGAAGCGATCTCATGAGTTGGAGGGGGGGGAAAATCAAAAGGAGCGGCCTGGGGAATCTCCCGGAATAGCGGGGGGGGAAAAAGCAACGGCTCCCTCAAGTCATGGCGAATAGCCTTAGCATTCGCCAGCATATGGGACCGCCATGGGAAGAAAACTGAAAGGCCTCAAAGAGGGTCCAGTCAGAAGAGGGAAGCTTGCCATCAAGTTGGGGTGGGGGAGACAAGACCAGAATTCGCCTTAAAGGAAAAAGGGAAAAGGAATGGGAAAAAAAACACCTCTTTATCAAAAAGTAAAAAAGAAAAGGGTGGGGTCACATCCAGGGGTAAGGCCGGCAAGAAGAAGATCAAAAAAGAAACGGAATTCGCCCAAGAATATGGGGGGGGGAAAATAAAAAAAAATGCTGAGAAATACCCTAGAACAGGGTCCTAAACTCCTTAGGTGGTCGAAGTATAAAAAAATCTTACTGTTCAAACAGGGAAAAAAGATGCACCGGAACAGGAGATCTACCCAATTGGGGGCAATCCTATGGAAACAAGAGGACGAAAATACTCACCCACAACACCGGGGGAAAAAAAAGGAGCCGTGAAAGGAACCAAACCAATTCGTGGTGAGTACGGCGAGGGCTGAGTAAGCAATTCTACAAGGAAAACTCATAACAAAAAGGGGGGCATGGGGTGATGGATCTCCGGACCTGCCAATCTGGATAAGGGACGTTTTTCAGGGGGGAAAAAAAAACGTCCGCTTCAAGCTCAGGGGGAATCAAAAACAGCAAATCGAGAAAAAGACGGAAGGTACCCGGGGGAGGGAAATGACGCTGGCATTTCACTGGAGGAAGTCAAATCGTGGTTCTGGGAAGGTTGGAAACAGGAAAAATGCACACGGTGTCAGGCGGAAACAAGTAGCGGCCTTTACTTGGTGGGGGAAACGTCAAAACTCTGAACAAAAACGAATCAAAGCTTTAAAAAAAAGAAGAGAAAAAAAACACGCCACGACACGAGAAAATAACTTCCCGCGAAGCGGGGAAAACTCTCAGTGAAAAACAGAGATGTGTGATGAAAGACAAGATCAATTTGGAGGGACCCTGGTATAGGGGGAGGGGGGGGAAAAAAAAAAGATTACGGGTAACGCAAAAAAAAAGAGGGGGAATCTGGGGGGACCCAAAAAAGTTGGAAAGTCTTCGGCGAGGTCGACCGAAAAGGACAACACTAACTAGCAATCCGCCCTCGAAAAATCAGCTTCTTCCGGGAAAGGATAGCCACCAGGGTTCATCAAAGAAAAACAGCAGTTTCGGAGGGGGGGATTCGCGATAAACTGAAGGAGAAAGGAGGCGCCAAGCGAGGGGGGGGGGAGGGGGGTTGAGGGGAAGAGAATCACAAGTCCCAGAAAGTGAAAGGCAGACTTCCCAGAGAATCCGCAACTTTCATCAAGGAAACTAAAGAAAAAATAAATAAACCATTGGGTAACTAGAAGGGGATAAGGCTCTCACTAAAAAAAAAAAGAGAAAAAGGACGGTTGGGGGGGGGGGTGACAGGGAAAGAGGGGAGTTTTTTCTCTGGGGGGGGAGGAAAATACAAAGAAAAAATAAATCGAAAAAAAGGGACTTGCTCAAAGGGCAGAGGGGCGCCGGAGTCCCTCTCGGGGTAAGCGGAAGGGGAAAACCGAGGTCCCGAGAAAAGGAAGACTAGGGTCCGTAGATAGGAGTGCCAGGGGTACTCCGCAATCAACCCAATCTATGCACTCATCGGAGTGTGGAGGGGTCGGAAAATCAAGACGATAAGAGCCATCACTGCTATCCGAAGGAATCATAAGAAAAAAATCGGGGAAAAGAAGAAAAGAAGGGGGGTGGAGGACTAAAAAAGCACAGTGGGGGGGCAAGGGAAAGAGCGACGTCAGAAAACATTCAACAATGATCGACAGCGACTGGCCATTCTTGAGGAATGAGAGGGAAAAAAGGAGCACTGCTCGGGGGACGAGCAATCTTCTATTGCGGAGTCCCGGTGGGGACAGAGTCCGACATAAAATTGGGGCGGGAAAGGTCTTTAACAAAAACAGGGGGGGTCCCTACGTGGCAAGAAGGTCTTCGCAAAGGTCAAAAAGGGGGGGCAAAAGGGAAAGTGGAACCTGGGTGGTTTCGAAAAAAAAAGAAGAAATAAAACCCGGCATTCGCGAGAAACAGGTCAATTGATTCGGGGGGGGGGGAAAGAAGAAGGGGGGGGCATCATCTATACTCAGAAGTACTTACGAAATCGGGATGAAAAAAAAGACTTAGTAAATCAGGAAAAACCAGGCCACACACAGGGATGTTCGGATCAGGTTGAAATCAAGGTTTCTTTGGGGAAAATGGAAAGAGGGAAGAAACGGGTGTTTGGGGTGCACGAAGGTATAAGTCTTCAAGTGAAAAAGAGATCACCGGATCATCCGTCCAATGCCGAGGACTAAGGAGCAAATTGCATTATACTGTAAATCACGACACAAAGCGCAGAGTTGTGACTAGAAGTAATCCTTGGGTTGGAGGGAAAGGAGTGGGGAGAACGACAACCCCTCTCGAAAAAGAAAAAAAGAACGGGTCCGTCTAGCCGCAGTGGTGGAAAAAGTGGGGAAGGTACCTCCGTCAGGAAGGGGAAATCAAGAAAGGATGAAAAAATCCTCCTTCATCAAAAGGGGGTGCAAGGGGAAAAATACTTCACCGATACAAACCAGAGGGAAGGAAAAAAGAGGGGGAAGATTAACCTTCCAAAACTGAGGAATCACCAAAAAGCGCAAAAAAAGATCACAGCAAATACCTGGAAGAAGAAACGGGAGCTTATCAACCAACCCAAAACCTGGGCCAGATGAGGGGATGCAAGCCGCGTGACTGGGGCTGAAAAAAGGGGAGAAATATAGGGAATAGAGAGACAAAAAAAAAACAAGGGGGGGAGGAGGAAAAAAAAGTAAGGAAAAAAGATGTGTTACGCCTTTAGGGGATCGAACCCCACAAGTCCCAGCGACGAGAGCAAATATCGTCTCGGCAAGGGGGGGGGGTGGGGTACAACGTCCCCCCAAAAAGGTATTTGAGTTTGGTTAGAAACTGGATTGGGGGAGGACGGGGGGGGACTGGAGATTAAAAAGAGACGGGGAAATGACGGAGGTACAACGGACATTGGAAGTCCCGGGGGGGAGAAGGGGATTAAGAATTTAACGTGAAAAAAAGAAGGGGGGCGCTGGTGGAAGAAGGAAGATGAAAATTTTGGAGAAAAAAAGAAAAGAAGGCTGGAAGGGAGTGGAAAGCGGAACAGAGATCGGCTCGGGGGCGGAATCGAAAGGATGGGGGCAGAGGGTGGGAGCTTTGTTGAAAGGGGCGGGGAGGGTTGGGTTTGGGGAAGGGGCAGAAAAGAAGGATTGACCCTCCAACACATTTCGTCAAAGGGAAAAGAGAAAAGTTTTTCTCATGAGGGTGGTGGTTAAGGGGGGGGGACTACCTGCCTAAAGTGAGAAGAGAGGGGGGTAGAAAAAGGGAATCCCGGGGATTGGTCCGGGGGATAGTAAGATCCAATCTTTTTTGAGGGAAGGAGGTTAAGAGAAAAAGTAGCCAAATCAAATCAAACGAATGAAAAAGAAAGAAAAAAATGAAAAAACCAGATTAATAAGTAATGACGCGGGTGTGGTACCTTTTTGAGGGGGGGGGGTAGGGGTTACACTCCCGTTTGGACAAAGTTTTAATCTAATGAGGGGGAGCACTTGACTAAGGTGGGAAAGAATTCTTGGGGGGGATGGGGGGGGGAAGAGGGGGAAAAAAAAAAATGAAGGGGCGGAACTTGCCTTTGCCGAGGAAAGAAGGGGGGTGAAAAAAATTCGTCATACGGGGGGGGGGGGGAAAACCAGAGGTGAAAAAGAAGCTGGGGGGGCACCCGCCCGGGGAAAGAATTGGGGAAAAAGAAACTAAAGGAAAAAAGAACAACTTGTCGGGGAAAAAGAAGAAAAAGATGGTGGGTTAACGGGAAATAAAGTACATAATGTGACTAAGGGGGGTAGAAAAAAGAATTTTCTCCGCCATCATGGAGGAGGCTTGACACGTCGCCGAATCCAGGGGTACTGAAGAAAAAAAAGAGAAAAATGTAAAAAAAGAGAATAAATTTATTGTTCGTAGTTCAGGGAAAAAAGTGGGGATCGGAGGAAGGAGGAAGAAGCCGGTGGAGAATGGGGCAAAACTTGAAAAATTTGGGAGGATCCTCTGTGCCCATTTTTGGGGGGAGAAGTCAGCTTCTTGTACTATAAAAAGAAGGGAGTAGGAGGTAAAGACGGCCCGGAGAAGGAAGAGGCTTTTTGGGATGGTTTTGACGGAACAAAAAGAAGATCCCGGAAAATAGGAGCAATGGGGGCAGGGAAAAAAAATGGAAATCCTCGAAGAGACTAAGAGAGGGGAAGATGGGGGGAAAGAGAATATCCTTAAATCATGAACTTAACCCTTCGCGCAAAATCTGCCGGGTAGCAAAAAGGGAAGGAATACTTTTAGAAAAAGGTCGGGGAAAAATCAGGTGTCAAACACAGAGAAATCCTCTGAGGGGTCGTAAAGAAGAAAAACAACGAAGAAAGAGAAAAAACTTGGAGCATGTTTCCTGTTATATCCGGTTCTCATCACAAATTCCTCAAGGAGAAAGGGTAGGGGGGCTTTAAGGAAAGTATCCTCTGCATAGGGTCGAAAGGAGGAGGTAAGATACTAACCACTAAAATTGAGTGAATTCCTTTGGGGCGGGGGGAAATAGAGGGGGGAGCTGCTCAAGGAACGTGGGTTTCGGCAGACAGTGAGGGGAGGGGAGAGCTCTAAGACGCAAAAAAGGGTGGAAAAAAGAAAAGGGAAAGGGATGCTTTCCTACGAAGGACGAAGGAACCTGGGCGGTACGAGGGAGAGATTCTTGGGGGGGAAGGGGGGGGCCTAATGGAAAGAGGGGGGCCGAATAAAAATCAAAGGGAGGACAAGAGGTTTTTGCGGGTCTAATTTGGGTGGAAGAAAGGGGGTTGCGAAAACCCCTGAAACGGTACACCCCGTCAAGGAAAAGACCGCGCGCAAGGGGGCGGTGAATGAAATATCCTGGGGGGAAGATTGAAATACGCGGGATGGGAGTGGGTTTATATACAATAAAAAGAGGGATAAAATCGGGAGGGGGAAAGAGGGAAAATAAAGAAACCGACAATCCTACCTTGGGGAGTCTGCAGGAAGAAATTGGTGTACAATAGGGGAAAACCGGAATTAAAACTCTCTAATCAGAAGGGGGCCTGGCCGGAGCATGTGAGGGCGGGATCCTTGATAGATAAAGATGAGGGCAAAAGAACCAAGCGCTTTTAATAGGGAAGGGGGGGGGGCTTGGGGGAAAGGACGGAGGTTCAAAATCCCAGGAAACGGAGAGGGCTTTGGGCCTAAGCAAAAGAAAAAAAAGAATGTGGGGTGCGGGCCTGGGGGGGGGGGGGTTCGGTGGTATTCGGGGAGGGGCAAAGAGGGGACCTGAACCAATCAGGGTTTGCCCTGCTGGGGGAAGAGAAAGGCTGGGAAAAGGGGGGGGGTAGGGGGGGAAAGTCCGACGCCTCCTTGGGGTGAAAAAGAGAGGTTAAAAAAGGGGTATAAGAATCGCGTGTGCGAGGTGAAAAGAGGTGGGAAAAGGTGCATCATGAAGGTTTAAAAGGAGGGGGGAGTTCGGACCGACCAAAAGTGGTCAACAGAACCACGTCACTCTTTATGTAATTCAATATAAGGCCAAGTTTGTTCTGTTCTTGTGGGGCAGGACCTGTCTTTGCGGGGGAAAAGTTGGAGGACGGAGCTTGTTGAAGAACTTCAGGAGGGGGGAAAGGAGGGGGGGTCCCTTTTCCATAAAAAAGCAAGCCACAGAGTTTTCTTGGTCTGGACAAGGGGGGGGGAAAAGAAGCATGGGGGGACTGGGGAATTGAGGGGAAGGTTCCAAGGGGGAAAAAGTTCGGAAACTGTGTGAAATGAATTCCTGAAACCAGAGGAAAAAAAGGAGTTGGATTCCATCGGGACCGTAGAGGGGGAGGAGGGGGGACAGTCCGTCGGCAGGGGGAAATGAAAAGGTGGGGAAAAACACTCTGGGGGAGGAATGTCGCGAAACGCTGGGAAATGAAACCCTTAGAGGCTGAATTGCTTGCAGAGAGAGATTTCCGGGGGAAAGGTGTAAGAGAAAGGAATGGAACCCCGCCAGTCAGTAACCAATCTGTAATCCGCAAAAACAACAACGAAAAGGAGGGGGGAGGGGGATGTTCTTTTGACTGGGGGGAGGGAGGGAAAAAGAATCTTCCATAAGACCAATAAAAGGTCAAAAGGGAATCCAAGTTCATTAGGGACCAGGGAGGAAATCAAGGACGAAAACAGGGGTCCGCAAAAAAAAAGGGAAAGGGAAAGCCAGGAAACCACTGATTCAAACAAACGGCGAGCATAATTACTAAGGGGGGGGGGGGGACGGCTTCAAAGAGGGCGTTGAGCGAAGCAAGGGGAAAAGGGGGGGTTAAGGGACAGCAACAGAAGGGAGACAAAAAGAGAAAGTGATGTGGGGGGGTCAATTCCTTTGGGTTTCAGGTCCCATTGACAAGAAAGTAGGAAAAAAGAAGCCTCCCGGAAATGAGCAGAAAGAAAAAAAAAAGGGGGTAAAAAATCCGTAAGAAAAAAAGAAGGGTCTGGTGGGGGTGGGAAAGCAACTCCTTGTGTAAGAAAAGGGCAGGGAGGTCTACTAACTACTCAGGGGAAGGAAGAAAGGGGGGAAAAACCAAAAAAAAAAAAAAAAAAGTCAGGACTGCAAAAGAAAAGACGAGGACCCAAGTTTCAAGCTCAGCTATTTCAACAAAAATACGACGGGGGGGAAAAAAAGGGGATAAAAACCACTCCCGAGGACCCAGACAAAAGAGCATTGAAGAAATTTGCTTGGGGGGAGATCGCGGACTGCGTGGGAGAAACACCGGTCGGACAAACAAAACGCATCACCCAAAGTCTTTATGAGGGGGAAGGGGTGGCCGCCCAAGGGCGAGGAAAAGACGAGATTTTGGGGTAAAAGTCCGAGCAAAAAAAGGGAAGAACATGCCACTCTTCAAAGGTGTGAACTTCTTCGAAACAAAGTAGGAGGAAGGAGGAAAGGGGGGGGTCCAGGAAAGGCTCAGGGAAAAGGGGGAAAAAACCTTCTTTCACAAAAGAAGTTGGTAGAGGAGCGGCGTTACCCTAAATTCAAAGAAGGAAAAAGATTGGAGCTAAGGGGCATCAAAGGTCAGGGAAGGAGGGGAGTGTACTGACCTCTGACCCACAAGACCATCATGACTGTGGACTGGAAGGGAAAACACCCAACAATCAAGAACTAAGGGAGGCAGTACCTGACCTTCTGATTTCAAATTAAAAAACCAATGGCGAAACGAAAAAGTGGAATGCAGCAGACATTGGAGGGGGGAAAAGGGTAGGGGGGTTTGAGAAAGATTACCAAAAAGGACAAAGCAAACTTGGTCAAAGGGTTAAGTAGGGCTGAAGGGGATTGAAATCGGAGGAAAAGGTCAAAGAAACTATCCTAAGACCAAGCCGTCTCCGGGACCAAGAAGGAAAAAAAAAAGAAAAAAAAACTGGGCAACAGAAACGAGAGGGGTGTAAAAAAACCGTTCGCGAACCTACTCGCAAAAAGAAAGCGACCGAGAGTTGGGGGTGCCGCCGTGACCGATAGACAAGGATCAGGGGGGGAAAAGGGAAGACAACTCGTCCCTCCATAGCCGAGCAAGGAAACCAAAAAACAGGGTCTCCCGTCACATGAAAGTGTCGGGGCGAGAGGGGAAATCAATGAAAGAGCCCAAAGGGAAGAGGGGGGTGGTGGGGGGAAAAGGGGAAAATCAAGAGCTTTTGGGGTGTAGAAATTGGGAATTAACTACTGGCAAAAATTATAGGAGCTGGAAAGACCAGGGAGAGGCCTCGAAGACGTGAAAAGAAAGAGGGAAGCGGGGGAGCAGGAAGGGCCGAATACTAATACTATGTAAACGAAAGAAAGGGGAGTCAAACAAACTTTTCTTTAAAAAACCATCAGCAAATAGAGGCTCGAGACGACTGTCCTTAAAAAGCAAAAGAAGAAGTCAAAAAAGGGAAAACGCAGTGGATACGATTAGAGAGAAACTATGTAAGGAAAAGGGGAAAATCGATTCGCCAAGCACAGGTTGGGGGGGGGGGAAAGGGATGACAAAGAGGACGAATCAACATTGGGAACAAAGGGAAGAGACTCAAAAAAAGAACAGAACTGTCCTTATCTGAGGAACGTCTCCCTGGCCTTCGGGGTATCCTCAAGAAAGATCAAGTTCTTGGGCCAAATGGGAAAGAAACACAAAAAATGCAACAGCAAAAAGGGGCTTCCAGGTTTCGAGGGGTAACAGAGTAATTTGCCAAAAACCTTGGGGAGATGGACGGGCCCAATTGAAACCCGGGTGACAGAAGGAAACCAGTATGGGATAAAAACACGAAAAAATAAGGACATTAGAGGGGTCCAAAAACTCGGCTTCAAATTGGGGATTGGAGGGGGCAAGAAGAAAAATGGGGGGTCCATAGAGGAACGGCACGACCACCTCACGTCAGGAGAACTAAAAAAGTGATTCAAACCCGCTTGGGGAAGAAAAAACAAAAAAAAGCCACCCCAGGGAAAAACACAAGGAAGGTATTTTAGGCACCCAGAGGGGAACCATTGGGCGTTTGAAAAGGGGGCGTGAAAGTTGGAGAAAAAAAATGATTTAGACCTTTTAGGTAGGAAGGGATCTCCTCTCGCATCAGAGCCATCCTCTGATCGGACGCAATGCTGAGAAAAGTAAGGAAAAGAAAACAGAAAAAAATAAAAATCGCGAAACATAGGTTGGAAACCCAGGGCAAAAAAAAACTATACTCCTGGGCGTGGCAAAAAAAAAACCCCAAAGAATAAAAACAATGCAAAACCAGAGGAAATAAAAGGAAAGGGACAGTCCTGACGGAGAATTTCCTCAATGCGGGGGAAGGGAGGGGGGGGGAACGGGGGGGTAAGATCTCTCCGGTCAACGACATCAAACGGATGGAACCAAAATTTCAGCAATTGAAAAAGGGATAAAGGGAAGGGAAAGAAAGAAATGGACGAACATGGGGGTTTGGGAAGGGAAATGTCAGGGTAAAACCGGGCGCGACAGATAGAGGGCAAAACCAAAAAAGAGAAACAATCCTTAGCAAAAACAAAGAAAAAAGCTGAAGAGAAAACCCAAAAGGTTCCGGGCTACGAGGGAGACATGGAGAAAAAAAAGGGGGAGAGTGTGGGAAATTTTCTCTCCTATCTGGACAAG
>Ga0179593_1722932_pt1 | contig 23580 bp, 35 predicted proteins | sample CZODoug2_1_08_16_FD_185931 | JGI IMG/M metagenome (GOLD analysis project Ga0179593, IMG submission 185931) | Vadose zone soil fungal communities from Angelo Coast Range Reserve, California, USA - CZODoug2_1_08_16fungal (PacBio error correction) | ecosystem: Environmental > Terrestrial > Soil >...
CAACGTAGTGAAGAGAGGGCCGACTGAAAAAGTAGGTAAAAAAAAAGGGGGGGGAGTAGTGTCGTGGGGACACAGGGATGAGGAGGTGTGCCTGGGAAGGTGGTGGTGAGGAAAAAAAAGTTAAAAAAAAGAAGGGAGGAAAAAATAAATTCCAGATAACTAGGGACGAGAGCTTAAATCCTAGGACCGTGCTGGGCAAAAGCGCAGGTCGCCTCCACCGGGGGGGTGTCTGTACTGGAAAAGGGAACCATCAACTAAAGTCAAAGGAAAACAGAGGGATGGGAAAAGGAAAAAGCGGTGCGCCAAAGATTGTATCCATCGAGAGTGGGTAGAGGGGGGAAACAGTGACCCACTAGCAAAAGTAGAAAGGGCCAAGGAACCACACCATTAAAAAAAAAAAGGAAAAGGGGTGGGCCGATACGGGTTCAAAGGGGGGACGAAAAAATACTGGCCCCTTTGCGCCTGAGGGACCGGTCCGTCCCCCACAAAAGCAATTGCTGAAAAGGGGGGAAAATGGAGGGGGGGGAATGTGCGGCAAAAACTGCCCAAGGGCGAATGGGAAAAACAATGAGAAGGGGACCTTTTTTTCAGAGGTTTCGAAGAAAAGTCCAAAAAGGGTAATAACGAGAATACATCCGTCGGTCGAAGGAGTGGAAAAGCACTGACCGAGGAAAGATTAGGGGAGATCGCCCTCGGTAGCCCCAGCGTTGGGGAGGGAACGTAAAAGGCGGGGGCCTTTACAAAAGAAAAAGAGTTGGGGAAAAAAGACAAACACGGTCCCACCAAGCGAGCATCCCGAAAAAAGGGGGAGGCCAGGGTTTTTGGGACCTCAAAAAGAAAATCGCCCCGAAAACCTAACAAGGGGGGGCTGTCGGTTTCAAAACCTCGCGCGTGGGGGACGCTGTCAAACTTTACCTTAAAAAAATACACCCGGATGGCTGGCTATAGACAATGGCGTGGAATCTAAGGGGGGAAAAAAAAAAAAAAAACGGTCGCCTGAAAAAAGTTGGCGCAAAAAAAAAAAGCGTCGCTCCCTAAAAAAAGGCTAAGTGTCGTGGAAAAGTCCGCCACCAAACGGGGAAACAAAACCTCACCCCCAATTCCCAGAAGGGGGAACGGGAAAACAGAATGTACACCCGATCACCCCGTACCCACGATAAAAGAAAAGGGTATAGAAAGTGAAAACCGAATGCGGGAATGATATCAAAAAAAAAATGCCCTCGGTACATCATCTTCTCGATAGAACAATGGAAAAAAAATGCCTCTCTTGTCCGAAAATTGGAAAAATGTGAAAAAGCTAAGTTCAACAAGAACAAATGCAACAACTAGGGAGAGATCCATTAAGCTCCCGAGGGGGACGGTTTCCTAGGGAAAACCAAAGGAGAAGACAGCTGGGCAGGAGCCGGAAAAAGATGGGGTCTTATAAACGGGGTTACGCAGGTTCGCGGGAAAGAGTAGCTCATTGGCAAGACCAAAATAATCTCATCGAAGATTTGGGAACCCTTTTTGTGGCGGGTGTCAAACGGCTATAAAAAATTTGGTAGGTAAGACGTTAAACAACGGGGAAGGGACCGGGGGGGGGGGCAAGAATACAGACCAAAATGTAACAAGGGACAGCGAAACTGCAATTGGGGAGAAAACAGAACACTTCGATGGCCCGATTGAAACGTGGGGGAAAAAAAAAATGTCTGAAAACAAAAAAAAGCGGATGACAGGAGGGCCCGACCGGCCTTCCCCCGTGGGTGGAAGGGAAAAATGTTGGGGGGGGGGGGTTTTCTTGGGGGGGTCCAGGGTGTTAAAAGGTGGGGTTTAGGTAGCCGCATCTTTTTGGGTGGGGGTCGTGGGGGGATCATTATTTGCGGGAGGGGGGTCCGGGTGGGAAAAAATCCGAGAAGCCTCCATAGGCCTGGAGAAAAACAATCCCACGGGATCAGCGTGGGTTTACCCAAAACGCCAGCACGGTTTTTATACGCTTGGGTGGGGAAAAAACGCAGGGGGGGGAGGTCGCACATTCATCTTTGATGACATAACTGGTAATGGGGGAGGGATAGGGATGAAAGTGTGCCGATGTTTAAGTTTACAAGGGGGCAAAAAAAAAAAAAGGGAAAAAATACGACCAACTTCCCTTAAATTAAAACGATGAGACCAAAAAAAAAGACGGACCGGGGGCTCCCTACGGCCCAAAAAGGGTTAAAAAAAAAAAAAACCAGAAAGGGTGTTTTATGACAAAGGGGGGTGTGAAAATAATTGGGGTCGGGGGTTGGGGAAAATCCCTAGCGGGGTTTGAGGGGGCAACAAAAAAAAAAAAAAACGGGTGTGTCCTTTAAAGAGGGCAGGCCAAGGGGGAATCCGCGTAATCGGAAACAAAGGTGATGTATAGACCCTACTATTGACCAAATGGAAGGTGGAGCACAGGTACACAGGGCCTAGGGAAAACAAACAAAAATTTTCTGGGTTCGGGGGATTAGTGCGAAGTTCAAGCAATTTCGCCTGCATCCCATGAAAAAATAAGTGGCCGGGCAAAGGCAGGTCAAACGAACGCTTTGTGGGGGGGAGGGGTTAAACAAAAAAGTTATTGGAGATTTGACTGGGAATAAGAAGAAAAAGCCGTTACATACAGGACGTAAAAAAAAAGGAACGGGTCCCATGCCCGGGGGTTCCGTCGGTCTGGGGTTCAGTGGTCGCCTAGAGAATGGGGTAAACCAAGGCCCCAGAGACCGTACCGATCCAGAAAAAAGGATGGGGTTCTCGCGCAAATGGGGGTGTAACGTAAAGGTGGGTGGTTTGAGGCCAATAAAGGTTCCAGCGAACAGACGGTCACAGATAAAGGCAGGGGACTGGATCGAATCACCCTGGACGGGGCTGTAGATTAATTGTGCAAAACACGGGTTGAGAGAAGACCGAGAGCGTGAGAGGTCTGAAAATTAAAAAACCGGGGGGTCAACGCGGGGTTCGAGGGAGAAGGTCGCAAAGGAATAAAGGGGGGCTAAGAAAAAGACCCAGGTAAATTGTTCCAACGGCCTAAAAAAAAAGCGGCAAAACTGAAAAACGGCAATGGAGAACCCAAGTCTAAGAGCCGATGTATGTTTAAACGAACCCGAATCAAAAGAAGATCCTGAAAACAATTCCAAAAGGAAGGTGCCGTTACCTGTAAAGTAATTGGGCTGTTGGCTGCAACAAAAGTCAATTTTCGAAAAAGGGGCCAAGGGTGTGTGGGCAAAAAATTGGCGAAACATAACTGGGGAAGGACGCAAAAAAGAGATAAGCACAAAAGGATTTACTTTTGCAAGGGGACCTTTCATAAACGAGAGCCGAAGACGGCAAAAAAAAAGAAATCGGTGGGGGGCCCCTGGGCGAGCTTGTCGACAGTGGCACAAAAAGATAGGACTGGAAGAAGCTCAAAGCTCACTCCGGAAAAATGTGGAAGCGAAAGCAGAGAGAAGCATCTAGACTGAAGAACATGTGCAAAGCCGGCTATGGGAGGCAACACCCGGACTACAAGGAAGAATCCGGAAAAGGTGCAAAAAAATGGTAACCATAAATTCCCCTTGGGTTCGCAAAAAGGCGGGGATTGGACACGCACCCTGAGGTCAGGGGAAAGTCCGGAAAAAGTGGAAAAAAACCCCTTTTAAGGGAACGGTGTGGGGTGGGTGCTATTGAGAGGGAGGGATCCGGCCTCTCTCAATACGACTTCCCTCTCTCGAAAGACCTGCAAAAAAAAAAGGGGATGAATAGAGAAGGGCACACTTTCCTTTGCATATAAGGGAGGCCGACAAGTCAACTCAAGACTCGAAAAGCGAATGGGGGCGATAGTACCCACGGCCCTAAGGAAGAGGCGGACGTTATAAAGGGACTCAAAAAAGGAGGTGGTGGGGGGGGGGGCTAAGGGGTCAGGGACAATGAGGTGGGTCATTGTCATGAGGGGTAACAGAAATCAAGGGACAGGTGTCGATTATCATAAAATTCAACAGTGGACAGGGGGGGAATACCATTTGGGGGAGGAATTTGAAGCAAGCACCAGAACCTGCGGGGGGGAAAGCAAATCGTGGAGGTGGTTCCCCATCTTGGGGGGGGGAAGTAAATGTCAAGGAAAGGAGGACAAAAAAGGGTTTCAAGGGAACAGGGCAAAAAGTGGTACTGAACTTGAACTACCCGGGAAGCAAGATAGGATCAACCGAAGGGACAGCGACGGCGACTGACGTTAGCATCTCCGCAAATCAGCCAAAACGGTAAAGATCAGAAACAAAAACAACTTGTAGGAAAAAGAGAATAAGGGGGCCGGAGGAATGGGCGGCTCGAAGGAATCCCTCTGCCAACTCTGGAGGGAATTTAGGATTCAAGGCCAATAGCGGCGGATAAATCCGAACAGGGAAAAGTAAAATGGAATCGGACCGGTGTCATAGGAAGGTCTAGAATGGGTAAAAACGCTAAAGTGCAAACATGCCGGAGTCCAAGCTGATTCATCAGAACTGATCCCATTGATGGATCGAAAAGGGAAAGGGGTTTTAATGCGGCAAGGACCTCCCTCCTCAAAGGGCGGAAGGGGTTAAAGAGTGAAAAAACAAGAGTCCCAAGCAAAGAAGTGAAACGAGACCAAAACAAAAAATCCAAAGTACCTGTTCAGTGGGGGAAAAAAGTGCCAACAGACGGCGGGGCAAGCGGGTTGTGGAAAAAGGCGCGGTGGGGCGGCGAGCCGGTGAGAAGAGTGAGAGGGTTATGAATGAAGCACAAGCCGTCAGTTTGAAAAAAAAAGGGGGAAGGGAGGAATTCCGCGAATTGGGGTAAGGCCAAAAAAAGGGAAAAGGGGGAGTTCGAGGGCGGCCTGGCATGGAGTAACTCGAAAGGTGTAAAAAGGAATGAGGCAGAGGGGGGCGGAATCCATTTCCCACAAAAATACACAGCCCTTTTAAAGAAAGTTTGGGGGGAGCCTCGGGGGGGGGGGGGGGCCCCCGGGAGGGGGGGTGACAGGGGTGGCTTTGACTGCGCTGGGGGGACGGTACTCCGGCTCCTGTCCTAATGGTCAGCATGGAACCTTTAGGAAGTCGGCCTGAAATGTGGCGAGAGTTGGGGCCGAGGTTGACCTTGGGGGGCTGACAAGGAGGGGAGAGCCGCTAGTCAGGGGGTAAGACAGTTGGAAGTGAATAGCAGTGTGTGAGGCTGGGCAGATTCTGTTGTACTGGGATCCCTATTTTGTCTACTGGGGAAAAAAACAATAAAAACGAATGCCTGTTGCCTTTAGGGGGGGAAGGCAAAGGGTCTAAGGGGGTAACAGGACCTGGAAAAAGAAATGTGTGGCGTGATCAAGGAATAGCACAGTCAACAGCGGGGGGGGAAAGATCAACCGTGGGCCTGGGGGGGGGTTAACCAAGCTTTTTTCTCGACCGGGGGGGGGGCCGCCCCCAACCGAAGAGCTGAAATAGGGGAACGACATTCAGCAGGCCTAACCTGGGAAAAAGGAGAAAATCAGGGGAAAGGGGGGTCTAAGAATAAAAAATCCAAAAGGAGAGGGTTTGGATTGTGGAGCTCTTTGATAAAGGGTGGACAATTGACTGCAAAGTCCTCAAAAACTGAGGCGGTCAGGGTGTAACAAGTTAACACTGGAGAAATTTTGGTGCATACCCCCCTCACTCACACCGGAAACCGTTATCTCCCTTGGGGAGAAAGTCATACGCCTAGGGGATTAAACCGTACCAACCTTGAGGGAAACCATTACGCACAGAATGGGACCGCACAAGGTTGGGGGATCATTTTTCCCTTGTTTGAAAAGCAATAAAAAAGTAAACAAAGGAAGAAAGTGAGTCTGGGCTGTATGACCTGGTCACGAGGTAAAATGGAAAACTAAGGGGGACAAGGGATTTTGGCGGGGTCCGGGGTGTACAACGAAAAAAAGCTGAGGGGGGGGGGTCGAAGCAGTAAAAATCCTTACAGGTCGGGCGGGGTTTAGAGCGGTTGGTTGGGGAGGAAAATCGAAGGAGGAAGACCCACCCGCAAAAGCCTTTGGAGATCCAGCAGGGTCTTTAGTCGGGAAAAAAGAAGTGGCCTGGGGGGGGGGCGCTAAACGGTTGACCTGGTGAAGGGGAAGTGGGAGTTGTGTGGGGGTATTTGTGGGGGACCCAGGGTTTAGCAGTTAAAAGGACAAAAATAAAACAGAGAAAAAAAAAAAAAGCAGTTCTCCGGGGGGACCAAAGAAGGAGAAAAAGTCGTCTTGGGGGAATTGGGATGCTGGTGAGCCAATAAAAAAATATTAAGATCAAGGGGGGAAAGGAACTCATTAACTTGGGGACCTTTTGAGCGGAATTGATTACTGGCAGGATGGGTTGAGGTAGTTTTGATATGGGGAAAAAAAAGAGGGGAAACTCAGCCGTAATTGAAAGGAGGGCGGGAAAAAAGACAGGATACACAGGACCAAAAAAAAGGTCGTTCGAAAAAAGTGGTGCACAGAACAGAATCAAGAGAGGTAATTGGGCCAAAAAAAACGTACAAGTCCTACGGAAGCATATTTGTTGGGAAAGAAAGACAGTGGAAAAGGGGTTAGAAGGACCGACGGGGGGGGAGGAGGGTAAGCCATCCGGTAGCGGAATCGTCTAGCATGACAGAGTGGTCATGCCTGTGGGGGGGGGGGGAAAAAGTAAATAAAGGATGGATAAGGCGACCAGGCTGAGTTTGAAGGAAATCGTGATAGGGGGGGAGAAAAAAGTTAAAAAAAACGAATACATCTTGGTTCAACCCCAGTTCTCAATCAGAGCCTCAAGGAAAAGAAAACTTATAAACCACTTGAAGGAAAAGTCAAAAAAAAAAAAAACAACTTAATGGGGATTTTTTCTGTCATCGGGGGAGGGGGTCCTAAGGGGGAAAATGCACCAAAACGACCCTTCAAGACGGACTACAAAGGTTTATTGAGGGTGCCTGAAAAAAAAACCAAAGTTTTAAACACAAAAGAAGACTTAAAGAAGCCAAACATTAATAAAACGGTCAGGGAAAAGATGAATTTGCTCTGAGGGGGAATCATGAATGTTTTGGGGACACAGTTCGAGTCTAAACAGACGAGGGACCGGTTCAATGAAAAAGGAATCACTCGGGGGGTGGGCGGGAAAGGTAATGAGGGGGGGCAACGTGGCTTGGGGGGATCTTGGGGTCTGCTAAAAAAGAGACGTCACCCGAGACTACGTATCATTTGAGCAAAACCGGGGAGGGACAAGACCTCAGAAAAATGTGGAAAAGGCAAAGATAATTGGAAAGCTGCACCATCGGTTCCAGGGACCGGCCTGGCCCTTTCGTTATCCACAACCCCATCTGGACGTCAGAATGTGGCTCCAACACCATGGGGGGGCAGGTTTCTTTTGGGGTGAAACCGGGTTCCCAGATGACGGTGCCCTTCCTGGAGAATAATTCAAGAAAAGAAGTGGGGGGGTGCACAGTAAGAAACGGAAAAAAAAATCGGGAAGGCCCCCACGGGGACCTTTGATTAAGTAAGACGTGGAAGCTAAAAAAGGGAAGGGTGGGGGAGGTCCCTGACCCCGTAGGTGCTCTCTAAAAAAAGACCAATTGGGGGGAGGTTTTCTAGGGGAGAATGAAAAAGGACTTCAAGGTGTTAAAAAGCGCAAGTTGGACAAAAATCTCCTTAAACAGGTCAGAAAAGGACGGGAGAGTTAGAAAAAAGCTTACCTAGGGAACTGGGGACTGACCGGTATGGAAGGATCATGGTTTGGAAACCGGACCAAAGTGAAGCTTTGATACCTAGAGAAAGGGGTTACATTTCCCTTTTAGGGGGGTGAGTTGGAAAATGGACCTTTGAGGCCCAGTTCTTTCGGGGGCTCCCCCAGCTGGGGGGTGAGGTCGGACTTTCATCCTATGGAAGACATTCATTCTCACTGGCCTTCTAAAATATTGGGGGTGGGAGGTAAACAGAGGGGGTGGAAATGGGGGGGCCCGATATATTCGTCGAATGCCAGAGAAAACAGATCAGGACATCTTGGTCCTCCTCAAGCGGATGGGCGGAACTGCAAGGGTATCAGCCGTATGGTAGGACAGGGGGGAGAAAGGGGAAATGGGAAAAAATAGATCTTATCATTTTGGTCGGGGGGAGGATGGGAGACACAATTTGCAAAGCGGAAGGACAAGGAAGATGTTGTGACCGGAAAAAGGAAAGTCGACAGGTCACAAACGTAATGGGAAAGTCACGCACCAATCAGGAGTTCCGTACATTTACGTGAGAAAACCAGGGAGGTGTTAATGAAGGGGTGTGTTTCCCTTTTTAAGAACGACCTCGAAGAAAGGTAAAAATGTGGGGGATCGCAGGACTGAACTCACGGGGAAATGTTTTAAAAAGCCCATTTGAAGGGGAAGGAAGTCTGGGGTAAATCCACCCATTTTCACAGGGGGGGATACGCCAGACGCACGGTGGAGGGCCGGAAGAAACTATCGCAAGTTCTGCAACCCGAAAAGGAAAAAAGGTGGGGGGATTCAGTAGGGTCTGTGGGAGAGTTTCAAACTCAAAGGGTCAAAATGAGCAACTGTTGGAAACGACTCAGGGGGAACAAAAAAATTGTCATTGGCCTCCCGAAACCGATCAGGGGGCAGAAGGTTGCTTAGGGTCGCCAGGGGAAAAAGGACTGACATCAAGAACTCAAAAAAAAAGGGAGGAGGAGGGTAGATGGGAATTGAGGAACCAAAGTACGAAAAATCCAGGAATGGGAGGAATAAGGAAAAAAGGGGAGGAAAAATGCAGGGGTGGCAGTCAGTCGTCGTTCGGGGGGGGTTGTGTGCATTTTTATGAAGATGACTCAAAAGAAATAAAACCGGAAGGGCCGATCAGGGTGTAAGGAAAAAAAAAATCTTTTCAGCCTTGTGAAAAGGCACGCAAGTGGCTCTCGTGGGCAGGCCCAGGTGCAAATGGCCTTCTGTTACGGGCTGAAAAAGGAAAAGTGAAGGGGGGTTTGGGGGGGGGGGGGGGTGTTGGGGGTGGGGGGGGGGGGGCAAAATGGGGTAAGAAAAACGCAACCTGGTTCGAAGCTTGGGGAAGAAAAGGGGGTGGATAAGGACACCTTTAACCGATCACTGGAAGGCCCCGGACCCGACGTTGAAGAATGAAAAGGGGTGGGACTAGAAGTGGGGAAGGAGAAAGAACGTTCCAGGGGGGGGGGGGGGACCCCTTCATGCACGCCTTCACAAACGGAAAATCGGCCGGGGGGCTGAAAATGGTTCACGGGGGTAGAAAAAGACAATCCAATAATCACAACCTATCAGAGGGTCAGGTGGTAATAGGGTTTTGAGAATACAAGGGAAAAATTGGAAAAACCCAACAAACAATACGCTGGTATACAGGCCCCGTATAAAGAATGGGGGGAGGGAGAAGGAAAGCTGGACCTGCCAAGAATTTCAGGATTGGGGGGTCGAGGTTAAGAGGAGAAAAGAGAATACGCCCCAACCCAGAAGGTCCTCCCCAGAAAAAAAAAACAAGACCCGGATCCATTTTGCATCCATATCTGAAGAGGGACCTTAGAGGAGCCAATCTCCAAGAAAACACCATATAAGGGAAAAACAGAAAGAAACCGTCACTCTCCACTGGTGAAGTCATGTGGAAAACAGAACAAACCTTGAGGGGCTTTGGTCAGCGACTCACATGGAAAATGAACGGGAGAAACGTTTACCGTTCGCCGAAACTTAGAAAAGCGAAACTCAAAAATTCTGAATAGGAATAGGAAGGGAAGGGATACCAAAGCAAACAACCGGGAGTCTTTTTCCCAGAAAAGGAAGGCTCTCAAAATCACCCTGTTTCAATCGGGCTTGGATAGAAGATTCACCGAGTCGGGGGGAGGTACAAAAAAGTGGGGGGGAAAGGGATAATCAGGGGATTCTCAAGTGAAAGCCAAGCATTGGGGGGGACCTCGCCTTGATCCCTGGGAAGAAAAACCGGAATCTGGACCGCAAATGCTCCAAAAATAAGTTTAGAAAAGGGGTTGGAAGACAAAAAAGGAAAAATAAACATATCAGTGAAAAAAAATGGTTAGGAAAGAAAAGGTGTGGAGAATCGAGGGCCAAAAAAACTTGCCAAAAAGTTCAAGGCACGAGCAGAAAAAACCCGGGTCCAAATTGGGTTCCGAGGCCAGAACTACCGGGCGAAGGGGGTGGTAAGAGTCGACCTAGGGTGACGCATAAGATCCAGACCACCCGTACAGAAAACGGGTAATCGCAAGTTCAAAAATGCGGCAAAGGGGAAAGGGGGCAAAAAGGGGGAAGTGGAAACCGGAGAATAAATGTCGGCAAAACCTGGGGGGGAGAAAAAGGGATGAATAGACTTCCAACCAGCCTTAAGCAAAGCTAGGAAAGACTTGGGGTGAACAATTTGTAACTCTTTTGTCCAGAAGAGGGGAAAACTGTGAGGGGGGGGGGGGGGGTAGTCCAGACTAAAAGAAAACCCTGGTCCTGGGGCTCGAAACAAGGGCGGGGCATTTCCTGGAAGCAGGAAGAAGGCAGGGAAAAAAAAGGGTAAAACAAAGAAAAAAAAGGGTAAGTTGGGTTGAAACGCAAAGTCGGGGGGGTAAAGGGACAATGAAGACGTGGGATGAGGGGAAAGGGGGGCACGGCTGGAGGACGGAAAGAAAATACAGTAAATGGGAAGGGCTCCATGGTGAAAGACCCAATGTCCAAAAAAGGGGAGACATTCGAAGACGGGGGAAGGGGTAGACGCAGGAACTCACGTAACGGGCCAAAAAAAAAAGGCAAATGTTCGTCCTCTACAATGGAAGAAGAACTGAAAAGAAGGGGTCAAAAGACATAGAAGAGTAACATGTGGGGGGGGGGGGGGGGGGGTTGAAAAGAGCTCATGGTGCAACTAAAAAAGATCCCGAAAAAGGGGGGGGACCTGGGGGAGGCGGGAAGGCGGCTCAAAAAGCAATCGCAGAAGGAGTTACATGGACAGGGAATTGGAAAGGTATCTCCCAGTCTTAAAAAAGGCTTGAGGGGAAACATTTAAAAAAAAATCGGGAAGACAAAAATTGGAGGGTTACAAGAGGGGCGGGAAGTTTACAAAAAAAAAAGGAGCCGGCAGGAGTAAAATACGGGGTGTGGACGAAAGGGGTTCACCAACTCCTGTTAGGGGGCGTTGCACCAGGTTATTGGTAGGGACTGGAAGGAGGGGAAGGGACAAGCGCCCCTTAACGAAAAAAAAAACAGGGAGGGAGCAGAAAAGTAATAATAGTTGAGGGGGGGGGAGTGGGGGGGGGGGGGGAAAAAAGGGGGTTTTGTTTTGCGAAAAAAAAAAATGTTGGGTAAAACTCTACACTATCCCGGATTTGGTTGACGGGGTGTCGGGGGGTTAGAGGGGGGAAAAAGTGTTTAGGACCGAAAAGGCCCACGAAAGGTCAGCGTTGAAAAAAAGGGACATAGGTCAGGGAGTACTAGAAGCACTCAGGCCCGTGTGAATACTTCCCTAATGTCAAGGGACCACAGGAGTAGAAAAAAATAAAACTAGGGGACAATTTGGGGGGGAAAAGGTAACCGGAAAAGAGATGCTAGTCTATTGACACAGGAGTTTGGAGACAGAAATGGGGGGTCAGAGGGAAAAAAGGAGACGGGAGGGGTCTCCTACGGGTGACCGGGGCACCCCCCGAGAAAAAGCAGCAAAGACCAACATCATAAAAAAAATGAAGAAAGACACCAAAAAGAATAAAGACTCTGGGCCGGATCATTCGAAAACTCGGCAAAGGAGAACCTTGAACCGCCTCCCAAATGGGGGCTGGTAGGGGATCGGATACCGGGGGGGGGGGCTAAAGGAAGAAAAATAAGGAAAAAGATCCCCGTGGGAAAAAAAAAAAAAGGAAGGTAAAGGGAGTTAAATTCGGGGAAGACCGGAAGAAAGCGTGAAGGGGTTTGCAGTCCATCACCGCCAGTGCCAGGACGGACACCGGCAACCAGGGGGAAAAGGCGGGTTGATCCAATGAAGCTTCTAGAGTCGTAAACGATCAGGCAGCTCACCATACAAAGCGCACCCGGAGAGTGTTGGGTGACATCCCTCCTAAAAAGAAAATAAACAACCGGCTGAACATAAATTAAAAAACGAAGCTGCGAAATCAGGGGTCAAACCTTGGACGTTGAAAAAGAACTAAGCCATAAATCAAAGGTCCGTGTACGCCGCAAGGCTGAAGGGGAAGTTGAAAACAAAATCCAAGAAACGAACACAGCCCCTGGCAACTGGTTGTGTAGCCAACAAGCAATTTTAGGCAAAGATCAGGGGTTGTGGGGAGGACTAGGTGTCGAGAGAGTGAAAAAAACGACACCATAAGCGGACAAATCCCGCTAATCCGAAAAGAAACTAGATAGGCTGGGGGATGACAATCGAGAACCTTGGCTAAGGTGCGTAGTGATAGAACGGCTGGAACAAACCTGAGAAGCCGACCCAAACTATTAGAGACCGCGTACCTGGGAACAGAAAAAGATCAGGGGTTATGCTCCCCGGAAGTAAAAGGGGAAAAGGGGGTGGGGGTGGGCGTACCCCCGGCGTCTTGGGGCAGGGTTTGGTCAAAAATAAAGAGGTGAAAACATCCTTAATTAGTAAAAATTCCCAAAGGGCCCAAAGGTAAGAAAGCACTGGAGAGAAATGACTTCCTGCAAAGTTTATGGAAGATCCGAAGATGACAACCGGTTAACTGCCAAACTCAGGAGAGTAGATGGAAAGCGCGATCTTTGACCCGTACTGTATGCAACTCAGTCAAAGGGGAAGTTGGGCCGACGAGCTGGGGGGCTCCGTGGAAAAGAAAATGAGACTATGGGGAGTTAGGAAGCACACACTACTCCGGATCAGACCATAATATCAAATCGCCAGGGCCTAACCGGCTCAGGTTGAGGCATCCTGAACCAGGGAGGGGGGGAGAGGAAAAAATGAAACTAAAATGGCGAGATTTTCGGAGTCTCAGGAGGCCCTAGCGGAAGGAGTATTGGGGGCTTCGAGGCCGAGTCAATGGGGAAGAAAGGACAGTAGAACCTCTAGTGATGCACCTGAGGGGAAGAGGGGGGGGAGGTGGGGGGCATAAGAAGGTATGACATTCAAAGTTTTGTCACAGCCCACCTAGAGGAGGGACGGGAAAATGTCAAGGTTTAAAACACGGGAGGTAAAGTGACAAGGGGAAGCCGTCAGGAAAAATCCACTTTTCGGGAAAGTCACGGATTCTGAAAAAAAGGGAAAAAGTCAAAAGTCGCAATCGGAAAGGATGGTTACGTCAAAAGGACAACACAGGGAAGCAGGCCGGGGAAAAAAAGGAGGAAGCCCAACTTGCAAAAGAAGTTTTTTGAGTGAGTAGAGAAGGAAATACTGTCATCTTGTTTTGGGGAAGATCTGGAAGAAAAGGGGGGTGGACCGGAGTGCTATGGGGGGGATCAGTTTAAGGATCAGGGAAACATCAGCCTTCCTCAATAGTGCACGGTAGGACTGGGTGTATCCGGAATACTCTGTTCATGGTAAAGCTGGGAGAGGGGGGGGCGGCTTGGAAATCGAGGAGGATGAAATCCTCTCATCGCCAGTCACCACCCATACTCAATCCGGGAACGTGCCATCCCGAACTTGGCCTCCCCCTTGGGTTGTTGCAAAAAGTGGGGGACGGGGTTTTTGGTGTCTTTTGGCGTGGGATGAGGTGCAAATTTCGTCGGGAGGAGTACGCAAAACCATATCCTTGGGAGTTAGAAGGAACTGGGGAACAGAAAAGAGGGCAGTTACTACCAGGGGGGGGAAAAAAATGGGGGGGGGGGGGGGGCTCAGTGTTGCAGATAAGGGGGGGGGGTTTAAAAAACAGTTTTCTGTAATCGGGAATTTTGCGAATGAGAGGTGATTTTGAAGGAACAACATTTGCACGGGGGGGGGAAGGGGAAAAAAAGGGTTATGAGAAAAAAGGCAGGGGGAAAACGGGGGTTGGGGAAACGAATGCGGGCCAAACAAAAAAAAAAAAGAAGTAAAAAAAAGGGGGAGAAACGTCACATCCCGTGAAACTGGGGGGGTTGCCGGTGGGGGACGAGAATCAGTCTTCAGAAAAGAAGGGACTGAAAAACCGGAAACTTCAGAAAAAAGGTCTGGAAAGAATTGAGTTCCCTGCGCTTCTAGGTCTGTCCCCAAAAAGGAAGGGGGGGGGAGGGAATGACAAGCATTGAGTTGTGCCAAACCCAACCGGGGGGGGCGCGAGCGACGCCCTCAAAAAAGAGGGAGATGGAAATTGGGCGAAAACGCGTTGAAAGGAGGGAAAAGAGCTCCGCGCTAGGGTTCGACTGTCTCAGGGATAGCGTTGTCGAAGGGTGGGGGAATCATGGGGTTCGCTTGTCCCAGGTAACCGGAGCGGGAAGTCGGGGGGGTTTGTTTGGGGGGGTGTTGCGAACCCGAAAGGAAAAGAAAAAATCGTGAACTGAACCGGCAAATCGAACCAGCACGGGGACCTTGGTTAAGGGTCTGAACGGGGAAGCACCTCAAAAAAATCAGAAGTCCTTGGGGGGGGGGCGTGTCAAAAGGCGGGGGGGGGGGCCCAACGCAAATAGAAGGGGCACCAGACGGGGACATGGGGATCTAGGCCGCCTGTACATAGGGAAAAGATGGGGGAGAAAACGAGGCATGCGGAAAGAGTTGGCCGGAAAAATTTTGCGAAAAGGAACCGAAGGACAATCAGAAAGGGCCGGGTACCGGTTTTCATGGAAATTTTGGTGAAAGGCTTCAGTATCCACCCACACAATCAGAAGGGGGGGGGGAGACAGGGTGACTTTTGGGCCAGAAGGAAATGGGGGAAAAAAAGTTAGGTCAAGGGGGGGGGTTTCTTTAATGGGGGTTTTAGAATTTCTTAAAAGCAATTTACCAATAACGGGCGAGGAAAACCAGTAAAGAAGCCTGGAAGACCAAAAAACCTAGTTCCAGCCAAACAAGGGGGGGAGTTATCAATGTGAGCCGAAATGGGGCCACTGGAAAAACACCTAGGAATGAACCAAGAAATGTTTTTTTTGGGAGGGCCAGCCTGAAGGAAAGGGGGAAGTGCCTTTGGTCAGTAGCGGGAGGGACTAAGTCAACTTTGGGTCACAAGCAAACGAAAGGACTCGGGGGGGGGAAGGGCGATTGACAAAAAAAACCCCTGGGAAACAAAAATGGGGACAACCACCCCCGGAAAAACGGGGTGGGGTCCAGAACAACAGGGAAAAAAGGGAACCGGGTTGGGGTTTTCAAAAAAAAACGAAGTTTACGATGAAAATGTCCCGTGTCAGAACACCAGGTGGGGTCCCATGTGGAATCTGGACCACCCCGAAGGGGCGGGGCAACGGGGAAAAAGAGGGAATCCGTCAAAAAGGAAAAAAAAAAAAAGGAGGAGTGGTCGCGTGGAAATTGAAAAAAAAAGGTAATTTGGAAAGAAATTCTACTCTGGATTCATAAAAAAAAATTAAAAAAGAAACCCGGCGGTGATCGCGAGAGTGCACTAAGGCCTCCCCGGGGAGAACAACGATGGTATAAAACCGTAGAACCTTGGCAGGGGGGGGGGAAAAAACAAGGAAAAAAAAAAAAAGTAAACCTTGGATCTTTTCATCTGGGACTATGGATAAACGTCGTATAGGCGAAAAAGGGAACAGACAACTCCGTGCAACGAAGGAAACGACAAAAGGGGAGACCGGGATGGAACAAAAAAACCAAAGAAAAAGGGGTTAAAAAGCAATCAAACAATGAGTGAAAAACTGAAAGACAACAAAAAGCAACGAGGTGTTGCCGAAGGGAAAAAAAAGTCGAGATCGACGGGCCAATGTGGGGTGTTGGCAGACATTCAAGGGACTCAAAAGTCTCCGGGGGTTCCCACTTACCAAAAGGCAACATAAAAAACTGAAGGGGGTTTCCGAGTGGAAGGCAGCAGGGGGGGTGGCGGTGCCGGGTTTGGGGGTCCGGGACACCGAACGTCCCCAGACAAGCCCGAAAAAAACCTTTAGAAAAAAAACGGTTATGAGAACGTTAGAACACAGGTTTTTAAACGGGGGGAGTCAGGAAGTTGGGGGGGAGAAGGCCATCTTGCTGAAATTGGGGCCGAGGGGTACCGAAAAAACCTCTTCTCAGAACCGGCCAAACCCTAGAAGGAGAAAAACATTGCCGCGGAAAAATGGGATTGGGTTTCGATGTACAAAACGGGGGGACAAGAAGTCGGGCAAGAATCCGCTCACCGGCGTCGTGGCAAATTCAAGGAAATGGGGAACTCTGCAAAGTTGCGTCTGGAGGCAGGGGACGAGGAGCAAGGTCAGGGGGGGGGTCCAAATCATCTGTACCGTCAAAGAAGGGGTTACAAAAAAGATTTGGCCCAATTTCTTTTGTGAAAGAAAACAAAAAAAAAAAGAGGGGTTGTACGTCAAATATCCCAGCCGGAAGTGCGGGGTGGACGGGGATAAATTCCAGGGAAAACAGTGGGGAGGGTGGGGGGTTTTTCACATTCAGGGAAGATTGGTGACGGGGGGTATAAAAGTTTAAAAAGATAAAGAACAGTCAGAAACTCGGAGACCTGAGCCAAAAATAATGGAGAAGGACCAGGGAGGGGGGGGAAAAAATTTTGGAACCAATGAAGCCATCCGGGGACATCGGTTGGGGACAGCTGGGACTGGCATGGGGGGGAAAAAAGAAAGTAGAGAAACGGCCATGTTCACCTCTGGGGGGGGGGGGGGGGGTTGGGGAGAATGCCCGCCGATGAATGCGAACCGAGTAAGAAAGGCCCTTTCCTCTGACGGCTGGGGGGGGGAAAAAACCGTCTGGGGGTAAGGAGTTAAGCTAAGGAGGGGAAGACGGTCAAAGCCAGCCAAGCATTAGTCACGGGTACCAATTGGAATCAAAAAGAAAAATAGAGACTGGGACTTTTATCACCTGGGGAAAAGGCGGGTTCAAAGTGGAGATACACCGATGAAACCGATTCCTACTCGGAAAGGGGGGGCATACTGGCGGGGGGAACCCTTCTAAAAAAAAAAAAAAAAAACCCATTTCAAAAAAAAAACAAAAATGCCGACACCCTCACCGTACAAGTAGCAAAAGGGGCAGCACAGGCAACAGGCGAAGGGAGAAAATCAAAAAAAACCCCGACAAAAAGGAAAGGGAAAGCAATAGGAGGGGGGCACAGAGCGGAGGGATGGGCGTTGTCCCGGGGGCAGTAAAGCTCCGAGGGTTAAAAGGGGACACCCCGGTTTGCGGGCGGTGGGGGAACGGCCAGACGAAGGAAGGAAAAAAAGGGTTAAATTAAAAAAGAGTCCGGGGTCCACAAAAAATAATTTACCCGACACCACCCCCAGGGGTGGGGAACTGGGAACGAAAAAAAAAATCTCCAAGCGCCGCACTTGGAACCAAAGTTCTTAAAATATCGGCGGGGGGGAAAGAAGTGGTGGGGATCGTCGGGTCGCATCTGCAAGACACCGCCAGGCACCATGCGGGAGGCCGGACAATTTTCCCTAAAAAACTTGATGAGAAAGATGCCGTCCCCCGGGGGGGAATGGGGATTAAAAGTGGGAATCAGGGGGTCCCCGTGGGAAAAAGGAAAAGTTCTAAGGGCTAAAAGCCAAAAATAGATAAGGAGGGCCTAAACGAGACACAGGCTTTGGGCCCAGGGGACTGGTTAGACAAGGAACGTCAAAACGATCGGGTCGGGGGGCACAAGGTCGAAAAAGGGGAACAAAAACCCGGATCGAAGTGTTGAAATGGGTGGGGAAACAGGAACGGGAAAAAAAAGCAACCCATAAAATTCCGGAATCCACGTCTGAAGGAAAAAAGGTCAAAAACAAAAAACGGGTGGGGGGGAGGACCGTGCGGATACCCGTCGGGCTTGGGGACCAGGTAGAAAACTGGCGTTACTTTCGGAAAGCCGGGGTAGAGGGGGGAAAAAGTCACCCCGAATGGGGGGGGGGTAAGCAAAAAAAACTGGGCCTCCTCTGTATGAAGATAATGGAAAAGGGTAGCTTGCAAAAAAAAAACAAAGAAGAAACTGGCAGGAACTGGGGGGGCAAGTAAAACCCTCCCCCCCCCCCACAGAGGGGCACGATTGGAGGTTTCTATATTGTCTTGAAAAAGAATCTGGAGGGGAAAACAAGTTGGGGGAAGAAAAAAAAAACTTCCTTCCGTCCACAGCAGGAAAAAGGGGTGCAAAAAGAAAAGGGACTTTTGGCGAGAAAAACAAAAAAGCCGATATAAACGCAAGCAGATCATAATGCTTTTCAAGACGGGGGAAGTCAAAAGAACGCCATTTGGCAAAGACAGCTGGGGAAAAAACGTCGGAAGTCGCGTGTTAGGCGGGGCTAAAAAAAAATAAACAGGGACCGATCGCTCTACTGGAAAAATCGGGAAAAATATCCGAAAGAAAAAAACCTGTACCCCAGAAAAGTTTTGGTCTCAAAAAAGGCCCACCAACAAAGACACGCAAGTCCATGGCAATGAACTGTAAGAAAGAAAAAAAGTAATTCTTCCTAGAAAAGCCCAAGAAAATCAAAAAGGTGGGCACCGGGGGGTCCCAGGGGGTCAAAAGAAAGACCAGACGAGGGGAAAAAACTGGAAATAATAACCTTCATGGGTAGCCGGACACCTATTTCTAATGGAAAAAGAAGATCGAAAAAAAAACGGGGTCAGGTTGTCGATATCAGGGGTTGGGGGGAAGCAAACAGAACAGGGAAAAGACCATCTTCTAAGAGGACCTAAAAAAACGGAAAAAAATTCGAAACGGCCCGTCTCTACAACACCCCGGCGAGGGTTGTCAAGAGAATCCTATCAGTGTCCAAAAAAAGAAAAAAAAAAAAAAAGTCTGGGAGAGAAAAAAAGCATGCAGGGCAGGAATCCACAAGGACCAAAATAAAGGGATCTGCGGATATGATGAGAGAGTGGGGGCACCGCACGTGCACCCTCTCCTGAATCCACTGGGTGGGGAGATCCTCAAAAATGCCAAAAGAGGACGAAAAGGCATCAAAAAAAAGATAAAAACCCGAAAACGTGGAAAACGGGGAAACAGGGAAGAAACTGCCGCGGAAGGGTGAACAAAACGGCAGATGGGGGGGGCCCCAGGGGGGGAAAATCGGGAAAAAAAAAGAACAGCAAGAAAAAGAAACATCAAAATGGTCAGGCTCAACGAACATTTTCCATGGGTTGGGGAAAGGCGTGTAACCCTCCCTGGCGAATCCGGTTGGGGGAGTTAGTGGGGGGGGGGATAAAAGGAAAACGTTGTGTACGGAAGATGACACCCAAAATTCGCAAACACAGAACCCCGCGAGACTGTGAAAAAGCGGGAAAAAGAAAAAAAACTTCTCGAGGATGGCCTTTAAGTGGAAAAACCTAAGGGAACTGGATAATGGCTGAACACCAAAAAAAGGGGTTTGAAAGGGAGGATACTCTAAACTCCAGAGGCAAAACAAGAAAAAAAAAAAAAAACCCCCGGGTTCTTCCTGGTGGATTGAAATGTGACGAATGGGGTGGCCGCTTCGTGAAGGTAAAAAAGGGTTTGGACAAAGAACCACTCACCAGGTTGTCCTGGATCACGGACCTGCAAAGAGGGGGGGGGGCGGGTCATTTGTCAGTCGAGGGGAATAAAAAGGGAAAACAAGGAAAGTGGTTTAGAGAAAGTTACGAAGGGGGTTACAAAAGGAAGAATATGTCTGAGGGGTCACTTCAACACCGGTTCAACGGAGGTCACCGATGGAAGAGTCAAAAGAAACTTGGGGGGGGGGGGGGGGAAGGCCCCCAAGGGTAGTGCAAGCGAAAAAAAGTACACATGAAGAAAGGGAGCCTATTAAAAGCCGGGACCGGGGAAAAAAGGGGGTGAAAGAAAAAACACCAAAAAGACGCCCCAAAAGGCTTGGGGGGAAAAAAAAATTAACCTGACGGTTTTATGATCAAAGGACTAGAGTTCACCAGGAGGGGAAATGAAAAAATAAAGGCGGGTCAGTGGGGGGGAACTCGAGCACAACGGCAAAAGGAAAGTGGTCTTCAGGGGCTTGCCCCCCAGCAGAAAACTGGGGGAAACGGTGACAAAGTGACCTGGGGGGTAATTGGAGAGAAAGAACCAATCAAATCAGGTCACATTAAACTGGCACGGAAGGGGAAATCACAATTTTCATTGAGTACTATTGGGTGGGCTTGAAAGGTGAAAGTTAAAAAGAGGGCGCAGAATAAAAAGACAGAGGGGTTCTGGAAAAAAAAAAAAGCGCGGGGGGGGGGGAGTTTTGCGTTTCCAAAAAGTACGCCGTGGGGGGAAAAAAAGGGGGGGGGGAAAAGAAAGAGGAAAAAACCAACGGGCAAGAAGGAACCGAAAAAAAAAACTGGTCAAGAACCCTGAAAAAAAGGCCGCATATAATCAATGGAGGAGGGAAAAGGAAAATTCCAAACGTTCCAATAAACCGGGCTAAAAAACTAAATGGGGGGGGAACTGCTTTGGTGTTCGCAGAGATAGAGGTCCAACCGTCATCCCGCCAGGGGCAATAAAGGGGAGCAATGAAAATTGGGGAAAAGAGCCATCGCTCCCAAATTCCCATCCCTGTTTTATGCGGGGGGCCAGGGGGCCCCCAGGGAACCGGAGACCAAAGGGACGAAGGGGGGGGGGAAAGGGTAAAAAAGGGAGCGAGAAGAGTTCTCACAAGGGTCTATGTAAATTTTGGGGGAAAAAACTTTGACAGAATGAGGTCGCGAAAAAAAGGAGGGAAGGCGGAGGAAACCAGGGGTACCTGTCCCACCCGGCTAAAACAGCAAAAGGGAAAAAAAAAAAACAGAATCATCAATGATAAAAAAGGAAACACAAGCCGTGCTAACGTTTCGATCAAGACTGAAAAAGAAAAGCCCCCCTGCCGACAGGAGTTTTCTCAGGGGGGCCTACTGAGGTGGCTACAACTCAAAAAAATTCAATTTGCGAAAGAGCGGGGGGGGTTAAAAAAAAAAAGGAAACACAACTGGGCCGCGGCGTGGAAAGAAGGGGGACTGAGGCAGAACCAGGAGGAAAACTTTTCAGGAACCGTGGAACAAAAAAATTAAAAAGAGAACCAGAAAAGCCCCAAGGGACATCTGATGGGGGGGAAAAAAAACAGGGAAAAAAAAAAGGAGACCGAATCGGAACAACGGGGACATCAAAGATCATAAAAAAAGTCAAAAAAAAAACCTCACTCCCGGAATCGGTGGGGCCTCAAAAAAGAGAGGGGAGAAAAAAAAAAAAAAGAGACATGTCAAAAACTCGGAGACAAAAAAAAAATAGGTCCCAACCCTGTAAAAGGAAATGGGACCGAAGAGAAACTCCAGTTTAAATGAGGGCAAAAGTCAACTAGTTGGAAGTAAGGAAAGACACCGGGGAACCGGCCCCACCACCACCCCACATCAACCAGCAAAGTTGAAAGGGGGGATTTGTAAAAAAAAAAAATGTACCCCTTTCGGGGAGGGTGGACGGGGGAGAGAAGACTTTTTAACCGTACACTAAAAAAGGGATAAGAAAAAAGAGAAAACTGCGAAGTGAACCACTATTCAAAGGTCTGGTGGAACAATCAGGAAAAATCAAAAAGTGTATCTGGGATTTCTACGCGGGCTGGAACACGAAGAAATGAAAAGGAAGACCACCCATAGGGAGAAAAAAAAGATCTGTACTTACCCACGATGCCCCTGCCAAAAAGGGACGTGAAGGAGGTGGGAGGGTTTGGCGTAGAATGAAAGGATCAAACCTAGGTGGCCATGGGGGGGTCATGAAAAAAGGGCCAACCATCCCAGGACCCGGAAAAAAAGAATATTGATGAGCATAACTGGAAAATCACTTGAAGTCAAAGGGCAGAGGGGGGTGAATCAAAAAAAGAAGCGCAAAAAAGAGAAAAGTAACAAACGGCGCGACCCCGGCAGGGTTTGAAGCTGGAAAAACGTCTGTTCCGGGACTGCTAGGCCCGCCACGGAAATGAGGTGGGGAATCAAAACTCTAAGGCTGGGCCTGTTGCGAAAAAGGGTAGGCAAAAAGGAGAAAAACCCTCACCCTACTGACCCGAAGGGGGGGGGGGGGGGGAGAAGAAGCAAGTAGCTCTCGAAAATCCTCAAAAACATCAATAAAAAAAGGGAACAGCAGAAAAAAACTCTTTCAACATCAAAAAAAAAAAAAAGACCGATGAAAGGAAAATTATCGCTGAAGTTGTTGATGGGGAAAGAAGGGGCGACGTAATAGCCGGAGGGAAGGGGCTAAAAAGTATAGGGGCTGTAGAAAGCCCTCAGCTTCGGATCCGGTCGCACAGGAAGAAACCTCGAGGGGCCAAATGAAAGCCCGGGATAAAGGAAGCGTTAAAAAGGGGAGCATCTCCAGAAAATTGGTTCCCCAAAAAACGAGTGGCGTGACGGGGTCCGTCAGAAAAAGGACTAAAAATCTGATGAAAACTACACTCAAAACAGAATGGGGCGGTGATAAAAGAAAGGAAAACGGAAGTTCTTCAAAAAAAAAAAAAAACGACAAGGGACGCTAAAAAAGGGAAGGATGGTACCATTCAGGACAATTGGACCGGGAAACAGGAATTAAACTCCCTGAAGACACAAGTAAAGCCAAGGAGTGGGGGAAAGTCCGGGAGGCATGGAAGAAAGAGCGAAAAGAAAAAAGAATTGGGGGTGGACAGCGCTTCGCAGATCTTTGCAGATTGGCGAAAGGAGAAAGGAACGGGGACATCAGCCTCATGACAAGGGAAGGTCCGCGAAAAGGGAATAACCCCATAAATCTATCGTGGGATTGCGTCGTGCAAGAAGCGGCTTTGGGGAACAAAGAGATACTTGGGTCAAGCCTCTCGCACCAGAGGGGAAAAAGGTCAACACCATACCAACGCCCATCCGGGCCTCAAAACGGGGGGGGGGGGTTGGAAAACATATGGCCAGGGGGGGAGGGGTTGGGGGGGGGAAAAGGTGGGTGGGGAGGTTCATTGACGCGGGGCAGGTCCAAAAAAGAAAAGTGCAGTTCCACTGGGGTAGAAGACCGAAAAGGTACTGGACAGTGTGAATCGGGGGGAAGATAACGCCGTTGGTTGGGGAAAAAAAGGTGGGGGGCGGCGGAACGGCTTTTATAGGGAGGGTCTAAAACAGATTTCCGGGGGAAGGGAAAGGGAGGGAGTTATGTGCTTCGAGGCTTGAACCATGATAACCGCCTGGGCAGACCCAAAAAAAGGCCCTCCCATAAAAAACGAATTGATGGGGAAGGTGGGGGGGCAAAAGGTGGGCGGTCAGAGGGTCAGGCGTCCTGAAGAATTCAAGAAATGCCGAAAAGGGATGTCTCAAAAGACGAAAACTAAGCGGCCAGTCCGGGGTTTGGAGGTTGAACCCAAAGTCCTCTGTTTTAGAGAGAAAGGGTTAAGGTTTTGGAAAGCAACCGCAAGGTCCCTTGAGGAAAGACACAAAAGACAAACAGCGTCAATGAAAGGGGAGTCCTGAAATTTTGGGGGGGGAGATTTCTGAGAATACTGCACTAAGATGCGGGGGGGAAAACTGCTACGGAAAGGAATGGAGCTTCCTCTTTGTCATGGGGAAAAAGTCTCAGGAGGGGGGATACCAAAGAAAAAAAAGGGGAGGGGAACCAAAAAACAAAAAATTTGGGGTTGCGAACCTCCAACAAAAAGGGAAAAAAACTCAGC
>Ga0179593_1558277_pt1 | contig 23576 bp, 25 predicted proteins | sample CZODoug2_1_08_16_FD_185931 | JGI IMG/M metagenome (GOLD analysis project Ga0179593, IMG submission 185931) | Vadose zone soil fungal communities from Angelo Coast Range Reserve, California, USA - CZODoug2_1_08_16fungal (PacBio error correction) | ecosystem: Environmental > Terrestrial > Soil >...
AAATCATCGTGCACTGGACGAAAATTCTTGTCAGAACAGGAAAATCTACCTGGGAGAAAAACACAACAAACAGTGGGGTGTGCTAGTGTAACGGCGAGACGCGTCCAGAAAGCCGGGGATTTCTCAATCGAGGAAGAAAAAGAAAGGAGACAAATTGCCCACTGGAGGGGGGATTGGGGGGGAGGCGATCTCAGGACTGCGCTTTGACTCGTTGATCGTCTCTTGGGAATTGGGGGGGAGCCGGGATCGAAGAGAAGTAGAGTCGGGGGGGGGTCGAAATACTTCGTATGCGGGAAGTCCCACGCAAGAAAAAACGGCCAGAGAGGAGCTTCTAACCACGAATCTCCTGGGGAGATCAGGACTTAGTGGTTGTTTTCGGGGACGGCAAGGTAAGAGGCCATTTAGAAAGACATCGTCGAGAAAGGAAAAGGGAGGGACGTGTAGTGTGACCGGGGGCTTCTTCACTTCGAACGCTCGTATTGAAGAAAACGGGGGTACCCAGGATAAAATAGAGGCCAGAGTGGTAGCTCGCACGCATATGGAGAGATGGGTGACCCCCCACAAGGCCACAAAGTAAAAAGGGAGATGTAAAAGAAATCGGCACTCAACTGGGTGGGGGGAGAAGAAATCCAAGTCAGTGTCAGAGCAAACGGGACATCTAAAAAACTTGAAGGACAGACTAAAAGGAGAAGGGAAAGAAGAAAAGGGCACTCAAGCTCCAAACGTGGGAGGAAAGAACTTGCGCTGAAGAGATGCAGAGAGGCAGACTCTATTAAAAGGGGGGGTGTCACTCCGCCTCAAAAAGCAATGGGAGGGACAAACTCATTCAAGATCATAACTCCATTGGGGGAAGAACATGCTATATATTATTAAGGGAGATAAGAAGGGTGAAAAGTCTTGTAAGGATACCTACCATTCCACTTGTTGTGAGGGGTTGAAAGGCTTTAAGAGTTAAAGAGAAAGGGGAAAGGTAGGTGGTTGTATGGGGGAACACGGACCAAGCAGGTTTCAAACGGAGGGAGAAAAAAAAAGTACGTTTTTAGGGAAGGGGGGGGCAATTCAGGGGAGGTTGGCGTCAGTGAGCAACCAGCGGACAAACACAGTTGCAAAAGCGACCTCGTCGGAAACAGGACAGGGAGGGGGAAAAAAGGGGAGAAAACTCCTCTGCATCGTCAACATCGGGGAAGGGGACGTAAGAAATACCAAATCGGAGTCCTTCGGTTCTTTCGATTCAGGGAAAGGGGGGATCAGTTATGAGTTGAAAAAAGGGGGCGTGGCAAGACCCGCCGCACGAAACGTCAACGGAGAGATCAATGTAAAAAGCTTCGCAGCCCTCTAACATAGTTCTCTGTCCAGATGATCGGTGAACCAGATGCGTCCTGGAGGGAGGAGACGTCTGGTCTGGGGGACTGGGGAAAGAAAACTAGGCAATACCGTCGGTGAGAAAAGGGAGGGACACGAAAAACGAGGCAACCTCGCAACTTAGGGAACCTGTGCCAACAAACGACGTGTTGCCGTTTTTGGTATCCGCTATAAAAGAGTAATGAAAAAAGAGTAACCTTTTTCCGAGATACAAATCGCACGCTGGGGGAGAGGACGCATGACCAAAAAAAAAACCAGACAGGGGGGGAAGAACCTGGTGCTTTTCTCCGGGTGACCAGCCCGGCGGGGCATAAGACGGGGAAAAAGGGCTGCTCATTTGCGAGGAGCTTTTGAGAAAAAAAAAAAACAACCCCGATGCGAATTCCGAAGAAAGAGGGGAGGGGGGAACAGGCCAGCCTGTCGTTGACAGGGTTTTAAACTGTGGCTTTTTCTACAATCTCGAAAGCGGGCGAATTCCAGGTGTTTCGTGCGGAAGCGGCGTCTTCAGGTCGACGGGGAGGGGCAAAGGGTCAATAGATCCCCCCCCCAGAGGGGAGGAGGGGGAAAAGGGAAAACTATGCTTGGGGGACATGGAGGGAAAGTCAAATTCAGCGAAATTCTTCCGGGATGAACAGTTGAAAAAGATCGCGCATGTAGGTGAGGAGAAAAACATCGATCCTCGCTAACCTGACGAGTGGGTGAGGGACAATACGGGGGGGGAGGACTCAGTTGACCGCGGGTACTGCGGAATCGGGAAAAAGTGTGTTTGGAAAAAGCACCAGGAATCTTTCAATGGAAAGGGGATAGGGGAAGAGACTTTGAAAAAAAAAATCCGTGCACCAAGCGGAAAACAGTGCCACCAGGAGGCAAGCTCATGTTCGAAAGGGGGTGTTACTTTTACTAAAGGGGAGAAAAACCGTAACGTGAGGAGGAGGGCAAAGCACCGACAAATGTGCTCCTGGAAATTGGGCTATACTAAGAACGAAGGAAGAAAAGGGAAAACTTTGTAAATAAGAAATCAAGGAGAAAGGCGATTTTCTACACTCCGGCACAAAGGGGACCGAAAGGGGAGGGCGGTCCACTCAACTCCTGTTTCAAAACCTTCGATGGCAGGGAAGGAGACAAGGAGGGGTAATGGTAATGCAGGGAGGGGGAAGGTTATGTGCCGCTATTAATATGGGGGTAGGAACGAAAAAAAGGATGGCAGCAATTTGATCCCAGCCTTCTCGATAAGGGGGAGGGGTGCTCAGGCTTCAAGTACAAACCGTAGGCGAGAAAAAGGATAGCAGTTTTGGTCCAATTGACGGACCCGGTCGTTGGAATCTGGCTCTAGAAAAACGGAGGAAGGGAAATCTTACATTAGGTAAAAGAGAGGCATCCGATTTGCAGAGCCAATGGAGACGGTACGCCGGTGATATGACCAGAGAGCGAAAAATATAGGAAAGGAAGGAAAACCTCTGAACCGGAAGACATGTGGGGGCACCGACAAAAAGAAGAAAGGTTATTCCCCATGCATTGGCGTTAAAGAGGACAAAAAGAAGCAAACTCGAGACAACGGCCAAACACATCTTTGACGCCTAAGAGGATTGGAAGATGTAGAAAATGTGAGTGTTCCCACACGGGACCCTGAGGGGCATGCCGTTTGGAAGGGGTGTAGGCACTTCCGCGGGCCGTGGGCTTCGGCTCCTAAAGAGTGGAGACAAAAACGGCTTCGGAGTAAAAAGGGAACCGCAGACGGAGGTGGAGGGGACGGATAAGATCCTTTCTGGTACTGTGTTCCTAAGTGGGGAGGAAAAGTGTCCGCCGAGGGTCGACAATGACGTTTTGTTTCAATGGGAAGGGGGCAGAGATGGGGGATGCAGCACGATGGGGTTAGCTGCAACGAAGAAAAGAAGGGAATTGCCAAATATGTTTAATGGGGGAAAAAAACTTTGCCGCGTCGCTATTCCCAAATGCGAGAGAGGCGAAACCAAGCAACTTTGCCCTCACGAGGGCATCTCGGCAATTTGGGGCGTTATAAGGGGGGGGGAAGGGGAGTCCGGGAACTATAAACTGAATAGGGGTTGCAACGGGCGAACATTCGTAAAGAGGTCTTGAGCTGGTAGAAGGGAACAGACAGACGTTCTAGTCAAGCGGAGCTAAAGGGGGAAAGGAAAGGACGCGGGAGACCTTGAAAAGGAGAGCAGAGGGGAAAACAGCAGAAAATGATTCGCCTCGATATGAGGACCAAACAGGCGCCGCATAAAACTTGAGGAAAATATCGAACAGAACAATCTGCTACAATGCTTGCTTGGCGAAGATTGAAGGGGGGATTTTATAAAAAAATAGAAGGGGGAAAAAGAAAATCCATTTTCGGTATCCGCCGGGCGGGTAAGCCAGGCCCAAAGGTCCAAGTCGAGCCAAATTATGTTTGTTTGGACGTAAAGTGCGGGAACAAACAGACGGGTCAATTCAAAAAAAAGGGGCCGGATGGGGTGAAAGGGGGGAGGCAGAGGGGGTGTGGTCGTGCGGAGACGGCTAAGTAAAGTTTCGATGCCCAGAAGAGGAGAGGGGGAAAATAGTGCGATTTGGGAACCGGGCGAAAACGTGAACGCACCGATCCGAGTGGAAAGGAGGAAGTGAGAAAAGAGGGGTCGAGGCAAAAATCTCAAACTAACCATAGGGCGTCAAGAAAAGCCCGAACTTTCCCCGTACGAACCGAGCAAGCTGCTCGGGTTCTTCTAAAGGGGCTGTCGGCAATGACGGAGGGGTCTGGAAAAAAAAACGTTCGGGGCTCCATAAAAGACACGAAAAAAAAAGACGGACGTTCTTAAGGAAAGAAAAAAGAAACTGCAAAGTTGGCGTTAATCCCAGGAAAGGGGACGGCGGGGGAAACAGGTAGGGATTTCGTTTTAAAAAGGGAAGGAGGAGGAGGGCAGCTCGGAAAGTCACCCTGTGGGTGCCGAAGGAGGCAAGAAGAAGCAGAGACTCCCAAACGGCCGAGGGCAAACCTATAAAGGGCATTTGCCCACGGAAAAATGAGGGGCCTGAAGGAACCGATCCAGAAGAGAGAAACCAACTTAACTGGGGAAACCAATTGAATTTAAAAAAACCGAAGAAAAAACACTGGAAATTCCAATGTGTCGGATACTCGAGAGACCTATTAAGACTGAGTAAAACACGGGAATCACTGGAGCCTTATGAATGTGCGCACACCTGGAGGTTATGGGATCAGGGACCGCCGCAGAGAATTTGCGAGAATAAGAATGGGGAAAGAAAAAAAAAAAGGGACTTTCATCGGAGAAACGGGGGAAATAGAGCATCGCGGAAAAGGGGACCACCCACAAGTCCGAACTAGTACCGAATCGAATCTTAGGGATAGTCCTATAGTTCCTCAAGGGGAGGTGCAGAGTCAAAAGCAGTTACTTTACGTTGCGTACACGAAACTACTCTCAACATCTGAAAACATTTTCTCTACCGTTCACGCGCAGCGGGATTCAAAGAGGGAAAGGGTACGGGGTGGCCCGAGGGGAAATGGGGGGCAATTGAGTTGAAAAAAAAGGGAGGGGGGATAATCTGCAAGGTCGAAAGAAAGAGGGGACGGGATTTCATCTGGGGAGGGAAAAAAAACGCATAAAAAGGTTGATAAAAGCACGCCCAAGGCCTGGGAGGAGAATGGTAGTCTAATGTCAGACAGGCCGGTCCGAAAAAAAGACGCGCAAAAAAAGAGGTCATCTTCGAATCTCAGCGACGGTCCTGTGTGGGGAAAGGGGCTTTGTGTGGCTTCGCAGCAGACGAAGGAGGGTAGCCAAAAATATACTTCGTATCACGTCTTTATGCGGGAAACTTAAGAAAACATCCCAATCACGACGACAGGCCAAACCGGAAGCTCAGTTTAGGCCAGCGCAAGTCAAATTGAAAAAAAAAAGGGGGGGGGAGCAGTGTACCTTACGTAGACTCGTCGTGCAGGGACCTCTCACGGGGTCGGGCCTGTGAAACTTCGTCTTAAATATCAAACACGGTGGGGGGGGTGATTTGATACCAAGGGGGGTAGAATTAGGTAAAAAACATTTGAAGAAAAGAACGGGGTCGATGAGGGTACTCCGGGAAAACAAGCTAGAGGAAAAAGATATTCAAATTATCAGCGGCAAAAAAGCTGGTCCGAATCCACCGTCGAGGGGCGAAATGTGGACAGAAAAAACATAAAAAAACGAGCATAAATGTCACAAACCACAATAACAACGCCCGAAGGTGTTTGTAGGGAGGTTTAACACTGAGGAGGAGAAGCACAGACTGTCCATAAGAATAGGAACTTCCATTTTTAACGAAGAACATTTGCAAAATGCATAAAAATATTATCGTTAGATATTCGCGCCGAGAAAAGGAGTCGATATTGGAGGGGGGGCAGCCGAACAAGCCAGCGGGAGAAGGTCGAGTAGAGGGGGAAAGCAGAAGAAGGGGGGAAGCGAAAAAGCCCACCCAGGAAAAAAAAAAGGAGGACGAGGCGAAGAAAAGAGCAGCAAGTTTTCCAAGTTGCCTTCGGTGGGAAGGGAAACGACTTCGGCAGGAGAAAAAAAAAAAAAATAGTCTATAACTGGGTGGCGTGTATGAGACAAAGGTCTTCGTCGGAATTCCCTCCGCGTCATAACTGGGAAAGAGCTTCACGAGCCGGGGCCTCAGTGCAAGAATCGGAGAGGAATCAACTAAGACCCCTCAAAAAAGGGAAACCGGGGGATCTCATCAGAAAACTGAGGAAGGGTCGGGTGGGTTTACAGTCAAAGACCGAGTCGGGGTCCGAGGCAACATCAAATAAATCGCTGGGAATGGGGGGGGAAAAAACTTAACATTTGAATAGGCTCCTAAGAAAAGAAAAGCCCTCCAGCCGTCCGATGATGGGGCGGAAGGGACAGACGGGACCGTACTTGGAAATCGTCGACCTATATGAAAGAAACGTGGTTTCCCCCACAAGGGAAAAGCGCGGGAAGAATAAACAAAAGGTGAGCAGAAAAGGACAGAAGGCTCAAAAAGATGATGGCCGTCAACGGGGAGGCATAAGGGGGCAGGTGAAACTGTATCAAGGGGGTGAAAAAGGGGGGAAAAAGAATAACAGTTTTTTTGAAATCGGAAAGGGCAAGGAAAGGGGGGGAACGAAAAGTCTCGGAATCGGGAGGACCAAGCCGGTTGGGTCACGGGGGGGGAAGAGGACGGGGTTCCGGGTGACAACTCTTGTGACGAGCTAGCGGGAAAGAAAAAAAAAACGGGTTGCAAGGAAGGGTACATTCCTTCTCGGCCCGAGAAGAAACACCGAGGGGGGGTGCAACCACGTCCCAGCCTGGTCTCAATCAAAATTGGCTATTGCCGGCCGAAACGGGGGAGAGATAGCAACGGGGGGGCTTAGTCTGGAGGGAAAACCCGGGCCAATTTGCGGTTGCAAAAAAAAGACAACGAAGGACAAGGGAGGCATTTACAGCGTCAGATCATCTCCATTAGGGGATCCCATAGGGAACGGGAATGGGATCGAAGAGTTCGTGAGGTGGGAAAGAGGACAAAGGACCGCTCGGCAACATTCACTACTTCGTATCATCTGGGCGACGAAGAAGAAGAGAAACGGAAAAACCGCCGCAAAGTAGAAGGGAATGGGCCTCGAACGTGGGTGGGGTCCTTGTTGCTTACTAGTGACGAAACAAGAAGAAAACCAAGAAATTAGTCTTCAAAATCAGTGGGGAACCGAAAAGGGAAACGGGAAAAAAAATTCCGCCGAGGCAGGAAAAAAACACAGACATTGGCCGCGACCAGTTGGGAAGGGTAAGAAGCTAACCTCACGCGGGGAAAAAACGACCTCTGGGGTGAGACACAAGAGAAAAGCAAGGGAGGAAAAATCATTTCCCTACACGGCTCGATTCTGGGTGCAACCGGAGGGGCCGGTATTGCGCGCCCGGGGGGGGGGGGGGGTTGGGGGGTTGTGGGGGGGGGGTGGGGGGGGGGGGGTGGGTGGGGGGGGGGGGGGGAGGGGGGGTTGGGGGGGGGGGGGTTTGGGGGGGGTGTGGCGTCTCTCAAAAATAAGGACAAAAGATATGGGGGGATCCCGGGGCTTGGGGGAATCATTGGAGCACATTTTTTAGGAGGGGAGCTCGTCCGTTCAAGTGGGAAAGGAAATTAGTCTGGAAAAGGAAAGAATAGCTCTTACTTGCAGGGGTTGTGTCATGGGATTTTCAGCTACCAGCTTCCGATGCTTCGGGAAGGGAGGAAAGTTGTACCACGGGTAGAATCGTTAACGAGGGGGGAACAACTCGAATCCATAATCTACACCTAGGACGAGATGGTAAAGGATGGAGGAGAGCGCGAAGTTGGGCTCGCGCCGCGGAGACGAGTCGCCACGTTTGGTGAAAGGATCAACACGACAGAAGAGGGGGGCGTAAAATGCCGAGACCGGTATGGAAAAGAGCAAAAGCCAGGCATGCCATTAAATTGGCCCACCCATTCCGCGGAAAGATGTCTATTGTTTGGGAAACGTGAGGGAAAGAAGGCAACCCGAATTTGCACGGGGGCGGGAAAAAAAAACAACAGAAGGAAAGCCGTTTTTTACCCATGTCCTCTGGGAACAAGGGGAAAGAATTTTTACCGACAGACGCGTGAACGAAGGGAGAACCTCACCGCAGGCCGAAGAAAAGGCAAAAGAAAAGAGAAGGGGTCCATCTTGCCCGAAACATGGTCGAAAGATAGGCGTGGAATTCGAAGAATTGGAAGTGGTTTGCCAATGGGCAAACGAAAATAGGCGTGTACAGAGAGGAGCAAAACATGTCTTTAAGGGGGACACACATCCGGAAAAGATCTGAGTGGTGGAGGAGAGACAACTCACCGGTACAGACCTTTTGGGATGTTGGAAAAAGGGGGGGGAAGCATTCTACGAGAGGAGCAGATCAAAAACGAAGGGGGAGGAAAAAAGGATAAAAGACGTACGACCGTCAAATTACAGATTCAAAAAAAAAAAAAAAGCCAGAGGGAGCCCGGGGCGGGTGAAGCGCCGTCGCTCACCATCAGAGAAGCGAGGAGGGAAGGAACGTTTAAACTGACTAACTGTTTTGGCGAAGGAAAAAACCCTTAGAGCATAGGGAGTGAAACAAAACGGCACCACACCACACGGGTCGATTGAGAAAAAAGGAAGGATCGTGGTATGGGACACATTCCGCAAAGGTCAACTCGGGGGAAAGGGGAAAAAACTTTGTCAACGGACCAGGAGGAATGCCGGTGGGTGCGGGTGAAAGAGGCCAGATTTCTGGCATCTAGATCGGGAAAAATTCTCAGAGCAGGAAAGAAGGGAGTCGTATCCAACCGGCGGGCAGCGGATGGGAGGGGCTAGAGGAATACATTCGGACGGGAAAAGGGGTGGGTCAATGTCAACTTCGTAAGAAAATGGGGAAGCCTTTGAGAATGAAATTGGCCAATGTCCAGATGGGCATCAAAAGGAGGGGGAGCGGGGGGAAGACGAGCAAGAGAGGGAAAGGGAAAAAAATAGGATTGTGATGGTTTGGTCAAAAATGAAAGCTAATCGGGAGACGTGAACGGAGCGATCTCGTGCTAATCCTCTTTTCCTCTGAAAGGGCATGTTTTAATGGTATATAGGGCATTCTACGATCTCAGAAGAGGGGGGGCAAGTCCGCACCAAGCCTCGCGGTGATCTTAGAATACAGATAAAACAAATTCGGCACCTTCAGCGTCTAATGGCTAAGGAGAAAGAGCGAAGGGGATATCTTCACACTCAGAAACACCTGGGGGAAAAGGGGGGAAAAACTCTATGTTGGCAAAAGCACAAGAAAAATACCCTGCAGGCCCTGCGTGCGCTAGCCCAGCGAGCAGTACTGGTCAGGGTGAAGAAAAACTGGTTTTCATCAAGGGGCCTTGGGAGAGGGGTGGAGCAACCATCTCAGCAGAAAAAAGGAGAGAAGTCGGGTGGCCACGGACGGTACAAGGAAAAGTAGCCGGGGACCAGGTAGGGGGGGTTTTAATTCACTGGGCCGCACGCACAGAGTCATGGGGTAATTCACCGGGCAAAAAGGGAAGAAATGACTGTTCGTCCGATAGAGGAAAAAAAACACGTACACTTCGTAGTGCAAGGGAAAGTTATCAATTGATGGGGAAAGGGGGGGGGGACTGTCTACTATCGTGGCGCCGATGGTGAAACGATTTGATAAAGTGCTCAAATAGAGGGGTCAAGGGCAAACGCTAAACGCAACGAGAAGAGGCGATCACCGCATCTTGACACGAGCAGGAAATATTGGAGAACCTCTCCTTCGGGTTTAAAGGGGGGATAGGAGACCGTGACGCGGGCGGAGGGAGGGTCAGGAAACCGAAAATCTGGCGAAAAACAGGCCATCCCCAGAAAGAAGTTTGTACCGGCGAAAAACGGTACCCGAAAAGTTGGGGGGGAGGAGAAGCGAAGATTTGGGCAAGGCTTATGCGATTTGGGGACGCGGATTCGTCGGGATAAGTCCTTCTTAAGAGGGACGAGGAACAGTGGGTGCCGTGAGAAAAAAAGTCTCCGTCCGAGGTTGAAAAAATGGGGGAAAGAAAGGAAAATTGATCTTGACGGAAAAAAGTAGCTAACGATGCAAGAAAGAGGACAACCGGTTGCCGGGCACGGAAACCCTTTCGTTAACTGAAAAAATGTGGCAACAAGTTTACGTTTCAGAGACTCACTCAGGACGCACTACACAAGGGAATCGAACTTGGGACTATCTGCGGCTGCACCCGGAGTTGTATGGGGAGAGGACTCCTCTAGATTTGCTGCGAGAAACACTCTTGGTCTGGCTAAAACAACGTTCTTTGAAAAAAATCGGGGTCGACTCTGACTTCGAAAATGACCAAAATGGGAAGTCGCCATAAGCGAGGGAGGGAGGGAGAAAGGGCTGGTTCAGTATTTCATTTTAGGGAGTCCCCCAACACAGGGGGACTGTTTGGCCCAGTGTCCGGACACGAAAAGATCTTGAGGAGGGGAAAACCAATGGTTTGCGACCAACCGACTGGGCAAGAGCAGTAGTTCAAGCAGCCATTTATGGTTCCCGCGGGGGAGAAGGTCACTATGGAAGCACAACGGAAAGAAAAAGGGGAACGAGATCCGAAATCTTACCAGGGCAATAAAAGAGGGGACGTGGAAAGTACTACGAGTGAGAAAACAGAAACGCAAAAAAAAGAAGTGGGATGGGTGAGAATGGGGAACGCACAGGGTAACCTGAAAAAAAGATTCCAAAAGGGAGGGAATGCCCATAGGAACCGGTTTTGGGCGTGCTAACGTCCAGCATAAGCAAAGGGTGGCCGAAAAAACGATACTTCTAAAGATGGAGGGGAACTAGAATTCTTCCCACCCCAAGATCCTGACGACAGGCAAACCAAAAAAAGTCCCTCAGGTCGATCAAGTCGCGAGGGGGAAAGATACGTCCGCTCGACTCTTCATGGACAGGAAAAGTAACCGCCTGCTGACAGAGAGACGGAACCGTAAACTAACACAACGGTGGGGGGGGGACTGTAGAAAGCAGGAATGTGATGAAACATACTTTAGAGATAAGCGGGCGCGCGGGAGATATCAACACAACAACGAGGGGGGGGAGAAGAGAATAAAACGAGTTCCGACTCAGAGAAATGCAGAAGGGGGGTCATCAATTGCACCTCTCCAAGCTAACCAAAAGAACATTTCGAACTATTAGCAGAGCGAGCGAGTCCCAGAAAAAAGACGACTTGGCAACAAGGGCGGATCTGTCGAAGGACCTCGTACACAGAGAACAAGGGAAAGGAAACTTGATCCATATCTAGATCGGGAAGGGAAAAGAAGAAAGGTCTTCGTGCGTAACGAGTGGGAAGGGGGGGGGGGGACCGGAATCAGGTAACGAGCGGACAGGAATTATTCTGGGGGGAGAAAAAACATAGACAAGGAAAAACGGACAAGGAGGCGGATGCTCTTAAGAAGCACCGGGGCGATCTTGGAAGGGGATTTGGGGCTGATTAAGGTTAAATGGAGACATCAGCCCGGAGGCAGGGGGGGAGTTGATAACCGGTGCGGCTTCTTATTGGACGCCCAGCAGGAAGCCCGAATAAAGAGGGCCGCTAGGGAACGGTCTGGACCAGATGAAAGATCGTGCAAAAAGCGGGCAACAAGTCGGCTCTTGGAGAAGGGCGGCAGCGTTGACAGATGGGAGCGGAAAAAAAGTATAAGATCCGCCAGTGGGAAGGCCGAAAAAAAAGTGGAAATCTCAACTGCATGGGACTGTAACTGTAAGCACGGCACGCAAAAAAAAGAAGACAGCGAGGAGATTGGGCGGACAAGGGTGGAAGTAGAAACCGACGACGGAGGAAAAGGGGGGAAGGACCGAAAAAACACGTGGTTGAGGTTCCGGAAAAACACACCAAATTTCGGGGACGCAAGGGCAGGACTGGTCCAAATCAAAGAAAAAGGTGAAGGAAGCATGTAGATCGGAACCCAGGATGATCAAAAGCGTTTGTAATCAGAGGGATATACAGGAGCAAGCCTCATGGTGGGAACGGGGGGGTGGCAGGCGGAACAAATTTGGGTTGAATGAGGAAAAAAGATCAGGGACACAGGGAGGGGGAGGAATCCAATGAAAGAGGGGGAACCGGAAAAATACGTTTGGTTACACAACCTGAGGGAGCGGGGGGGGGAAAAAGGCGCGTTTATCACGGGACAGTTGGCAAGAAGGAGAGAAGAATGCCTCGCCGACCACCCGGTAAAATCGAAGAATAGATGGTTGAACCAGGAAAAGCATGGACGTACTAACCGCCTCTTTGAGAAGGGGGATGTCTCACGTACACGTCCTTGGCGTCCGGGCGGATGCATCCGTTGGAAACGAGTTGCGGTTGCAACCCAAGAGGACAAATCAACGGTCGATCAGGCTCAGACAAAAAGGAAGACCATCGACGCGGTCCAGTAGTGAGCGGGAAAAAGAGGGGTGAGGGGGGAACGAAAGCCAGGGCGTTGTGCGTACAAGGGAAAAGCACTAAGGGAAAAGTAACTTCACCATAGAAAATCGGGGGGGTGCGAAGAAGAGGAGTCGAAAAAACCGAACGCGCCCAAAGAAGGATCATCAGGAACAAAGTGCGCGTGTTCCTGGGCGGCCTCTATCTGCAAAAACAAAAAGGGCCAAGAAGAGTAAAAATCAAGGGGGAAAAAGGATGCTGAAAGTGGCGGGAGACCAGGGCCTGCCAAACAAAAAACAAGGGGGAAAAGGGCTACCGGGTTGAGTATCCGGGCAAATCCCTTCAAAAAAGGTTAACATTTCGTGAGTTCCTTAGGTCAGGAGCAACTGGTGAGAAGACGATGAGAAGAAAAAAGGGGGAGCCGGGCCACGGGGCGAGGAAGCAATGGAGCAGGGGTAGGGGGCGGAGACTTTAGGTTCTAATCGATAAAATCTCGCACTGAAAGGGGGGTTCGGATTGGGATTCAAGGAAGGGACGAAGGCGTCAAGAGCCATTAGCGCGTTGAGTAGAAGAAAGAGCTTGGTTTTGAAGTAAGTATTTTCAGGGGAAAAGATTCCCCCAAGGGAAAAGGGATTGCGAACATGCGGGAGGGGGAAAAAGATCGAAATGGTTCCCTCCCAAACTCAGATTCCATCGAGTAAAACCTATGACGAAAAAAAAAAAATCGTGGGGTTCCAATCTTGCTGGAGGGCAAGCTTATAGAGGAAAAGCGAGAGGGTCGCCACGGGGGGGGGGAACCTTAGAAAACTCTAAAAGGGGGGAAAATTTCAATGAGAAGCACCTGCGGGAAAAGAGACAAAACGGCCCAAACTCCACCGATCGAAGGGCCCCCAGCCGGCAGGAAACAAAGGCGGTCATTGGAATTTTTTGAAAGGGGCCAAGTTTCAGGACACAGGAGGAGGGTAAAAGTGCGTAGGACAAGAATGCAAAGAAAGGGGGATACGAAATCCGCCGAATGAAAAAACGTGTGGGTTACCTAGAAAAGCGAGATAAAAAGAAAAGGGCGAGAAACATCAGGCACAAAACGGAAGAAACCGAGGAAGCGCCGTGGGAGGAAATCTGGTGGCCGGTATGTCGACACGAAAAAAAGGTGGGCACAGGAAATCGACGAGGAATGAAGTGGGCCTGGGGGGAAAAAGATGACACTAGAGCTGGGGCGCCCAAAGCTTCCAAAGGTCAGCAATGATCCGGGAAGACTGAGAGCCGGCGTGCTTTTCACGCTCAGCTGAGTTCCGGGGGACCATGGGGGCAGAGTTTGATCCGTCGAACGGGTCAGGTAAGAGAGGAGATCAACAGAACAAAAGGAGGAGGAAAGAAGAGAGACACATGCGTAACAAAAACACGGAGAGACAGAGATTTCAAAAGCTTCCAAATTACCAAGCCTCCTTTCGGGAAAAAGAACGCCAGCCGGAGATGATGGAGAACATTACGCAAGACTTTGCGCCGACCAAGAACACGAGGGTCATTCCCCATGGGGGGAGGAAACAAATCGTAAAACGTCCTCCGGAATCGATAAGACCACGACGAGGCCATGCCGGGGAAGAGAATGGATCACCACGGCAGGTGGCCATCCTCCCAGTACGAAACGTTTGTTGGATTGTGTAGAGGATAAGCGTGAGTTTGGTCATCTTTTCATCGCCGCGGCACAGCAGGGGGATTGCGGATTCCAACGAAGGAAAGGGTCAAGTGTAGTTGAAATTTTATCAATTGGAGGGCGAAGGGAAACTTAAAATCCCAACACTTTCGGCGACGTGAAATGTATCCCAGGAGGGGGGCCCTGGGGGGGGAGATCGTGGGATGCAACTGTCGCAAAGACGGCGCAAAAAAAGGTGCCACACTGCCTTCAGAGGTGTTGAAAAAACCAAACCACGGTGTCGACTAAAAAAAGGGCCAAAAACGGAGCGAAGACCTCACCCTTACCGCACGAGCAGAGAGGAATGATGAGCTCGATACTAGGTGGGGGAAAAAATAAGAGGGAAGTGGTGAAAAAAGTCGCTAACATCGTCTTGAACGTGCTGAAAGCAGGGAAAAACAACGGGACTTCAACGTCATTCTGTACTGAGGATTATTAAAGCAGAGAAGGAAGAGCTAGAAACTCCGAAGGCCGAGTAGATTTGAGATAAAAAAAACAAAGCCGCAAAAACCGGAAACACTTCTTAGGACTTTGAATAAATCCCACTTCCAGGTGAGCAGCAACTATGTTCGAATAAAGGCCTTGTTTTTTTGCCCCCATCGCGCACAGAAGGAACCTGCCATGTTCAACGTAGGGGAGGTGGACAGCAGGAAGTAAAATAAAGGAGCGGAAAAAAATGATTTTGGGTGCCCTGCGCTCACGACAAGGAGAATTTTTGAAAAAAGACATCACGGAAAAAATGGGAAGTTACTAATAAGGGCAGGATAGGGGGGTTCCCTAGGAGAAAAAGACAATGTGGCAGTCTAGCATTGGCGGGGGAGTGGGGGAAGGGGGAGACGAGTCAAAAGATGTGGCGAAAGGGGGGGAGGTGAGATTGGCCAACGATCTTGTGCGAGGGACAAGCTAACAGACAAAGCAAAAAGAAGGTATGAGTCGAGGAAAGCTCTGTTTCACAAATCCTTAACTTGACATCACTAAATATAAAAATGGGCGACAAGGGGATGAAAAGACCAAAAGAGTATGTGTGCTAAAAACCAAGATCGGCCAATGGCCAGGGCCCGACGACTTGGGGATATACAAAAACTTTTTCTATGAAAGATTTGGAAACGAATGCCACGCTGGGCAAACCAGCGATTTTAAAGGAACTGTTACTCTGGGCGCTGCGGGGGCCTTAACCTTGGACTGAAAGTGGGTGGGGTTCCGGAGTGAAAGACATGCTGATCCCAGACGAAGGAGAGGGAAACTTATATCAAAGCCAAGGAAAAATGATGAAGTATTAATCCATTCTGACCAAAAGGAAATGGGGGAAGGGAAAAGAGACAAGGTCTTACCAGGCAGGGCAACAAACTGTCAAAAAAACAGGTGTCTAGATTACGAGAAAACGAACTCCGTAAAGGGGGGCGCCTTGAATCGCCTTGAGGACAATGCGCGGCCCACCTGGAGGGTGGGGAGGAAAAGGGGGCCAGCTAGGATTTGCGCTCGAGGGGGAAGAGGACGGGGCTTTCATCGGAGGTCAGGAAAGGAATAAGTCCGCTCGCGCTAGGGGGAACAAAACGCAATCGGTCGGGGCGCGGGGGAGGGGTGAAAGATCCAAAAGTTTAGCGGTGGCGACCCAGCCTTTACTGACCAGTGCGTGAAGGGACAAAGAAACTGAAGCTCTATAATAAAGGTGTCGGCTACCTAAAAAACGACGGGTCAATAGGGAAACGCGTCTGGAAAAGTTACTTGGGGGAAAAAAAAGGGGCAAGAAGCAACTGGACGAGAAAGAGCGGACACGAGCGAAACGGGAGATCCTAAATTGGGCCATGTCTGAATACAGGCGAATACTTATACAAGGGAAAACAACGAACAATTGCTGGCGTTAGGTGCGGCACGGACGAAGAACAAAACAAAATCTCCACAGTGGATTCTAGCGGCAAGAATCGAACTCAAAAAGAGCGACAGAGGTTGGCTGGAGTAGGAAGATCATATTTAGAAATACTGCGAAAGGTCGGTAGATACCGTCGGAAAAATAACCCACTATAATACCGGCCAAGAGCAGGAAGGCCCTCAAAACACCTAGAGCATGGTCCGCGAGTGTACAGGCGAGTCTTCCCTCTATTCGTTCGGTAACTCATTCAAACGGCTTCTTGAAATCAGGACTCGGGCTTGACAAGTGGTCATGTGGACCAGTTCAGAAAGTTGGAAAAGATAAACCGGATAAAGGAAAAAGAGGAGAAGGGGACCAGCGGCGCGCATCTCAAAAAAAAAAAAGATAAAAGAAGGAGATAGATCATCGGCACAGGGAAACCGACTAAGCGAAACAGCGCGGGTTGGAGGAACATTTCCCATAGACGAAAGACCGTTGAGGACACAGCACCCACAAAGGGTGGGAAGCTAAGCGAGGACGAGAGCGCCGACGGGCAGGGAAACGGAGTCGAGGCGAAGTAAGCTCGTACACGCGACAGGCAAGGGAAAACAGAAGGGAGCAAACGTCTAATCTAGGAGGGGAGTCTGAATTGAGGGAGGGTCGTCGCGGTTGGGAAGCAGAGACGCAGACTCGAATTAGGGCGACTACGGCGTAGGCGGACAAAGAAAGCCCAAGAAAAAAATACTCTCAATCGTTCGATCACGAGAAGGGGCGCATCTGGAGGTTATCCGTGACGGGAGGAACGCGCCTAGCCCCGCGGGGCGTGTGTGAGCACAGGGAGCTGAGGGGAGTGTACCCCCTGGGAACCGGGGGAACGTGAGGGAAGAAAGAAAGCGCGGCGGGGGGAAGAGAGTGAGACCACGAGGGCACTCTGGAAGCACTGGGCACGTGAAAAACGGAAGAAAATGTCTCTAAAATGGAACAGAAAAAAAAGGATAAGCGAGGGGACCGGAAGGGATACGGCTATCACAGGCGAAAATGGGGGAAATAGGAAAAGATAGACAGAAACCTGAGACCGGCCATCCTCATGAAGCAGGGTGAAAAGCAGCCTAGAAGGAGTCAAAAACTCTACCTAAACACTGGGGGGGGGTCTCCTCGCAATAAGGAAAAAAGCTCGCGGCCAAGGAAAAATAGAGGAATGCGAGATGGGCACAAGGAAGTAAGTCACACGATAGAGGGTACCGACGTGATGAAACTGGTTTGTTCACTGAGGAAAAAAACTTGTTGTTACATCAACTTGGCCGGAAAAGGTGGGAAGTGGTTTCAAGCCAATTCTGGAGGGAATCTGTCCGCCGAAATGACGTGGTCCGGGTTGGTACATCGGCCGTAAGGTGGCTATTCTAGGGGGGGAGCAATCAAACGATGGCCCAAAAACGTTCAGGTAGCCGATGACTTCGCGGGGGAGAACAATCACAAAATCGAAAAAAAACTGGTTGGGGGAAAAGAAACAAACTGAGGCCCCTGGAATCCGCAAATCAGCCGAAGAAAGGGGGGTAGGGAATCACGTACCACGTCTTGTCGGGAGGGCGTGAAGGGGACATAACCCGTGTTTGCGCCCGATGGGGGGCGTGGGGGGGTCAATACAAGAGCCAGAGTCAAAGAGATACATCGCAGCCCATCTCCAGCTCGTTATCATCAAAGAAAGGTAAGGATCGGTGAACCATGCGGCAACGGGTGAAGACTGCTAAGACAGTGTTCGAGTTGTAGCGGGTTGACAATAGCTCGGGGCACGGAGGGGAAGGGGATCGGTTGCAGCAAGCGAAAGGGCCAAAATCGGTCTCATGATCACAAATCCGCCATGGGCCATCGAACGTGTGGAAGGGGGGTTGGTGCCCACATAGATTCACTAACAAAGTGGACGCCTTCGTCATCTCGGTTGAAAGTATTTCGCAGGAACAACTGGGAGTGAGGCCCCGCCTTGACAAAAAAAAAAGACATTGCCGCGAAACGGTTGGGGCCTTTGTTGGAAAAAAAGGGCAACACGTCAGACCGACGGGGAAGTATCGAGAAGGGGACCACAAATCTCACCAGGCACGATGCGACATCAAAGCATGGGGAATTCACACGTATCTCCTGAAAATGGGTCACGCGGCCCTCGTGGGCCGGGGGAGGGAAAAGGATGGGGATCAGGCGCAGGAAAAAGAAAGTTTTTGTTATGACGGAGAAAGTTTCAGGGCCTCGATTCGCCGGGGCCTTAGCCTAAAAAATCGCTTGAAAAAAGGAAACGATGATGGGGGGCCAGATCACGAGAAAAAAGGGCAGCCTAGTGGCTCCAGATCCAAGCTAGAATTCGTTGAACTACTTCAAACAACTCAGGGATCCATCGCGACCCTGAAAAATAAAAGGGCGGGACAATAGCGTAGGACGCTCTAGGCAGCGGGAAACGGAGGATATCGGCAACAACTTTGGGGTGGGGAACCCTATTATCAACAACCCTAAGCCTATGTGGCGTCCCTGCTGGAGAACGGTCGCACACTAGACAACGCTAACGGCAGGTAACAAAAAGCTTACCTAGAAGGGCAAAGGGATGGAAGGGGGTGGGAAAGGGGAAGTCTGAACGTCGCATTTAAGCGGAAAAAAAACGGAAAAGCATCAACTGGTGAAGACTCCCCCCCAACTGCAAAATGAAGCCCAGGGAGGGGGGAAGAGAAGAAAGACTTTGGGGGGGTCTATATATAAAAACGCAGGCCTGGGGCGAGGTAAAAATACCAAGAACAAACGGGGCATTTCCGCATTTCTTGCTTGAGAACCGCGCAGGGGGCAATTCAATGGGAAAGAGGTTCGCACGATAGATGATATATCGGGGGGGGACCCGTTAGGGATGGGCGTGTGTCCATAACTAAGTACAGGTGGGAGCAAAGGGAAGGGGGTCAAACGGGGGTTCAGACGTAACGAGAACTGAATCTAGTGTCACATTGATCAAAGGGGGCTCTTTAGTGTGAAGATTCAGGGGGACGGTATCCGGCGCCCCGGGGCGGAAGAGGGAAGCCTCAAAGGAAAAGAGAGATACGATCAAAAGCATAAAGTATTTTAAACATGCCGAGAGCCAAGGGGGGGTCGGCAAAGCCCCGGAAACGCTATGAAAACCAGCGATCGAGCATGTTTCTTATGGCGGACCCGAAAGAAGGGTTTTTTAATGACGCAAAGGACAATATAGCACCAAGAGTGAAACTCGGAAAAAGGAACAGAAGGCTTCTTCAGATCGTGTCTACCGGGAAGGTGTCCATCTACTTGGCACCGTGCAGGGACACTAAATAGAAATGGGAAGGGGTGGTGAAGTTGGTGAAGTGGGAGGGAGGAGGGACTTTTAAAGGGAGATGTACACAATCGGGGGACAATCAATCCGTCAAATCGGGGCGGGGTAGTCCAACGTAAACGGAAAAAGTTGTCGTGAGAGAAAACGACATCAAGGGGAGGAAATGGAAACTCGAAAAGTGGGGCCAAACAGAGTCAGGACCAAAGCCTTGTCGCCAGGGTGATGGAGGTCAATAAGTCGTTGATTCACAGGGGATCACGTGTGCAAATAAAAGACGAACATACAGGGAAGTGAAAAAATAGAGTGATTGTGGAAGCAGAAGCGCCGGAAAACCCTCAGCCAGCCGCGTGCCGAAAGGCTAAAAAGTGTTAGAAATGTATCTGGGGGGGGGGCAGTCCAAGAATCTTAGGGGTGAAAAGTTCAAGAAACTGAAGCACGTGACTGGATAACATGATCAAACGAATAGGAGGGGGAAGAAAAAAAAACAGCAAGGTCTAAGGACAGGGAATAGATTACACGACGCCAAAAACGCGGAAAGATGTAGCCAAGAAAAGCGCAGCAATACCAAGGAAAATTTGATGCCTTAGAGGCCCGAGGAAGGTGAATAAATGCTGGTTTGCGCATTTGCCTGTAATTGGAGAACCCCCAGAGCATCTCAAAAAGGACGCCTTTGGGGAAATCGGATTGGAAACGCAGATGCCCAACCGGGGAGAGGGGAAAAGGGTTGTTTTTAAGGCCCGGGCGGCGAAAAAACTCCTCGGATTTGGTTAATAAGCGAAATCCAAAAGTATGAGGACGAAGGCGGGCAGCAGTGTTTGATGGAGAAAAACGGCCAACAATTAGAAAAAGTTCCGAAATTTTCAAAAAAGAAAAGGGGGATAGGGGAGGGGGGTTGGGGAAAAAAGAGGCGGTGTTCTCACCGTTTGAAGAGTGGCGAGTCGGAAGTAGCAAAATATCGTCAGAAACAGTCGAAAAACTCACACGGTAATAGTCATCAAGGCAGCAGCTGGTCAAAGACCGGGCGTGAGAGAGCCGGGAGATGGCTGCGAAAGGGGGGTACATTGAAAAATCGTGAGTGGACTGGGAGGGCAGGGATGGGGATAAATAACGGGCGCAAGGGGGAATCACCGAAGTTGTAAGGACCGAAGCCAATCGAAACGCGGCATAAGAGTTTGGGAGGGTCCGATGGACGAGGGAACAAGTATGAGCTTTTAAAGATAACTGGAGTAAAGACGGCAAGGAGATCGGGAAACGCAAGGTCAAAGGGGAGCCGATCTAAAGCCGGGCTGCTCAGGCCACAAACTAAAAAGGCAAGGTAGGACCAAGGGAAAAAAGAACATTAAAACCTACGAAACTGCTGGCCCGGAATTCCAAAACGGGGAGCATACCTTTGAAGGAAGTCAAAACCCTTCTTTACCTCGAAAGAAACCACTGGAAAAATTCCAAGGGGGGGAATACGGAAAAACTAGATCCTTAACGGAGAGCATCCGGTGGGAACCGGATCGGGCTCGGAGTGTTATCTTCTGAAGGGGGGATTTGCGCTCCTCAGATGGGCGAGAAAAAAAAGGGCTTTGCATCGGAGGAAGGTCGGCTGCGGTCACAGCTGTTCCAGGCCAGAGCGAAAGCTGGCGGCGAGGCGTTGCAGGGATCTGGCCGTGCCATTTCTAACAGTCACCAGCCAGTTGAAAGGAGACATTTGGGGAGAATAACGACGAGGATATCGGGGACAAACTTGCTCGGAAAAGCTAACTACGGGGTCACGCGGCCCGCATTGATCAAAAGCCCATGGAGGGGGGGGGGAAAAGAGTGGGCAGAGAAATTTTCAAAAAGAGGTAGGGCAAGGAGCCGAAAGGCTGGGGGTAGGTGAGGCGTGACAAGGCGAAAAGAGAAGGGGATGCAACGCAAAGGGGCCGTGAGGAAGGTCGTTGGACTAGGAACAGCGAAGAAAAAAGCAAATCTCCCGAGGAAGGTCGGAGGAGGGCTCGCTCAGGGACTAACGGCCGGGGGGGGGTCTGGGGGCGGTTTAGGCGTCCGGGACGTTGTACTCTAAATGTATCCGAAAGAAACGAGAAGGAGGAAAAAACACAATCCCAAGAAAACTACATGAGCAGCCTCATGAAAAGTACGCAGCATTATGGGAACACAGGAAGTGAAGGGGATTAGTCGGTGAAGACGAGCGATTCATGGAACGCGCAGTCGTCCGTTAGGACACAAGCCATCGCTAGGAAACCTGACTACAACAAGTGGTGGTGCTTGGTAAAAAAGGCATCGCGCGGCCAGTGAGAACAAGAAGCGAGTTCGGGAACGAGGGAAAATGGGGGGGGACGATCTCAAAACAAAAGGATGAGAAGAGAGATGATATCAAGAGGGTGAACAGGAGCTGTTTCAAAAGTGGCCACATCAGGAAAACAGAGAAACGGGGGGCGCCCAACAAAAAAATCGGGGTTCGCAGGGGGAAGGAGGAGGGCCAAGCACAGCAAACGGAAAACAATAGGAGGGAAAGGAAGTAAGAAACGGAAAAAACTCAACGAAATTCTCAAAAAAAAAGGAGAACATATTTAGGACGGGGAAGCTCCGGATGCAGGACGGGGAGCGCGGGAACAGAAGGATCTTTCCCACAAACAGGGGAACATAGGTAAAGTTGTTGCGACACCTAAGGAAGTGCTGACGTTAAGGGTCAAAACCAAACCCGTCGTTAAGCTAGCGACGACACTAGGTGTGCCGACGGGCAGTCTTTTTTGTACGTCCGTGCCGTACAGGGGTAGAACGAAAGGACAGTAGGGGAAAATAAACTGGTATCTTCGGACGGGGGCAAGCAACAGCTGGGGATTGACCTGTCCAGGGGGAAAAGCAAGAGGAGGGACAAGGCGACAAAAAGCGGGAAAACAGAGGGCGAAACAATTAACTGCGCTTGAAGCACTGAGCTCTGGGAACAATCAGGGAAAGATGGGGGGGGGGGGGTAGAAAGGGGGGAAACTAAACTTCGTGAGACAACTCCCAATCGAAACGCGGAGGTACGGGTCACATCTTCTGGATGTCAAACGATCGACCGGGGGAAGACTCGCCCAAAGCCGTTGAATTTGGGCGACTGAGCTGGGGGCCATAGCAAGCAGGGCAACTTATAAAAAAATTGAGAAAAAGGAAGTGGGTTTTCAGTAAAAACGCCCAAGCTTTGGCGCCGCAAAATCGCCATGAGAAAAAGTAAACTCCAGTGTGACTATAAGCTCCAGCCATTGGGGAAGGCGGAATGTAGGAACGGCCCAAAGGATGTGGGCATGGTTTCAGAAAGACGTTTTTGTAATCGCAAAAAAAAGGGGGAGGGTGGGGGAAAAAGCAAAGAATAGGGGGAATAAGACCGGCCGAAAGGGCAGGGGCGGCCGAAAAAAGCGGGAAAATGCACAAGACGGGCGTGGGGAAGAGCGGCGGCTTGATCCCTCCCGCGCAACAAAGGTTGCCAGGCCGTAGATCGATGCGAAAGGAAAGAAAGGTCAAAGCAGACTCCAGGTTGGGGAAGGGTAAACATAAAGCCTGACGCAAAAATATTACGGAACGGGGGACTGTTCGATGAACGGAGGAGGATTCGCAATGCCAAAGGTTGGAACGACAGATTGGGGACGGTGAAGCAAACACGGGCGGTAAATGTAACCTTGAGGGGGGGCACATCACCAGGATCTACGTATCGGGAGAAGGAGAGGACAATTGCAATTTGGACTCGCAGCATAAGGGAGTAGGTGTTTTGCCTGAACCGAGATCGAATAGACACTAGACAACAGAGGAACGTCTCTGCCATCGGAAAAAACTAGGAATGAGCAACCGCCCTTTCGATCGGGGGTGGGGACCGTTGGTCTAAAAGAAGAAACACCGAACTGCACAGGAACGAATCTTCAAAATCAGGTGGCCCTAAAGACATCGCCGATGCAGGGGAGCGCCTTCACAAAAACGAAGTGGACCTGGTATCCATGACCAAAAGAAAAGGGAATGAAAAAGTCCGCAAAAAAGGAACGTCTCTCCAGGCTGGGGGGGCTGGGGGGGAGCACATCTCGGACCGATGAAGCCATTTCCGGAACGGCTCCTAGGGACGGGGGCTATTGCCAAAAACTTTCTTGCCGTGAGAGACTGGGGGATTGGGAAAGGGCGGCAGTCCCCGGGGGGAAGTTGAGAGGTACGATCCTTGGGGTCCTAGGGGTAGGGGAAACCCCCTTATCCGGAAAAGGGGAAATAAAAAGGGGAAAGGGGGGTTGGATGATGCGCTAAGAATAACCGAGATGAGGCTTCTGCCAGACAAAGATCGCGAGATCGGTGAAAACAAAACCGAAAGCACACAAACAGATAACATCGATACAAAAATGATCGTGGCGAAACTGGCGGAGACTCAGAAGAATAGAGTGACTCAAAAAGGGTTTGGTTGGAACTAACCTCTAAGCCTGGGGGGTATTCCCTGCTCATAGGAC
>Ga0179593_1320496_pt1 | contig 23565 bp, 35 predicted proteins | sample CZODoug2_1_08_16_FD_185931 | JGI IMG/M metagenome (GOLD analysis project Ga0179593, IMG submission 185931) | Vadose zone soil fungal communities from Angelo Coast Range Reserve, California, USA - CZODoug2_1_08_16fungal (PacBio error correction) | ecosystem: Environmental > Terrestrial > Soil >...
TTAAGAAAAATGGAATTAGAAGAGAAATACTTTGGCGGAAGGGGCGGGTTGGCAAAATACGGGGGGCGCGATCTCAGAGGCAAACTAAATAACCTATTAGTACATTTCGAAGGGACGATAGGTGCAAGAAGCATAGCGATGGAAGCTGACGGCTCAAGACCCGAGGCCCGATTAAAACCGGCCACTTTCAAAGTGGGTGAGATTATTTTTGGCCATGTGCTCGAGAGCAAAACAAGCAGTAAGAGGGTAGCTGAAGCATATGGGGTTTGGAACCACAAAGAAGGTTCACGCTCGAGGGCTTACCAGGTTGTCATACTATGGGCATGGTGGGTCCAATCGATGCAACTAACGGGGGTCGATTTAGTAAGAGAAAAAAGGATAACTGCGCCAAAAAGAAACCAAGAAAGATCGCCAGACCGGTAAGGGGGGAGGAAACGCAAAATAATTTTTCGACGAGCGGGGGGTAGACCATTGTGTGGGTCTACGCATAAAGCCTGGACTGGAAGTCATAGCAACAACCACCGGGGGGTATATACAGGGACATAATCCTCCGGATTGGGATCTAGGAGGGGGTAAGATTCAACTTGTTCTCCAATTTAAGTTTGGGGGGGAGATGGGGTACGACAGGGACGCAGAGGTCAAAGACCGGACAGATCGTCGTAAGTTTACTATCAGAAGTGAGTTGTGGAAAGGGAGAGACAGATTTGGGTGAAAGGGGTGGGTCAAAAGAGCATCGAGGCTGGGTACGGGGTTGCAGGGCTACCCCGGAGGCCTGAGAAATACCTTACCGGTGAAGGGGGGGAAAACAACCTGTAAATGAGCACGGAGGGGGGGAAATAAGGATTGTGAGGAAACAAGGCCAAAGAGAGGGTCCAAGCGGAGGAAAGGAAAAACTATTTGGGCTCGACGGAAAGGGGGGGAATAAGTCAACGGGAGGGGTACGATGATCAAGTTTGAAAGCAGGGGGAGGGAAAAGCTAGGCGCGGATCCGTCTGAGTTGGGACAGGGCAAGAAGTGGGAGACGCTCTCAGAACGGGAGCAGCTGGTTGGGTTTCAAGGACGCCGGAGAATCAAAGGCAAAAAGGAGATTTCATGAGTTTCTACGACAGTAGAAGAGAGAATCCTCCATGAGGTTGGAAAAGCAAGAAAGTTGAAAAAGGGGTCTGGAAAGAATGGCAGGGGTCAGCTGGGGTCCTAAGGGGGAAGAAAAAGCACGGGGGGAGAGGTGTAAGGGAAAGAAGTGACGGGAGTGAGGGGAAAAAAAGGGGAAGGTCATAGCATCTCTGAGAAAACAAAACAAAAAAGGGGGAGGGAAGAGAGAGGGAAGTACGACACCCTGTCTGTGTGGAAAGGAAAAGAAAAAAACGGCTTTTAATACGCCACTGCTGAAAAAGGGAAACTCAATGGATTGGTCGACTAGTGGACCTTTCAATGCGAAAAAAGGAATCATTATCTATGGAACTGCTTTTGGTAACAAAGTATGCTTCAAACAAACTTTATCTTTGTGGGGGAGGAATACAAATGAGAGAATAGGTCTGACTTCCAAGGAAATCGCAGTTTGAAAGTGGGGTGGAGAAGGTATTCCGGAGTCAAACCGAAAGGTCCCCGGCGATAGAGACGATTAAGCTCTGAGTCGGCGTAAATGGCGAAGACATCAGTCAGAGGATGGGAGTTCCCAAAGAAAAGAGGAAGAAAACCGGATCACTGGTACCTCAGTTTTGTCCTCAGCCTTTTGTCAGCAGATGAAGGGATTGCGTGAGTTCAAATGTGAGGGTGGATAGCGGTTCTAAGGGGCAGAAGGGGTCTATTTCCGGCAACGCTCTGTTTCCTGTGTCTGTCAATTCCCCCTCTCCTGATCTTTGGTTAGGATTACGCAAAGGCTGTTTGGTACATGTCGTCAGTGCCCATTTTTTGTAAGGGAGACTCCAGTTGGTTGGACGAAACGGGGAGAGGGACCGTCCCCTTCTAAAATTTCAGGTAGCGCCGCTTGAAAGTCCTTGCGGGGGATGCCCCCTCCCAATCGACAGAGAGAGAAAGGGAAGGGAGGTCGCCTGCCGGTCAGAGCACGCTCACGATGACTGGCTCTGGTCTCCCCAGACGCTCAAAATAGCGAATGTAGGCGTGGGGATCTTGAACCCACTCTGTGTAACGGATCTGGAGAATCACTACGGACGTTTTCAGCGGCACGGAGGTTCTAAGAGCAAAGTTACGAAACTTAATGTTGGTCACAAAACCAAGTAGGTGGGGAGAAAATCAAGTGGTCCTATGCTCGAAAAGATCAGAAAACGAGTATGAGGGTCCACGTAGTACCCTTTGGGTTGGTGAAAGAGCTAAGGCGAAGAGGGGAGGGGATTCTGCTTGAACAAGACTACACACGGCTGAACAACTTAAATTTTTTATAAGTATTGCGATCAAGGTACAGGGAGGGGATCGGTGGTTCGTGGGTGGGGAACGTCTGGCCTTTATCCGTACCGAAAGAGGGAAGTGGTAGGGGGACCGAGAGGGTTTTCCCATACACCTGAAAATGGGTGAATCAGTAGAAAGTAAGATGCTGAAAAATTTCTGACGAGGGCAAAAGGGGGGAAAACTTCATGGGGGGAAATAGGTTGGCGAGAGCACATACCAAAAAGAAAGATACAGACGGTTCAAGTCGGGGACCGGTTCCAGAGAGGGAGATTTTTCCTTGTCACTACAGTACACTCTTAGTAAAATAGGGGAGGTAAAACGACTGTCGTGCAATACTAGTGACTCGGTGGGGATGTTAAGGAATTTGAGGGTGCATCTGAACGGCATTTAACGCCTTGGAAAAATCAAACCACAGGAAAGACAAAGAGGAGGATAAAGCATGGGGGGTCCGAAAGAGGCCCAAATTTTACAATCAAGGGAGCAAAAGAAAGGGCGCCGTTCGGTAAATAGTTGCGAGCGAGGAGGGTCAGTGGAAAAAAGCGTTTAAATACCACGGATCTACATCATGAGAAGCGATGGAACGTTAACAAGACAAAAGATCTCGCCACAGCCAGATTAAGTCGCCCGGGGGAAAAAACCATGAAACGGCGGTGCAAAAAAACTTAGAACGCGAAAACATATGATCTCGGAGCTGTGCGACAGGAATACGCTCGAATTTAATGTATCACAAGGGGAGAAGTACGTGGTGGCCACAAATCAAAAAAGGTGGTGAACTCCCGAAGAGCATCTTCACGAAATCCCCCACCCAATCAAAAACCGCGACTGTTAAAAACACTGTACAATTTTACGTTTGACGAGAGACAACCTTTCATGGGGGGAACTTTGACAACAAGCCTCAGTTACACTATATGAAAAAATATCGTCTTACAAAAGGGGCGTGGTACCTTTAAGGGTGGGCCAGGACGACGTACCGGAATACGACGATAACCCACAACACTACAAATGAAACCACTCTTTCTCAACCGTACAAGCCCTAAACAAAAAATTCTCTGAACTGTCTTCAATTTCACGCATTGAAAAACGGGGAGTTGGTCGGATCGGGAGGAAAAAGAGTGCTCGGGTGTCTTGGGCCGCGTCGGACATAGGGTGACGAAAAGTTGTAATATCTGGCTCTCATGCAGTCTGGGGAGTTGTCGACGGAAAAAATATTTCATAAGTCAAGGTAGGACTCGAGGGGACGGTCAACGAGGGGACTGTCAGACAAAATCTTCTATCTGATCAACATTGGTGAGGCACTCGATTGGGGCATAATGCTGACGCCCACAAAGGAATGTTGGATCGTTTTAGTTTCCATGCCGACAAAAAAGTTCTCGTATATACGGCACTGGGGAAAACAAAAGGTACTTCGTTGTGTGAGTAAAGAATCGATAGTTTGCGGGTAAGCAAGTATTTATCCTGGAGAAAAAGCCTAGGGCAAGGGGGGTAAAACTCAGTCGCCTATGAATCGCGAGTCAAACCAAAAAAGAGAACTACAAAAGGGTCGAATGTGAAGGGGGGCAGTGGGCTCGGGGGAAAACCGGCGGGTCGACTGTCAGGTCAATGTTTTGTAGGGCTATGTGGCAACTGGCGCGTATGTGTGGGCAGGGTCACAAGTTCCTAAAGGCGACACTGGGGAAGTAATCCAACAGTTAGGCCGGGGCAATGATGGGGGGGGGGTGATACGAAGGGGGGACTGAACAAATAACAGAAGTTAAAAGTGTGGAGAAGGCATTAAGGTTCACGACCTTTTGTCCGCTGGGGACGATCCATAAACAACAGAGAGTAAGAGAAAGAGCTCTCCGGACGGAACCTCTGGAGATATTAACTGTGGGGGGGGGGGGGGGGGGGGGGGGGGGAGAGGGGGAAGGAAGGTGTGGTCGGCGGGGGGGGGGGGGGGTGGAGCAATTGCGTTGTTTGCTTGCTCAGAAATAATACTCAGACAAAAAAACTAAGGAAGAGTCTGGAGACTCAACTTGTTTAATTCTCCTTTTTCAAGAGGCTATACCCTATTTAACGCCAGGGTTCCCCCACCTAACGCGTAGATTATTCGCCAGTTCCGAGCCGCACGCAAGAAGTGAATACCCCCTGGCTTCACGCGGAAAGCAATCGGGACGGTTACACGATCAGCGGGGGAAATAAGGAAAATCTATCGAAAGACCGGTTTATTTGATTCGTGGTGAGACTATCGATCCAGTGTGTAGGTGCCATTGATTACCACTTCTATGGGTCGAAAGGATAATACTGTGAGTTATAATAGGGCTCGTCGACTAACCGTCAATAAGGGGACAGATGGGCTTTACGTCTCTCGATGAAGGGGGGGGTCCATTTGAAGGGAAATCCACGATAAATGGGGGAAGAAGTTGCGGGGGCCATCCATTCCTACAATTGCTCAAAGACCATAGAACGAAACCTTACAGGAAAAGCTCGTCTGCACTATCAGGGTGGGGACATGACCATAGGGTCCCGGAATGAAGGGAAGTGGGGCGTGGAAAGATCCCTACACTGAACAATAAGGCATGTATCAAAAGAAGGGATTACATACAAAGTTGGGTCCTGACCTCCTACAACAGCGTTATAAGGAAAGAAAAAATCGCGGATTGTTCCTCAACATCAAATTCTTAATGTTGGGACATCCGAATTGCAAAATAGAAATCGGTTTTGTCGGGCGGTGGAGAAAGGGGAAAGATTTGGTTCGGGTAAGGTGGGCGGATAAAGGAAGTCAAGTTGGAAGTGAGAGGAAGAGAATTGAATCGAGGATTGGTGGGGGAACAGTATTGAAAGGGTTGGTAACAGAAAGGGGGAGAACAAGTCCCCCTTTGGTGGTTTGGGCATGAATGGGGGGAGGTGGGTTTGGGATCGGAATCCAGATATCTAAACTTGTGATTGGTAGTGAGAGACATGACCGTCGCCGGGGGGTATGACGAGGACGGCGGAAGGGGGAGCGAACTTCCTCGCAAGAAAAGAGTTAAGGCTGTGAAGTACGTAAGGGGTATGCAAACGAGGGGGAGTTTCAAAGCATCTGCTATAGCAGTGGATAGGTGGGGGGGTGTCCTAAAGTTTGATGTGGGTTATGAGAAAGGAAAAAGCGCAAGCAGGTTAGAAGAAGGGGTCTTAACAGGGGGAAGAGAAACTCGCGATCGACCCGGGAAAAGAAAAAAAACTCCCTTTGGAGAGAGAGAAAAGAGGTCGCGGAAGGGTAGATACTAGTGATCCGACTTGTGAAATGTACAGCGGGATGGAAAAAGTGGCCAAGAACGGAATCCAGCTGGAAAAATATCACTTCTACTCCAGACACGTTAGGAAATGTCCGACATCGAGTACGAGGTCCTGGGCAAGATCAGGAAAGGCGGGGGGTCGGGGAAGGAGCGGTCAAATGACCTCTCAAAGGATTCTGCCCAGAGCACCCTTGATCAAAAGGGTTGGAGAGTGGTGGTTGGGGGTCAATTTCTCATCTGGCCAAATCCATTCCTAACGGGAGGAAAGATCTCACATAGGGGGTGCAAAGAAGTAGGGCTCAATACTCATCGTAAAATGTGCGAAGATTGTTCTGGGGAAACTACTCAGGTGGGCAGAAACTAGGGTTCGAGTCGGGGTAAAATTAGAAGTCTCACACCAATACCCACAAGCCTTAACCAAGAAAACTTTCCGGGAGGCGAAGGGCGAATAAATACATTTTCTCTCTAGTTGGGAGTAGACGAGTTTTAAATGAGAACGAAGACTCGGCAGGCGAAAATAGCGTCGCTCAAACAACACACAGGGACTATAAGTGAAAAAATCACCGATGGTGAGTCGTTTAAGATCCCCCTGAAAGGAGACCAATTAGGGGGGGGGGGGAGGTGAAGGGGAATAATGAAGCATCTTTCATACACTTGTAAGATGGACCAAAGTCGGACAGTTTTGGGCCTAGAAGACTTGGTGGGGGCCTAATCTATATTGGGTTCGGTTTTGTCTAATAAAATCGAGTGCTGGCGTTTTCTCACTGCTAAACCTACGTCTAAGAACAGTCACGTTTAAGGGGTGTCCGCACAAACCGTTGCAGAACCGAGGGTGGAGCAGAAAAAGAGAATTTTGGGTAAAAAAAGCAAAGAAAACTAGAGGCCTGGGCCCGATATCCAGGGAATCGACCTATGGGGAAAGGAACGAGAATTAGGGGATCAAAGGATTGAAACTTGTAAAAGGGCTGAGAAGGTTGAAATCCTCGATGTCAAAAGCGAGAACTCTATATCTGCTTCTGGTTGCCGTAAAAAAGCAAGAGTGGGATACCGGTAAGTAGACGGGGAGATCTCGGGTGGTTTGTTATCACGACTCCTAATAAAAAAACTAAAGATGGATCTTGGCAATGGGACAGGCAATGCAGCTTTATAACGAACCGGAGCAGGTTGGAATCAAACAGGGGATAAAACAGAGGTCGGTAGATTAGGCGAGTTCCGAAAGGAAGGAAAGAAAAGTGAGTAAAGTCCCTGAGGTAAGGGAGAGAGTAGTGGCATTATTAAAGAAGGAAGGGGGTGGAATGGCAAAACGCCCAGGGGGGGATTAGTAGCAGAGAGCAAAAAAACAACGGAGAAGAAAAAAGAAGAGAGACTGCGCAAACTTTCCGTTTGGGGGAACGCATAACAGGGGGGGGGGGGGGGCTTTCGGGGGAAGGGTAACAAAAGTACCCTTAAGACTGATCCTGGGACTTTTTCTGGCTACGAACTAGGGAGAGGTAGAGTCTTTAAAACGGACCAGAGCATAGAGAAATAAGGGAAAACGGGTGGGTCATGGCCAAGGTATTGGAAGGCCAACTGAGACGGGGGGAGCGAAAATAGAAAGGGTCTTAACAAGAGGGATAACTGTTTGAGGTGCAATCTTGACGAAGTGAGGGGAAGAACAAAAGAAGAGGAAGAGGCACCAGGTCGGTAGAACGATTCATAAATCCTTATATGAATAGTTGCAAAAGCGACGATCTTCAGCGGGAGTTACAGGAAGAGGTTTATTTTACAAAAAAGGAGAATCGGGACCGTCCGTGTGAGCCGTTGTGATCTGAAGCTTTATAAATTCAGAGTTCCGGTCGTGCAATGGGGGATATAAGAATTTGCCTAACAGTTGAAGAACGGGCCCGAGTTGGGACGTCTTTGCACAAAGAGGAGGAGTCTTTGGACTTCGGTAAAAAAGAGGTGTGGCGGACACGTTGGGGGGGGAGGCAAAAAAAACCGTCCCGGAGAGGTTTTCTCAAGGAGAAGGTGTTGACCCCGCCCTCAAAAAAAAGGCTCAAGCAGGAAACATACGGAAAACAAATAAACTTCTCGGATCGCAAAAAGATGTCGGATAAAAAAGCTACTACTATCGGGGGAAGCCAGTAAAGGGACGATGCTCAAGATACTAAAATTACTTTAACCCCAAAGAAGGAAAGGAAAAGAGGCATGTGAAATTAAAGGGAGAGAGACAACTCCGAGTGACTTCAAAGGTGTACCAGGTGGTGGGGGGATAATAATAAGACTAGAAGATGGGGGTTGAGTCACGCATTTAAAAAGGGAAAGACGAACAACGCGGCGGAACAAAGGGGGGAGTAATAGTAGGTGGATGGAACGGGAACTTTGAGGGTGTGATCTGAAAGTGGTAATTCTGGGAAGCACAGGACTACCGTGTTTCAGCACTAAGAGCATAGTGCGATAGAGGATTTTGGGGGGGCCACATGGAACACAATCCGCCCAAGGGGGGGGGGGTTAAGATAAAGGGCAGGAGCAAGGGGTCAAAACGGGGAACAAAAATTCTGCCTCGCAGGTAACGGAGGCGTCAAGGTATGGGCATACGGAAGGAACAAAATAAAGGGTACCCCCTTTGATAAATCGGGGCCGACATATCCGAATGAGGGCGAGGCAGGGCAATCTCAGGGGAAACTACTCTGAAGTCGTACGCTCAGCCCTCGGAATGGCACCCATAACGTCTCAGGGCCTCGGTGCTGCTGGATGCTGGAGCCTTTTCATCGAGGAACATTCTGTGGCTCCTACCGACCTTAAAACTGTTTAAGATCTTGTGAGCCACTAGAAAGAAAAGAGTAAAGGGTAGAGAAAAGGGGGGTCGGGAGGCTGAACTGATTGGACCAGAAAGATCGGAAAACCCTTTCCGGAGCCTCCGTTCGGGACTGGGGGTCCATAGAAGGTTGTGAAAGTTGCTTGTTATGGTCTTTTGTCAAACGCTTTTGGGCGATCCCTCACTGCTGGCCAGCCTGAGGTGCGAGATCCTGGAGAATGGTTCTCTGCTGAGCGTTATCTAGGCGCCTCTGCACCGAAGAAGCGGAGGTTGAAGTCCCCCGAAGGCTCTTAAGGGGGATCGGGGGAGTGCCGCTGGAAAAACTACCAGCGGCTTTCCAATAAACCCCTTACAACCGGAAATCGATGGAACTGACTCGGCTGTCCTGATTCTTCAGTGCGCAAATAGCTCGAGAACTTATGTGGCACTTTTATCAAAAATTAAGTGGACTTGGAGCTTCCAGTACAATACCCAAACCAGCAAATTTTGTCCGCCTTATCTTATTCTCCCTTCTCCCATGCGCGGGATGAGAAACCGGGTCCAGGGGCCATCTCTAGTCCTTACCCAATACAGGGTGGCCATTGTCTGTGACTCGGGGTACCAAACTTCCAGAGGGGGGACTTTCCCAAAACCGGTTCAAAATGAAAAGTCTCACTTCCAAATGGTTCTGTAAATTAAGGGAGGTGGGCAATTACGGAAAAACCAGAAACTAATGGGGGGGGGGCTACAGATCACGACGACAACACAGTTCTCCCTTCATGCGTGCGGAAAGTCGAGTTGAGATATACACAAAGGGGAAGGGGTGATCGGCAAGCGAGACGTTCGGGAAAAAGGGTTGGGGCAGAGCAGAGGGATGACGACTTGTCCTCGGACACTCATGAATTAGGAGGTGGAATGGCACTACAAAGTCGTCAAAAAAGAGAGGACGTCCACCATGTAGACAGCAATGTAAAGGTCTCGGATATCGTGACAGGGGAGGCAAGGCGGGAGGGGAGCAATCATGATCCTGCGGCCTCAATCGGTGGTGGATCGGGGTGGAAATTCAAAGGGCAAAAATGCGGGGGGAGACGTAAACGTACGTTCTAAAAAATGTGGTGAGGGGTGAGTAAGACTAAGGGTAAGTAGCCATTATTTATCTGAGGAAATTAGAAGATGGGAGGACCCTACTCTCTCTCATAGATCAGAGAGGAGACAAACGAGAACGAAAAGTGTAAGATGTTCTCAAAGTTTGTAACGAGGGTTGAGATGAGTGGTAACGGGGGGGGAAGGGATGTTCAGGGCACGGTTTGTAGGGTTGCTAGGGGGGAAGAAATCGGAAAAACGGTGTGTGGGAAAGGCGTTCCGATCGAACGGTGATGAGAAAAAGTGGGAACCCTTGAAGGCATGCAATGTGGGGTGGGGTCGATGAAGAGTAAATAAGACTGGTTGAAACGTATTTTATGTGGATTTGAAGGGAAGAGGATAGTAGTCAGACAAAAAACAAAAATTAGGTATGGAGGAAAAAAAATAAGAGACGGAACGGCAACCAGGTCCATCCTGTACCTTCCAAACCTTGAAAAAATTAAGGAGAGTGTCTCTCGTCGAAAGATACAACCCTATGTTCAGGACCAAGGGGTGATATAGGAGAGGCAAAGGAACGATGCAGACGTTAAAAATTTAAACACAAAGACGGAGCGAATTCCAGGGAAAAAGAAACAGGGGACTTAAAAGCAGCAAAAATCGGTGATGGGGAACCAATCTCTCCACGCGGGGAAGAAAGACATTCTCATCAAGATCGACAACGGGTGTTCTGAGGTTTTGGTAAAAAGAGCTATAACAGAGTGCGAGATGAATTGAAAAAAACTAACAATAATGAGTTTGCGATTAGAAATAATTTCGTGAGGTAATATTTAAACTAAAAAACCGTCGACCCACGCGCCACGCCCATGTGGGGGAGGGTTTCTCTACGTCAAGCATCTGTAAAAGGGGGGGTGGCCATTAATGAAATCACTATAAAAAAGGATGGGGCGAGATTCACGCAGCAACAAGGTTCGCACTCTATCGTCCCCGCTGCTGAGAGAGGGGAGAAAATCGGGTAACAGGGAAGGCCCATCTATTCATCTTCGAAAGGGGGTCGCGCGATAATGAATGCCTGAGCAATCTTCAATTCTTCAAGACCAGAAAAGAAGAGAGCGGCAATACATTGGGTAACTCTCGGTCAGGGATCAAAAGAAGAAGTTTGTTAGAGGGGAGAGCAAATAGAAGGGGCCGGGGGCCAGCGGCAGAGACTCATTTTTCGGCGGGGAGGGAAAGAGGGAAAAGGCACTTGGGTGTCTTGGTTCAGGGGGGGGCAGGTAAGGGGCAAATGGGGCACTCTTTACAAGCACTTTGTGGAATGGATTTTCATAATCGTGAATAGGAGGGAGTTTTTGTAAGGATCCTCCTGTGTAAAGGGGTTGGACCCGACCCTCAAAATTACATTGGTCCGGGTTAATGCCTCGGTTGGAAAAGGGTGTTATTTTCTCGTTGGCAGCTAAATTGCATGAACTAACAATTGAGTGGGGGGTGGAGTGCCAATCCCCTTAAACATGTCTCCAAGTTTTCTCCAGTCAAAGAGCTCTAGTCTGTGCGATGAGTACTCAGCAGGCGCAAGAAAGGATCGTCGGAAATAAGTCAGAAAGGACGGGGGGAGGGTCTAGGGAACTGGGGATCCTTAATAGTTTACAGTATCAGGACTGAGGGCGGAAGGGTTAGAGGGAGTAGAAACAAGTGGGCAACCTGCGGGGAACCTTCAATCTTCTGGGGTTGCCGTAACGGTATTTTGGTGAACGGGGAAGCGCCGCGCTCGCAAGGTTTAGGAAAATAAGGGGGCTAAATCTTTCAGAAAAATACACGTACGACTTCGTTGTGGAAACCCTAAAGAAAATTCTCCCTTGTCGACCTCTCTTTTCGTTCCCTCTGGGGCAAGGGAGAACAATGCGTCGTTCGGAGAAACAATCCGCGGGCTTCTAGGGAATGAGTTACACTAAAAGAGAAGGCACGATGGAAATAATACAAAGGCAGAAAACCGTAGAATTCGAGTGCAGTGAAGAAAAGGTGTCCCTAGGATATGCGAGTTTAACGTGACCCTTAACTCTCCCTTCTTAATATAAAAGAAAGGTCAGCAGTGGGGGGAGATTATTTGGCTGGCTCCTATCGCATAAGTGAAAAGCAGGCTGACTCGCTGCTAGTGGTCACAAGAAACGAGGAACCGCAACCGGCAGGGAAAAGGGTTAAAGTTTGCTAACGAGGGGATTTGGGAAAACTCTAAAGGTAAAGAAAGGTCGGGCCGGATAAACATTAAATAACTTCCCCCAAGAAACAAAGAAGGCAAACACGGGTCCGGATCGGGAAGATAAAAAAAAAATCATGGGGGTTAGGAGGGACGGGGTGCAGTCAAATCTCATGGGGAAAGGCATATCCTGACAAGTAGCGTCAAATTAGAAACACCACCTGGGAAAGATGTGACTAACAGCAGGATTTGGAGCTATTCGGATATTCTAAAACCTTTAAGTGGTGGGGTGGAAGAAGTGAAGGTTCAAAATGAAAGACTGGTCAGAAAGGGACGCAAAAAGAGTCAGATTTCGATCAAAAAAAATCTTTGGACGGGGGGGGCACGAAAAAAGTGTGGGGTGGGGGAGGATGGGTCGAAGAGCCCTAAGGTAGTTGAGGGGCGAAAACTGGAGAGATCCCGATCAGACTGTGTGCGCACACCAACAACTGGGAAAGGCCGAAAGGGGGTAGAAAAAGATCTTTGCATTAAATCAGGCCCAAAGAACCGGGAAGGAGAGCCAGAGGGACATACGCAACATAGGGAGAACTGCAGGCTAGAAAAAAAGGCTGAACGGTGACCGCGAGAAGGGTAAATAAATATTATTTGGGCCAGCCAGGGAGAAACGAGATCGGCGGGGGCAAATACCTATGGTTAGACTCTCTCTAGCACTGGGGCTGTTAGTTTGGGGGGTATCCCGCTCAGATACATGACAATAAAAAGGGGAGATCATCTGTGTCCACGACATTTAGCAAGGTATGCCGCCAAAGTAAAGTGTTGAATAAAAAGAATTGAAAGAACAAAGATTCACATGTAGATAAGATAGGGTCAGAGGGAAGGGGGGCCATAAAGTGAGTGATCCCTGAGGGGGGGGTGGAAGGTCGTGGAAGTATGAAAGAAAGTCATTGGAGTGACAAAACTGCGGTTCAGGCAGTCAAAGACCCCTAAAAAAAAAAAAAGGAGGAGGAAAAAGAGGAGAGCACCACGGAGGTTTGGGACTCACGGAGAACTGACATTTGTTAAGACCGACGGAAAAACGACGCTTACAATTTACCTCGGGACTTTGAATAGGAAGAGAATTAAGACCTTTTCAAAGACAGGAAAAGTCTCTTCCTAATTCCGTCGGGGAGGGATTGGAAAAAAAAACAACTGTAGTTGATAAACGTTAAGGTGGCGTCAATACATCTGAGAATTTATGACTGACCGATTAAAAGATACCGTTTGGGGGAAGGGGAGTTGGACGTTCGATAACAAAACCGAAAAGAGAATCCCAGGCGGAGAGCTAGTGAAAACTGTTGTTAAACATCAGAGAAGCGGGAAGGGCATGCCCAGCTAGGAAAGAAAGAGGGACCCAGTAGTGTAAAAAGGAAAAGTTATCGGGGGAGCCGGTATTTGGTCAAAGAGGGGGCGGAAGGAGAGGTATCGAAGGGAAAGGCAGAGAGGGATGGTAGGAAAAAAAAGATCAGGAAAAAAATTTTCGGAGTCCACCATCGGGGGGAGCCATTTTTGTGTTGCTCACAAGAAAAGAAGAGGAGGAAAAATGTGATCGGGGTGATAACACCGAAGCAAAAAAAAGATTCTCCGTGAGAAAAGAAGAGAAAATATTAGATAGAATGGAAAAAGAAACTAGAGGTTCTGATCGGGGGGAGCGGGGAGGGGAAATACGATCGGGGGTCACAGCGAAACCGGGACTGACAGATTCGGCAATCGAACTTACTTGATCACCCACTTAAAGGGGGGGAAAGCAATAGTAAAGGGTGGACCTTGAAAATCTCTAGAATCCAGGGAGTCGTCAAACGGGGGCAAAATTTTTTGTAAATAATAATAAACAGAACTGATCAGACCTCGAGGAAGGCAAGGACAATGCGAGCGACCGAGGCAAAAAATGATTAATCTCGGGCGATACAGGGTACAACTTGGGATCGGATTGGTTCATTTAGACGTGCCCTGGGGCAGTAAGAGCTGTTTTGCAAACCAGGGTTGGGAAAATGAATATTAGATCCCTGCGGATAGGAATTCAAGGAGGAAAGGGAAAAAGAATCGAAGCTTTCAAAAGGACTTCAATTTAAGGTGGGAGAGAGCAAAATCACAAAAGAATAGCCAAAAAACGGGGGATGATGGCAAGTGAATAAGATTCATGGGTTGGGACTCGATGGGCCCGAGGAGATGAATAGGAGAAACTAACGGTCAGAAAGAGGTCAATAGATAGGTAAATGAACTCGAATATGTAGGGGGGAAGGTGATGAGTAAGTACGGTTATCGTTTAAACTCTTGGAAATTCAGTCTCCTCCTGAAGAAATAGAGGAAGAAATCACAAAGATACGTGGGGTCGGAAATTCCCTAGTTGGGGGGACATAAAAGAAAGAGGAGAGCAACTCCGTTTCGGGGAGGGTCCATCAAGTTCTAGAAGTAGTTTTCTTCGGGGCGGGGCAAAAAGAGGGGGTAAAAGTAAGGAAAGAAGGTGGAGAGGGATATAGAACTTCCCCAATCAGATAGAACGAGCTTCAAAACAAAAAGGGGGGGGTGGGCTCTGGTCTGGGCTGACGACATAGCAGGCGTTCAGAATAGCCACTTGAGGTCGCAAATATAATTTCTGCATGTGAGAACTGAGATAGCGTCTTAAGGGGGGGTTTGATTGAAAAGGCGACGTAAGGTAGGTCCTAAAAACGAAAAGGTTGTACGCACAGACTAGAAATCCCACCAAAAGAAAAAAGCCTGTCACTTACAACGGAAAGTGCAAATGGAGGTGTCCTCTACCAAACCAGTTCAAACAATGAGGACTTGAAAGAAGAAGCCTAGAACAGATAAATAGAGACTTCACTTTCAGTTGAAATTTAAATTTCCGGTTTCAGACTTACGGAAAGGTTACTGACAGAAAATCCCCCCTTGATCAATAGGAAGGAAGCCGACAACGATTAGAGGAAACCGCGGGCGGCCCTTACAGGCAATTGAGAGAAAAAACAACGGTGGTAGAGAATCAGAAGATAGGCAAATGGACTGGCCCGGGGATCTGGGAGGACAATTGAAGTATTGCGAAAAAACGCAATCAAGAGAAGGGTTCTACAACTATTTCAGGGGAACAAGAGGTTGACGATGGAAGAAGGGGAAAAATAGTTTAAGCCGAGCAAGCAGTTAAGGTGAAACGGGATAGGTTCAGGGATGCACCTGCGAGGTCAGCAGAACCTCAAAGGTTGGAAATCGTGGCTTTTGGGGCACGCGTTCAAACAACAAAATATTAGGGCTAGAAGAAGGGGGCATACGACAAGAGAGGCGGGGCGGTTCTTGAAGCTCTTATATTACTTAAAGCAAGTATTGAGCTTAGGAAATGATCTGGGGTCCCATACTAAACGACTCCCCTTGGAGACGCGCGGAGAAAAAACAGAAACTTTGTAGAGTGGAAGGAGAATGATGTGAAACGAATGGGTAGCTCGGGTAACGAACGGCGTGGGAAAATCGGGTCAAGGTGTGAAGGGTTGGTAGGTCTAGGGTCAACAAGAGGATGGGTGCAGGGAAAAAGATCCAAGGCATCACTCACACAGGATAGAAATAACAACTGATGGGCAGGGAAGGACAAGCTGGGGGGATAAAAATAAGAGAGCAATCAATAGCAGGACATTTTTAGTAGGGAGGGAGGTAAGCCGGTTGGACCTAGAGTGAGCTATCACAACACACGTATTATTAAAGGGGATAGACTCGGGGGCAAACAAATCCTTACCCCATAAAAAATAACAAAGGCTTCTTAGGTTGGGCGGCTCGGCAGACGGGAAAAAAAGAACAAGCGTTCCTCACTCAATTTTGGGATTAAAGCAGTGCAAGGAAAGGAACGGGTTTCAAGACCAAAAAATCTAGATGGAAACCTGTCAAAGACAAGGGAATGATAGGGGGGAATCAGTCTTGGACACTAGAGCACACGCGTGATCCAATTGAGAAAAAGAAGCTCTGACACGGGTAGTTCGGGGAGGGGTTTGTAAAAAAAATAGGACGAAGTAGGGTACACCAGGAAACAAGTCTAGGAATGAGATAAATAAGTTATTTAGGGGGCGAAGGAGGAATCAGCCAACCGATCAAAAACGATGCGGTCAGAACAAACATCGTTTTTGCAGGTGGGACTAAACTATAAAAAAAAGTGGGGAAACAATCACCAGCCTAGCAGACATACCGGGGGGGCTCACCGTCTAGAGCACCTTACATGCTGCGAGGACGTGGGACCGATCTGTGGAAACAGCGGAAGTCAATCGGGAAAGGAGTGTGGTACTCACACCCCACACCCCTCACCCACCCTCCAAGGGAAACCAAGAAAAAAAACACCAAAACACCAAACAACCCAAAAAAACCCCTCAACCCCAAAGCCCCCACCAACGCACCCCAAAACCACCCCCCCAAACCACCCCCCCCCCCCCCAGAAAAGAAAAAAACCACCCAACAACAAAAAAACCAACACCAGCACCCAAAAAAGCCCAACCCAAACCACACCCAAAAGAGAAAAAAAAGCCAAAAACCCCCACCCAACGCAAACAACCCCCAACCCGAGGAACTACCCCCAACCTAAAAAATAAAAAAACCCAAAAAACTAAAAACCAACAAGAACCCCCCCCAGGACCAACCACCCCCCACAACAACCCCCCCCCAACCCCCAATCACCCACCCCAGAAGCCCCCACCCCAAACTCCCCCCAACAAACCACCCGAAACAACCACAACACCAAACCTCCATAAAGCCACCCCGGGATGAGAGGACCCCAACCCACCCCCCCCCACAATACGACGACCTAACCACCCCCCCCCAAACCCCCCCTCCACCCCACCCCCAGTCGAATATGGGTCTCGAAACATAAGCGGCAATGTCAGGACGACCCAGCTAAAAGGAAGTGTCCTAACGCTCAGCTATTGACGACATAAAGGGGGGGTTAGAAAAGATCAAATTAGCCGGAAAGGCAAGAATCGTGCTCTGGAGAAAGAGGGGATGTCAATTTGTGAGTGAGGGATTGGGGGGAGTTTGCAAATGGAAAGTGGGGGACAAAGAAATTGTGAAAGAGATAGGGTAAAAAAATAGGAAATGGGCGGGGGATGTTTGGGAAGAATAATTTGAAAGTTTTTGGGTCGAGGGGACAAATTGGAAAAAAATGTGGAAATTTTGAATGCAGCGGGTGTTGCGGTGGAAAGTTGGGATCGAGAGCATGCTTAATGCTGGGAAACCTTTCGGTGTAGTGGAAAGAAAAAGTACCGGAGGCCGTGTAGCACTAAAAAGTCATGCGATCACAGCCGCCGGTAAGGGAAGAGGTGACTTAATGGTCGGCACAAGAAAAACCATTGGTTCGTTCTGGCCGCTCATCGTCCCCGGGTAAATAGGGTAGTGGCCTATGTAGGTATGGGGAGACGTAGGGGATATCTCTAACTGAGATCCTTGGATCGGAGCGTTGGAAAAAAGACAAATAACTCTATCGCACGTCTAGGGGGCCCACATTACTCCCCTTTTTATAACCTCTCGGGAGGGGAGCACGGGTTCAGCGACAATTCTTGCTTCATATATCCTATGGTAAAACTGGCCGAGGATGGGATGAAGTTACTCGGGGGAAAAAGAGACTGCAGAAGGGCTATCCCAGTATAACGCCGAAATACCTTCTGAATTCCATTAGGGATGCCTACCTAGGGGGGGGTCACCGATCAGACGGGATTTTCCTTCGTCACGCCCAATTAAACGCTTCAGGGACACGGACGAAATCTCAAAAAGGGGGGGTGGGCCTTAGTTTGGGGGGCCGGTTGCAAATCGGGGCAAAAAATAAATGTACACCCGAGCTGAACAAGGGTTAGCCGACCGGGTGGGGGGGGCCAAACAGGTCACCATTTCTCGAATTGTCCGTGGGGGCAAAAAAACAAGCTGCAGCGGGGCGGAGTTCGTAAGGGAAAGTAAGACGATGAACTCAAGAACCTCCATCAAAAGAAAGGGTACAGTTATCGGAGAGGGCCGGAGAAATCAGGGTGGGAGGTGGACCTGCGGTTGTAAAAGAACTAATATCGGGCGGAAAAAAGGAAAAAAGCATGAGCAAAAACCCCCGGCTAGACGAGTGCCGACTCCTCGGAGGGTATAGATGGTTAAACGCAAAACATTAATGGGCCGAAATGTGGGGTTTCAATAAACGGAGTTGTCGACGGTACAATCTGGCAGCCGGGGACGCAGACCCGCTCTTCGTAAAAGGGGTCTAGAAAAATCTTTTGACAGACGATAGTATGAAATTTGTAGAAGAAAGGGCCGGGGGAGTGGCGGGGAATAACGGGAGATCAACCTGCAGGACTAGAAGTTGTAACAAAAAAGCCAACCGAGGTACTCCGGGGGGGAAAGAAAAATGTCAGGAAAGAAGGAAACTCTTCCTGACCCAGGGGAGAAGAGACAATATTTACCCGAACGATCCCGGCCTATCAAAATTTAAAAAAAAAAGGCGGAGTACGGAGGGAAAGAATGTTAAATAATATATGAAATTATATCGAATCGGACGGAGGTGCCCTGACCAAGAGGTGAGGACAGGGTAGAGTCGCGATATAGCTTAGGGTTGGTTATACGCTCAAACTCAGAAGGGAAGATTGGGGAATAGTCAGGGCGAACAGAGCTCAGATTTAGCCGCCAAGGATAAAGTTGGGGGGAAACAGAATTTGAACAACGATTGGACCGGTTAGGATAAAGGCGAGGACGCTGGAAGTAAAAGGGGAAATGTCCGAGAGTAAGTGGAAAGAGGTCGTGAAGGTTGGGGGAAGGTAAAAAAAAAATTCATGTTGACAAACTGGGACAGGGTAATTCGGGCGAATAAGAAACAACGGAGGCTTAAAGCAAGAGTATGACTAATGCACAATGGGCAGTTGTGTGACAGGCCCTCCACTTCTTGGACTACTTCCCAGAGAAGGAAAAATAGAATGGGTTAATCACTTTTCGAAACCACTTGGAGGATGAAAGGTAAAGGTTCCAGAGAAGAGTATCGGAAAACTCGTGTTTCTTCAAAATTTCTGTAACTCCAACCTGAAAAGTCGGGGAAAACAGCCTAGAATATTACTTAAACGACAAATGAAAAAGCGAATGTTGAAAGTCTATTACTGAGGAAAACCTAAAGAGAGAGAAATAGATAAGCACAGGTAGGATTGCGTGCTGGTAAAGTGGAAACTCCAGACTCCTAGGATAGAGAATGGGGCCAAAGATATGGACACCCGTACCAAGAGTTGCGGCAGGTTTTAAAGGCCTGGGTGCAGGGCACGGGGGGAATAAGTTTTCAAAATTAGGGGGGGATTCGATCGGAAAGGCAGACCGCTGTCTGGTACCCTTGGATGACATCAAGAGATGAGGGGGAGTGGGGCACCACTAGTTGTGCTCAGGAAAAAAAGTGGGTGCGAAAAATTAAACATATATGTATTATACTAATAATGGAGACCAGAAATCACCCTATTCAGAGAAGCGAAAACATAGAAAAAATAGGACTAATCGTGAAAGTTCAGGCTCGAAATCTGACTGACAGAAGTGTCAAGACTTCACGGAAACCGGAAAGATCGTCAAGTCGAACTGAAGGGGGAAGGCACATAAGGGAGTCAATATTCTGTGACCTGCTAACGACGAAGGCAAATCCAGAGGATTCCTTAGCTTTAAGGCCCGGTGGTGGGGTGATTAGCTAATAGAGTACGTCAGCGATGGGATGAAAGTCGAGTTGTAAAACATAAGAGAGGAGACAAATGATTTATCGGCGTTAATACGGGTCAAGGTATTGGGAAAGAGGGAGTGGGCTTTGGGTGGGAAACGTCTCGTGATCACGGGAAAGAGGGGAGGGGTATTGAAAGGAACGAGTTTGGACAACAAATCGTCGTCAAATGGTGGCATGCGTATACGGAATTCACGAGGGATGGAGATATAGCAGATCAGTGAGCGGCGTAATTAAAAAGTGGGCGATCGAGAAGAACAAAGAAAAACAAACGGGGGGCTGAAAGGGGTTTTCCCGGGCAGGGCGAGGAGAATCAAGGACACTCAGAGATGATAAGGGCAATGGGAACCGGGAATAGGAATCTCGAATTTCAGACGCGGGACTAGTAGCTTCAGTGAGAAGGGGGTCACGTAATTCTCTTTAAGCGTGGACAAGCCATGGAAAAAATATTAGGGGAGTAAATAATGGGTCGGAAAGCATGAAAAGGCAAAAATCAAGAGTGTCTATAACTTGAGTGCCGTGCTGGGCTTTTCCTCCTCGGTTGGCAGCGTGTGGGAAAAAGCGTTAAGACCCAGGATCTAAATACGTTAATCGGGGAAGATAAAGGGGCAAACCTAAAAGGACAAAAAGGCCATGATGGCTCGATGCCGGAGGGCGAAACGACCAGGCATTCTTTGCAGAAAAAAATACACTAACAATGACATTAATTGGCGTGAACTTGCGAAGGGGAAGATAGCATCAAAAATTGGGGTAATTGAGAAAAGCTCCCTTAAAGTTGATAGAAAGAACAACGAAAGGTTGGTACGCAATTAGTGCTAAACTAGAAAAGTCAAAAACCACGAAAACACCACCAACGGGATCCAAGACAAACGACATTTGGCAATTGAGGGTCATCGGGGACAACCTTTCTTTAGACCTTACAAAGACCAAAAGGGACAGAGCAACGAACGGGGTCAAAGTGTGCGGCAGGGTTGTACCTTTCAGTGTATTTGCCATGGGGAAAGCGGTACGGAAACACTAACTCACAAATTGCTCAGAAGGGAAAATCAAACAGAAAGAAAATCTATGCGGAGGGCGGGAACCTTCCTCATTGAAACGGTGAAAATGGAGGGAGTGGTCAAAGTTAAAGCGGGCTGAGGGCTGGGACTGAACGTAAATGTCCGATTGTGACTAGGAATGATTCATATTAATGGGGGAAGAACAAGAATTCAGGAAAGGGGACTACTATGCAGGTAACGATAGGGGGGCTCTCAGAATGTGAGGGGGTGGGCTCTCTTTTAGAATGGGAAGGAAAAGCATAGACTTATCCCATCTGGTGTAGCTTGGGGGGGGGCCAAAGGGCAACTAAGAGGACTTTCGAAGAGAAGGGAAAATTACTTCTGAGGGGGGAGGAAAGGGATTAGACAAAGGCGATGCAATTCGTCCGTCGCAAATAGCCCAGAGTGAGTATGGGTCCCATACTCCTTCTGAAGGGGGTAAGTCGCAGACGGAAAAAACAAAGAAAAAGAAAAATAAAAAGAAAGAGAGATTAAAAGAAGGACTTTTGAGGGAAGCGTGTAAACGAACGCTTGGTCGAAGTAAAGGGGTTAGTTTCCATGGCACAATGCGAAAAAAAGACAAGCTTGTGTACAATTGGCATAAGAGAAGCGACAAACTGGGGAGATATAAGCCGAAAGGGTAGCATTATTCAAGGCGTGGGGGATCGATGACGAGCAGAAAATAAACGGGGGGCACGGATTTAGACGGAGGGACGTTGTGGATGCTAATCATCTCTAAAAAACCCCCCAACGGAGATTTCTTAAAAAATAGAGGGGGAGGGACATCATTAAACATCCAAAAAAACCTTCAAATACGGTCAAACAGGCATAGATTAAAAGGCGTCAGATAAACACAGGTTCATGAAATCCGGGAGTATAGAGCATTGTAGGAAATCGAACGTTTTGGCCAATTTCAACAAACAAGAAGCGTAGTGAGTGCCCATTAGAAACCTAACAAACAGACATGGTGCCAGAGAACCACACGTGCTGTTACCCGCGCAAAAGAGGTAAGCCCTTATGAACATTCATCGAAACGTTTAGGGTCTGAGTGGGGCTACGGAGAAACGAGGGAGAGAGATGGGGGACCCAGAAGGAAATATTCTAATTTGCGAAGGGAAAGAAAGAACTGGTCGGGGGTGTATATTATCCGTAGGTTACGAAAAAATGAAACTAACGAGAACCTGTATTCTGGAGTATCGAGGGGAAGGATCTGGGGTTGGGGGCAGAGGGGATAGGCCAAAGAGACAAACGTGTGTCAGCATTCTGCTGAGAAAGAAGCAGGCAACGTTCTCCCGAGTCGGGGGAGAAACAGTATTCTGACGGAGGGAACGATCGGGGGAACATTAAGGAAATAGAGTACAGAACGGACTGAGCGGGTTTAGTCAGGCCAGCTGCCTCTGAAGGCCTGGAGGAGAAGAGGCAGTCCGTAGAAAGAGACGGAAGCGCAGACCATTACGACGAGTCTCGATGGGAATCAGGAAGAAAATACCGGGTGTTATCTCACAAGTTCCTGAATGGGAACACTCCGTAGGGCAGAAAAGTCGTGTTTCCGGGGCGGAGAAGGAAAGGGGGGGGAGTTTTTTATTACTGGGGCCAGAAGAAATGGAAAAGAGCCAGGGGGGGGGGGAAGGGGAAAAAACCTAGTTCATATAGTTCTCGACGTAGTTGTTGGGGAAAAGTACCTTTTTGGGGGGGGGGTCCGAGGAACGAAAGGGCCATGGAATTGTGAGAAGCGGTGGTTGTCGTTTTATTGGGTATAAGCACGGGTAGCGCAGAAGTATACAAACCGTGGTGGGTAGTGGAATAAAGAACCGGAGCAAATGGTATTACCTAAATTACAAGCTTATGCTCCACATGAGACAGAGATAAGTCCAGCGGGGAGCGAATGGTGCTTCACCGAAGGCATGTATTGACAGCGGCAGAGAGCCCATTATGGGGTTTTTGGACGATAAAAAGGGTGGGGGGGGCTGTAGAATGTCTGATAGTAAGGATGTAAGAAATCGGTTTACTTACACGCGTTCAAAGAAACAATCGATCTCACCTTCGGAGGACACGACCATAAAAGGGGGAAGACCTGGGGGGAAGGCAGATAGGGAGGGGGGGGACACATCGGCAGCTAACACAAGGCGGCGTGATCCTAATCTTGCGGGATGCGGGAGGTTCCAAGGAGGAACGAGACTACTTAATAAAAAAGGAGAGAACTAGCATAGGAGTGAAAGGAAAGGCGGGGCGATTAATAGAAAACAGAGGATTTGGGGACGATCATCTCTTGTCCGTGAGCGGCGAACAATGAGATCTGACAAGCTGCGGACCGGGCCAAATTTAAGGTGGGGGTAACGAGTAGGGGGGGAAGGGGCTGGAGCAAAAAATAGGGAAGCCCAAAGATGAGCATAGGGGTTGCAAAAAATTTCCAGAGCCAGGGCTTACCAGTTCGACTAGTCTGGGCAAAAAATCGCAAGACGAGATTGACAGGGTCAGAGAAAAAGAGGGTCCTACAACAAAAGAAACCAAAGCCGATAAAATGCCGGAATAGCTACTATAGCAGGGGGACGGACCAGAGGGGGGGGTCGGCTAGCTTTGTAAGGAGACCTCATACATACGCTGACTCCTGTTCTCAAAAACAAAGGGATAACCTGGGGTTAAAAAACTCCTCGATGTGTAGAGACGAATAAAACATAATATGACGACAAAAAGTTAAGTGGGGGGGGCATAAAGAAGGTGGGCATATGCATATCAAAAAACAACAACCCGGGGAAAAGACCCTGAGAAGGCATCCATGGGATAAGGAAATCGGTTGCCGAGATACGGTTTGGGTAAAGGAATGGTTGCAGAGAAAGGAAAAGCTTCGAGGGGCGCGGGGTGATCAAGGTAGAAGAGGGCGAAGAACTATCCAGTTTAAGGTTCAAATCAAAAAGTATTCCGCACAATGACAGAAGACAAAGGAGATCTTTTCATTAAAAAAGGAAAACTCGCGGCCTTCAAAATTAAGGAAGCTCGGGGGGGGGGAAACAATAGTGGGACGAACTAGCCAAGGCCGAGGAAGGCATTAAAACGAGTAACGAGGGGACATCCGGTTCTATATGCTTGTGGGAAGCACCCAAGCGAGA
>Ga0179593_1507409_pt1 | contig 23560 bp, 43 predicted proteins | sample CZODoug2_1_08_16_FD_185931 | JGI IMG/M metagenome (GOLD analysis project Ga0179593, IMG submission 185931) | Vadose zone soil fungal communities from Angelo Coast Range Reserve, California, USA - CZODoug2_1_08_16fungal (PacBio error correction) | ecosystem: Environmental > Terrestrial > Soil >...
CCGAAACGGCCGCACCAAGTGGATTCCCCGTAACAACACAAAACATCGACAAGGCAAGGGAAAACCACTCCCCACCTCGGGACGATGAACACCCCCGTTTTTTTTTTTGCCCACATTACCTGGCTTTTCCCCTCCATTCTCCAGAAGATAAGACTTCCCCTGGGATTGATCGAAGCGGCCGGCCTGTTTTTTTTTTTTTGCAAGTTTATGTTGTTTTTTCTGGTTTTTCTTTGTTCTTTCGGTCCCCCGCCAAATTAACCAAAAAACCCCTAAATGCCGCTGCATTTTTTTTTGTTGTTTTTTGAAAAATTAAACTCCGTCCTCGCGTGGACCATTCGTTTCCCCCCCGTTTTTTCCATTCCAAAAACTCCCCGCGGCATCCTTTCAGAAATCCCGGGATGGAAAACGTTTATTACACATCCCCCGTTTTTCTTGTCGCCCGCGTTTTTTTTGTTTTGCAAAGCGGTCCTATTTTGTTTGGGCAGGGCCCTGGTCCAATCTTTTGTTGGCCTTCGAGGGTCCGGGTGCTTTTATTTTTCCCCCAAGCCAAACGGCGAAATACGTCCCGCCTTTTTTCTGGGAAGTAGTTTCCACTTCGTGAATTTTTCCCGCCATTTGCCCGGGCAAAGGTTTCCCCCGGCGTTTTGCCCTCCCGACCGGGAATTTGGGCGGCGCTGCCCGCAGGGAGGGCCCTGGTTTTTTTAAGAACGGGAAGGCCCAACCTCTTCCAACCAGAACTACTTACGCCCTTCCCCTAACCGCCGAATCCATCGGTCCCACAAATGTGACCCGAACTTTTGAAGGCCCGGTTTTTTTGGGGCGTAACGCAATCCCTGGGATGTTGGCTTTTTCCAGGAACGACAAAAGCGCAAAGTAATTCGGGTCTGAAGCGGGCAACCCCATCGTGCCCTGACGGCATCATCCCGTACGTATTAACCGGTGCGGAAACGACGTTTCCCCCCCCCCCCCCTTCGGGGTGGGGGGAGTTGGGGGGGTCAAAAAAACAGGAAGACAACCTCTTTGGGCAAGCACCAGGCCAAAAGCTCCGACGAAGCCCCCATCCGCAAAAAAACGTCCTGGCTTGCGGCCTTGGACCCGAAGCCCGGGGCCGGTTGTGGCTTTGGGAGAAGGCCAAAAGTTTTGTCCGTGGCCCCCCGTTTGAACGGCGCCTTACTGCCAATTGGAAATCAACAATTCCGGGCCGAACCGGTGTGGGTTCGCTACAGCCGAGCGTTTTTGGCCAAAAACATTGCTTGACAACGATTACGGCCCGCGCCCCCCCGCCCTTCCTATAACAACGGCCGAATCCATTGCGGATTTTTTGCAGGCCGGCGCGGATTGTCCCAACAACGCGGCGTGTGGAAAGTCGGTAAAACCGAACCCCCCTCCGAGAGAGGGCAATCATCCTGATCTGGAACCCTTTTTCCTATCGAGTCCCCGGGGTCCCCGGGCTTGAAGTTTCCCCCTGTCCATGGGACAACCTGGCCCCCGCAAGAAATAGCCGAAAGCGGGTGGTTTTTGCCCTGGCGGGCGAACGGTTGTGGTTGCCAGACCGCCGGCAAGTGGGGAAAAAAATAAAAAACCCCGAGTTTTTTTGGGCCCCTTTGATTCTAACCTTCACGGACCCAGCAATTTCCCGGGACCCGATTTCCAACTGCAGGATTCCCTGGCCCCCGGAAACAAATCTTTTTTTTTCTCCACCTCGATTGGTGGGGCCATCGAAATTGCAGACGGGGTAAAATATCCGCTGGGGGGGCAGTCTTTCAGCAGATTCATCACGACTTGTGTGGTGATTACGACGGCCCCAGGGCCCAGGTCACCCTGTTTGATGTGACTGAATCAACGGGAACGAGTTGCGAAATAGCGGCCCCTCTTGTTCTCATTGCCAGCTCCTCCTATACTCTTCTCACAAGTCCGCGGACCTCGCCGCCTTCTTGTCATTTCTCCACGTCTTTCCCCTACGCTTGCTATGTCCGCCCTTCTTCTTCAATATTTGCAGTTGTCTTCTAAGCCCCGCCCCCCGATTTCCTCCTAAGTGTTACTGTATTATAATAGTTTTTTTTTTTTTTTTTTTTTTTTGTTTGTTTTTTATTGTGGTTTTCCCCGGAAAAAGGCCCCCCCGCCCCCCCGGGCTAATAGAAAGCCCCCAACCATAAGGGGCCCCCCCGGCACCTTTTTTTTGGGTTTTTTGTGGTGTTTTTTTTTAAATTCCCACTCTTCCCCGCCACCCCCGGCCATAAACCTAAGCCATATATACATAATATTAACCCTTTATATTATTTTGGTGAAATAAACCCTTTCCCCCCTTGACATCTAAATCAAAAAATCGGGAAAAAGCTAATAAATACTAAAAAACCATTTTCCCCCGAGTGCAAGAATAATAAAAGCCCGTGGGGTTTTTTTTTTTTTTTTTGTTTTGTTTTTGGTTTTGTTTTTGTTCTATGCTCTGTCTTTCTCCTCCCCCTCGGGGCTTGCTGCTATCTCTCGTCGGTAGAAGCTGCTCCTGATGGTGGGTCGGCCCGGCCGGCCTCCGTTGGTGCGCGGCCAGCGTCCATGCCCCCCCGGTCCTCCCCCCAAAAGGTTATATTACTAACAAATAAATGTAAAAAACAATAGCCCCAGCTGTGCCGCGAACGGGGGGGGCATAGTCTCTCACTCTCTCGTGAACTGTCGGTCCTCCGGGCCCCGCCCTTAAAAGCAATAAAAAATTTACATCCTGGGCCCCCCACCCGGGGTGGGCCCCCCCCCCCCCCAAAACCCCCCTCGAATACCCCATATAATTTCCCCCCCTTCCGGTTTTGTCAATAAAAAGGACCCACCGGGTGTTTTTTCCCGGTGTTTTTGCCCCCCCCCCCCCCGCCCCCCCCCCTAAAGTGTTGGTGGGAATTTTATCGCACCGTTAAAGAGAATTTTTTTTTTTCCCACCCCCCCCCCCCCCCCCCCCCCCCCCCCCCCCCCGCCTTTTTTGTGGCCCCCCTTTGAAAAAAAAACCCCCCGGGTGTGGGCCCCCCCCCCCCCCGCATCTTTCCCCAACCCCCACTTTTTCCCCCACCTCACCCCCCTGGAGGATTAAAACCGGAAAGACAACCGGAATTTTTTTTGGTGGTTCCCCCCCCCCCCCCGGCCCTGAAGTGCCCCCCCCGGGTGGCCCCCCGGCCCCCCCCCGGAAAAGGGGGGGGGCCCGGGGGTGAGTTACAAAAAAAAAAATATTAGGCTATAAAATTAATTTATAATAAACCTGGGGGGCCCCCCCCCCCCGCCCCATCCCCTGTTTTTTTTTTTTTTCCCCCCCCCCCGTTAACCGAATTTTTTTTTATCCCCCCCCTTCCCCCAACGGAGAAACCGAAAAACCCCCTTTTAAATTTTTTTGTTTTTTGTTTTTTTTTTTTTCCCCCCCCCCTCCCCCCACCCCCCACCCTTAAGTTGTGGTTTTATATGCCCCCGGCCCCCCCACACGAGTCAAATGCCGTGGGGGGCCCCGTTTTTTTTGGCGTTGCCCCCCAACGTAATTCAAGGGGCGGCGAGGACATTAAAAAAATCACTCCGGAGGGTCAGGCGCTATTCGGAACGCTTTGGCTCGGCTCTCCCGTTCCGGCCTCAGGATCTTTTCGCAGCTCTGAACTAATGAAGACCAACGCCCTCGTGTGGCAACAGAGGTGGAAGGATTCGCGTTACAGCGGTTTCCGTCACGAACTAGTCCGGCGGGATCGTTTTTCAAGCGAGGTGTCCGAACGACGAACGATTGTTACTGGCATTGCAACCTCCTTTTCCCCAATACAACTGTGCCCCGAACAAAAAACCCGCCCCACCACCCTTGGGTTTTTTTTTGGGTGGGGGGGGGGGGGGAAAAAGGTTTTTTTTTTTTTTTTTCAGTAACCCTAGGCCCCCCCCCGCTTTGTGGGGGGGGGGGGGGTGGGGGGGGGGGCAAACCGGCCCTTCCCCCCCCAATAGACCCCAGCCCCCCCCCGTTGGGGGGTGGGGGGGGTGGTGGGTTGGGGGGGGGGGTCGGTTTTGTTTTTTTTTGGAACAAAAATTTGAAAAAATTGGGGCGGGGCTTTTCAGTTTTTTTTTTTTTTTTTTTGTTTTTAACGGTTCCCCCCCCCCCCCCCCCCCGTTTTTTGTGTGGGGGACCCCCCCGTTTAAAAATTTTTTTCCCCCGGGGGGGCCCCACCCCCCCCCCCCGGGTACCCAAAAAATGTGAAAAAAAAAATAAAAAATTTATTATTTAGCCCCCCCCCCCCCCCCCCCCCCCGGGGGTTTTTTGTGTTTGTGTTTTTTGTGGCCCCCCCCCCCCCCCCCGGAATTAACAATTACTAAAAAGCTCCCCCGACCCTCATGAATGCGAACCCCGCGGTGGTGGGGTGTTGGGGGGGGCCCCCCCTTTTTTTTTTTTGTGGGTTTTTTTTCGGATGATCTCAAAAATAACTTGTGGGAAAAAACAAGAATTAACCCGCCTTTTTGTCCCCCCCGTAGGGGGACCCTGGGGGCCCCCCCTGCCCCCCCTCCCCCCTTTTTTTGGCTTCCGTACATATTAAGCCCCCCCCCCCCTCCCGACACCAGAACGAGAACCCCCCCCTTAACCCGGGGTTTTTTTTGCCCCCCCCCCCCCCCACCCCCCCCCCCCCCCCCCGGGGCGGGCCAACACTCTCAACTATACAAATTACAGTAGGCCCCAATAAAATATTTAAAAACACTAAAATAATCGCACAATTTACAACCATAAAAAGTGCCCCCCCCTGGGGGCCGGGCCCCCCCCCCCCCCCCAGATTTTGTTTTGTTTTTTTTTTTGCCGTTTTTGGGGGGGCCCCCCCCTGGGAAGTTATAAGATTATGACAAAAAACCGCCGGCCGGGGGGGTGGCCCGGCCGTGGCGCCCCCCAAATAGATTTCTAAATATATCCCCCCCCCCCCCGGGCCCACCCCCACCGCTCCCTTTTTTTTTTTCCTCGCAAACCGCAGTATAACTTTTTTTGTTTGTTTTTTTTAGAAACAGTGGTCCCCCCCCTATGCCCGTTTTTTTGGGGGTGTGGGCTCCCCCCGGGGTGTGTGGGGTGCCCCCCCCCCACCACCACCCCCCTAAGAATTCCCCCCCCCCCCCCAGAATGTTAACCCCCCGCACCCCACCCCCCCTCCCTTTTTTGTTTTTATTGTTGTCGTTTGGTTGCCCCGGCTTGGGGTCATTTTTTCTTTTTGTCCCCCCCCACTTCTCACCTAAACCCCCCTGTTTACGAGTTTCGTTCCGCTTGTCAGTCTTGTGCCCCACCCCCCCCCCCACGCCCCTGCCGCTTTTAAAATACCGACCACCTAAGTCCCTGCAATAGGGTATAACCAAATCCGGAAACTCGGGGGCCCCCCCCCCCCGGGCCCCCCCCTTGTTTTGTTTTGAAAAAAAAAAAATTATTTTTTTTTTTGTTGTTTTTTGTGTTTTTTGTTTTTCCCCTTTAAAAAAACAATTAGAAGTTTGGGGTGGCCCCCCCAATACGGGTTTTTTTTTTTTGCCCCGCCCCTCCCCCCCGTTTTTTGGGGGGGGTTGGGTGGGGGGGAAACCCCCTACTTTTGGGTTTTTTTTTTGGTTTTGGTGGTCCCGTTGGAAGATGTTTTTTGTTGGCCCCCCCTTTTTCCACCCCGCCCGCTGGGCCCCCCCCCCCCCTGGAACCATCCCCCGCCCCCCCCTTTTTGTTTTTTTTTTTTTTTTTGGGAAAAAAAAAAGCCCCCCCCCCACCGTTTTTTATAAAAAAAAAAAAACTTTGCCCCCCAAAGTGCCCCCCCCACCCTTACGCGTAAAAAGGTTTTTTCCCCCCACCCCCCCCCCCCCCCCCCTCCCAGCCTTCCCCCGAAAAAAATTTTTTTTCCCCGAAAAACTTCCATTTTCCCCCCCCCCGCCCCCCCCCCCGTGTTTTGTTTTTCTTTTGTTTTTTTCCCCCCCCCCCCCTTCCCCCCCCCCCGTATAATAAAGATTTTTTTCTTTCCTTTGTGGGGGCGAAGACACCCCCTTGGTTAAAATTCCGGATCAAATCGAACACTTTCTGGGGGGGGCCGGGCCTGCGTATATGAAATCCAATTGATCACAACCCTCGATCGAGGCGAAGGCCTTGCTACATCAGCGTTTGTCGTGCTTGGCGTCTTGCTCTGCCGTTTTTGGTTTTTCGGAAGGCGCGTCATCATCTTGGCTTGTGACCGCCAATATTCGGTGGTGTTTTTGGCAGGTTAAACTTCTCTCCGGCTGGAGTCAATACCCACCTTTAACAGGCCAAAACAAAAAACCTGGGGGACAAGAAAGACATTTATAGTGAATAAGGTGAATGTAAAAAATAGGTGCAGATTTTTAAGGGTGTGTTAAAAAAACCCCCTTCCCCCAAAAACACAAAACGCCCCTTTATAAATATTGGGGCCCCCCCCCCCCCCGGGGGGGTCCCCCCCCCCCCCAGCCCCCCCCCCCCCAAAAATGAAACAAAAAAATTTGTTTTTGGAACAACTGGTGGACCCCCCCCCCCCTTTTTCCCCCCCCCCCCCCGAAACCCACGTGGCCCAAGGGAAACCCCCCCCCCCCCCAATTAAAATTTAGAAGGGGGCCCCCCCCCCCCCCCATAACCCATCGCCAGACCGTAACAACCCCGCCCCCCTGGGTTTGGGACCCCCCCCCCCCCCCGAAGGCCCCGTTTTTTGCGGGCCCCCCCCCCCCCCCTTTGTTCGGGGGGGGGGGGGGGATGTTTCCGAGGGTTTTTTTTTTTTTGTTTTTGTTTTTTTTTGGTTTTTTTGCATTTTGCCATCTTAAAATAATTTGGGATCCCTTTATTTTACCGGGGAAAGGGGGCCCCCCCCCCCGGGCCCCCCCTAAGTTTTTTGTCCCGGTTTTTTGGAACAAATCCACCGGACTATACTAAAAAAGTTTTCCCCCCCCCCCCCCCCCCCCAGAATAACCTCCCCCCCCTTTAACTAAAGTAAAACGTGGTGTAAAAACCCCGGGTTTGTTTTTTTTTGTGGTAAGAGTTTTTTTCCGGGAATCCCCCCGGAAGGGTGTTTGTTTGGATAAACCCCCCTTTGTTTGTCTTTTGGCCCAAGCCCGCGGGGTGGCCACTGTGGGCCTCTCAATTAATTTAATTTTTTTTACGTGGTGTGTCCCTTTTTCGCCCCCTAAGCGGATCAATTTTGTTTGTCCCCGCCCCTCCCCCATCTAAAAGCTATCCCCCCCGGCCCCCCCCCCCCAACTCCTCCCCCCCCCAAACCCTCGACCCCCCACTCAAACATATGTTCCCCCCAACCTTGTTTGGTGGGAAAACCCTGGTGGGGCGCACCCCCCTACCACTAGATTTTTTTTTTTGGGGTTCTCATCTCCTTCTCTGTTTTTTTTTTTTTTTTTAAAGAAGAAAAAACACAACAAAATCTTTTTTCCCCACAAATTGGGGCCCCCTCCGCCCCCCCCCCGGTTTTTTGGGTTTTTTTGTTGTTTGTTTTTTTTTGTTTGTTTTTTTTTTGGTCGGATTGGGTCCCCCCCCTGGCCGTGGGGTTTTTTTTCCCCCCCCCCCCCGTCTTGGGGGGGGCCCCCCCATCATACAACACCGTAGGTCCGGGGGTGGCCCCTTAAAAATAAGTTTCGCCTAGCCTGGGGGGGTTCCCCCCTTGGGGAATTTTACTTCCCCCCCCCCCCCCCCCCCCGCCCCCCCCCCCTCATTCAACCGGCCCCCCCCCCCCCCCTGTAAAATACAAACTGGCCCCCCCCCCCCCCCCCCTTCCCCCCACACTTACCCTAAGGTTTTTAATGCCCCCGGGTTTATTCTTGTCCCGTAAAAAAAACAGAAAAAAATCAGCGGGATTTTTTCCCCTGTTTTTTCCCCCGCCCCCCGCCCCGCCCCCCCCCCGATGGGTGTTGTTGTTTGTTTCTTTGTCCACCTTAGCCCTAACGGCGATTTAAAAATAAATACAAAAAACCCCGGGAGGCCCTCCCCCCCCGCCCCCCCCCCCCCCCCCCTCCCACTGTTTTTTCGTTATCTTTTTGTTTTGTTTTATTTGTAATTTTATCTTTTTCTTCGTCTTTTCTTCATATCCTCGTAATTTTGGGCCCCACCTGTTTTGCTTTTGGGGAGGGTGGGGTGGGGTTTGGGGGGGGGTCGGGCCCCCCCCCCACCCCCGGCCACCCCCCGGGCCCATACAATATTATCAACTTACCCTGTTAAAGTTCCCCCCCCCCCCCCCACGTCGTTTTGGGTTTTCCCCGATACCCAGTGCTGTATTGTTTAGCATATCATCCTCCCGTCCCCCCCCCAACCCCCCCCCCCTCCCCCCCCCCCCCCCCCCCCCGAGAACAGTTGGCCGTTTTTTTTTGTTGTCTTTTTCCCCCCACCCCCCCTTTCCAAAAGTGCAATAAAAAACCTTAGCCAAGTAATAAAAAAAACGCCCCCCCTCCCACTTTTTTTGGGTTCCCCCCCCGCCCCCTATTTTTTGTGGAAAATAAAGTACCACCCCCCCCCCCCCCCCCCCCCCCCCCCCCCCGGGAAGGTTTTTTCCCCGGTGCCCATTATTAAAACAAACAGAAACCCCTTTGGGGCCCCCCGGCCCCCCCGATATAAAGAAAGTTTACGCCCCCCCCCCCCCCCCCCCCCCCCACCCCCCCCCTACCGATTAAGACCCCCCGGTGGGGGTTATACTTGGGGTCACCAACACACAACAAAACTGTTCCCCCCCCCCCCCCCCCCATTCCCCAACCACCCACCCCCATTTTGTTTCCCCCCCCCCCCCCCCCAACAACCCCGCGCCCCTTGTGGGGGGCTTGGGAAAAGTGCGCACGTGTGTTTTTTTTTTTGTTTGTGTTTGTTATTTTATTTGTTGTGTTTTCCCACCTCCAACCCTAAGGCCCCTCCCCCACCCCCCCCCCCCCCACCGGGCCCCTGGGGGTTTTTCCCGCTGGGAAAAAAAACTAATAAACCTCATCCCCCCCCCCCTACATGGGGCCGTTTTTTTGGTTTTTTGTATTTTTTGGTGCCCCCGGTTACTTTGGGCAAGAAAAATAAAGTAGTGTTTTTTTTGTTTTTTTTCATAAATTTCGGGGCATTATAATTTTTCCCCCCCCCCCCCCCCCCCCTAAATATCCGGTCCCCCCCCCCGGGTTCCCCCCCCCCCCCCCGTTGTTGTTGTTTTTTTTTTGTTCTTTTTTTTTTTTTCGGCCCCCCCCCCCCCCCCCCCCCCCCCCCCCTTTGGTGTGGTGGCAAACCCATTAAAAACCCCGATCGATATTTCCCCTCCCCCCCCCGGTCCCCCCCCCCCCTGGGCCCCTTGTTTTGTGGTTTTTCCCCTCCCCGGGGTTTTTTGGTGGGGGGGAAACTGGAAAACATAAAAAAAACCCCCCCCCCCCGCTGTTGGGGTTAAACCTAAGATGTCACCTTTCCACCCCCCCCCTCCTTTGTTTTTTTTATTTTTGTTTGGGTTTGTTTTGCCCCCATAACACGGTAGTCCCGAAATTTTTTTTTTTTGTGGGGTTCCCCCCCCCCCCCCCCTTCAATGTGTTTTTTCCCCCCCCCAAGAGGCCCCTTTTTTTTTGCCCCGGGAATAGGAAACAATTGCCGCCCCCTGTGGAACAGTTGGCCCCCCCCCCCCCCCCCCCCCCCCCCCGGTAATAACAATGGGGGGGGGGAAGTGGGCGGCCCACCCCCCCCCCCCGGGCCCCCCCCCCCCAAAGGCCCCCCCCCGGGGTCCCTGGTTTGTTTTTCCCCCGGGAAAAAAAATTGTTTTTTAGCCCGGGGACCCCCGTTTTTGAACCCGGCCCCCCCTCCCCCGGGCAAGAAGTGATTTTGTCATCGTCGCTCGCCGGGGGGGGGGCCCTGAAATCGTTGCGCATCTGTTGGCGCATACATAGAAATAAGTTCGTGAGGAGATCGTTAGGAGCTGGCGGCCAGTTGCTCGCCGCCTCGCGCGCGGACCATTGCGCGACACATCGGTGCCTTCCATAATGGGGTGAGATGCGGCCGTGGTTCAGCAGGGCGGATCCTCCGGTGCGATTATTCCCGAGAAACACCAACTGTTTTTTTTTTTGCGGCGGGCTGTATATACGGAAACCCCGGGGTCCCCCCCCACCCCCCCGCCCCGGACCCACCGTCCCCACGACAGGGGGGGAATAATTGGGGGGTTTTTTTTTTGTGGGGGGTTTTTTTTTTGTTTTTTGTTGTTTGCCCCCCCCCCCCCCGCGTTGTTGTTGGGGGGGGGGGGTTGTGGTGGGGGGCCCCCCCCTTTTGGCCCCCCCCCCCCCCCCCCGAGGCCCCCCCCCCCCCCCCCCCGTCCCCTGGCCCCCCCCCCCGGTAAAACAAAGTACACCCGTCCCTTTTTTTTTTTCTCCATACGGAACCAAATATTTTTTCCCCTGGGGCAACCATTAAAGGTTTTTTTTTTTTTTTTTTCCCCAATTTTGGTTCCCGGGTGTTCCCTCCCGATAGGGGGAAAAAAAATTTATAAACCCCCCCCCCCTTAGCCCCCCCCCCCCCCCCCCCGGCCCCCCCCCCCCCCCCCCCCCCCCCCACCCCCCTTTTTTTGGTTTTTTTTTTTTTTGGCCCCCCTTGTTTTTTTTCCCCCCCCCTGCCCCCCCCGCCCCCCCCCTCCCCCTCCCCCCCCCTCCCCCCCCCCTTTTTTTTTTGTTTTCGAAAAAAAAAAACTTTCCCCCCCCCCGGTGTCCGTTTTTTGAATTTGGTTTGTTTCCCCCCCGACAATCCAAAACCCCAAGAAACACAAAAAAAAACAGATAATTTTTTGCAAAAAAATAAAACCCCGGGGGGGCCCCCCCCCCCCCCTGGGGCCCCCCCCGTTGTTCCCCCCCCCCCCCACCTGTACCTTTCCCCCCAGAAACAAAAGTCCGTGGGTGATGTGTTTTTTTTGATGTCTTTGGCCCTTGAAAACAAACCTAAGTTTTGGGGTCCAAGCCTGTTATAAAAATAATTTGTTTTTTTTTTTTTCCCCCCCCCCCCCCGTTTTATCCCCCCCCCCTTTTGGCCCCCCACAATAAAGAATATTATCGGATTTTGGCCCCCACCCCCTAAGATCCCCGGAGGGTTTTTGGGGGGAAATTAAAAGGAACGTAAAAAGATTTTTTGTGGTTCCCCCCCCTTCCTGGGGCCACCCCCCCCCCGTGAATAATTCCCCGCTCCCCCCCACGGTTTTTTGTTTTTTTAAATTTTCCGGTCCGCCCACCGGATATTTTTTGCCCCACCCCCCCCTGTTTTTTTTTCCCCCCCCCCCCCCCCCCCCCCCCCCCCCCCCCCCCCCCCCCCCCCCCCCCCCCCACCCCCCCCCACCCCCCCCCCCCCCCCCCCCCGTTGGGAATAAAAGGGTAAAAGAAATTTTTCCCCCCCCATGCCCCCCCCTAAACATTCACCCCCTCGGGGGCCCCTCCCCCCCCCCCCCCCCCCCCCTTACTTGCCCCGCCGGCCCCGGGGGGGGTCCCCCCCCAACCCCCCCCCCCGCCCCCCCCCCCCCCCCCTTCCCCCCCCCCCCATGTCAACCCGTTCCCCCCCCCCCCCCCCCCCCTCCCCCCCCCCCCCCCACCCCCCCCCTCCCCCCCCGCCCCCCCCCCCCCCCCCCCCCCCCCGCCCCCCCCCCCTCCCGGCCCTCCCCCCCCCCCCCCCACATTCTTGCCCCACTAAAAATAAAACCCCAATAAGATACGCCCCTTTTTTCCCCCGCCCCCCTTTTTTAAAACTCCCCCTTGGGCCCTGGGCCCCCCCCCAATAATGGGGGGTGGTTTCCCCCCCATGTACAACAAACCCCCGAAAAAACTTTCATCCCCCCCCCGGGACGGGGACAAAATCGTAATAATAAGAAATTTAACTAATATACAGAAATACTGTTCCCCCCCCCCCCATGGAAAAATTTTTTTTTCCCCCCCCCTAATGTTTTTTTTTGGCCCGGTCCCTCCCCCCCTCCCCGATTCCCCCCCCCCGCCCCCCCCCCGTAATACGCCGTTTTCCCCCCGCCAACCAAAAACGCCCACCCCCCCCGCCCGCCCCCCCCCCGGGTTGTTTTGTGGGGGGGTGCCCCCCCCCCCCCTAATTTTTCCCCCTTTTTTCCCGGCCCCGCCCCCCCTTGCCCCTCCCCATTAAAAAAAAATTTCGGCCAGACATTTGGGACATACCCCCCCGTTTTGTGTGGGTGTGGGTGGCCCCCCGTTGGGTTTGTTTAAATATATAAATAAGATTAGAGTCGGCCCTCCCGCCACCCCCCGCCCCCGGGGGCCCCCCCTTGGGGCCCCCCCCCCCGTTTTTTAATCAGGGTTTGGGGTGGGGGGGGTGACTAAAGTACCATTTGTGCGTTTATGGTCCCTGGCCCCTAAACGCCCTCCCGGCCCCCCCCCCCCCCCCCCCCCCCCTTTTGGGTAAAAAATAATAAAAATTCCGAATCACCCCCACCCACTAAAACAACGGGGGGGGGTTTTTTCCTTAGCCTGCTTTTTTGTATTTTTTTTCTCCGCCCCCGAAAATACCTTTGTTTCCCTGATCGCCAATGCAGTAAGGCGGTGCCTCGTCCCAACTGTCCTGCACGAACACTTTGCCCCCCCCCCCCCCCCCCCTTTTTTCTTTTCCCCCCCCCCCCCAAAGCCCTATAACTATATAATTTATTAAAATAACGCCCCCGGGCCCCCCCCCTTTTTTTTTTTTTTCTCCCCCCCCCCCGGGGTCCCCCCCCCCCCCCCCCCCACCCCCCCACCCCCCCCCCCCCCCCCAAGGCCACCCCCCCCCCGCAAAAACAGCCCCCAAGAACCCCCGTTGGGGGCCGTTTTGAAAAAATAATCATGGGCCCCCCAAAAAAAAAATATATCGGTTTGTTCCGAGCTTTTTTGGGGCCCTGGGGTTTGGGGGGGGTGCCCTGCCCTAGCAGGGTAATCTTACCCTTTTTTTTTTTTCCCCCCCCTGGGTTTTTTTTTTTTTTTGAACCCCACGGCCTACCCGGCGAAAGGCCATAACCCCCCGGGGTCCCCCCCCCCCCCCCCCCCCCCCCCCCCCCCCGCCCCCCGTTTTTTTTTCCCCCCCCCCCCCCCCCCGGCCCCCCAAATACCCCGGGTTTTTGTTTTTTTTTTTTTTTTTTTATTTTGTTTTTTTTGTTTGTTTTTTTTGTTTTTTTTTTGTTTTTTTTGGTGTTTTTTTGTTGTACTGAAAACCGTTGATAAAGAATTTTTTTTAATGGCCCCCCCCCCGTCCCCCCCAATGTGGCCCCCCCCCACAACACGAATTTTTTTTGGGGCCCCCCCCCCCCCCCTTGGGGCCGGGGCCGTTTGTTTCCCACCCCCCCCCCCCCCCCCCCCGCCCCCCCCCGAACAAAAACACCAAAAACAAATTCCTTTTCGTGATGTTTTTTCCCCCCCCCCCGGGTTTTTGTTTATGGTGGGTGTTTTGTTCCCCCCCCCCCCTTTTGGAAAAAAGGGCCCCCCCCCCCCCATTTCCCCCCCCCCACCGATATAAATTTTGCCGGGTTTTACACGCCCCAGCACCCCGGCCCCCCCCCCCCCCTGTCCCCCCCCCCCATAAGTTTTGTTCGGTCCCCCCCCCCCCCCCCCCAAACCTTTTTTTGTTTTTTGAAACCCGATGCATTTTTTGGGGGATCCCTTTCCCCCCCCCCGTTGTTTTTTTAGAAAGGGCCGGACTAAGTTTAAAATCGTTTTTGTGTTGTGTGGTCCCCCCCCTGGTTTTTTTTTGTTTTGAAAAAAGAGGGTTTTTTTTTTTTTGTTTGTGTGTTGCCCCCCCCCCCCCCCCTCCCCGGGGGGTTTTTTTTGTTTTTCCTTAACCAACCCATAATCCACAAGCCCCCCCCCCCCTCCCCCCCTCGTCCCCGGCTAATGTTTTTAGCCCCCCCCCCGCCCCCGCCCCCCCCCCCATATTAATTGTCCCCCCCCCCGGTTGTTCCCGGGATCAGGGTAAAAAACGGGGGGGGCCCCCGGGAAAACCCCTTTTTTGCCCCCCCCTGCCACAAAATTGGCCCCGGGGGAAAATAAAGAAAAGACAAGATTTCGTAGGTTGGCACCTTTTTCCCCCCCCCCCCCCCCCCCCCCGACCGGGACAAAAAAAAGACCCCCCCCCCGAACCCCCCCCGTATATTTCCCCACCCCCGCCCCCGGTTTTTTTTTTGTGTTTTGGCCCTGGGGTCAAAAAAAATCAAAAAAAGCCCCCGCCCCCCCCCCCCCCCCCCCCCCCACCCCGTTTTCCCCCCCCGGGGACTAGATATAAGGGCCCCGCCTCAACAACAAGACTATTGACCCTAATAGGCCCCCCCCCCCCCTCCCCTGGGGCCCCCCCCCCCTATTTAAACCAATTACAAAAAAAAAAGAATAGACGGCACCCCCCTTTTTTGTTTTTTTGGGCCCCGTAAAAAACCGCCCCCCGGGCTGGTCACCCCATAACCCCGGAATTTTTTTTTGTTCCCCCCCCCCCTATGAAAAAACGGTTTTTGTGTGTTGTTTTTTGTGTTCCCCCCCTTTGTCCGGGGAGATCCCCCCCCCTTTTTTGGACAAAAAAAAGAAAAGTGCCACCGGGAATAAATGGTTAACCCTCCCCGTGTGGCGGTTTGTGAAAAATGAAACCCCCCCGGACCGAAAAATGGTTCCCCCCCCCCCAAGCCCCCGGGCGGTTGAAAAACCGAAAGGGGTATACAAAAAAAAATTTTTTTTTTTTTTCAAACTGCCCTAGCCCCCCCCCCCGGGGGTTCCCCCCCCCCCCCTTTTTCGTTGTTTTGTTTTTTTTTTTTTTTTTTTTTTTTTGGTTTTTGTAATTTTATTGGCCCCCCCGAACCCGAAAAAAAGAACCTAGAAAAAACCCAAGTAGAAAAAAAAAAATAATATAAAGACAACTTTGGGGCCAACAAACAAAGGGGGGGCCCCCCCCCCCCCCCCCCCCCCCCCCCCCGGCCCCCCCCCCCCCCCCCCCCGGCTTTTTTTTCCCCCTGGATTTCATTAAATTTTCCCCCCCGTGGGGGAAAGTATAAAACAGGCCCCCCCCCGCCCCCCCCCCGTCCCCCCCCCCCTCCCTTTTTTCCCCCTTTTTAAAAGAATGGGGCCCCAAGGGGGGTAAGGCCCCCCCCCCAAGTCCCCCCCCCTTCATTTTTTAATTTTGGGCCCCGACTACCCCGGGGTTTTTTTGTTTTCCCCCCCCCCCCAATCCCCCCCCCCCCCCCCGTCCGATGGGGTATATCTAGGTTGGGGGGTGTTTTTTGTTTGGTTTTTTTTTTTTGTCCCCCCCTTTTTTTGCCCTTTTTGTCCCCCCCCGAATTTTTTTTTGTTACGGACAATTTTTCCCACCCTTTGGTCCCCCCCCCCCCCCCCCCCGCCCCCTTTTGTCCCCCGGGATATTGTTCCTTTTTCCCCCCCCCCCTCCCCCCCTTCCAACATGTAAAAACAACACAACACCCAACACGGAAAAAGGGGAAAGGATATATTATAGGGAACAACAAAGAGCTTATGACGGATTCCCCCGTAAAAAAAAAAGGGCGGTAACCCAAAAGTTTGGGCGACTTAATAAATTGTCCCCCCCCGTAGAAAAACCAAAAAAATCCCGAAAAACTAAAGGCATACAAACTTAAGGGGGAAAAAAACCACTTTTTTTTCCCCCCCCTAAATGATTTATCCCGACCCCCCCCCCGAAATTTTGGTGACTACCCCCCTTTCCCCCCCCCCCCCCCCCCCCCCCCCCCCTATTATTACCAAAATACCCTTTGGGTTCCCATTTCCCCCCCCCTGGGGTGGGGGGTGTCCCAAGTGTCTGTCCAAGAAAAGAGGATGACGTACCCCTTTTTTTTTTTTTTTGTGTCCACCCCCCACCCCCCCCCCTTGGGAAAAAAGATAATTTGTGAAATTCCCCCGAACAGCGGGCGGCCCCCACCCCGCTGTTTTTTTTGTGGGCCCCCATAGTTAACCACCTTTTTGGTTTTTTTTTTTTTTGGGGTGTTTTTTTGTTTTTGTTGTCCCCCCCCCCCCTGGTTTTTTTTGGTCTTTTTTTTCCGTCCCCCCACCGCCATAATTAAAAAAAACCCCCCATAAAAAAAAACCCCCCCCCATAAAACCCTTAAGCGGGCCCGTCCCCCCTTTTGCGTAAAGATTATAAGTTTTTTTTTTGGGAAACTAATTTTAAAAACTTTTACCCCACCCCCCGTCCCCCCCCCCCCCCACCCCACAACCCCCCCCGCCCCCCCCCCCCCGGGCGCCCTTTTTTTGTTTTACCCAAATTTTTTTGTTTTGTTGTCCCCCCCCCGTTTTTCCCCCCCCGGGGGTTTTTTTTTTTCCCTATTTATTTTTCCCCAAAACTTTCCCCCCCGCCCCCCGGTTTACCCCCCCCATTCGTCCCTCCCCGCCTTTGTTTTTTCCAGAAAAATAAACAATTCCCCCCGGAGGTTAAGAAACGGTTTTTTTTTTTTGTTTGATTTTTTTTTGGTGTGTTTTTTTTTTTTGTTTTGGTTAATGACCTATAATCGGTTTTTTTTTCCCCTTTGTTTTTTTTCCCCCCCCTCCCCCCCCCCCCTCCCACGGGTGGCCCCCGGTTTTTTTGTGGTGTTTGTTTTGACCCCAGTTACAAGGCCCCCGGTGTCCCCCCCCCCCCCCCCCCCCCTTTAATTTTTTTTTTTTTGGGCCCTTAATGGGGGCCCTTTTGGTCCCCCCCCCCGCCCCCCCCCCCGCCCCCCCCCATATTAATATCCTTGTGTTTTGTTTTGTTTTTGTGGTTTTTTTGCTCCGGAGGGGCCCCCCCCCCCCCGGGGTTTTTTTTTGTTGGGTGGGGGGGGGCCCCCTTTGTTTTTTTTTTTTTTTTTTGTGTTGTTTTTTTAAAAAATTTTTTTTTTTCCCCAAAGGCCAAAAACAAACCCCTAACCAGGGCCCCCCCCCCCCCCCCCACCTGAAATTAGACCGTTTCCCCCCCCCCGGGCCCACCTTTTTGTTTTTTTTGTGATCCCCCCCCGGGTTTTGAAAAATGGGTTTTTTCCCCCCCCCCCCCCCCCACCCCCCCCCTACTAACCCCCCTTCTGGCAAAATCTATTTTTTCCCCCCCCCCCGCCCCCCCTATTTTTTTGGCCCCCCCCCCCGGCCCCCCACATAAAAGCCCCCCCACCCCCCCCCCCCACCCCCCACCCCCCCCCCCCCCCCCCCCCCCCCCCCCCGGGTGGTCCCCCCCCTGTTGTTCCCCCCCCCCCCCCCCCCTTTTCACCGGACCCGTGGTAGCAAAATTAATAGAAAATACAAAATTTTGGGCGGGGGGCCCCCACCGGGGGCCCCCCCCCCCCCCCCCCCTTTTTTTGGCCCCCCCCCCCCCCGGACCAGGTTATATTTGGACATATGCTAGGGGCCCCCCCCCCCCCCCCCCCCCCCCCCTGGGGGGTTTTTTTTTTTTTTGTTTTTTTTTAAAAAAAAGAGCAAAACGGGTATAATACAGGCCCCCCCTAAAGACCCCCCCTCTTTCCCCCTACCCCCATATAACACTTAAACTTTTTTCCCCCCCCCGCCCCCCCCCCCCCCTCTAACTGCCCCCATATAACTAATTAAGAAGGGAAAATGTCCCCATTAAATCCCCGGTCCCCCCCCCAAGAATAGTTTTGTTTTTTTTTTTTTGGATACCGAAAAAAAAAAAAACCCTTTGAAGAAAAAGGGGGCTGGGGTTTTTTTGTTTTTTTGTTTTGTTTGTTTTTTTGGGGGCCCCCCCCCCGCCCCCCCCCCCCCCCCCCCCCGGGTAAAAGAAAGATAAAATAAAAAAAAAATAATAAAAAAAAATAATATAACGGCCGATCTTTGTGGGATTTTTGTGCCCCCCCCTCAAAAAAAATGAGTTAAAGGGTCATAACGTAAAATAACCACCCCCCCCCCCCACCAAAATATATAAAAACTTTTCCCCTGGGATAAAAAAAACAAGTTTTTTTTTTTAAACGACTATGTTCCCCCCCCGGGCCCCGGGGGGAAGCTGGCCCCAAAAAATAAACGCCCCCCCATAATCCCGTTTGGGGGGTGGGGGGGGGCCCCCCCCCCCCCCAAAACATTAAATATTATTATAATAAAATAATGTATACGGGCCCCCCCCCCCCCCTCCCCCCCCCCATAAATAAAAAAATCCCCCCCCCATCTTTCACCGGTTTAAATACTTTTAATAATAAAAAAAACCCCCCGGGGTTTGGGTGGGCGGAAAGCACGAAAAAAAAATACCGGGTGTCCCCCCCCGGGTCCCCATTTTCCCGGTGCCGGGTTTGGGGGGGAAAGTTTGGGGGTGGTCCCCCCCCCCCACCCCCCCCCCCTACAAAAAACCCCCCCAAAGTGGGGGGAACAGGATCGCCCCACCCCCCCCCCCCCCTTCTTACCCCTTTGCCCCAAAAGCCCAACGAGGGCCCCACCCCCCCCCATAATATTTAATAAAGACAAGGCCCCCCCCCCTTTGTTTTTTTCCGAAACCCCCGAAATTGGGCCCCCCACAATCCGATCCTTTTTAAATTTCAAAACCCGTTTCCCCCCCACTTGGCCCCCCCTTTTTTTGGGCCCGGGTGCCCCTTTTTTGGACCTTCTCCCCCCGGGGGGCTTGGGGGGTTTGTTTTTGCTTTTTTTGGGGCATCAAAGGGCCCCCCCCCCCAAAGTTTTTGTTTTTTTTTTTTTTGTTGTTTTTTTTTTGTTTTTTTTTTCTTTTGCGTTGTTGTTTGGTGTGGGGTGTTTATCCCTATACCATATTTTTTTTTTTTTGTTTTTTCTTTTTTTTTTTTGTTTTATTTTTTGTTTTTACCCCCCTTGTTATCATTTCAAGGTTATGTGTAAAGCATCTTTAGTTACGCCCCCCCCCCCCCCCCCCTTTTTTTTGTACACTTGCTATTGGTAATTTTTTCCATAGAAACACTCCCCGGGGGGCGAAAACCCCCGCTTGTGGGGTTAGGGGGGGGGGTTTCCCCCCCGATTAAACTAAAGGTCCCGGCGGGGTTTTGTTTTTTTTGTTGTTTGTTTTGTTTTTGTTGTTGTGGAGGCCCCCCAGAATGGCTGACACGATTACGTCCACCGGCCGTCTCTATTAGCAACGGCAGCGATCATTGGCCGGATTTGTGCAGGCGGCGGGAGAATGGCACGAGCGGGGCGTGTGAAGGGCGTATTCTTGAACTTCGAGAACTGGCATCTGATCGGACTTCTATACGGATGCCGGTCCGGTCTGGGCAAAAAAAGTTTTTTTTTTTTTTTTTTTTTTTGTTTTTTTTTTCCCCGGTTTACCCCCGGGGTTTTCCCCCCCAAAAATACAAATTTGGACCCCATAAAAATTGAATACCCCCCCTGGGCCCCCGCCCCCCCCCCAAGAGCAAATATGCCGAACAAAATATAAAGCCCCACGGTGGGGGGTTTGTTTGCTAATCTTATGGGGCCCCGGTGGGGTGGGGGGGGGTGGCCCCCCTACCCCCCCCCCGGGGTTGGGTGGGGGGGGTGGGCCTAAGAAAAATTTCGGCCCCCCCGGCCTAATATTATAAACGTTATATCTATGGGCAGACCCCCCCCCCCCGGAGTGGTTGTTTTGTTTTGTTTTTTTTTTGTGTTGGTTTTTTGTTGTTTTTTTATCGTTTTGTTTTGTTTTTTTTTTTTTTTTTGGGGGCCTTTTTGAATCCCCCCCCCCCCCTATAAACTTTTTTTGTCATAGAACGACCCCCATGGGGCCAATTCCCCCCCCGGGGTGGATAAATAAAACCCCCCCCCGGGTGGATAATATTTTTCCCCCAATAAAAAAATATGTACCGTCCTGTATTTAAGGTAATAATATATGTTGTATTGTATATAATATATATATAAAATCCCCCCCCCCCGGGGGCCCCGGAGTAGATACCAATTTCCCCCCCCCCTTTTTTTTTTTTTCCTCCACCCCCTCGCAAAAATTTGGGGTGGGGGCCCCCCACATAAATATCCCCCACCCGCGCAGAATGTTTTTTCCCCCAAACCCCGGGGGGGAATAAAATTTACCCCCGGCCCCCCCCTTGTTGGTGGCCCCCCAAAAATTGTTAACCTTTTTATTAGATCCTCAGATATATAAAACTTTTTCAAAGCCCTAATTTTAAGAAATTTTCATAATACAAATAAATACTATACCTTTGGTTTTTTGTGGGGCTTCAAGAAACGACTTCCCCCCCCTCCCCCCCCCCCCCCCCCCCCCCCCCCCCCCCCCCCAGCCCCGGGTTTTCGCCCCCCCCCCCCCCCCCCCCCCCCCCCCCCCATCCCCCCCCCCCCCCCCCCCCCCCCCCCCACCCCCCCCCCCCCCCTGGTTTGTTGTTTGTTGTGGAATGGGTGGTGGGGAAAAAAAACCCCCATAAATCCCCCCACCCGTGATCTAAACCATTTTGTCGGGAAAAAAAGGCCCCCCGGGCCCCGTCCACCAATCAAAATTATAGAAGCCCCTTATACACCAACCGGGGACCCCCCACGGCCCTGGGGGGGGGGGGGGGTTGGTTTGTGTTTTTTTTTTTTGTTTAAATAAATTTTCCCCTCGACCGGCCCCCCCACCAATGGGGTCAAAGAAAAACCCCCCTCTTTTTGACAGTCCCGGATATACAAAAATCCGGTATATTTTTGTTTTTTGTGAATGAAAAGCCCCCCCCCTTGGGTTTTTTTTTTCCCCCCCCCCCCCCCACCCCCTCAATATCAAAAAAAGGTAAAGGCGCCCCCCTCCCCCGGCCCCTAGCACCAACCAAGATAATATTAAATAAATTACGGGGGCGGGGGCCCCCCCACCCCTCAAATAATTAAAACCCCCCCCCCCCACGCCAATTCTAAATCCCGCCCCCTCCGTGGAAAAGAGAGATAATTACCCCCCCGCCCGGGTTTGTTTTTTTTGGTTTTTTCCCCCGTGTGGGCCCCCGCCCAAAAAGTGGGGGGGTGGGTAATTGATCGCCCCCCCCCCCCCCCCCCCCCCTTATAATCCCCGGGGAGGTATGTAATTAGAAACATTTAGATTTTTTTTGGTTTCCCCCCCGCCCCACCCCCCTGTGCTGGGAAAACCCCACCCCCCGGGGGGGCCCCCCCGGCCCCATAATCAAAAAATCCCGCCCCCCCTTTTTTTCCCATAACCCCCCCATTTTCACCCCCCCCCCCCCCCCCTGGGTCTGGAGGAAAAGGGGGTTAAAGAATCTAAAGAAACATACCGATTTTTTTGTTTCCCCGCCCCCCCGTCTAAAAGTGCCCCCCCCCCCCCAGGGCCCCCCCCCCTCCGGTGGCCCCCCGGGCCCCCGAGAGAATAGTGGTGGGCCCGGGGGTGAGCTAAAATAAAACACACCCTGGTGGCCCCCCCGCCCCCCCCCCCCCAGCCCCCCCCCCCCCCCTCTACGGAAAAATATTTTTGTTTTTCCCCCCCCCCCCCCCTTTCCCACAAACCCCCCCGAAAAAACTGTTATAATTTTCTATATATGTAACTATATTTGGGGCGGCCCCCTCTCAATATTTATAACAGAATTTGTGCGGGGGGGGCCCCCCTTAACCCACCGGTATTTCCCCGAGGGGCCCCTCCCCCCGGATAATAGGGTAAAAATACTCATATTTAACAACGTAATTTTGAAAAAAAAAAACTAATTCCATAACTTTTCCCCCCGGAGGGTTCAAATCCCCGCCCCCCTATTTTTTAAATATCGGTATGTAATAAAACAAGGCCCCCCCCCCCCCCCCCCGGCCCCCTCCCCGCCTTTTGGGCGGGGGAGGGGGCCCCCCCCCCCCGGCTTTCCCCCCCTATTACCACCCCCCGGTCCCCCCCCTCCCTTCCCAAAGAAATAGGGAAAAATTCCTTTTCCCCCCCCCCCAGCCCCCCCACTGCCCTTTGGATACAAGAAAAAAAAGACACATGAAAAAACCAAGGAAAAAAAAATAAAAACCCTCATTTTCGCCCCCCCCCCCCTCGGTGGGGTGGGGGGGGGGGTTTTTGGTGGGGGGTGGGTGGGCCCCCTAAATTAAATAATATCTTAAACAAGGTGTAAAGTTGGGGTCTAATATAAAAAATGATACAAAATATTTAAGAACAGGCAACGATTTGCCCCCCCCCCCTGGGTTTTTTGTTTTGTAATACCCGCCCCCCCCCGGTTTTTTTTTGTTTGTTTTTTTTTTTTTTTGTTTTTTTGTTTTTTTTTTTTGTTTTTTTTTTTTTTTTTTTTGTTTCCCCCGTCCCCCCCCCCCCCCACCGGGGTCACGACCCAGCCCCGGCCCACGGGGGGGGGTGGGGGGGGGCAGTAATTGTGTTTTCGTTTTTTTTTTTTTTTCAAAAATAAGTACAGTAGGGACCCCCCGAAAACCGACCCGGACCGGATGTTTTTTTGAACTGTTTTTGGCCCCCCCTATAATTTGTGGGGGGGGACAAGAAAACAACCTTCCCCTTTTTTTCCCCCCCTAAAAACCGGCCCCAAATCCAATAAAACGCCCCCCCCCTTTTTGGGTGATGGGGGGGGTTAAGTTTTTTTTTTGTTTTGTTTTTTTTTCAAGAAAAAAAACAATGCCGCCCCCTTTTTTGGGGGGGTGTGGGTTTTGGTGGGGGGGAACAAAAAATAACACGCCACCTTGTTTCCCCCCCCCCCCCCCCCCCCCCCACCCCCCCAAATGCCCAGCCCCCCCCCCCCCCCCGTGGGGGTGGGGGTTTTTTTTTTGAAAACATAAAACTGCACAAAATAGTTTGGGGGGGGCAAATTCCCCCCCCATAGGGTTTTTTTAATAAAAAAAAAAAAAATAAATAAAACCGGATAAAGAAAAAATGTCGCCCCCCCCCCCCCCCCCCCCCCCCCCGTTTTTGGGGGCCCGTGGTTTTTTTTTATATTAAATCAAAAGTAGAAACAAACGATAACAAAAAGATTCCCGGGGGCCCCCCCCCCCCCGCCCAAAATTCCCCCACCTTTGTTTGTTTTTTTTTATTTTTTTTATTTTTTTTGGTTTTGTTTTGGCCCCCGGGATTCCCCGTTACCCCCCCCCCCCCTCCCCATTATGGCCCCCCGTAACAGCCCCGGTTGTGGGGGGGTTTTGTGGGCCCTTTTGGTTTTTGTTTTGTTTGTTTGTTTTTTTTTGTGTTTGTTTTTCCCCCCCTCAACCCTTTTGGAAAAAAAAGGGTGTTCTAACGCTTTTTTTTTTCCCACCCCCCGGTGTATTGAAAGGAACCCCCGGCCCCCGGGGGGGCCCCCCCCCTTTTGGCCAAGTACTAAAAGCCCCCCCCCCCCGCCCCCCCCCCCCACCCCCCCCTTCCGGGGGGACCCAACCCCCCCCTAACCCCTCCCCCCCTTACAATCATACCGGTGTTTTTTTTGGCCCCCCCCCCCCCCCCCCACGCCGGGCGCTAATTATAACATAGTCAATTTCTTAAATAAATAAGCCACATTCCGATTTTTCGAAAACCCCAGGGCCCCCCCCCCCGCCCCCCGGGGGGGGGCCCCCCCCCAAATAAGATCAGGTACTTTTTTGTTTTTTTTGGCCCCGTTTTGGCCCCTTTTTTTGGGAAAAAAACCGCCCCCCTGCGGCGTTCCCCCCAACATAAATTACAAGAAATTTCCCCCCCCGCCTTCCCCCTGTTCCGCTAAAAAAAACGCAAAAGACAGAAGTTTTAAACTTTTTTTTTTGGGAGCCACCCCCTATCTAAAACTTTTTT
>Ga0179593_1352750_pt1 | contig 23559 bp, 32 predicted proteins | sample CZODoug2_1_08_16_FD_185931 | JGI IMG/M metagenome (GOLD analysis project Ga0179593, IMG submission 185931) | Vadose zone soil fungal communities from Angelo Coast Range Reserve, California, USA - CZODoug2_1_08_16fungal (PacBio error correction) | ecosystem: Environmental > Terrestrial > Soil >...
CCGGGCAGCACCAGTTCAATTAAGCAAGACTTGGGGGCTTGATAATAAAGGACAAATGGAATCAGGGGAACGAACAGAGAGGGGGGGGATATCGCCAAAGGAAATGAGACACAGTGTGAATTTGTTTATGCCTTACCTGTAGCCGGAGGAACACGGTGTCAGAAGCTCTCAACGGATGGGGTTATGAGGTGTAAGCGGAAGGTGCGGGGGGGGCGAAACATTACAGAAAGTAAGTGTCGGGCAGGGCAAAGGGAAAGCGAAATAGAGAATAGAAACCCATGTCGAATACAAATGAACTCCCAAAGATACACAGAAAAGGGGGGGGGGGGGGGTTCTGGATATATAAAGAATCGATTCCAGAAACAGGATTCTAGAAGAGATAAAGAGAGGGGGATGAGTATTGCTATATCATAAACAAAACTCAAAGAAAGTTCCGTTTCACCGGCGTTGGACCGAACATTTCGAACGTGGCTAAAGGGTCGCTGATAGCATCAATAAGGACAAGGGGGGGGGGGGGGTTCAACCCGGGTCCTAGTGGTCTTGGAAATTTTCGGAAAGGGTGGCGGAGGAGCAGAATCACCGGCTTCGAAGAGAACATGAACAAAACGACAGACCAAAAAAAACGGAGTAAAAGGATGTACTCTGGTGGCAAGTATTACAGCTCTGTTAAAACACCGTTTTCGGCAGATTCCTTTAATGTACCGGACAAAAGGAGGCGAGGTCAGAGTAGCTGGGGAGTTAAACGACAAACTGCCGTAACACAGAAGGGACGCCTACTGGCCGAGAAGAAGTTAGTAATGTTGGAGTATCTTTAGCACGCCTAACCGAACAATCGATCGGGCAAGGAAACGGAAAAGGAAGCGCCTTTAGGGAATTTAAGAGAATGACTACTGGGGGGTAGCATTAAAATGGCCTCAGGAGCCGGCAATACATAAGAAAAGGGTAGGTGGGATTCAGGAATTGTTGGAGACAACTCGAACAACCAGGACTGAACAGCATTATCTTTGGGGGAATAGAGGGTGGGTCGTCGGTCAGGAAGGGGCAAAACCGTTGTAGTTCGAAGTAAAGGTTAATCAAGGATAGCCCCTGCACGAAAAAAGAAAAAAAAGGTGTGTCTTATAGTTTTTGACAACAATTCATCCATGTCGGGGGTAGGGAAGAAGAACCCTTCACAAATGCGAGGAGGACCCAACGGGAGACTTCCGAAAAGATCTCGTAGCTGTGGTGACCGCGAGGGGCAATCGAAAGTCGATCAAATGCAATTGAGCGGGGGACGTGGCCCAATCATATCTGAAGAACGGATATCTGACCTCAAAAGGTTCGAGTGTAATGACTCAATAGAAAACGCAGCGATATGTCGAAGGTGGAAAGGGCCGCTGAAATGAGGTACAATTCGAGGGGGGAGTAAGAAAATAGGGATTCCAGAGTTCTAGGTATAAGGGATGCTCCCTATAATTTGGAGGCTATATTAGGAACGCTCTGCGATGCAGATCGTAGCTACACAAGACATATTCGAAATGGCCAAATGGGAAAGGTGCTAGCAAAAATCTGTTTGGGTTTGATTGGTTGGAAAAAACTACGACGTACACACTGTTTTAAGGAGAGCTGCAAAAATGTGCTAAAGTGTCAAAAAACCGACCGTTAGGTTGGGCTGGGGGGGTTGTTACCGCGAGCGCACAGAAGATTGGTCCGTGCATCAATATAGGGGCGGGTCACGGGGGATTAGACTTACCCCAAGGTCCAGAATTCTTATGTCCGGCGAAAGCATCATGTTGGGGGGGGGGGGGGCGGGAATTAAAGTGGGGGAAAACGTCAATAGATTACTGGGATATTGGATCAAGGCATAGTCTCTCATGATACGGGAAAACTACTGAAGCCAAATACATTAGGAAAATACAAGGATCAAGGTGTGTTACTTGAACGCTTTGGTGGCTCTTTACCTCGCGGGATAGAGAGTTCACGACTTCTACGGGAGGAGCTAAACTAAATATCAGTCCAATGAATGAAACTTTTCAGAAGTTCCCCGTGCCCTTTGTTTGCGGCCAAGAAAACCTGAAGGAAGAGACAGCACGGGGGTGTGGAAGTAAAACTTCCAAGCAGGGTCCGGGAGCGATGTTCTGGGGTTAAGGGAGAGTAACCAGGGTGGTAAAGTGAAAAGGTGACAGTACTCGCATCTGCAGAGATCGCAATCGCGGGGGGAGGTTATGGTAAATCTTTGCTGAAAAGGATCAGGCATCTGGAGAAGAGGAATGTTCTTCGTCCGTTTGCTCCGGGGAATCAGCCTCGGGTGCATGTCAAAGTACTGAATGGGAAATTTATGTTGAAAAAAATTCAACAAAAAAAACGTAATACAAGGCGTTAAAAAAATCGGAGATTCGTTTCTTATTTCTTACCAGTATGAGGAGAATCACTAAAAAAAACACAACGGTTGGCTAAAAAGAGAAAAGAGAGATATCTAAGGCTGGAAAATATCTAATACTGGATTCATCGATGGAACGAAGGTTCTGGAGGGGATGGTGCATTTACGCCTGTCCCAGAAAAATGCCCAGGCTTAGTTAATACAAGGCGGGACTCCCGAGGCGAATGCCAAATTTGAAGGACAAACAGGCCGGAGAACCTGGAGGATGGGATAGTGGATCTAGAATGGGGGGGGCCTGAAGATAACCGCGCCACGATGGAGAGAAATGCAGATAATATTACCGGAGAAGACCGAGAGTACCACTCCAACAACCGGGGAACAGGTCTTCTCAAACCCATAACGAGCAATAAAGACATTCGAGGTGGCAGGGACCATAAACCAATGAGTCAAGGAAATGGAAGGCTTGATTGGAAGGGCGATATTAAAAAGAAAAAGAAAAACAGGTGCCAAGAAAAAGCTAAGTGGACTCAGGGGAGCCGATTGCATAGAAAAATACAGGGGGTCATGAGAAACCTTGCTAGGGAAAAGAAAAAGAAAAGGGGTTCCAGTACGAAAACGGAGAGATTGCGGATGGTGGCTTGATGATGAAACAAAAACTAGAAGAAAGCTATTGATCGAAAATTAGTCAGCATAGAGAGGAATGGGTCGTCAGGCATCACCCAACATGAAAACAAAACCACCACACCCTGACATAAAGATAAAATGAACTTAGTGGATGAAGGGGGTACCGTTCTGTATCTACGGGCTCACAACCAAGAATAATATCTACCCGAAAGTAAGGTATTTCTCTAGAGAAAGTACCAAAATACAAAAGAGGAAGGTGTGGTAAAAATGGGACGACTTTTGTGCCTCCAGAGGAATGAAAATTTAGGTCCTAGTTGTCAAACCATCAACAACTAGGGAGATCTGTAAAAGGAATGGAAACTCGATTCTAGTGACAAGGGTTAGAAGCGGTAAAAAACGATACGACAATAGCTCTTGATTACTGGAGCATTCAACAGATCGGGCGAGCTATACCAGAGTGTTTTAAACTATGGAGTATCAAAGGGGGGGTACAGACCGGTTGCGGCCCCATGTCACGCTAGCAACCTACGGGACTAAAGCTATGGGTATTCTGGGAACACAGCGAACTCGTGTGGTAGAGAGGATGTCGTCGTGGTTTACGGGAACGGCTACACTCAGCGCAAGACAGGGTGTGAGGGGATTCATGGGCAAGATTCAGACGATGTGAAAAGCCACGCGACAGGCTCTGCGCTTAGGACGCGGGGTGGACTCCTTTAGAATAATGTGCATGTGGGAACTCCAAACGTGAGAAGGGGGGGATGGGGATTTGTCAAATACAATCTGGAAAAGAAATTAGTGGGGGGGAATTGCAGATCCAGGACATACTTGAAAATGGTGAAGCACAGAAATATTTTCCGTGGGTCAGGGCGAAAAACCAAACGGGCGGGGGTTGATCGAAGAGAAAAGGAGAGGACAATTCTTCCAAGCTCATGTGTGTGCTACGGGGGATTTGGGGGGGGTAGGGGCGTTTGCAGGTCAAATTTTGCAACTGGTCCCTCCATTCTTTAGGTTCGGGGGTCCGCGATCTCGCCCGTGGGGGGCCTAATAAGGGAAAGGTCGTCAATTATATTTGTTGAAGCCGGAAGAGAGGACCTTTCTCCTGGCGGGGACAATCATCAGGGTTGGGTTGAGTTGCTAATCCATGGTCACGAAGCCATTACAGGCGAGCTAGAAGAAAACAGCCTGCCGATGTTGAAGCGGCAGCGCGGCCTGGCAGGTCGGAAGGGCGCGGCTAAAATAAAGCTCTGGAAGGAGATGGGGACCCAGGAAGATTCAAACAATGGCGAAACAAAAAACTTCTACTAGGAAACAATAGTAGCTAGGAAAGAATCGCAGTGTCTTTCAGGATGTGGGGATGGGAGGATCTCAGTCTGTCAATGAGTTCGTCGTCAACGTGTCTGACAAACGACTAATTCTCGGGAATATGTTCAATACATTAAGGACCTGGGCACGACTCAATTTAAATGACATGAAACCGGTGATCCTTCTGTGAAGGTCCTTGGAATTTGTTTTGACCCCAGGACCATAATCGTGAGCGAGAAAACGAAGTGCATAATATTTTCCCGCCTAGTTGAGGCATCGTACTCCGGTCTACTGGGGGCCCAAAAACCCTGGTTATTTGCGCTGGGTCAGGCATGGGTAGGCACTGGCGAAAATCAATTCGCTGTAGCCCCATGAGAACGAAACTGAAAGTAGGAAGGGAACCAGAAAACACAATCATTACGGCGGTCAACCCACAACATCAAAAAGGAAACAAGGGCATCGTGGCTGGGGTCTGCGTATGGAACACTCTTTATCATTTAGGACACGTAAGCTTGAAAAAGACAACCGTGTGCATTTGGGCTTCTATCCAAATATAGAGGAGGGCTGAGCGGGGGTGGAGGGAAAAATCAATCATAACGATGGAGGCTTCTCCTACAAAAACGGGGGGAAAGGGAATATAGAAAGTATCGTCCCTATTAAGGATGCATCGCGAATGATAAGAAACAAGTGGGGGACTTCAAGCCACTATGAGGATTCCTGGAACAGAGAAAGGTTTGATTCCGGAGCCAAAGTCAAGAAAAAGTTTTGAAAAGAGAAACGAGCAACTATCTTTACTTTTCCTTTTTCGCAGGCTTATTGGAGGGGGTGGGTGTCTAAAAAATGAATCCATGATGTATTGGCGCGATGGGAGAGGCGTCATCGCAAGTCGTCCCCTAAACTCAAACCCCAATCCATACAATCAAAAAAAAAGACGGTTGCCTGATAGAAACACTGTAACCGAATGACTCTTTCCCGTGTCTCAAAAAAGTGGTCAACACAACACGGAAGCACACGCCCTTGATCTGTTAGAGGTCTCAAGGGAGCGCCGCAGCGTCAATTTTCCTAAAGGTGCCCGTCATCTGTTTAGTATCAATGGGAGAAAAGGTTTGAGACGATTCGGCCGGGGCATGTCTCCGAAGAGAAAAATAGCAGTTGAACTTCAAAAAACCTGTTCAGTACGTCAGAGTGTTCAGTGATAGGCGTCTGGGGTCTTTAATCAGGAGATTCCGGGAGTACATGAGAGGGAGCAAGACGCGGAAGTGTCAAATCCAGAGGAAAAAATGAACTATTCCCGCGTTACTGGGCACGAACAGACATGTGTTAATAGGGATACGTATGTTGGGATATGGATCGATAGAAGAAAACCGGGCCAACAGAGGAGGCAACAGAGGGGAAACAGATGAAGGTATTAAAATTTTAAGGGGGAAGTTGAACGAGGGATGGGAACTTACAATTCGCAAATGAGCAATCGAGGGGGGAACCTACAAGAAAAAAAAGTAGTTCGGAAAAGGGAATGGAAAAGGATACCAAAGCGCCTCGTAAAAAATTAGCTTTGGGGGACCGAAGTGGGTAGTACAGTCCTGGAATGGGGGCAAGAATGTCGGGGGGTTATTACGTGGTCACGAAAACAACAAGGATAAGGGCATGGGGACGATTGTAAGTTACAAACAAAAGGTAAAGACTATTTCAGGGGGTGGGTCGGGGATAACATGCAGGATAGAATACTCTCCACAAAACGAAGGACACCGAAGAACGATTGTCTGGTGGGGAAAAACAGATAACAATTGATCCGCTCACCATCGTGCTTAGGGCTAGTAAAATTAATACGCACGAAGACAATGTCGGAGACAGACAAAGGTCTCGTACTTTTCTACCGAGTGGCGAGGCGGATAGTTGCCAGTGGAAAGCGCTCGTAGGGGATAATCAGGTAGGGGACAAACTCTGGGAATGAATAGGAACAAGAAATTGAAGGGATCCGGAAAAGAATCGAGAAGACTATTTAAAGAATGAGGAAGGCTATTATCAGAGGTTCGAAACATTTAATCAAAAGAGGGGAGGAGGGCGCAGTTCAATTTGACGAAGAGCAGGTTTGGGTGTTGGGTGAAGGGGGGGGGACAACAGACACAGTAACACTTTTGAAGAGAGGAACTTCCCAGGAAAGGGGGCCCGTCGTTTCGGGGTTCCAAGAGGAGAAACACAGAATCTGTTTGGATTACAAGCAGGAATTCGGGTTCTTTGCCAAGTATGAAAAAGAAAGTAAAAGAAAATCAACGGATGAAGAAAGAGTGGTTCTCGACCTCTGGTTTTGTTGTGGGCCGGGATGGGAAATTGTCGCGCTAGAATGAATGGATTGGCCACAACTTCTGTACTTGGGGGGGGGGGGTTTTCTGAATGCGAAAAGAAATGTGGCCGATGAAAAAAGAGGATCGGACTGTGGGACAAGAGGTCGGCGGGCGGGTGACTCTCATTTGTTTAACGGAGGAAAAGATCTTATGGGGGTCTCTGAGCAAGGAAAACGGTAGGGGGTCAGGGGGCAAAAAAAGATGTTATAGACGTGGAAAAGCAAATCAATGTCTCTCGAGCTCACAGGGGGGAAGGAATCCAAAAGAAATGCGAATGGAGGTCTTTTTAAACTTTAAAGATGGGGAGGCCTTCCAGGTTGCGAGTTAACTAGGGAGCTCTTGGAGGGGGTTTCCATAAATCTTGGTTCCCAGAAGAGGAAACGAAGTCTGGGGGGAATAGAGGCAGGGGTCAGTGTCGGCCTTTGTGTGATCAGAGGGTCAGTCAAAGAGGGGGAACATGAAGATCTGAAGTGATTATAAGAACATCCACCAAGAAGGAAAGGATTAAAATGACGATTCAATGCCTATTTCTTCTCAGAGTAGGAGAGATCTCGATAAAGTAAGATGGAAAAAAAAGAAGAAGAAGGATCTCTCTGGACTTGGAAAAAAAAGAAGAGCATTAACTGGATCATGAGAAAATTGTGGTCGTCGTGCTTCATGGGACGACGTATAAAAATCCAAAAGCTTGAGAAGGGGGCAAGGATAGGACCCGTGCACATATTGGGGAGAGCAAACAGGAACTAAGAGGGCATTCAGCTGATATGACGGAGCAATTTGCCTATCAAATATTAACAAAGAACATAGTTACCTGGGTCAAAGAAGAAAGAACCGGGCGTCCAATAAAAATCATATCGTCCCCAGGGACGTGAGAAAAAAAAACAAACTCCATCGCCGAAGAGGGGGGGTTGGACATTCTAAACACCAAAGGGATGAGGGCTCTCTGAAGGTTCGCGGGGGGGGCGGGAACCTCTAGATTCCAAATAACATGCAAAAGTATAAAAGGAATGGAAGGGGGGAAGGAAGTAGAAACTCGGAGGGAAGACTGCTCCTCCGTGACACCAAGTCTATTGGAAAGCAATCACCTAAAGGAAGGTTGCACAAGAATGGTACATCAGAAAGGGCTTGGGGAATAACGGGAAAAAGGGAGCTAGAAGACTTTCGTCTGTCAAGAAGGATTCAAGGGACAACAACAACGTCCAAGACAAAAAAAAAATTATTCATGTCTAGGGAAGTAATCTAGTACCAAGTGGTAGAGGACCATCTTATCGCTTGGATCCTCCACTCAGAGAGAGGAATGCACCTTAATCTAGGAGCAGACGTATTAAAACGAAAGAACGGAGGTGTTAATAAACAGTTGTTGCCTCTCTTAAATTAAAACGGTTCTTGACGCTAGTTGTTCACAGGGGGGAGGAAGAAAATCGAGCTCCAATGAAATTTGGCGACCCGATTGGATAGGATGAGAAAGGGGTAGAACAGGGGCACTCCAGATAAGCAGTCCGTACCTTGGTCATCCAATTGGAGGAGCTCAGGAAATCGGTCAGATGGGCAACTTGATAGCGGGCGTGGGGGGGGGGGGGGGGGGGGGGGGTGGTGTGTGGTTGTGGGTGGGGGCGATATGGGGTGAGTCAGGGGGGGCCGATCTTGTTAGGGGGGGGAGGGAGGGGTGTTGTGATTGGGTGGGGGTGGAGGAAGGGTGACGGTTTCGGTCATGGGGGGGTGTCGAGTCTTTGGGGGGCGAGACAGCGGGGGGGGGGAGGAAAGTTATCGCGAGAACTTGAGTGAAAAAAAGATATTCAAAACTAACGCTGTCAGGACGAAGGACAGTTCTAGATTTATCATGTGAGAGACGGCAGATAAGCACTCAAGCATTGTGAGGAGAGTCCAGTTTAGAGGGGTACTGAGGGGGATGCTAACAACACACGAGATCTAAAAGAGACTTCACTGCGACAGTTGGGGGCATCTACTATGCGGAAGAAAGCTGCATTTATGAAAGGCCAAACTTGCAATATTGTGGTTTTTTTGGGGGGATACGATCTAAACATTGTGGTTAGCTATAAATTACGACTGGAAACTATGGGGAGTCGAACCGACCGCTTGTGATGAAATTCTATAAAAAATGATTAAAAAATTCCGGGGTCCAACTCATGGGGGGCAAAGTGCGTATCTGGGGGGGCTGGAAATTGGGGGGGGGGGGTGAATCAGAGGGGCCGGATCCAAATGGTTGTTCTTGTATGCCGGGGGGGGGGGAGATCGGCGGATGGGGGGGCCGGGGGGAAAGCCATGGGAGAATGTTCAAACCTTTCGAGTGCTGCTGTAGGAAAGGGGGGGGAAAGGGGATGTGGGGGGGTTAAGTGACGGGAGGAATGTCAGCTAGAAAGACCAGCCGAGCACTAAGGTGACTTCAACGCAGGTTCTGCCTGGCATTAGATCTGAAGCGGAGCTCTAGGATAGAGCCGAGGGCAGGCGGAAGGACCTCTGCCAAAGATCACTGGTAAAAGAAACCTATAACAGAAGAACACCGGTTCTTGCAGAAGGTGGATTTTCAATTTATGTGGGTCATGGGTCAGCTACCTCGATGATGCTAGCGCCAAAGGGGCTCCATCACCTAAACAATCAAAGAAGGCATACGGTTGTGAGCGTGAAATTAGATGAAAAGTTCGATGAACTGGAAATGATAAGGAGAGAAGGTTCGATTGGGGGAAAGGGGCAGTGCCGGGGGGGGGGGGGTTTAGACCCAATTGGCTCTACATAAGGGTCATAGTAAAACGAGACCGAGTGGATACGCGATGTTGCAGGAGACCAGGGAAAACCCGTCTGGTTGTGACTTTGGTCAAAGGGCAGTGTTCGCCGCGGGGTAAGAGAAGCTAATTCACCCCTACGGCAGGAAATTTTTGGTACGTCGCTACCAAGAAAGACTCCGGGAGGTAACCAAACCGACGAAACACAGGCCTCTGGGGTCTGGCAAACGTTGTATGTTCGCAGGGGGCACAACTTATATGTGAGCGTAGAAAAGTATATCTGCTAAGGGGGGGGAAGGTTACTCAGACAGACTCATAACTGACGAGGCTATCTCGGACTATCTAAAAAAACCAACGAGGTGAAAGGATGTGAGAAACCGCTAAGATCCATCGCCGGGAGTATAAACTTAAAGGCGCCTCGATAGGTGATATAAGGGTAAGCAAACGGGTCACTTTGACTTGCGCCAGCAGCAACGGGGGGGAACACTGACAAAGATCGGGTGCCTCTCTTTGGAACCATGAAAAATAGGAGGGTCACATAGGGACTAAAAGAGATCGGCAGAAAAAAACGAATATAAGTAGACCCCCCAGAAAGAAAACATGCCCTACAAGAAGAAAATAAACAGGTTACTTAAGTATAAAGAGAGAGTAATGTAGAAAAACGGAAGGGCTCTAAATCTTAACCAGGGGGGCGCCCATCCTTCCAGGTATGGGGAAGAAAACCAAAGAATTAAGAACACTGGTAAGAAAACGTTGTAAGTACCAGGAATTTCAGCGGGAGTGGGCAATCCGTGGGGAAAATGTTAACTAGTCTGGTCTTTTTCACGTGGAAAAGTTTTCTCTCTACCCCACAAGTCATACTCGAACTGAAAGTGAATTACAACATAGGAAGAAAGAAAACATCATTATAGCCTACTTTGGTTTTCAGGTCGCATGATTGCAATTGCTCCAGGCGGACTTCGCCTTAAGAGATCTTGGAGAAGGAAAGCGAAACTAAAATGAGATGCACCATGCGTCCGGGACATGAGGAAGAAGAAATAGGTTCCATAGAATTGCTAAGTGGTAGATCTGTATCAAAAAAGACGGGCCTGACGGAAAAGAAACGAAGGCTTGATCCAGAGTATTCGCCCGGGGTCAGAAACAGGGAAGAAACAAGGGAAGCCTTGACAACGTAAAAAAAGAAGACGATCCTACATGAATAGGGGGAAGGATGTTGCAATTGAATTAGACACGAACGCAAAAAATCTCTAAGGCAAAAAAAAAATGGAGTTACAGAGGGGGGGGGGCATAAATGCTTCTATTTAAACGAAGTTGATTGGGAAAAACTACTACTCTAGGTAGAAAGGGAATGCCCCAAAGAGAAGTGGAGTCGTTGAGGTGAAACCAGGTAAAGCAGTGGTGTGGAGAGGCAATTCAGCCGAAGGGGAAAAAACTCTTCCGTCTAGAATTATCAAAGGGGAGGCGGTGGGACCTGAACGAGCAATGTGAAAGAAGTCCAAAAGGCGTGGAGCTGAATTATACAGACAAGTAAACATAGGGGAGGCACGGGGAGGGATGAGGGAAGAATTCTCATGGAGATGTCAGATAAATGACAGGATAGAGGTCAGAGGGGGAAGAAAAATCGTGAAAGAAAGGTGTGAACCCCTAAGAGTACATAGGACAACTGGTCGTGACTAAAGGCGCCCGGTAACGGGTAAACTAAGTCGAAAGGAAAGGAGTCAAAACGAGGCTATGCTACAAACCAGCGTGAGATAGACCAATCAGAAGGTCGGGAGGGGACCTCAGAAGCGTGGGGGGGGGTTTGCAGGGGCGGAGGGGTGCCCAACAACTTTACACAGCTAAAAAAACGGAGGGAATTACGGTTTCACAAAAGAACGTATGAGGCGCATACCTACCGCAAAGTGACTTTGAAAGGGGAAGCGTAAATTGGAGGGAAGAAGGGGGGGAAAGGACGCCGGGAAGAATAAACAGGTCATGTCTTAGAGGCAAGAAAAAATCAGGGGTTGGTGCTGGAAAAAAGGAGTGTCCGCTGTGCGCGGACTAGCTTGACTTGGGGGAGCGACAAAGCGAGGGGTAGAAGACGTCGGAAGGGCAAAAAGGGTGGCGTCCGGAAAAGAGGTTCGTAATGGACATCTGTGAGGGGAGGCTTGTAACCTCAAAAATGGGAAACAGAGGGAAAGAGGAGTGGACTGACTGGAACCGCCGGGATAGGGTTCCGGGGGGCAACCGACCCTTATGGGATCTCTATGGCAAATAAGAAAGGGGGGGAAGTAGAGGGACGCGGGGTGGGGGAATTAAAGGGAAGGTTCGGGTGAATTAGGTCCCGGGAGGTAAGAAATTGTCATCTTTGAAGAGTTTTCTGAATCGCAAAGATTCTGCTGGTCGAGGGGGAAGAAGTCAATGCAAATAGACGTCGAACTCATGGGGGAAAGCTGCAGGGGAGAGGGATAGTTGAGGGTCGAGGGGGAGGGACGCGGTCTATTCCCTTGGGATTATGGCCCTAACCCTGCAGCTTTGAAGGTGTTGAGCAGGAAACCAACGGCCAAGACGAAAGGAGGGGACGAATTAAGAAAGAGGAATGATTTCACGGTCGGAAGGTCTCTCTCCAACCCGGGAAAAGAGAGATAAATCAAGAGAAGAAATCATTAATCTGTAAAAGGCTTATGCCTCCTTTTAAAAAAGAGGGCAGAGAGACAAAATCAACAATTCAAAGGCGGCAATTCAAAAACGGGGAACGTCCCCGATGAGAATGACCACGATTCGACTCACAAGGCGAGGAACAAGACTGATAAATTCGCACGGAGACAGGGAATATATCAAAAAAAGATTAAAATCACTAGCCCATCGGGAGAAGATATCGAATTCCCGAGGGAAAAATCATCTTACCGAAAAAGGGGTAGACGGGATCAACCTTAAACTCCAACGAGCCAACATACAAACCGCGGTTACTGAGGAAAAACCAAAATTCTTCTAGAAGGATGGGGACCAGGTTGAGGGTCCGAAATCTCTTGGGCAAAAAGGTTCACATGATAAAAAAGTATGAGTGGCGGTCTCCATTTGTTAGAGGCATTAACTGATCAATACGAAAAAGACGCCTAAAAAGCAGAGGGGGGGGGGGAACAAACAAACTCCACCGGGACGGTGCCATTATACGACGGATATGTAGACAGCATCTTTTGGCCTAAACCGAGAAAGCTGTCACCGGGTAGGGAATCGACAATATAAGGCAGAGAGGCGCAACTCTGGAAAAGAAGTAGAAAAAACCCCCAGCACCCTAAAAAATAATGCCACTAACGAAGAAAAAGTGGGGGGTAATATCCGAACGGGGTTATGACAGGGAAGGAAGAGTGCTTGACACCAACACGACGAAGCAAAAGGACAGATTAAGACTGGGCAGCCTAGTACCAAGCCGAAGACGGAGTTTTGACAATTGAAAACAACAAGGGTTTGGGAGCTGGATAACAGGGGGGGGTTTCGTTTAAAGAAGTAGGGGCAATGAAACAACAAAGCCACTGGGCGGGATTCGCACTACTCGCAGTAGGTACATCCCGGGTATGAGAGTGGGGACGGAGTATAGGGCTCGGAGAGCAGACATTAAAAAAAAACCACTGCTATCATGCGGGTAATCTAAAAGACTGTCCCATCGGCGCTGAGACACGAAATTAAAGTCCCTGGATAAAAGACAGGAAAGAGCAAGGAAAAAAAATGGAAGCGGGGAGGGGAGTCTCCACAACCAGATGGAATGTAGGACGGAGAGAGAAAGTGAACTCGAAGAGGGCGTGTCGAAGGAGGGGGGAAGAGTCTCTGAGGAGAAGTGTATTAAGTCAAGACTGGTAAGCCTTCTAAGGTCACTCACACCGTGGCTCAAACAATTGCTAGTGCCTCTGAGGGGGATCAAAAGAACATAAATTCTGGAAAAGGGGGACTCTGTTGGGGTTAAAAGGGCGGCAGAAAAAGATACAAGGGGGAGAGCAACAGGCAATGAGGACTTGTGGGGGTCAAGAAATCGATCAAGGGGAGTGAGGAAAATAGAGGGGCACTATGTTTTCGTGCACCTGGGGGATGGTGACTCATTCAAGGAGCCTGGACGACAAGAGCGTCAAATAATGGTGGAGGGAGGGGGGGGGGTTAAGGGGGGTGCTGAGAGTGGGTCAGCGAAATCCTCCAAAGACTACCGTACTTAAGTTGTCGAGAGAGGAACGATGGGGGAGGAGGAAGTTAACGCTCCTCTGCAAGAAGGAGGCTTAAGGGGACGGGGTACCTTAGCATCTGGATGTGGGGGAAAGTTCTCGAAAAAAAGGTGTACGAGAGGGAAAAGTGAATCAATGATGCAGCAGGGGGAGCAAAAAAAACTTGGTTCTCTCTGCAGCGCTCCAGGCATTCGTAGGGGGAAGGGTCGGCGGAAAAGGCGTCGCTTGGTGCCGCTAGGAAAAATCTCATTAAAAGAACGACGTTCAAAAAAGTCGAAAATAATACCAGGGATAAAGAATCCTGTTGGCTAAACCATGTACGATTTGATTGTGTCGGAACCAAAGACGAATCGGAGACAACTTTGGCACAGAAAAAAAAGACTAATATCAGGGATCCTTGAAGAGGAGCGATGTGAAAAAAAGTACCCTGAATTGCAAACTAGGGAGGGACCAAGTGTGGGGATCTTTAGTCAGGGAGTTGGGGGGTGCTGGGAATATAGCTTAAGGGAGAAAAAAGTGTTGGACATCGAATGGTCCAAGAAACATTGGGGGAGAAAAACGCTGTTCCTAGGTCTAAAAAAGTCGCAGCAACGTGAGGGGGGCTAAGGGGGGGGGAGTGGGGGTGAGGAAGCCTGGGGGGAAAAATCGTCGCTGGTTAACATGCAGGAATAGGAAGGGGATCGCACACGAATACTGATGGGAAAAAGGCACCCGGAGAACTCCATAGAAAACGTTGAACTGGGGGAAGGTCTGGAACCGTCGATACTGGTCGAAAATGGACTCTTTCCAAACTTTTGGGGAGAGTTCTCGGAACGACAAAGGTCGCCTCTCCTTAGGTATGGAAGGTGTTTATATCTTAAGCACTGGTCGGAGAAGGGCAGAAATCGTAATCTAAAACACAAATTAGGATTAAAGAGATAGAGAAACCACGGTGGCCGTTCCGGTTGGGGAAAACCAAAAGAAATCGCCTAGTGGGGGATCTAAGGCATACTACACCAGGGGGTGCAAATCCTGGGCACGCCGGGAAATCACTTGGACAGAGGACATGGACTCAGGAGGCGTTAAATCATTCCGGGGTTCGGGGGTAGCAAGGGGTCCAATTCATTTCGGGGCTTACTAAAATCTTATGAGCTCGTCCATCTCACATGCCTACAATATCAACCTGGGTAAAAAAAATTGTAAAAGAAGAACTCGGATGATAAACAAACTTGAGAAAGGGACCGTTCTCAGTACAAGTATGGGAGGAAACCCCCACACTAACGAAAACACAGACGTTGAAACAACCGGTTAGAGGGAAGGGAAAGGACCGAAAAGAATTCAATCGAAAAGTGGAAACTGTAGAAACCGCGATGTTGCTTATGAATCTGGGAGCTCGAAACATCCATAAAGGAGGACTACCATTAAAAAAAAAAGCGTCGTAAGACCATAACACGGCGTCGATCACGACTTATAAGGGGTGGAAGACTGTGGACAAAACATGCTGGGGGCCGGGGGAACGCTCGACCAGAGAGTTAAAAAAGTAAAAAGGATATGAAGATATGCAACTGAAACGATTAACAGAGGTAAGGACGAGCGGTAGCCGCAGCGGGGAGCCAATTTGGGAAATTCACATTAACCAGGGGAGAAAAACAAAAAGAACAAAATAACACTGCGGGGGTCAATAAAATAACCGTCATGTAAACGGGCTCTGGAAGACTGCGTGAAGGAATCCTTCCCCAAGGAAAACTCCCAAAGAAAAAGGCCAATGAAAGAGGAGGAGGGGACTGCAAGGAATTATAACGACAGAAAAAAAAGTAGTAAGTTCCACAAACCATTAGACTTGGGGGACCGTTAGGGTAGGACTTCGAGCACAGGTCGGTGAAAAACGTAGTGAAAGACGTGGGAGCCTGCAAGGGAAAGGATTGAAAAAAGCTTGGGGATTGCAAAAGGCATCCAGATGCGCGAGATCCCAAAATGAGCCGTGAATGGAACTGAAAAAAAACCACAGAGGAGGTGAAACGCCGCTGTCGAATGTCCCGCCGCCGCGACATAGGAAGTGACTATCAAAACCAATACAAGGGGTGTGCGAGCCGTACCCGGAATCAGAAGAACTGACGAGGAAAAGGAAAACAAAAGTGGACGCGGGGGACTCGATACATAGGGGCGAAAAGTTCGAGGGTGGGGGCGCCGCGTGACGAGGGAGAATGCCCAGGGAGGTACCCCGATGAATCCATGTTACACTATTAGAGGGCATCCACAAGAGGGAAGTCGACTAGAAAAGGGGAAGATTATCTAAAGGAGATGTCGAAACGATTTTCGAAAATCACAAGAAGAAAGGGGAGGGAATTTCATGGAGATAAGTTTTTGGGGTTTAAAGGCGCATATTTGAACTGAGGACCACACGGTTTCAGCATATCTAAAAGGGCGTGTCTCAAGAAATTTGGAAAAAAAAACGAAAAGGGGGTGGGAAAAGTGCAAGGAATAGTAAAACAAGTGCCTCAGGGCGTCGAAAGAGACTTGGCAGTCGTGAGAAGGAAAAGACAACAAGACAGTAATCCGGTCAAATAGGGGGAATGACTTGTTGGGAATCGGGAAGGGGGTGGGAAAAACGGGATGATGTGGGAAAAATTTCTGCAGAATTATGTGTCTCTCCAGAGGGGGGCGACGTGAAAATGTCGCAGCAGTGTCTATAAAGAAAGGCCGGAAGTAACATGAGGAGGGAAGGGTACGGAAAGTATTTGGGTCTAGGCGGGGACGCGCATTTTTGGGGGAAGGAAGTAACGTCTAGGCGGAGCGAATCGCGAGGCAAAGGAAATGTTTTTTGGGGGGACCCAGGGGCGAGAAAAATACGGGAACTTAGGACCTCACTTGGTGGGGGGGGAAGGGGGCAAAAAAGAGAACGTAGGTAGGGGAGGGTTTAGATAACGGTACCCTGGGGTGGTAGGATGCTCGTTTGATATGCAGAGAGACAATCGCTGCGGAGGGTTTGGTCTTTGATAGAGGCCGAGAGAAGGAACGACGCAATTGCGGGAAGTCGCTTTTGCGCTCAGCATGCCAAGAGAGGCCAAATTTAATGCAGCAGGGTTGTGAGCAGGCGGGGGAAAAAAACTGCCAAGGGGGGGCCAGAAAACCCAGGCGTTATCCATGAAAAGACAGCGTAATGAGGGGTCTCCTCTTGGAGGGAAATAGAGCGAACTCAACAAACAACAGGAGGAAAAGAGAGAGGAGCGAAGCTTAGAAGAAAAGTGCACAAGGAAGGCTTGGAAGGAGTCTGATCGTAGCAAGGTTGGGTGAAGGTCGGCACTTGTTAACTTAGACACCGGGACAGGCTGAAGGGCGTCAACCGACTGTCTACGTGAAGGTGGAAGCACCTTCCTAAGTTCGAAGAAGATCTTACGAGAGAGACATGGTTGCTCGGATCTAACGGAGGAAATAGCAGAAAAGGCATCTTACATATACGCGCAAAGCCCTCCGTCACCTCAAAACCGGTACCGTGCGAATAAAGCGAAAGACATTCAAGACAACGCTGGGGAGGGTAAATTGAAAAAAACGGGAGCGCGCTAAAATGCTTAGGGGCCATAATTCAAAAAATAGGGGGAAAATGTAAAGTCAATGCAATTAAGGTAAGTGCCATTGGAGTTCTAAAAGACTGAAAAAAAGGGAAAATAACCAAAAATGTCTGGGACAACTCAGACCAAGTTCGAAGGCAGGGGGCGGCCAAGGGGAGGGGTAGGTTCCTAAGATGACTGGGCTCCGCTGGGCGGAGCCATGAAGAGGCTAGAAAGAATGCAGTGCGGTCCAAACAAACACCATGATTAAGGGAAGACGAAAAACAAAAATGACGGGGAATGAATGGACCTGGTAATGGGGGGACGTAAACAGTCCAAGAGAAAGAGCAAACGGAATCTAGGGGTCGAGAAAATATTAAAAGGAACGATTATTTTTAAATGGTTAGACGAACGTTGGGGGGGGGATATAGAAGTCAACCGGGTGAAAACAGAGGATGAAACCATACACAAAACAGCGTATTCTAGATTCAAAGAATTTCGCACTATCCTATGAGTGTCGGAAAAATGGGGGAAGGCTCGATCGGTCCAGTCATTGGTCATAAGGGAACATAACAAAGCCGTTTCAAACCATCTCGCGCATGGGGGAACACCTAGTAGGGTGTGCCCTAGAGCCGAGGGTCTATGGATACCAATGACAGGAAAAAGTACACCTGTAGAGCAAAGGGGATCGGAGTCTCCCGAATGGGTGAGAAACTAATGAAAAAGGAAGATTGTGGAGGGAAGTGGGCTAAAGCACATCAGCGCAATTGGGAGGGGATCAATGGGTCGGGGCAAGCGGGGAGTAAGAAAAAACGAACAGGGTGGAAAGACTAAAAGGTGGGGGGGGTAAAGAAAGGAATATTTTAGAAAAGAGGCAGGGAGATCGCAAAACGGCCAGAGAGGGACTTGTTTTTGGACCAAGCAGAAAAGAAAGGGCAAAAGGCGAGGAGAAAAGTCGCCGTTTCATATGGGAAAGAGAAACCGAGGGTGGAAATTCGAAGCCCTTAAAAGTGAGTCTTCAAAAATTTGGGGGGTGGGTGCTTCGGGGTTTTCAGGAAAAATGTTGGTGAAAAGAGGCACTAAACCCGGACGGCCCTCCTCCCCTTTATTCATTTTTCAACATGGAAGTGGGGCCAGGGTTACTGTCGTTAGCGTCCTTCTCCGGCGGCAATGGCGGAAATGTTAAACACTGCCCAGGAAAGGCCGCTGTATTAAAACGCAGCGGATTTGGTGCAAGTGCGTCGATGAAAGGCCGCTCGCCAAAAAAGGAACGTCTACGAGGCGGCATGAATGGTTCGAGGCCTAGGAGGGCTGTAGGCCGCTGAGATCTGTAACGGGAACCTCGGGGGGACAAAGGAGGGACAATATCAAGGAAGACTCTGGCAACATAGAAGCTACTAAGGTCAGACCTAGCATCGGAAGGTTTGTAGGAAGGAGCGTTAGGGGGGGAAGGCGGACCGGGGAGAGGGCGAAAAGGGTTCACTTTCGCCAAATTTCATAGGACTCTGAGGAATAACGGGTAGGTCGGATTGACTCGGCACAATGGAGGACTTCCAAAAGGGGAAAGATCTACCGCGGGGGGGATGAGGGTGACATCCGGATTTTGATGAAAAATGCGATATAAAGTGAATATTTCAATTAACTCATCAAAAGATCATTTTTTCGAGCTGTGGGATCGGGAGGGGCAAAAAAGAAACCCGGTTTTGGTTAATTTGTGCTGTTAAAATTTTTCTTAATAAAGTTGTGGGCTCATAGAGTCCTGCTGGGGAAACGTACAAGAAATTACGAATTCCTTCATGCTCATACGAGGGGAAGGTAAAAAAAACGGGACATCTTTGCAAAAAAAAATTTACCCTTGCAAAGGGGACTGGAAGAAAGAAAATAAAAGGGTTGTTCTCGGTGAACGCCAATCCGTCGGGGAGGGCGAAAATATGGTTAAAGAAAAAGGTCCTCAGAATTGAAGATTTATCTAAAAACAAAAACGAAGGGAAAGATATGAAAGAGAAAGAGCCGAAGAGAATGGACTGGATACGAAATGGCAAGACGCGGGAGAGAGGGGGGCGGGACGGGGGGTGCCACGAGTTTGAAGGTCGCTGACAGAGTGAGAAAACACAGAGACTTTTTAGGGGGGGGGAGCGGTGTGTGCGGCCGGAAAGGATGTCAGGTTTAAACAAGGAAGAGCATATCTACTAGGAAATCTAAGCCCACAACCCCCCAGCAACGGGGTTTTGTCGCAGGGAAAACTGATACATGCGGAGTGTCTTAACCTCTTCACAAGTGCTCAGAAGAAAACCCCCCCGCTGCCTGCACAAGAAGTTAAGACGGTCTAGAAGTTATAAGGAGATTAATAAGGGGAGAATTAAAAAACGGTAGAATCTATCGGTAGTATGGAAACAGGCAAGTGATAGCAAGAAAAAACAAGGGAACCGACTGACACAAAATACGATAAAGGAGAAAGGGGGGTTCGTAACGCAGTTGCGTGGCGGGAGGGTCTGTTTTGCAACCAGCCTGTGGACGAGGACGAAAAGAAATGGCAAAGAGGGAATCAAAGAGGGACAGGAATGAAAACGAGGAAACTGCCGAGCCGAAAGTCCTCGTATCCTGACGACGCATTGTGACGGGATACACGTCATCGTCCTACCCAGGAAAAAAAACAGCTGAAAGACGGATGCCTCGAGGGGAAGGAACCATTACGCATTGAGAACCATCCTTAAACCGGCCAAAGGAATCGACGGCCCCGAAACGAAATTGGGTATGGCAAGTTAGGAGGCCCACCGCCACAAAGCTCCCTGAAAAATATGGGCCAATGGTCGCAGGGGCGGCTAAACACAGTTAGGGGGAAAACGAACATAGTGAAAGAGAGGGGGAAAAGCGAAGCACCAATGAGGGATGGGGGGGTCGATTGGATAAAAAACAAAACAATACATTTGAGGGGGGGAGAATCACAAGCGGTGATGCGAATACTTTGGGAACAAAAAGAGGGATCGTAAGACACCGTCTGGTCGTGGTCCCCCGCAAAAGAAAAGGGGGGAACCACAAAGAAGGAGACAATATTTGAGGTAGCATCCCACTGATCCATGAGGAGCAGGGTCAACGTCTAACCATCGCGGGATTTAAGCAAAGCGTGACGCGTACTATGGTCACCGAGCAGGGGAAAGTTCGGGGAAAAAAGGCCAGGAAACAAGCGGGTTAGAAACAGGAGGGGTATCAGGGGCCGACCCGAGGGGAATGAAGGCTCGGTTTAAAACACAGACCTTTATGAGGAGAAGCAAAGGGAAGAAAATGGAAGAGCGCAAATTCGAAAGGGATGGACCTCATCCGGGTGGGAGTCAAGGTGTAACGACACGCCTTTTGGGACGGAAGAGGAACAGGATGCGGAAACTGGGAAAACCACGTTCTTACGTGTACTAGAGATAAATAAATTGCCGGTCATCTCAGGGGGGATCGGGGGGGGGGCGGGCCGTAATAGACGGGAAAAAAGCAGGGAATAGATTAGTGGCCTGCGCTCATCATGGGGTTGTGTTGCAAAATGGGGAGGGGATGGGGTTCCTCAGGGGGGGCAAAAAGAAGTAGAATATGTGTCAACTCGGTAACCTTTAGAAGACGGCTGGTACCAATGGCGGCCAGGGACGGGCTGTAAGGAGGAACTCAGTTGAGGGGGAAGTGACCTCATTGTGTACGAAAAGAAGGCAGAGATAGACGGTCCAAAGCCATGAATTCCTGGAAATTGGGGACCCAGTCTTTGAATAAAGAAAAGGAAGCACGGCATGGGGTAGCACGCAGTGGGAAAGCAAATGAACGGGGTGCGGTTCTGGGGGGGGGGAAGAACGCCCTTTTGAGGAAGAGATGGAGGCCGGTACAGGGGAGAAAGGGAGAAGCTCTGGGCGGTGATGGGGGGGATGTAGACAATGCGGAAGTCGATCAGGGTCAGAAGATGGGGGGGGAGTGCTTAAGTGTGAGACATAGGGGTGCATAGAAGAGGGCGAGCACGGATTTCCTACGGCGCATGGGGCTCAGAGGCCCCGGCCGAAAGAAAAAGGGATGTTCCGCCATGACAGGAGTATTAGTACCGGTAAAGGAGGGAGGAGCTCGAAGACAACAATGGAAACCGATATGAGAGGGAGATCGAGAAAATAAGCTAAGCAGAGATCTAGTGGACGGGTTTCATGAAGGCAGAACGAAAAGGGCCGAAGGCCTTCACAGGGGACCGACAAGGGCCTATGGCCGAGAACCAAACGATTAATACCAAGGCAAAGTCTTATTGTAAATCTATAAAAGAAGGTGCTCATCAAAGGAGGAAACCTAAAACCGAGCAAATTTTCGGGAAAGAAGCGTCCTCATCATTAACTCACCCCTGGAAGTTCTCCGGAAAGCCAGACGTCATAAAAAAATCGGGGAAGAAGGTGCACCTCAACCCCAACGCTCTGTAGGACACTTGCTGGCGACATCGGGGGTCCAAAAAAAGGGTGGATGAGAAAAGGAAAAAGAGAAAATTGAAAAATAAGGAGAAGTAAGGTCCTAAAACTTAATGTTGATCAACCTATTGGGCCTGGAAAAAACCGGAAATCGGAAACGAAAAACATCAGATTTTATGGGGGGGGAACAGTGACTAAGAAGACAACCAGCGCCGAGCTCTCAAAGGCTTACAGAGAGGGGCCTCCATAAAAAAAAGGACGGCCAGCAGCCCCCCAAACCACCGGATTGGGGAAATCATAAAATAGATCAAAGCTGTGGGGAGCTTCTGGGAAACTAACTCCCTCCGAGACCTTCACCGTACATCTGCAGAAAAACGATAAGAAAGGGAAAGGGGTGTTGAAAATTAAAGGAAAAAGGTGGGGAACGACCGGTGTCTTCTCCGCGAGGCAAGAAAGAGAAAAGAAAAAGCGGACGGGGAAAAGAAAATGGGGGGCCACCTGAAGCCTGATTATGTCCCTGGAGAAAACGCGCACTCTAGGATAAGAGGGGTAGCCCAAGAAAGGTCTAAGCTGAGGTGTTGGGAAAATCTACGCGATGAGACCTGTGGATGTTGGCCCCCTAGGGATGATGGGTACAACCCGGGGGGAATCTTCCAAAAGTGGCATCTGTAGCTAATCCGTAATATATCCTAAGCGAGAAGATAGAAATGTCATATCATGGCTGCCATGCTACCGAAGCGCGGGTTTAACGGGGAAAGAGTCGACAGGGGAAGCGTTTTTTCCTTAGAACTTAAAGCCGCGTCAGAGGACAAAGAAGGAGGGTCATTTCTTGCTGAATAAAAAACCGTCGACAGAGAAGAGTCTACTCTACTGTCTGGTTGGAGGTCGGATCATCGGCCCCTGTGGGATAGCCAAGGGGCAATTAGTTGACTGTGTTTGGCACAAACTATAGATCATTGGGGGACAGGGCGTATTCGAGTCGCGCACTTGGGAAGGGCTGAAACGAACGCAAGGAAACGCTAATGCCCCTAAAGGAGCTCAAAAGGGGTTGTGTGAAGGCGCTTTGGTGTACGGGACTAGGGGGGGAGCAATTCTTAAGAAACCAAGCGCTTTATGGTCGGTGCCAAAAGACTAGGAGAGCGAAAAAAAAGTGCGTCATTACTTCGAAAGGAAAAGGGAGAAAAAATGGTTGGACCTTAATTGAAATGAAGTTGCACTGACGCAGTGATGGGGGGGGGGTTCCGGGGGGGGAGGCTAACGTTTACAAGTGCACAACATGTGAAGTCATTAGGATTAAGAGTACTTCCGGAAACTCAGGGGGGCGAAGAGGTTTTACATCTAAATGGGAAGTCTTATCGCAGGAGTCTTAAATCGTGGGCCGCTATTTAAAAATAAAGCCATAAACTGTTCACCAGACAAACTGATTGAACCGGGGGGATCCGTACGCCGGGGGGGGGCAGGGGCATTCCGATTGGGCATGAACGTGAGCCTTGAGGGCAGAGGGGAAGTCGCTCAGGCCTCATTGAACACGGACTACAGACGCAAGAACGGTTCCATTCGCTAGAAGAATGAAAGGGGTCTACTAAAGATCCGGGGAGAAACGCGGGTGAACGGCCTTTTCGGAAAGGGGGGGGGGGTTTTTGGAAAAGTAGGGTAAAAGCGCAAGAACATCAAAACAAGGACACACATAAAAAAACGACGTTCGGAAAAAGAATATTGCGCTGCGTCGGACCCAAACTTGATGGGGGGGGTGAGTGTCGGAAAGGTGGGTTCCGGGGGAGATATTCGAGGGACCAGGAACGGCCAGGGAAGCGTTGTCCTATAGGGGGAAATACCGATACTTCAGTACAGCCTTGGAAATCGGAGACTCTCTTGGGTAAAAAATCATCCAATCTGGCAAAATTGACAGTGACAGGGAAAATTGGGAACAAAGGTGTTCTAGGGTCAGTCCAATCAATAATAGAGGGATTCTTGAAAAAGGCAGGTTTAGAAAAAGAAGAGCGCGAAAAAAAGGTGTGAAGGGAAGGAAAAAGAAACACCAACTTAAGAGGAAAAAATTAAA
>Ga0179593_1486887_pt1 | contig 23559 bp, 20 predicted proteins | sample CZODoug2_1_08_16_FD_185931 | JGI IMG/M metagenome (GOLD analysis project Ga0179593, IMG submission 185931) | Vadose zone soil fungal communities from Angelo Coast Range Reserve, California, USA - CZODoug2_1_08_16fungal (PacBio error correction) | ecosystem: Environmental > Terrestrial > Soil >...
GTCCGAACCATTACAACGGCTTCAAGCAAGGGAAGGAGGGAAAAGGAAGCAAGTACCTCGGAAAAAAAAGAACGGGCTCGAACCTTGAAAAAAAAGGAACAGAAACTTCCCGGAGTCACGCAAAGTTCGAGGCAAGAAGCTGTCGGCTGACGGAACGGTGTAAGACGGTATCTTGACGTTAGGGGAGGGCGTGACCAGCGTGTGGACCACAACAGCTTAAGGTGGGCCCGGTCAAAGCAAGTTCTTGTACAGGGCAGAAAAACCAAAAACAACGAGCACATTCGAATACGGGCATCCGCTGTTTTTAGTGTAGGAAACAGGGTGGTGAACGACCCTAGTAGTCACCGGAGCTGCACGAGACAACTATGAAAGGCACCCAGCAACAGGCCTCTACACCAGGAGAGCACGAAGATACTAGCAGGAAATCACGACTCACGTCGGGACAGGAAATTTCCGACGCAACGGGAAAAGGAACGACGAAAGGGAAACTCGGAAATACACGTGCCTGAAAAGAACGAGGGCGTGTATTCCGCAGGTGGGGGCAGAAAGTGAGAAGCAGCCCAGGGTAGACCTTTCAAAAGCCCAGGGTAAAGACAGAGAGGGGGAACAGGGAAAGGGAGGATTCCCGTTAACAAAGGAAGAGCGAACAGGGCTAGAAAACCAGTTAAAAGAACTTAAACAAAACAGAACCCAGAATCAGGGCGCTAGAGTTCTGGCGACATCGAACAAGAGGGGGGGAGTTGTGGGCGACTCAAAACCGATCATACGAAAGACGGAGCTATAGGCGGAGGGGGGATGGGTCTCTTTTACCCTTATCACTTCATGGCAGGTACCTACAGAAAAGGCTCACGAGGCAACCCCCAGCTACAGAAAACCTGGTGGGAAAGGAGGGGGTAGGGGAAAACTACAAATATGCAGAAACAAGACCCTGGAGAAGAGGGAAAGGGATTCAGGGTAACCATCTGTGTTTAAGAGAAGGGGAAAAAGTGAAAAAGGGGGTGTTGCAGACTGTAAAGAAAGGGAAGTTCCAAACGGGGTGGGGAAAAGAAAAGAAAACTCAAAAGGGCAGGGCCGCGAAAAGGATCGCCGTGAGTCATTCTGCTCGAATGAAGTATGAAACAATAAAGGTGGTGACGTAAAGGCGAAGAGAAGGGCTCTACATCGTTGAAAACCCGGAGGGGGGTGCCACGCTCAACTCTTAGACAGAAGTAATAAATACAGGCTTGGAGTAGGAAAGGGGTAACAGAAAGCTTGCCATTCGCTACTGCAGAAAAAGGAAAGGAGGGATTAGGCCTCCTGGTGAGGGACGACACCACGAGAAGAGGGGAGTGCCCTTCTGGGAAACTTTCCGAGAAACAAAAAAATTGAGTTGGGAACACCACGGAAATGCGGTCAGTCCTCCTCCTATTTCACTGGCCGGATGGAGTGGCCAGCGACCAAAAGGATCCGACGGCGAAAAAAAAGTGCTCCTCCTCTTAGGAGAGAAAAAGGGGACCTTGTACAATCTACAGCCTGAGGGTCACGGCGGGAAAAAGGGGAAGGAGGCCCTCGAACAAAGGACAAGGTCACAGCACGGGATTCTGACTGCAGACGGCGGGGAAGAGGGGAAGGAAAGACGAAAAGAGGAGACCCGTAAAAAAGCAATCATTACCTTTGATCCTTGAGGAACACTTTCGCCCAAACTCGAGGGCAGCCAGACGAGGAGACAGATCCAGACTTGTCACCAGAAGGTGGCGCAGGAGACCATTTGCACTTTTAAAAAACAAAAGGGGGGGGGCGATGAAAGCAAATGTGACAGGTGGGTGGTCAAGGAACTTCCAGCCAGGAGAAACCGTGTCTACCGGCGTAGGTCTATCAACTTTCAAGGGAAAAAAAAGGGGGGGTCTATCAGGGCTATCACGTCTCGAGGCTGAGACAAGGGGCAACGAGGGTGACCTCAATCAATGGCAGGGCGAAGACCAAATTGGGCTACTCTCGTCGAAAAAAGGGAAAAAGGCTACCTCTTAATGAATAGAAAAAGGCTCAAGTGAAGGGAAGAAAGGAACTCGCTTCCTGTGCACGTGCTATTTGGGGTACATCCACATCCTTCTAGGTCGAAATAAAAAAGGGGAACTGGACAAAATCACCAGAAAAAATAAAGGACCTCTGGAAGAAAATCTTTACTGAAAGGGAGGGGGGGAAGACCTGATGCGAAAGCTTATTTAGACTATCAAAAAAAACAGAGGAAAAAAGATATCCATCAGTTAGAAGGGTCCCGAAGGGAGGAAAAAAAGAGGGCCTGCTGGCGAAGGAAGGGTGCGACCAGGAAAAATTGACCATGGTCTGTAGAAATCGATCATATTGGGTCAACGGGGGAGGAGAGAAATCGGAAGTTTTTGTCTGGACAAAAAGGGGGGACGAAATAAAAACCCCTCGCGAATTATGAACGGAAGAAGAAGGGACTAAGCCTTAAAAAAGTCGTCAAGGCTTCGACGTAGCAGCACCTCATTCTCTAAGACAGCAATGGTGGCCACTCCAGAAATTAGAACTGTCAGGCCCAAGAAAGCCGGCCTGGAACGCTCCTACCTCGCCAGAGAACCAAAAGGCAAAAATACTAGGGACCAAAGGTGGGCAAGGCACGCTAAAAGAAAAAAAGGAGGGGGTGCTTGCCTTGCAGCTTGGTGTGACGGGGGGAGGGAGAATAACAGCCACCCGAAAACCACTCTGGAAGGAGAGCCCCGTTTTTGGGGAACAGGGGCCGGACGGAGGAGGAAACCACCGCGTCGGACAACCAGTATCCATCAAAAGAGGGAGTGGGGGGGGTTGTCCATCGGAAAGGTGAAAAAAGCAGGTTGGACCAAAGGGATCCACACAAAGGAAAGGGGAGGGGACTTCAAGTAAGGGGACCGCCATCTTTGGAGTTTGGGCTGAAAGAAGTGATAGGTGCGAAGTCCGGAAAAAACTTCGAAAGAGGGGATAAATCTTAGTGGGGAAGCGGGGAACATAGGAAAGGGTTTCCACAGTTTACGGGGGGGGGGAAGAAAAAGTTGAACCGTGACAAAAGACAAGCCCCACTGCGAAAGCGGAGGCAGGGGGGAGGACCGGGACAGACGGGGTGAAGGGTAGTTGTAAAAGTGGTCGCTTCCAACCGGAAGGAACGGCATAGCTTCTAAAGCCAAGGGAAGCGCGCCAGACGTATGTCGGAGACGTTGCAGGAACGACAGAGAGAACCGTCGGCGGCGTGGATTGCGAGGAAGGGCGCACAGGGATTTACGACGGGGAAAGGTTAGTCCAGGGGAGAGAATGGGAACAAGCGGGAGAAAGGCAAGGCGGAGAACCTGGGCACTGTTCATGGTAGATTCATAGCCTAGTGGGAAAAGAGATTGGCAACTGATGGTGTGGCCCACTCTTCCTAGAACGGGGAGGGGAAAGGTGGCGGTAAAAAAAAAAAAAACTACCGGCCAAGAATAAACCACAAGTTTCTCGATCTAGTCAGGACGGAGAGGGGAAAAGAAGTAAAACACCAACTGTGGTGCAGTGTCTGTTTTTAAAAGGTCGAAGGGTCTCAAGCGTATCCGGGGGGAGAAACGTCGGTACAATGAGAAGCTACAAGAACCCCAAGAATGCAAAGGTCGTAACAGCCGCTGGGGAAAAAGGACATCAGAGGAAAAAGAGAGGGTCGGCAAACAGATGGGGGCGGACTAACTGGTAGGGGCTAAACTACAACAAGCCGAAAACACCACCACCATTGCATGAGGATGTCGCACACTTGTTGGTCCCGCGGGAGCCTTCGAGTCGGAGGGAAAATACGGGTCCTTTAAACTCTCCCCCAAAGGGGGACTGCTAGTATCAGGGTGCGTACGTATCTGTTAATGAGAAAAGCCCGACCGAGAACAGCAAGTGCGAGATTTCAACAAAAAAGTCGAAGAAAGCCAGAGGGGGAGGATGGCAAGGAGACGGGGAACGTCAGGAAGGGGGAAATGCCCCTGTAAAAAGCACAGGCACAGTTTCCAGGGAGAGGGTACTGGGGGAAAAGGCGGGGGAAATACCCAACTTCGAGGGGTATTTATAAAGAAAGTTCACTTCTGGGAAGGGAAGAGGCTGTGCGTTCCCCTGCACTGAAAGGGGAAAGAGAGGCAAACCGACTGGAAGAAGGCAGCAGGCGGAGGTCAAGAAGGGGACGTTGAGAAGTCCGATGCAGGGTTCGTAAAGAGAGGGAACGTCAGTAATTGCAGCACCGGGAAGAACTACGATGGAGGGGAAGAAAAAGGACGGCGAGCCAAACGTAAGGGTGTAGAAACTCCGGTTGGGAGTGTGGGGAAACCTGTTACTCTTGCCACCAAGGGGTGGCTCAATGAACATGCCCCACAGGGGGGGGGAGGGGTCCAAATGTCCAATAAAACCACTGGGGGGACCTCAAGAAAGAAAAAAAAGCAGGCGGGGGGACATCTGTTGGAGGTCGCCTGACACGTTTGAGGGAGGTGAACAAGGGGACGGACCACAGGAGGAAAAGTTCAGGTGGGCACGACCGTAGAAAACGGGAACGCGACAAGAGGGAGAACTACGAAAGTTGGAAAACCGAAAAGGGACGACGTTTTGGTACCCAAGAAAACAAACCGCGGAAAAGTTCGGGATACTAAGGGGGGGGGGAGCGCCGCCCGGGTGCCGGCGACCCGAAAGAAGGTAGAGCACAGGCTTGTCACCGAGAGAGGAGAAAACGTAAATGCCTTCTTCAAAACCTGCTTGAATCCGGGTTGAAGGGGGGGCGGAGGGGACTCCGGGGGCCGAGAGCAAACACCAACAACGAGAGGAAAAAAAGAAGATACCACAGAGTTGAAGCAAAACCGAAACCGGCACAGACAAATGGGAGGTAAAAAAATAAGGGGGGGTCGAGGGGAAAGAAGACGTCTACTCGAAGGGTGAGCTATCAGGAAAAGGGGAAATGGAACGAGTCAAAACAGCTGGGAATCCCGCGGAATAAAAACTAACTGTAAGGGTGTGATTAAAAGGCAAGAAGCAGGCTTCGGACAACCTTGACGCGGAGAAAGGGACGGGGACGGAGTGAGGAGTTGCATCGTTTTACACAAAACAGTCGAGTCTAAGAGAAAAGCCACAGGGGCACGGTACTTGGCCAGTCCACCAAGAAAAGAGAACGAGATTCTACGGATAGAGTGGTTGCTTGCACCAAGGGGTGAAAAAAGGAACCTTTGCGCTTCAACCGCGAGGGACAGAGGCCAAACATGGAACTACAGTTCAAATAAACCTGCTATAATACCACCACGACAAGGCAGGACGACGTCAAGCAAGAGTGTCAAAATCACTCGGAAATAAAGGGGGAGAAGGTAAAAATCGACCAGGGGGAAATAGGGACTCTTATAGGAAGAAAATAACTTCTGGGGGGACAACGAAAAAGATTAAACAAGAGGTAGAATTAGTTAACGACTAGGTTTTCCCGGTTGCAAAGGGTACCCACACACCGGACCAAAGGGGTAATCCCCGGGATCGTAAAAACCCCGACTCGCCGTTACCTCCTTAAACAACAGACTAACGTTAGCAAACTAATGAATATCACTGGGGGACTAAAAAACCAGACTCAGTCATGACTGAGAAGGGACACCAGCGAATCCTGAAAACGCAGGGAGAGGGGAGGTTGACGAAAGAGAGTCGGAAAGTTCTGCTGGTGTTTGGGGACTCCCAAAAACAGAATCCGGAGAATCCTGCTAACTAGAGAGGAAGTGTCGCAGTGGACAGGAAAAGGACGTGAAAACCAAAATAGAAGGAGCAATTGCACACAAAGGGTAAAGCTCAAGAAAAAGGGGTGGGGCTCTGGGGAATGGGTAAACATAAAAGGAGCGCACCAAGACTTCACTAAAGGCAGATACATGGGCGTTGTCACAAAGGGGCTTTTGAATCAGAAGTGGTCCAAAAGAAAATTGGAATTAACTCAGGGGGGTCCTTCTACCACACTTAACAAAAGGGTGAATACCCGAGCCCGAAAAAAGGGATCAACTCCAAAGGGTGGGGACCGGAGCAACCTTGTGCCGAGTCCTGCTAAGGAAATTTTTTGAAACGAGGGGACAGGCGAAACCAACCAGGAACGAATCGCTGAAATAAGGGGGGGGGCAAATCAGGTCACAAAGGGGCACACGGAGTTCATAACTTCGTCAATCGAGAAAAAAGAATACAGATTACGCAACTTCCTTGAAGACCAGACAGGGGCTGGCAGGCTAAAAATACCAGGGGGGTAGAACTCCACCTTAGAAAGTTGGAGCGCACCTGGACAAACCACAGGAGGAAGGGGAAACGGCTTACGCTTGACTAGACTTTCACTGCCCGACAACACGACGGGTCTGAGTTCCTTCCCGAAGGAGGGAGGACCGAAGCCGAATCCCGTGCCGGCTGTTACGATGTCCGAAAAAAATTGATCAAAGAGAGACCAAGAGCGGGAACATAAAATGAAGCTGATCGGCAGGGGGGCGCTGGGAATCAGGTAAAATGGCCATCTAAACGCTTGGTACGCGGCAGTACCTATGGAGGAAAAGGGAGGAAAAACAAAAAAAATTTAGGATCAATAAAGTGGGAAAACGTATGAATATCACGGCAGGGAAAATGACGAAACGATCGGACCGTCACAGGGGGAAGGGAGAAACTAGGTTTCACCGGGAGACGGTTTAAAAAACAGTCGAAGCAGCAAAAAAGGGCCGAGCAAGACCACGAAGTCTGCGAATTATAGCAGAAGGGGGACTCCCGGGCGAAAAAGGTAAACGCCAAACGGAGGTCAACAAACAAAGGAGATAAACAGAGCGCGCGTTGCTGTGGCTCAAGGAACTTTCCACATGCAACTATCTCAACCGGGAGAAGGACGTCATCGTCGAGTTCCTACACAAAATTTTAGGCAGGAGGATAAGAGACTACTCTTCGCGAGAGAGAGGCAGCGGGGACTCGATAAAACAGCGGGAAGGGGGGGAGGAAACAAGCCTGGTCTACCAAGACTGCGCTGAGACCGGAAAAAGGGAAAAAAGCAGAGAAAGTCTGACGTTCCTACGTCCTTCGAAGGGAAGGGAGGAACGTGCTTGCCAAGGTAAGAGGTCGAAGAAAAAAAGACCTGGACCATCTATCAAAAACCGTGAAAGACCATGTACAAGGAAGCAAATGCGGCCTGTCTCAGCAAGGACGAAGGGTGGTTCCGCAAACTTATAACTGAAAGGGACAACACCAACTTTGAGGAGGAAAATAGATATCATCAGCTTGACAAAAAGGGAAGAGAGAAACAGATCGGTTGACCGGAAGGCGCCGCTAATGTAAGGGGGGAGGACAAGCTGATAGAAAAAAGGACCACGGCTAGGCCGGGACGAGTGCCATCAATGGGGAAAAAACCAGGCGCCTGCGAACGCCGCATCCGCCAATTAAGGTCGAGGGACCGGACGTCACAGCAACCACTGCGGGTCAGCCCAAAGAGGCAAAAAAGAACAAAGAAATAGATAAACAAAAGAGAAGGAAGGACTCGAAAAAACCGCCGATGCTGCAGCACCGTGACGTGGGTACCGCCGCAGAGAGAAGACAAACTTAGACCCGGGGGTGACGGGGGAGAAAGGGGTGGAGGGCTGAAAAGCCTCCTCACCCGCCCAAAACCTGGCCAAAAGAAAAAGGGAACACTCGTGCCGGTCGGAGCGCGTCACACCGGAAGGACACAAAAAATGCAAGAGACGGGGGGGGGAGGAACAGCGGCCTTTGTTGGGGAAAAAAAAGTTGACCGAAAGAGAAACTTTAATTCATTTTAGAAGGGAAAGGAAAAAAGGGCAAAATCTGAGGTTGGAAGGGGGGAAAAAGACAGCCAAGGAGGGAATCTTGCAACGAGGAAACAAGGGAGGGAAAAGTCCGGAGTTGTCGCGGTTCAAAATCCAAAAAAGGGGGGAAGCATCTCAGACGGAGTGGTTCACGATTAAAAAAACAAAAATGCGAAACAGCAAAAAGGAAAAAACGGCGCGGAAACGGGTCGCCGGTGATCAGTTTCTGAAAGCTCCACATCCGGAACCATCGCGGCCTCAGCGCCGGGCAGGCGCGGAAAGGAAACGTCTGTTGACGGGGAACGATCAACAAGCCATCGTCGCCGGGCGGAGTTCGGTGAAGCCAACGAGCCGACGGCCACGTGTGTCTGAAAAACCTTTTGAGGAAAAACGCTGTCCGGCGACGAATTAAGAAAGGGGAGGCATATGGTTTGATTACAAGGCGGGAGGTGAAGGAGTTGACAGCACGGGCAACTTGACCAAAAAGGGAAGCTCTATCGGACGATTCGCCGGTGCGGCGACGAAAAAAAGCGATGGACCAAAGCACTTTTCATCTAGCGGCGGCACAAAAGAAAAACAGGCCACCAAAAAAACAGTGAAAGCGGCCAGGAAGGGTGTCGTCTCAGGTCTAAAAAGGAGGTATGACTGTGTTAAGGGGAACTGAAAGGACAGTTGGAGAGGAACCGAAAAAGAACCCAAAAAAGAGTCAGGGAAAAAGATATTCACAAAACGGGAAAAAAAAAAAAAAAGCCGAAGCAGACAGGGGGGGAGGTGTCCGGAGAGGGTTTAGCAATGGGGGTAGGGAGAACCACTCACAGCCCCAATTCGTTAGTTAAATCAACGGGGGGGCCCTCGGAAAATGCGCAATCATTACGTGAAATCCTGGTCCACTAGAGGAACAAAGATGGTAAGGAAAGTCTAGAAGTGCGTACGATCGTGGGAGTGAAACGAAAAAAAAAAAACGACGCCGTGCTCGTTTAAGAAAGCATAAAGCGCAGGGATGAGGGTGGCCATGCATCGTACTAAAGGACAGGTTTCCGGAAGGATCGAAGAAACTCAGGCCAGTTATCAAAAATGGGGAGAGGGCGGGAGAGATCGGGCGTGGAGACGATCCGGGGATGGCAAAAACTGAAAAAAAGTAAATCGCAGTAGATAAACGTAGTGCCAGGAGGGGGGAAACAGGGCGCGGCCCCTAACTTAGAAAAGTAGGGGGCAGCGCGGAAGTTCCAACCGGTGAAGGGGAAGATAAAGATGCCATGTAACCTAAAGGTGTCCAGGGGAAGGAAGCGACCAGTGCTTCCAGACTGAAAGGGAGGGGTAACGCGGCGAGAAAAGGGCAAGGGCGAAAGGTGTATACGAAAAGGGTTGGGGTGGAAACCTAAAAGTGACCCGAGTTGTCTCAGTGCGCCCGAAAACAGGCGGTGGCGGCAAAATGGGCCAACCGAAAAGAAAAAAGTAAAATCCGGAGGGATCGCGGTCGACGGCGAGGGGGAATCTCAAAAAAGAAGGGTAAGTGACCGGAGAAAAAAGGGGTCAGCGTGAAAAAGGGAAACCGCCACCAGGGAACAGATAAAAAAAAAATAGAACCGACGAAAAAAAAAAAACCGAAAACACCCATCTGCCATGCAAAGAAATCTCACGCGGCTGGACAGAAGGGGAGACGCCCTTGTCCGTAGCCCGGTCCTAAGAAAAAGCTGGAACGGGGGGGTGATGCCGGTAGAACGTGGCCGCCGAAAAAAGGGAACCTTTGTGAATACGGGGTGTTCTTAAAAAGGGGGAATCAAAAAAAACTTAGGAGAGGAAAAAAAGAGGGAAAGGGAAAGGTCATCGCATAAGAAAATGCTTCAAAGAATTGGGGTAAAAGGGGGAAAAAGGAAAAGCACGTTAGCTCGGCTCAATCAAGAGGAACAAAAACCCTGTAATTACAACGGGAGCGGGGTGTCAGCGGGAAAAACGCGAGGAGGGTGGCTCTTGGGTGGTGTGTAAAGTTTCTGAGAGAAAGGGAGGTTGTGTGTCCGGGGGGGCGGGGGATGTCACGTGGGGACACCACTCCAATTCCAGGGGGGGTCTAAGGAGGAACATCCCGTAAAAAAAGGGGGAAAAGAAGGAACAAACCCGAGCACAGGGAGAACTATCTTACAGGAAAATTTATGTAGTCGGTGGACAAAAGGGGCAAAACCAACCTAAGAGGGCGTAAAACCTCTTCACTAACGCCACTAAGGGGCAAGGAGGGGGCGTCAAAAAAAAAAGGCTCTAAAAATCTGCGCACGGAATAGAGAGGTTAACTACATAAGAACGGAAAGGAACTCCGCCTTCCCTCTCCAAGCAAAAAAAAGGAAGGAAAAAGGCAAAAACGGACCGGCACCGGCCCGCAAAGAAAGGGAATTCAGATAGGGGGCACGAACGGGGGGGGGAAAGGGGGACGTGACCCGGAAAACGGGAACGGCACTAAATTTAATCCTCAAAAACAGAAAAACGAAGAACCTGGAAGTAGAATTCAAAAACGAGCCCCTGTATCACTGTCAGGGAGGGAGAAGGGACGAAGGTCCACGGTAGCCAATTAAAACAAACCACCGTAGGAAGCATAAAAGGACGTTAAGACGGGAAAAGCTGCGGGGGGGGGGGGGGACGAACTACAGACGGGGAGAAAAAAAAAAAAGAAGAAGGGTAGGGCAGTTACGGTGTTTGAGGCTAACGGAAGATAACGTCATTCCGCGACGGCGCACGCAAAGAGAAAACAATTTGCGACCACGCTCGACCAGAATTTGCGGCGGGGGGGAACGGTCGCAACAAACTTATTCACAAGAAAACCGACAAGAGTCCCTTATGCGTGGGGGGGGTCAAACAAGCGTTACTCGAAATGTGGAATTACTCTGGGGGGGGGGGGTTAGAACTGGTAAAAAGGGAAGAGAAACACTATACAAGCAAGTGTGGGTGACCAGAACCAAACCCATGAAAAGGGACAAAACTGTTGGGGGACCTGCCAGCCTTTACCCTCGCAGGGAGGAAATTGACCAGGCGGGGGACAGTTGTTTTTAGTAAGACGACACCAGGCCGAATCGGGGGAAAAAAGCTCGCAAACAGGAAAAAAATTGGTCCACGCGTCTTGGCACAGGCAGAAGTAAAAAAAAGAAGAAAAAGGCTTACGCCAGGCCGGTGATAAAGCAACGAAAATTCTCAACTCAGTGAAAAAGCATCGGAAGCTTCTCCCGGTAGGACAGCCACACCACGCAAAGGAATACGGCTGAGGCCTCTGCTCGCGTGCAAAAAGAAAAAGAGGGTGCAAGAAGGCCCAAACGGCTGCGAACGCCGACCCGAAAGGCAAAGCTGGGGTGACGAATGGAAAAAAAAAAGGAAACAGGGAGAAAACCGAGGCTCTTCGCCTGAAGGGGAGCTCGTCGAAGGAAAAGACAGGAACACAAAACACCGTTCTTTACAAGTCGCGGCAAAAAGAAGGGGGGAAGATGGACAACTATGGGAAACAGGGGAGAAAAGTGAGAGGGGATGCAGCGCAGTGCAACGGGAAGCACTACAAGGCGGACCCGGTCACCGCCGGTACAGAAAAACAAGTTGAAAGATTTTGAGGTAAACAGACGCCCACAACGAGAAAAGACAAAAAACACGACTCTTCGCATGAGAAATCTTAGGTCGCCCAGGGCGCCGGAGGAAAGTCAACGGCACGGCGTTGAAAAAAAAAGGAATCCGCATGGAGAAGCCGGGGAGGGGGAAAAATTCACCCAAAAGCGAAAGGGGGCAAAAACCACCTCCAGTAAGGAGGAAAAGGCGAAAAATCGCGTGAAACCTTGAAATCACAGGTTCAAATAGGGGAAAACGTCTCTCGAGGTCGGCGAGCGAGTACTGGCGTGTTAAAGGGAAATGAAATCTCTTGAGCGAGGCGGGGGAGACCCAAACACTTGGAGCGACAAGGGAAAAAAAAGGCATCACAAAGTAAGGGAAGGGATGCTGAAGTGACTAAGCACTCCAAAGTGGGGCCAGACCACATCCTGTCCGAGTTGGCAACAAGTGAAAAAGAATGCCTACCACCAATACAACGGGCCCTTTATAAAATCGCAGCAAGAAAAATTGCAACAAACAGGAGCAGATAATCTTAGGGGACTCATCAAAACGGAGAGAGACAATCTTCTCTTGGAAGAAGAGGCGGACCAAAAAGGGAAGACGAAAGGTTCTCGGGACAGAAGCGGCCCTGTTTTACATGGGCCACGGCTGATGAGGAGAAGAAAACTGCTAAACCTCGGACATATGGGCCAACGCTCACCTTACCAAGGAATTCAAAATCCATCAGCCAGAGATGGAATTGAATCAAAGGGGAAGAGCTTCAACCGAGGGACGCCAGAAATAGAGGGGACCAGAAAAGCCTCTGATGGGAGGGCCCATAAAACGGAATTTCGCAAGAAGAAGAAAAAAAACCGACTAGCGGGAAACTTCTCCCTTTTGAAGGAAAAGACGATCTGAAGAACAAAAAAAGACCGGAGGTGGGTGGGAAAGAATGCCAGGGTGAATTTCTGCACGAATCACCCGAAAGAAAACTCATGTCACGAGCGCCCTGTGGGGGAAAAAATCCGTGCCTTACTGGTGGGAGACAAAGGAGGCTACAATAATCAGGGAATCAAATGAAAGGGGGAAACGGGGGTCGGCATCGTTGGGGACGAAGGAAAAGCAATTGAAGGAAAAGTGCAAGGATTTTACTGCACGGCAGTTGTTCCGGCAGAGAGGGGGAGGAGTGGTCACCGTGAATCAGGCCTCAAAGTCGGTGCAAGGATCCTCCGTCTGGTCAACTCGGGATAAATCATAAGAAAGGGGGTCAAACCTCCGTTTGACAAAATGATAGGGGAAAAAGGGAGACTAAGCTCCGGAAGAAGAAGAGGATTGAAATAAGGAAGAGGGGGTCACGTCCGTTGGCAGGGGTGGAGTCCTCTCCACAAACGCACTGAAACAGAAGGAGGGAGGGCGCAGCCCCGGTCAGGACGAACGCCCTTCGGTGTCGGAGCCACGGACGAAACAAAAAGAGAAAGAAAGTCTTGGGAGTGGATTAGTGGGAGAGAGTCAGCAGGACGAAGGGAAAAGGAGAAAAAATTTCTGCATTGCAAAAGCGTATGCAACGCAAAACTTAAGAAAAAGAAGTTCTGGGTCAAGTCCTCAAAGGGAACTTGAAGGCCAGTGGATTCAAAGGAGAGTGGGGACCCAACGGAAGGACTCTTCAGAGGGAACTGACCTAGGGAAACTGGTGGCGACGAAAAAAAGGCCCGAACAAGCCCGTTCAGGAAAACGCTCATGGAGCAGAACTGGGAGAAAGAAACACAAGGGGAAGGAGAAGAACTTCAGGTGGATCCGGATGTAACCTGCTGTTAGAGTGGAGAAAATGTCGGTAAAAAGCCCAAACAAAAAACGAGTCAACCCCGTAAAACTAGGAAGCCAGAGGGGGGTGAAATAGTAAAAGAGCAGGTCGTCACCGTCGGGGGGGTGCGCTAATCAGGGAGGGCTACCTCCTTCCCGGACACACCGGAGACGGTCGCCAAAGGGGTGTGCCCGAGGTTAAAAGGCGTCCGTAGTCGGCCAGCGTGACCGGGGGAAAAAAGCGAGAAACGGAAGATAGGCTTATAGAAGAGTGACGTAGGAGGGATCAAAACAAACCACCCGGTAAAGAGGAAAAGCAAAGGCCAATGGCGAGAGCCTGATTGGATGTGGGGGGAATGCGGAACGACAGTCGGAGGGGACGGGGGGGAAAAGTTACCGGATCCAAAGAGCCAGGGGGGGAGTAAACAGTTCTAGGGGAAAGGGGGGGTAAAAGGAGAAGCTCAAAAGCGGGGAGGCGAGCCTGGAGAGTCCCTGCAGTTGGAATGATCAGGAGTAAACTGAAAGGCAACAAAACGGATCACGACACCTAGGAAAGTGAAAAGACTAGAGTGAAAAAACGAGTGTTTCAGGAATGTTGAAGGGAATAATTGCGAGCCGTTGAAACTCGTAGGGTAGCAGGGACGGATGAGAGTACTGGAAGAGGGAAAAAAGCTTTGGGGGGACGATGCAGTACCGAAGGGAAAAAAAGGTGGAAAGAGCGAAGAGGGGTGATGTTTCCACTGCGCTTGACCGAGAGGGGAACACGGTGAAAGCAACGCAAACATTCTTTTGACGGCAAAAAAATACAAAGAAGACCCGGAGAAAAGTAATCGCGTAGCCGGTGCGATTTGAAGGGAGAAGGGAAAACGCGGAAGGGAGGTGACCTCCAGTCCAAACCAGAAGCATTGGCTGGTAAAAAAAAAGGACCGCAACAAACCGCGCCAGATGCCTACTAACGGAAAAAAAGCGTCACGAAAGCCGACCTCACTTTAGTATGGGGAGAAGGGGAAACCGACCGGGGTCAGTCATCAGGAGCCGCTGGGACACAGTCCGAGTAGTAGCCTTACCGAGAAAAAAAAGGATGAAAGTTTCCCTCGGTTATGGGGAGAGCTGAACTCTGGGGGTATCGAGAAAAAACTGAGAAAGGAAGAGATATAATAGGTCCGAAGAGAGCATCACCAGGCCATGGGGGGGACAACTCTTCAAGCAGGGGGTCGCGGAGGCATCAAGTGAGCAGTAAGCAAGGGAAAGAGGGGCTCTAAACAGAGGGAGAAGGCAAAAAATTTGAGAAATGAAAGGCGGGAAAACAACCTAAAGTGAGGGACGGCGGCGACTCAACTTCTGCTGTCGGGGAAACCGGGAGGTCAAAAACAGGGGGAGTTCCGGGAAAGGGGACAATTGGGACACCCGCCCACTTAATGTGAAAGAGGGAACCGAAACGTGAAGGTAAGTGTTGAAGACAGACAAAGATAGAGAGAGACTAAATTCTATTTTTTTAGGGCTGTTGGAAACAAATTGTTAAGCCACAGTCTGTCTTCAAAAAAGCAGCACGACTAAAAAAGTACGGCTTGAAAGAAAAAACCGCTCAAAACCATCGAACACTGCAGTGGAAAGAATCGTTCCCAGAAACGTCTGTAAAGAAACCTTCACTTAAATCAGAACGGCCAGGGCTACGAAACGGGAAACTCAGCCAACGGAAAGAAAGAAGCCGGTGCAAGGGGTCTAAGGAGGGGCAAGGGGACGCGGTGGGGGTAGGTGACAAAGAAAAGGTAAGGACGAACAAAAATGGGAAAAACCCAGTCCTATCCCAAGAGGAAGGGGGGTTCCCTCCGTGACAAAATCGGGGGAGAAAGGGGGGGAGAAAATGGGCTATGTAAGGGAGGGCACAGTAACTACGTTAGAACGTGCTCAGGACGAAAAAAAACGAACAAAAGTGAGGGTTCAAATAAAAACTGACTAAAGGAGGAGGGGGGGCGAACTTCAACTATAGTCAAAGAAGGAGAAGAAAGAAATCGTCCTTTAGAAAGGCAGTCCACGTAAAAAAAGAAAACGAAAGGGAAAAGCAAGCAGCCTGGGGTCACTTAGGGGGGAGAAAAGAACTAATCGCCCAAGGGGGAACAAAGGGGGACGGTAAAGGCTGCGTTGTAAAGCAAAGAGGCAGCGAACGGGGAAGCCTTTTGTGTGAAAGTGAGTAGCTAGGACGGTCACAAAAAAAAAAAAGAAGAAACGAGACCCGAACCCACGAATAGCCGGAAAGAAAACGGGGTGGCTGGAACTTAAAAAAAACGCAGAGCACGAGGGGGATGATGGAAAACCTTTGGGGGGTCGAAGCAAAAAAAAACAGCGTCAAAAAAAAGTGAAAAAACGCGGGCAAACCCGGCAATGAAAGAGATGGGACCCAGCAAGCAGATTAGAACCAAAAGAAAGGGACGAAGGCTTACAACGCGAAAGCTCAAAAAAGGAGGAAAATGGCGCAGACCGTTCCTACAAAACTGGTAAAAGGCTCCCGTTTGCAAAAAAAAAAGGAAACAAACAGCAGAACCGACGGCTGGAGGGACTCATGCGAAGGGAGGAAAGAAAAACAAGCTTGCAAGCCAAATGAAAGATCTAAGAAAACGCCGAGGTGAAGGGGGGGTGGACGATGCTCCACTTATCAGAAAGACGGCGAAAAAAAAAAAGTAAGGCCCGGCGAAAAAAGAACGTCAAAGGGCTCTTAGGCAGGTCACGCGGGAACAGAAAAGGACGTGTCACGAAAAACAGGTGAAGGGAAGGAACACGTAAAAAAAAAAAATAAGCCGGGGGGAAACGGACGGACGTCCAAGTGTGAAACAAGAAGAAAAGAACACCGGTCACCGAAAAAGAAGGTCACCGGATCCCGGTTCGAGTCGCTGAGGGAAAAAAGGCGGATGTAACGAATACTGAGACTTAAAAAAAAAAAGCAAGGTACAGCCCGAAAATCTAAAAAAAAACAGCACGAACCGGGGGCTTGAAAAAAAATGTCAAAGAAAGGCGTAACGGGTGCTGGAGGATAGACCTTGAAAAAAAAAAGACAAGAACCACTCTACGCGTACAGGGATCTTGCGTCCTGACACCAGTTAAGATCAGGGGTCTGATCGAAAGAGTTCGCGAAAAAAGGCCGGCGGGGGGAGACAAAATGAGGGGGAAAGAAAGCAAAAAGCGCACTGGGCGACCCCAGGGGCTGAGGACGAGAAAAAAAAGGGAAGAGACACCGGGAAGTCGAGGGCTTCGGAAGGACTGAAGCAAATTCGCGCTTCCGGCGAAAGCTGTGTCCAAACATGACTGGGGATAAATGGGGGGACCAGCAGATCACATCAGAAGGGGAAACAGACATGTAAAGAAAAGAGCACCCCAAAAGCATGCCGGCCCGCGTGTCACCAGCCAGTAATACAAAACCAAAACGTAGAGGATCCTAGGGCGAGGGCTGCCCCAAAAGGCCTGCCATCGAACCGGCACAGGTCTCCAAAGAGTCTGGCAAGGAATATCAGCTTCCTGTCTCGAGAAAAGCCATAGCTATCCACAGCCCCGCCCCATCGACTATCAAGGTCGCCATGTGTCCTGGGGAACCATCAAGTTTTACCAGAGCTAAATAAGTACCAAAATACCAAGGAGGATTCAAGGAAGGGAAATAGGTACGGGAAAGAAGGAAAGCAGCAGCATCACCTATAGGTAAGCAGAGTAGGGGGGCCAGTCCCTAGTAATTCCCATGGAAGAAAACAAACCTTAGCACTCAAGCCGAAATCATAAAAGAAAAAACTAAAAAAACACTTCTCGTAAAGGGGGGGGAAAACACAAAAGTCATCTGCCTGCCTTTAGACAGGGGGGGTGATTCAATAATGGGTGGAAGTTCTGATAAAAAAAAAGGAACGAACCGACATGGACGTGAGGCAAAGGTGACCCGTTACGGTAAACGGCGGCCAAACCGTCGCTCCAAGGAAGAGGAAGCAATGACTCAGAGTCGTTGTCTGCAAAGCAGTTTTTTGCACGGGGGGGTAAAGAGCCGGTGAACCGTCCACTTGAACAGAGGTTCAAGGAAATGAATGCGCACGGGGGGTCAGGGGGGGGTACAGTTGCTGCACCGGATAAGCCGCGGGAAGGGAGGGAAAACACATACTCCCAAAGAACGCAGGAGGGGGGTCATCCTTCCGGGCCAGACGGACGTTGAAAATGCTTTGTCAAAAGCCTGCTCCCAACAAAGAACGCAGCGGATTGCGGACTCCGGGGCCAGGAGGGAGGGGGCAGACGTCAATACAGGGTCGTGACCGCGCCCCGCCTTCAAGGCCATAGGATGACGGCGCATCCTGGCCGGGAAAAAAGAAAAAAACGGGAAAGGGCTCAGGGGCACGTCGAGCACAAGAAAGGAAGTCCGAGATGAGTTGGTAGCGGGCAAAAGTGATGAAAGACGTGCAGGGGGGAGGGCAAAGGTCGTCATTTCCGCCAACTGTAAAAAACGCTAAAGGAAGGATTAGTGACTTCATAGGCGGGGCGGACGGGGAGCTTGGCACAGAGAGTGGCAAACTGACGGGGGGTTGAAAAAAAAATCAGAGAAGACGATTCTGCCTGGGTGCCACGGAAAAAAAATGCAAACCGCGGAAGGACCAGCACGTTCCGCCGCTCAGGAGAAGGGAAAAAAAATACACCACACAGGAAAGGCGGGAGCCTTCAGGGGGTTGAAAGCCGAAGGAATTCCAAACGAGCGGTGGGAGACGGACAATGAGGGAAAGGTTAGAAAAGAAACCCAAAAAGCAGACAACCCGGTTAGGTAAGCCGCGGGGGAAAGATCCTCATTCAGGGCATGGGAGGGAAGCAAAAACGAGCTTGGTGTCGCCGAACTGTTGAAGTTGAGGAAAAAGAGGAACAATACCAAGGGGTATGAGTAGGGGGAGGACACCTTGTGTCGAGGAGCCTAAGAGGAATGACGGAAAGAAGCCAAAAGGGGAGCCCACAAAGAAGATCGCTTCACGCGGAAGTGACGAAGGGAGCGGGGAAACAACAAGTCCGCCTTGCTCAGGGGGCAAAAAAAAAAGCATGCCGCCGATTCGGATGTGGGTGGGGGCCAATGAAAAAGTAGAATAACGCGAACCGGGGGAAAGAAGACGCCTCTACCGTGAGAAAAGGAGCGGTTAAGGTTCACGGCGGATCACTAAAAAGGAAGGATAAAAGAAGGAGACCTGGGAAAAACCAAGAGCATGAAGTCAAAAGGCCGGGGAACAGCTGAGGAAATACTGAAAGTATGCAGCGCTTTCAGAAGGGAAGTGAGCCGGGAGTGAAGGGAACGGTCTGTCGGGCCGGAGGGGGGAAAACGGAGGATTGAAGACGGATGTCCTGAACAAGGGCGGAGGGCCACTGAAGAAGGGCAAAAGGTTTTGGGATGTTGCCGTGGCCCAAAGGGCCAGCCCGAGTGGGGGAGGAGCAGAATTTTTCTAAAACGAAAACAGAGGTGTCGAAAAAACGGTGCCAAAGACCACCCACTTGAAAGCCAAGAGATCGCGTTTTGGAGAGGGTGGAGTCGCAGTCCAAACCGGTGCGTTGACCGGGAAGGCAAACTAAGGAACGGGTAAAAAGAAAAACCCGAGACAAGAAAGACCAAAAAAAAAGCGCTAACGTGCAAACCGGACCGCCGCAGCGTAGAAGAAGACACCGCGGTTTCTGAGGACAAGTGATAAAAAGACTGTTGAAAAAAAAGAATCGGGATCCTGTCAAAAGGGATCCGAGTAACGTAAAAAAAAACTCAAACTGCTGAAGAATTTGGGGTCAGGTGACGGGGGGAAGCAGGCCAGGAACTGGGCGATCTCAAAAAACAAAAGAGAGAGAGCGAGTTAAAACCAGCCAGACCAACCGAAAAACGGGCTTCAAGCAGGTGGAACAAAAACACGTTTCCGCGGCCGCCGGTGACGCGGCTACACGGAAAGAGGAGGCGACCGGTCGAAGGACCCGGAGTCCCAAAAAAAAGAAGGGGGATGCGGGGAAAAAGGGGAGATCGTTTGCTTCGAGACACGAGGTGGGACGTCGTGAAGGAAAAAAAGTTGGCAAAACGCGACGCGCTACTGTGACTCGGTGGAGAAGGAGGGACACCCTTGGGAGAGGAGAGGGTCACGAAAAAGGGCCAAAAAGGAAAAGCATATAAGTCCCACGGGGGGGAGCGACGCGATGAGGTTACCATTGTACTCAAAGTTAACTTGCTAAAAAAAAAAACAAACTAAAAACGCGCAGGCAAATCACGATCTACTAAAAAAGAACAGGACAGTAACTCAAGAATCGGGGGTAACATAGACATCATAGCAGGCAGAGAACGGGCTGAAAGCGTCCGACAGTGTCCCCTTCTACTAACGTATTGGAGTCAAAAATTCTAATTCAAGGGGGACAGCACCGGCCCTGAACGAGAGATGGCCACGGATTATAAGGTTAAGGGTCAACGCGGTTGGGCAGGGGGGGAAGGATATTCCCTGTTGCGACCGAGGGCGAAAAAAGGCCCCAGACACTCAGCATCTTATCCTCATACGTCAGGGGCACTAAAAAAAAAAAATGAAGCGCCTGGATGCACAGTGTCTTGGAGATCAAGAAACGGGGGTTAGCTAGTATCCGTGAGCAAATAAAAAAAACCATGACACTTCGGCAGAATGGCGGTCTGAAAGACGAGCAGCGGGTGTGGGGGGGGGGGAACACCGATCCGTACGAACGCTGCTGCGGAAGATAGCAAAGGACAAGGGAAAAATCAAAGTAATAAGCAGCTGAAACTAACAAGGACGTCCAAAGGTAAAAAAAACTAAACACCCAAAGGGGCGACCAGGATCATACATAAGGGGGGGTCAGCCTTAAGGGGGGGGGCCACTAGGCAAGGCTGAGGGGGCTAAAAAACCGGAACTAACAGGGGATGGGCCCTTATTTGCGTGATTTGTCAGAGAAAACTGGGCACGAAAAAGATCATTGGGTGAGGGGGCAGGAGAACCCCCACCTCAACTAAAAACTAACTGAAGGGACTACAAAAGGTAAAAAGGAAAAAACCGCGAACCCTGACAAAACGGAGAACTTGGATCTTCTCACCGGATCCAGGTATACAAAAAAGAATACGAGAAAACAAGAACATGGTGTGTCCTGAGGACAAAAAGGCAAAGAGCCGTGTCTCAAGCCGTGGAATAAAAAAAACTGTGGGCCCGCGCGGGTGGGGGGGGGGGGGGGGGGGGGGGGGGGGGGGGGGGGAGGTGGGGTGGGGGAGGGGTGTTGGGGGGTTGAACACGCTTTCATCACCAGCCCAAAGGAAGAACCATCCTCTGACCGCGACCGGGTACCTCTAAGACTTCTCTGCATTGGACGAAACTAGTTGGCCACTCCCAGTATGCGAACTCTCTGGGGGCTGTCACAAACTAACTTCCCAACCCACAGCCCTAGCAAAAAACTTTCTTCACTAAAAGAAGCGACGTCACCCTTTACACTAGAGGGTTTTTCTTGAAGCGGCTCGTACCGCTGCGCTAGCCGAGGGCGTGACGGTTCTTTACTAGTGGTCGTCAGACGACACTTAATACGAAGGGGAAAAAAAAGATCCAGCGCACTCCTAGCGTCGTAACAATATCAGTCACGAGGAAAACGACTGGAGGTCGGTCGGACACATAGGAAGGGATAAAAAAGTCCATCAGGGGTAAAAGTTAATGTTGCACGAAAGAATAGGACCAGAAAGGGGAATGGAAAGGAAACTATCTGGTACGAACTCAAAACGCTGGGGAAAAAAGAGGCAACAGGTCGGTCACCGGGCTTGGGGTTCGGGAAAAAGGGAGAGGGCAGACGCAAAAAAAGGAGGCACTCGCCGGTTTCTCACCGACGCGGTGGGGTCCCTCAATACGGCATAAAACCTGGGCGCGAAGGGCGGCAGAGAACGCGCAAGGCCACCCACAAAACGTTGATGGGGCCGCAAACAAAAGGAAAGAGTAGGGCGAGAGTCCGGGTAAAAATGTGGAAAATGCTAAAAAAATCGGATCGAAGTTCTATCTAGAGCGGTGACTCAAATGAAGAGACACGGCTAAGGAAAAAAAAACTGGGAAAAGGGGAAACCCATCAGGTGTCATCTCTGGAAAAAGAAAAAGGGAGGCGCTCTTACCGCGTCCTTGCTGGAGGGGAGGCATAATCGCAAAAGCTTTTAAAAAAAAAATCGTGGCGGAGGGGGGGGGGGGGGGGTCAATAAAGACCTCCGGAGTCGAGGGACGGAACTATCAAAAATAGCAACGTGGCCAAAATCAACGGGAAAAGAAGGCCACGCAAGTAAAGGGGCCTTCGTGCTGGTCCGGAACCTTCAAGGACTCAAGTCAGAGAAAACTAAACAACAAAGGGGAAGAGAAGATGCCATGATCCAATCAGCCGAAGACAGCACTAAACGTAAAAAAAAAAAAGAAACATTCAAACAGCGGAACCGTTGTATTAATGGGGCAATGGGGGGGGGGGGGTGGGAGGAGGAAGAGAAGCTGGGGGTCCAAACATCACCGCGGCTATTTTACCCAAGAACGTAGAGCCAAAACAGAAAAGCAAAAAGCGCAGGCCATGCGATGACTCTGGCGAGAAGGGGGAAGGGCGCGTCCGGAAAAAAAACTTCGGGAGCCACAAGTAACAGACGAACAAAAGGAAAAAGTATTGCTACACGGCTTGAAAGCATAAAAAATCGCGCGAGACCGCGAGCCGGAAAACTGCGAGGGTGTGAGCTAGCTACGCCGAGCAGGGCCTAAAACAGGTGGTTGGGAGTGAGCTTGGGGGGGGTGAAGTGAGGACGAATCAACGCGCAAAAAAAAAAAAGCCGACCACCGGCGGATGAGGGAAAGGGGGGGGAAAGAGAAAAGGGGAAGCCGACGCAAAAGTCGGGCAAAGCAAAAGGTCTCTGCGCAGGAGGTTGGGGTGGTGCGCTTAGAAACAGGTGGGGGAAAAAAACGACCGAACCGGTCTCCACAGTGAATATGATTAAATGCAGGAACAGGGGACGATAAAAAATGTCGGAGTGATCAAAAAAATGACGGCGTGAGACGGGCTCCATTTCGGGACACAGCGGGAAAAACATCACGGGAGGGGAACGAAGTGTGCGTCTCAAAAGATGGGGGGACCCTGGTACGAACGGGGAAGTGGGGGTCTTAACGTGAGGGGAAAAAAGGGAGTCTTGCTCATGGCTACCGCGAACCAGTAAAGGGGGCGCAGGAAAAAAAGAGCGGTCAAAGGGTTGCGTGGGAAAAGGGCAAGGGGGCGGATGAATCAGAGGAAACACCCAAAAAAAAGGGCCGGCGCAAGGAAGGCCAGAACGCTTCATCCGGGCAACGTATTTCGGAGCTAACAAAAGCGCATATGACAGAGGTAGAGAGGAGGTATGGGGAGGCAGGTGCACAAGGGAGATAAAGCTACGCCAATTCTGGGGAAAAAAGCCATGGGCACAAGAGCCACGGAGCAAAGTAAAAATCTAGGGGGGGAAGGGAAAAAAAAAGATTAATGCTGCCCCGGGGGGGAAAAGAGGGGACAACTGGTGCCAACGATGAACCGGAAAATTCGCTCTGGTGGCACGACAAAAAGGCACCTGAAAAACGGACCCATTAAGACGAGACGAACGGCCGGGAGGTTCAACAGGAAAACTCACCAGTGGGTAGTCACGGAATAGGGGGTTGGGTAGAAGGTCTTAAAAAAGGGCGAAGGGGTAAGAAACTGGAAAGGAATTTACAAGGAACTCTACTACCCAAAGGAGGCCAAAGGGTTACAAGCCACAGCCGAGGGTATCAAACATCACTTGACGATGCGTCGAGTAAAACCGGGAGGTGTCGTATAAAAGAGGGGAGGGGCAGAAACCAGCAAATCAAAAAGTCCGAAAATGGACGCCCGCCTGTGTGCGCCGAGAGCAAATAGAACGATCGTAAAAAAAGCGTGACAGGGCCACGATTGATCCAGAACAAACATGTCTCTAATGCGAAGGGAAAAAGACGGATAGGGGGGAGGGCGGGGGAAAACAAGCCTCCGGAAGAGGGGGGAAGAACCCCCAGCATGCGAAGCTTCTTATAGGGGGGATGGTTTAGGAGTAAGGAGACGGAGAAAATGTGCTGACTCAAGAGAAAAAGCAAAGTGTAGGGGCTCGTATACGGTGTGAACTTTGGGGGGAAGAGACGAGCGGACGGACGTGAAATACAAACCAGGGAGGATTCCAGTGTGCGTAAGAGCACACAGGAAAAATGAAAAGAATACAATTCGAAAACAGACACACGTACAAACCTTAAATGGGGAAAGAGGGACGCGGGGTTGCAGGCCGGGACGTGGGATAGGTCTAGCCGATTCAGACAGGAGGGAGTAGTCCTTCCTGGGAGGCGGAAGGGAAAAAGAGGGGGGGAGCAAGTTAGAGGGGTAAAGATGACAGGCTAAACTGGCCCGTGTCGAGAGTGGTGCGCCGGGGTGGGGACCCTTGCGCGCG
>Ga0179593_1586883_pt1 | contig 23559 bp, 30 predicted proteins | sample CZODoug2_1_08_16_FD_185931 | JGI IMG/M metagenome (GOLD analysis project Ga0179593, IMG submission 185931) | Vadose zone soil fungal communities from Angelo Coast Range Reserve, California, USA - CZODoug2_1_08_16fungal (PacBio error correction) | ecosystem: Environmental > Terrestrial > Soil >...
AAAAAGGAAATCTTCTTCATACTTGAAAAAAAAAAAGCCGGGGGGAGCGATCACACAGGGCTTTGGGAAAAGGGGGAGGACAAGGCGGATACTAAAAAAGGAAAATACAGCTGTTCAAAAGGTCCGCGGATCGGCCGTTCAACAGGAGTCGGGGGGAAAAGATGACCGCAATGCCGAAAAAAAATCCAGGGAGGGGAAAAACTCGAAACGGCAAGAGTGCTATCCAGAAAAAAAGGATGTAAAGGCAGCGTCGGAGCAAAAAAGGGGGGACCGAACAAGAGGGAGGGGGTCAAGGTTCAGACATGGGGAAAAAGGAGCAAGAATTGCACTGTCTGTGCGAAAAAAGGGGGGGAACTAAAGGGCAGGAGACCAGTTGAGCGGGTAAAAAAAAAGGGAAATTACCTAAGATTCCCAAAGTGGAACAGGGAATGACGGTTCCATTTTCGAGAGAAAGAAAAAGGGAAAATGAGACGACGTACTCACTAGCCAAAAAGGGAAAAAACACATCAACCCGAGAGACTGGGGAGCGCTAGTGACAAACAGGGTCACTTGACCGTACACGGGGGGGGGTCTGGGGTCAAAACGAATCAGGACTCTTAATGGAGGAAGGTCCATGGCCAGACCAAGGCAACTGACGACGTGGGGGGGAGCCGAATGAGGGCTAAGAGGGGGGGAGTTCATACAACAGCAAACTAAAAGGCGGCGAAAAAAAAAAAAATCGGGCGAGAGGAAAAAGCTCGCTCCAGATGAGGGGATACCCTGAAACTCAAAAGACCCGGCCCCGCTCGCAGGAGGGGGGGAAAAAAGCCCCACGCTAGGAAAGGAACCATAGACTTCCTATACCAAAAAGAGGTCCACTTAAGGTTGAAGGGGGTCAACAAACACACTTACACGTAGTCCCGCAAAAAAGGGAGGGGAAGGAATGCTCAAAAAGGGAGTCAAAAGGTTGACAAGAGTGAAGAACCTTTACATGAATGGTGTGTCTGACAACCGGAGGTCCTATTCGAAAAAAATCTGAAAAAGCCTCTAAAAAATCGGTTTTGGAAAAAAAAGCTTCGAGTACAGCGGAAAAAAGGGACGGTCCGGGATGAATTAAGAAGGAAGAGGAGGGGCCCTGTAAGAGGGTTAGCCAAGCACCCTTGGGAACCCATCGAATAAAAAGAAGGACAAAAAGCCGATTCGCTGATGCGATAAGAGGTTCGGCGGCCGCCGAAAGTCAGGCATGACCGTCAACAAAGGGAAGGGGGGGCAGGAATCAAAGACTGAAGGGGGAAGAAGAGATGAAAAAAAGTACACCGAGGCGAAACAAACAAAAAAAAACTAATTTCGCACATGAATGACCTCTTTACGTGGGAGTTTTCTGGGGGAAACGGTCCACGGTCATCAGAACGATTAGCAGGTCAAAGGGAAAGCGGTGACTTAGGAACAGTTGGAAAAAAAAGTCGAAAAAAAAAATCCTGGGAACCTGAAGGCACCCCCTCACAAAAAATTCACATTGCCAACTGAGGAAAATCCACTCCCGAAGAAAAAGGCCAAAGAGATCGTATTGATAACAAAAAAAAGGAAACATTGGACTAAGGGACAGGTTCAAAAAAAGTAAAGATCCCGAATGAGTAAAACCCTACCGGAATCAAAAAAGGACCGGGAAAAAAAACCAAATTCTTTCAGAAAATATTGAAAGCAATAATCCTTGCAGGGGGAGGAATGGGAAAACTGAAGAACTACGTGGAATCACGAAAAAGGGGGAGGGTACTTCCCAAGAGTACTAAAATGGAAAAACATAATAGGAGGAAAGAAGAAGGACTTCCTCTAATAGAGGGAGACTTGTTGGCCCCACTTCTTTAGACGCAAAAAGGGAAAAAAAAAGTTAGAAGTCGGTTGAAGATAGGGAGGGGGAAATGGCAAAGGAGCACTTGGTGGAGGTCAAACTAACTCCGGGCTGGAGAAAAACCTGTTGGCTCGGATTCCGAGGTCCGGCGGTGCTCGAAAAAAAAAAAAAATTGTTTATAGAAGGTACTGGGTAACCGAAGGGTTCTGGGCCGTCGGCCTAGTCTTTTAATAGGGAGCGTCCAAATATCCACTGCGTGGAGGTTGTCAAGAGGTGTGAGATGCGTCGGCACATTAGTAAGGACGAACCTGATCCGGTTATGGAAAAGATGCCACAACCAAGACAACTAAGAAACAGTCCACGAAAGAAAGGGGGGCCCAACACAGAAAAAGAGAAGCAAAAGGAAGGGCGAATGGGCCGACTTGTAAAAAAAAAAAAGAAAGAACAGGGTATTGGCCGGCCGGCAAAGAGAAAGGACCGCACTATGTTAACCAAAAGACAGGCTGGAAACCACCCGGTCAAAAAAAAAAACCACCGGTACAGTCTGGAGAAAAGATAAGAAAAGGTCAAGGGGAGGGGTTTGGGGGGAATGAGAAAAACTAACCCAATGCGCGAAAAGGATCCCCGAACTGGGACTGTTAAGCAACGAAAAAAAGAGGAGGGACCGTAAGGAAGGACGAGGGGAAGGATCAGTAGGCAGAGGGGGTCATCATGTACGGAAAAAATTTTGACAACGCAGTAATCTTAAACCGCTAACCGCATGAGAAGAAGGGAGCAAACTTAGCCCAATCACTAACTAAGGGAAGGAGGGAATCCTTCCTTCACGATCATATAAAGGAAAGGTGTAATACCAGCAGGCGTCAAGGAAAAAAAAAGACACAGACAAAAGGGCGAAAAGTCAAGGGAACGGAGTGAAGGAAGCGGCCCCCGGCGTTCCAGCCAAGCGAATCTGGAAAAAAACAGAAAAGTTTCCTTTTGGACCCAAAAGAAAAAGTAAAATCAATCAGGAGAATAATCAAGGGGGGGACTCAAAAGAAAGGAAACGAACACCGGTAGGAATTTGGTCCGCCGGGAAAAATAAAAAAAAAAAAAAAAAAAAACGTGAACTCCACAGGAAGGACAAAAAAAAAAAGAATAGGTAAATGTTACGAAGCAGGAAATCTCGAAGACCAACAAAGCATCTTTACATTTGAGAGAAACCCGATATCATGCAATTCCAGGTGAAGGGTTGTGTCATTCTGGGCAAAGGAAAAATCAGGAAAAAATGGAACCTAAAACCAAAACACAAAATAGGTCTGAATAAGATTAGGGGAAATCACTTCAAATGACAATATTTCTAAAGAAAAACTGGGAAATCTCTTGGCAATTACGGGAAAAAGTAAACGAACTACTCCAATGGAGGCCGAGACAATTTCCGGCGTCCAGAAAAAAAAAAAAAATATAATACGGCAGTTAACGGTGTCTGTGTGGAAGGAATGTGATCTTGTTAAAAGGGGCATCAAAACAAATCTGCAATAAAACCCAGGCGGCAAGGGACCGTCTTAAAAAAGGGGGGTCTAAAAAAAACGGCTTCGAAGAGTGACGGTTGACTGGTCCACGCCATCGGAAACAGGGTGGGGGATCGTTTGCAGGCGGGGCCGAAGGGCAGTGTGAGACGAAGAATAAGGCAAAAAATGCCAGTTGAGGAAATCCCGCCGATTCCCCTGGGATGATGGCCCCAGCCAAGAAGAGCCGAAACGTGCCAAACCGGGGGGGAAGAAGGCCGAGGGCATAGAGGGGAAAAGGGGACTCAAGCCCCTAAGGCAAGTCTTCAAAGGTATAGCCATGGGGCAGAAGGGAACTCGACGATTCTTCAAAGGGTTTAGATACCATGTCTGAAAAAAATCCGTCATGCTGAAGGCCCGATCAAGGCCTTGAGGGACTCCTGAAGGTCAAACGTGTACTAAAAAGCCCGGACACCAGGGAGCCAGAAACGAATTCCATTCAACGCCATGGGGTGTTTCGGGGGTTATGAATGGAAAAAGTTTCACCAACGAACAGGCGCCGTTGCTCACATAGGAAGGAGGTCGTAAACGCCCGACCGGGTTCCGCGAGGGGGGGGAAACCGTTGGGTCAATAGGAAGTAAGGTCCGGACAACGGGGAGGGCCGGGAATCACTCATCTGTCTTTGATACACCCAAAAAGTCGCCTACGGATCAAAAATCCAAGTAGGAGCGCAACGCATTTGACTGGGGGGAGAGGCTGAATGGTCTGGCGAAAAGGAGGAGCAATAAATAAAGAGGTCAGGGAAAAGGTGAAAAAAATCCGTCAAAGGGCGAGGGTGCCAACCCCCTGGGAACACACAGGATGGGGGACAACCAGGGAAGAGATTCAAAAAAGAAAAACATTCTCTGGAATGGCTCGCCAGAAAACGACGAGGGAGGCCACCCAGAAAGGAATATAACACGCCGGCAAGCAAGAAACCTGAAAAAAATCCGCGAGGAAATACTCCTCAGACACCTTACGGGGGGGCAAAGAAAGGGTTTCTCGAGAAGGCCGCGATCACCCGCGCCGGAGCCCAACTTGCGAGCGTTCCAATGTTAGGGAAAAAAGGGGAACGCGCCGGGGAGAATCGAAAGGGCGGCTCGAACAAAAAAGACGTAAAGCCAGTCCCATGGCCAAAAAAGCCAGCGCCAGGAAACGAACATGAAAGGGGAGGGTCCGGACAGAATTTTATTGCAAAACTGAAGGGCCGCAAATTATGCGCCATATCAAAATAAGAAGACCAGGAATCAGGGTTGACGTCGGGCGCCCCGTGGGAAAAAAGAGGGGGCACTTCGGACCCAGTGCAGGTATCGGGAGTTGTTGGGGGGGGGAACCAGCCCCTTCGAAATTTACGATGGTTCAGGCCTCGAAGAGAGAAAAAAATGCGTCGTAGGGGGAGAGGCCTTGCCAATCAAAAGGGGCCAAAGGAACTCGGGGGGAGCTTTGCATGACACGATCCTGAAAAAAGACCGGTCAGTGCGCAGAAACCGCAAGAAAGGGACGATGTACTGGGGGGAAGGGAATGTCGTCGGCGTGGGGGGAGTGAGCCGTCTGAAAACGGACCATGAGACAATTCAGCAAAACTCATTACTCAACCCTGGGGAGTCGAGGTGGGGTTTCTGTCAGGGAACGGGGGGAAAAAAAACAATTTTCAAAAGGGTCATGAAGGAGGGTTTTGAAATAGAAGTGGAAAAAAAACAAAAAGTGGGGGTGTTGGACCTAAAACAGAGTCAGCCAACCAACCGGAGCCAAGTGAATGCTGATCGTATATCGAGTTAAAAAGGGCGGCACGGGCTGGGGGCGGTCCCGAAAACCGGGTCCGAAAAGAAAAAAACGGTCGCGTAAAGACGGGGCAGGGGGAGAGATTAGGGGGGATCGTCTTCCGATTGAAGCACCGCGGATAAGTAAAAAAGGTGGCGCAGGAGGGCAGGGCATTTAAACAGCAGCGGAAGCCAACGAAAGGCGGGCGGGGGCTCAGGGGGGAACAAAGGTCCATGGGGGTTTAATAAAAGAAGTTGGGAAAAGAGTTTTGCCAGGTGCCTGTCTCAGTGCTCAACATGCCTTTGGTGGTTACTCAGGCCGGACAGTTGCCGAACAATCAGAAACTTTTCAGCAGAAAAAAGGAATTGTTTGGACGGGAAAACAAAAAGAAAGGGGTGGAATGACTCCTTTGTCTTCCTAGGTAGCCTTCAGGGAATGCGTCGGCGCCAAGAAAGAAGGGGGGGACGGGGAAAGAAGGGCCGTGTTGAAAAGGGGGTGATAATCAACCAGAGAAATTTCATTCTTCGCCGCGAGATTCCGAAGTCGTAAAACAAACGTGAAAATAGGTATTCGTCCCGGGGGTAATGTGCCGAAAGGGCAAATGAAAGGCGGACTGTCCAAAGAGTCAGCGACACCTTGGAAGTGGTACACAAGGAGAGAGATTAACGGGGACAAATCCAGCCCATCAGGAAATGAAGGGGAAAGGCTCGGACCGGTGGAGCCGGTGCCTCCAAAGGGAGGGACGTTCAAAGGTAGGAAGCACACACCACTCCCCCGAAAACGGGGTTGCTCTGAACTATGCGGAAAACGACACGTGGGATCGAGGTTTGGAATCCGTGTAAGGGACACCAAATGGTTCTCTGGTGTGAAATCTGTAAGCCAAAATTGCGACTGGACTGGGGTCAAACCTTCTCAAATCTTCAAAAAAAACGGGGGGGCAAAACCATTATAACCGAAGGTGCAGGGGGGGCCCCCCCGTCCGCTGAAGACGTATTCTGGGAAAAAGTAAAGAATCAGCAAGGAGACAGATGGTGCCCCCATGTCCAAAATCTGAAAGCGGGTGGAATCTCAGAATCAAAGGGTTGGGAAAAATCACATCGCGTTCAAGGCAAGGGCAAATATAAAGACACCCGGCAGAAAGAAATTTGGGGGGTACGAGGTGAGGGGTGGTGGACCGAAACAGGTAGGGCAAAAAAATCATTGAAAGGAGAATCAAGGCCTCTTGATCCGAGTTGCCCACCTTCAGAAAAAAACGGAAGAGGATCAAGTGGGGCCGCACGAGAACACACAAAAACAGTAGGGAAAATATAGAGATGCACACAAGGCAACGAGAAATGGAAAAAAAACAAACTACTTGGGGTCGGGTTTCAGGAAGCGTCACGAAGATGAGGGCAGGTTTGGAACTTCAAACCTAACGTAGAACAATACATGGTTCACACACCAGGGAGCAATAAGGCGGGAGGTAGCCGCCAGCGATATTGCAGGAAAGGACCCGACTCAAAAAAAACGGGGCGAAGGGGGACAAAGAAGCAAAGGACAACTCGAGGCCTTATGATGGAAAAAGGCGCGTGCTCCAGGGAGGCCCGCAGAGGGGATGGCCCACTGGGCATCAAAAGAATGGGGGAGTGGCACTTCAAAACACGTTCGGTGCTAAGGAAGGAAACGATGAAACCAGGGCGGGGATGTAAACTCAATGAGCGCCGATCGGTGGTTGGTGGCAAAAAGAACACAGTTTCGAGGGGAAGAAAAAGACAAAAACTCCAAGACCCTGGAAAGGCAATCCTAGACGATGGGGAAAAGAGAGGAAAGTAAAGGAATCGGCAAGGGGAGCAGAAAAAATGGGGGAGGGACCTTTACAAAACGGGCTCTGCAGCCTTTTACAATGGAACGATGGGGCAACTTCGCGACGAGGGAAACCCCGGAGAAGATGAATACCGAGTATATTCCCATTAAAAAGATAAGTTATCAACACGGTTGGGGAAAAGAGGTATCATCACTGCGGGAGTCAAAACTCGGAAGAAAATTACGTCGAGAGCCTAACCTGCTACTCGGGAGACGGATTAAAAATCGCCTGCAAGGTGGAGGGTAACGCTAAAAAAAAGGGAGGAGTATTACCCCAGAAAAACCAACCAACCAAAGTCGTACGGGGGGCCTCCAGACCCAGATCCCCGTTAGGAAAAAACTGTAGAAGGTGGCATAAACGAGGGGTCGCCAGGAAAGCGGGAGTAAAAGTGCTGAAAGAAAAAAGGGGCCGGCTTCAACCCGGGGAAGATTCTCTAACGATGAAGATCGTAAGGGTTTGATAGAAACATCGCCGAAGGGACAGGCCGAGGCTGGTGAAAGGGGGGAGAAAAAGCTGGCCTGTCGACCGAGTTATTCAAAAAGGACAAAAAGGCCGTTTCGGGAAGAAAGAAACCTCCGAGGGAAATAAATGGGGCTGCCGTCGGGAAAGCCGCGAAATTAAAAGGACCGAAACAGCCCGTTCGCTTGGGGAATTGCAAAACGACTTGGAAGAATGTACCAGGGAAGTAAAACAAAGACGGCCAGACCAAAGAGTGCGTCTGGCCAGTACAAGCATGGAAGGTTGTCGCAAGGCCCAGCCTGCATCACAACTTGAGGGAGAAGTCAATTCTCTCTGAAGGTTGGGGTAAAATGTCAACTGACACCCGGATAACCTAAAAAAAAAAAGAAGAACGAGAGGAGGGTCACATCAGAAAGAATGGGGGAAACATACTATCCCGGCATGAAATACAAAAAGCTACAGGGGGCGAAGGACGTGTTTTCACATGCCAAACACTACAGAGGGACCTATTCGGAGGCCGTGAAAGAGGAAAAATCCTAACGTAAACGAAAAAAACGGGGTACAGAAGGGATGATGCCGCAGAGCCAGACGGCGTAAAGGTTCAACTCGAAAAAGGAAGTCTACCACCGAAAAAGGTGGAGCAGGACTGGATAAGGGGGGCTGGAACGAGTAAGAAGGGGAAAGAGGGTGAGGGGATCCGTCAAGGAAAGGACGGGAGGGGAAGGGCTATGTTGCGGGCGAGCTGGGAGCGAGGGCCCGGCAGGGGGGAAGAACGGAGGATAAAACTTTCAGGGAACACTGGAAGGGGACTCAGAGGAGCGTCGTCCTGGACCCCGTTGCGAAAAGAAGGTCGGGAAGGGTCTCGATGTCAGAAGAGGGGTCGGCATCAGGGGAAGGGGGGAAGAGAAGTCCTGACAAAAGGGGGAGAAGGTCTAAAATGACGACTCCAAAAAAAGTGGGGGGAGGAGGGTGAAGGAGTTGGCGGGGCGGGGCGGCAACTGGGGATAAAAGTGAAATGCCCGGGCGGGGGAAAAGAAAAGTTAGAGACAAGAAACGAAGACCGTGATCGAACATGGGAAAAGTGTAAGGAAAAAGGCAAAAGGAGATGTGCCGGACCTTTAACATACAGAGAACAGAAACAGCATGAACGCACCATAGGGGTAAAACAGCTAGGTAAAATGGGGAAGGGGCGCTAAACGATCAGGGCCAGGGGAGGGGAGGAAAGTTCAAAAGCAAAAAAAAGAAGACAAAACAAGGGGGAAATGCATTAATGAGGATGAAACTAAAAAGAAATGGATCGTTCGCCCAAATTTCCAGGACCAAGGGAAGCGAAGAATAAGGAAGAGGCACGAAGGCATGAGACGGCAAAAGAGAGGACCGCCGCTGTTGAAATGGTTATAACGTCCCACACCATGTTGGAAAGGATTAGGGGGCCTGGGAAATCTGCACAGCGAAGGAATACTGGGGGCAAAAAACAAATGAAAGCAGTCAAGACAAGGGAATGAAGGGCACCGGCAATGATGAACGGTGAGTGATCGATATAAAAGGGCGGCTGACCAAAGCTCAGCCCAAAAAAAGGGCAAAAGGAAAGGACCGGAGAAACAGTAAGATCGCCATATTCCTACTGAAGGAATATAAAGTCCCCACCAACGGGGGAGGCCGAGACCAAATCCTCATATCCAGGGGGAAGATTAGAATGGACCATGATCCAATAGCTCTCTGAAAGGGGGGGGTCGCTCAGAATTGTAAACAACTAGTAAGGTGGGGGGGGGGGCAAGGGTTCCTCCCTGTACAAAAGAAGCCAAAAGACCTCCCCGTACTCAAGAGGAAAAGAGGAAAGGGGGGGTCAACTGAAAAGGGGACTCGAAGACAAAGGATATCTACGGGAAAAAGGGGCACGGGCCGTATGCGAATAGAGAGTGCAAAAACAGAAGTAGGTCAATCGTAGAAAGACTCTCAAAAAAAAACAAAAGGGGAAAGGGGAACCGAGATAGATCTGATTGAAAAGAAAGCCTGACTGTCTGGGGGGGAAAAACCAATGGATCCAAAGGGGAGCCTGGCACTAAAACTACACAGTCACGGGTGAGAAGTATCAACCTGGGAGAGAGAACCAACTCGGCCCCAGGAACGAACTTTGAAGATCCGGAAGGGAGAGGAAGCAGGCGTTTCTTAGTATGGTGTCTGGGACGCACCCGGAAAGAACGCAGACCCAGTAGGTATCAAGGGATAGGAACTTGAAAAACCGTCCCTTTTCCGGCAACATTGAAAGGGGGAAGGGTAAAAAAGAAGTAACACACACAGGGGAAAAAAGGTGCTCAAGGGCGCGGTCGTTTACAGCAGGGGTCCAAGTGATAAAAAGGAAGACATATGCCGGTGATTATGCATTCATGGAAGTTGGTAAGACTATGACAGGGAAAGGACAGACCAATATATCTGAAGAAAAGCAAAACGCGAGAAGATGTCATCGTCGTGGCTGGAGAGGGCCCCCGTTTTTCCCGTTGGGTAGAGATCAAAAAAAAAAAAAAGTCAATCATCGGAGGGCAGATAAAAGGCCGCCATAGAAAAGGGTGGGGTGACGTATACCATGTGAGGGACGCATCGCGGTCCTGGAAAAAAAACCAGTCGCCTGCAGGGGAGTCGGAGGGGGGTCATCCTTCAAAGGGTACGAGGGGCAAAGAACGCCCTGTAAAAACGGGGGGGAAGAATAGAACAGTTGTGGAGACGGTTAAAGGTTTTTCCGCCAGGTCAAAAACCTGCCATTTCAAACACACGCTGAGACCTTCTCACCTCTTGTCAAATCAAAAGAGGAAAAGATTTCAGAAAAAAAGCGCCGACCAGGGGGGACGCTGGGTGGGGAAAATTTGGAAGGGGAAGGGACCTGCGGGGGCTGATTCTTTACTCAGAAACCACATAAGGGAGTGAATCCTGTCTGTTAACGGAGTGAAGGGCGGGGGGAAAGGGAATATCACGCGACAGGGGGAAAATGCTCAAAACACCAGGTTAGAAGGAACTAGGATCAAAAAAAGGGCCTGAAGCTTGGGCTAAACGGGTTGCTTTCGAGGGGACCAGTCTACAGATCCAGGTCAGAAAAAGAAAGGACCGGCCATTTCGGAGAAAAATCGGCACCCTCACCAAAAAAGGGAAGTTGTAATTACGAAAACCAGCCGATGTCAACGGCCCGCGTCTAAAGAAACAAGAAAGAATTGAATCCACAGGTATAACACCTCCGAGGCCAACCTCCTATCTAAAAGGCCTAGGAGTACTAAAAAAAGACATCACTTTGATTCAAGTTTTCAACCTCAAGGTCTCACAAAAAGAGAAATATGTATTAGAGATGGACGCAATCTGACGCTCCCCCCTGAAGCCCTCTTCTCAGGTGAAAATCAACACGGGCTCCCGGGCCTGAGGAAACGCTCGATAGTATATCTTCCCAAAAAATCCAGCCAGTAACAACCAAGGGTCAAAACGTGGTAATGCCCCGATTCGCCGGGAGCAAAGGATGAGGCCAAGAGAATTCAAAGAACACGTAAACAAGGGGGAATCTACGGCGTCTCCTGTTGGGAAAAGATAACCCCCCAAAAAGATCGTGAGGGTTTTGAAAAACGGACCATTCTGCCCTTAAAGAGGCATTGGAAAAAAAGCAAAAAATCGGAAAGAATGATCCACGATGAGGGGCATCATGTCCAGGGCCCTTGGCTCCTCACGGGAAGTGTCGTCAGGGGTCCCCACGGAGACAAAAAAGGAAAAAGAATTGGTTCATAAGCACACCACTTCGAAGGCCGAAGCGGGGAAAGATGGAAAAAAAGGGGGGAAAAGCGAAAAAAGACGTGAGCGCCGTCCACGGGAACCAGGGTTCAGAAAGGAACAGCATAGCAATTAACGCAAATTCCGGTAGTGGGGGTCGGAGCACAGGTGTACGAGACTGGAAATAAGATTAAGAAGGAACAAAAAGGAGGTTGTTGATAAGGAATAAAAAAGAAAGAACTGTGGGGCCCGCAGAGAATCAGCGCGGAGAAGAAAAAAGGAGACCAAGTGATCGCGGCATCGAAATCACCCCGGGGTTTTGCAACAAAAGACCTGCGGTGGACGCACGATCGGTAGAAAAGGAAAAGCAGTTCTCTGACATACGGGACCGGTCCCACAACACGGCACCGGGGCCAGACTCAGGGCCCGGGAAGAAAGTCAGGAGAGCACGCGCTCTTCTCTGCCCGGTACAAGAAGGGAGAAGGAAAAACGTTGATAGGGACCGGGGGGAACAATCGTCGGGTAGGAAAGGCGCATGATCTTTGACCGCATGCTCAGGTTTTGGCGTTCGCACCGTCGCACAAGCCATGGCGCTCAAAGTCAGCAAGAAGCGAGGTTTGGGGCGAACGACCGACGGGTTGTGGTGCCTACACAGCCCAGGGACTTCAAAAACGAACGGAGTAAACCACCGAGAATCGAGGAAAAAGGAGTGGTGCGACCCAAGAGATCCAAGGTAGGTGGTTCTATAAAGGGAAAGAGAAGTTTTCATTCTATGAAAGGCGCTGATGCTCAAAAAATTTCCTTCAAACTAAATCATCGGGGGGAGACGTCCCGAAGTTAGTGGGGCAGTAGTGAAACCAGGGAAACAGGCGATCATACGGGACAACGGCGCCGCACATCCTTTGGCCAAAAAAATGTGCACCCCCGGGTTTTCAAGCTTCGCTCAGCAAGACTGACGGGCACAAGAAACACAAGGTCAGCTCGTCGAATGCCGAAACAATGCCAGCGCGCTGCGCACGAGGGGAGAATTCTGAAAAGGGGTAGGGACGGAGGATGACTAGAAAACAAAATAGTTTGTTGGTAAGACAAAAGGGCAAAGGGAAAACGAGGGAAGCAGCCAACAACGGGGGAAAAGCGAGGTTAACAAAAGATTCCGGGGGTAAAAATCAAAAATGGGGGTGAAAGCAAGACCCCCGTCCCAAAACCGCAAAAGGACGGGAAAAACACAGAAAAGGGCTTTTCACCGGGCGAAAACAAGCGAATCCAGGAACTTCAACCGGCAAAAGTCGGTGTCACGGAAGGAAAGAGAAACCTTCGGAGGGATCGGGAAGAAGGGCCGCCGCGTTTGGAGAAAGTGGAGCGGTCGGGAAAAACGGTCATCGCGAAAAAAAAAAAAAAAAAAAAAAAAAAAAAAAAAAGATGCCGAGACGAAAAAAAGTAAACCCGCGAAAAACTTGGGGGGGGAAGCAACGGAGGGGGGACAGAGAGTAGTAGGAAGAAAACCTCGACAGGAAAAACAGGAAAACGCCCGCGAGTTGGAAAACTGTCCCGAACAATGGATGAAGAAATATCGCTGAGGCCATCCAGCAAAGCAAACACAACAAGAGTTGAAGGGATAAGACAGGCCTGAGATTCTACGGGGGGCACCAACGGTCGCCAGTAGGACTATTAAACGAGGGAGCACTGGGGAGCATTTGGAAAAAGACAGAAGACAGCGGAAGAACTACCCTGAGGGGAAAAAAACCGCCGGCTTTCCAAAATTTCGCGGAAAGGAGGTGGGCCGGTCGCCGGGGGGAAAACTCGACGAGGGGGGCAGGCAAGGCGACCTGCCAGTAGATACAGGCTTAACGCGCGGGACGATCAAACATAAGATCCACCAGGGGGAGACGACCTTCAAGAGAGGGGACCCCCGAGGGAAAAAAACAAGAAAGCCCGAAAGTCTGTGGTAAGGGAGCATGTTGAAGAAGTAGGCAAATCGGTCAGAGGTTGACTTGGACGGCCGCAATAACCAGCAAGAAAAAGAAGGCCCCATGAAAACCGACGATTCAACAGCGGGACGACGGAAAAGGGGGTCGACCGAACAACAAGGAAGAGAAGAGTGCCTGAACGCACAGAGAAAAAAAAAAAGGGCAATCTCACCCATCGCGGAGCGCGGAAAATAGGGCCCTCGAATAAAAGGGACTTGGGGAACTCCGATCGCTGCCCAAGAGACGCGCCTTGATGGTGAACGTTGAAAAAAGAGGAAAGCTCCCAGGTGGCGACCGCCCGGGAATCGGAAAATAACCTGTACTGGGTACCGGCCCAAGGAAAGTGTTTTCGACCGTTATTCAACGGTGCAGAAAGCATGGGGCATAGGGGGGGGGGAAAATGCAATGTTGACACAACCTACAGAAAGGCAGTAGCAGATACGGCCCCGGAGAGTCAGCAGACTCGATAAAGAAAAAAAAGACCGAGGTTGGAAAGCCCAAGATTCTTCGTGGAGCCCGACACGATAAAAACCTGTGAGCAGAGATTGTTCGAGGAGGAAAAAAGAAAAATTCGGGGGGCTTGGACGAAGGGAAGGGACAAACCACCCAGAGAAAAGGGTCTGACCTTAGAAAAAAACGTAGGAAGGACTCGAAGGAGATGGAACCCCAGCTGAGGAAACTAGAGGTGTTCTCATCAGGGCCAAGAGAAAAAAAGGACCAATTCGCCCGATCCGGCTGAGTAGTAGCGGGGCCACAGGCCAGAATATTTGGAGGTGAACAACTACAAAATTAACGAAGAAAAGAGGCCGGAATTTGGAAGCGGGGGAACAAGATTTGACAGGAGTGCAAGCTGAAAAGGCTTCTCACGGGGGGAATCAATCAGGTGCTGACGATCGACGATGATCTGTCAGAAAAAAAAACTCGCTGGAACCAAACCAATACTCGCGGAAAAGGTGCACCAAAGGGCCCCGGACCGGGCATTGGTCGGGGGAGCACGGCAGACCACGTCCCCAGCGAGAAGCGAAAGAATTCCCCAGTAAGCAGGTGGGGCTGGATGGATGGCCCCCTTCCTCAAAAAGAGGTAACAGCCCCAAAAAACAGAAGGGGCCACTGGAAGGGGAAAACATACCATTGCAATACGAGCCTTACCATCTCGTAAAGATTAAGACCTAAGGGCATGGCGAAGGGTACTGTTGGGACTGGAAAAACCAAGACACTATCCGAATAGAAGGGACAACCCAGAAAAAACTTGAAACGCCCCCGGGAGAAGAAGGCAACGGATGTTTGGGTGAGCATGGATTATGCCGCAGAGAATTCGGGGGGGGGGCGGCCCGAAAGAGAGTGGGGGGCCCAGACGGGGGAGACGGGGGGGTACGGTCCTTGACGATGGGTAAAGGTCCTGACAAGGATAACAGCTTCTATCGGGCGCGGGGACTCCTTCTCTAAAAGGAAGGTGCACAGGCAAACAGGTCCTAGGGGTAAAACCACCTGCTTCGCGAACATGGAAAACCAAATGAGAAAAAGGGCGAAATTAAGGCGCCCCCGTGCTGAGGAGGGGGGTCGCCAATGAAGGGCCTGCGCCGGGGGAGTAAAGTGCATCTAGGGGATGTGGGGAAAGAATCCATCGACAATCCAGGGAGGGAAGAAAATGAACCTTACAGGGAAGGTATAAAAGTGATACCAAAAGAAAAGGAAACAAAGCCCTTGTGGGAAAGGGAAAGAATCGTTCAATGCGTCGGACAAATGGGAGGAAAAAAGAAAAACTCGGGGGGGTATGGCTAAACCTGAAGAAATAGCAGGCCGTAAGATCCAAAGTAAAAAAAAATGAGAATAAGAAAGCCTAATTATTACGCCTGGGGAATGGGGACCATTTTAAAAACAATAAGGAGTGTCGCCGGATCGACGCAAAAAAAGGTGGGCCTCGGGACGTTAAAAAAAGTCCGGCCGACCTATTCAAGGTAAGGGGGGATTAAAAGGGATCTCTAATTTCTGCAAAATAGGTGGAAGTAACTTAGGTGAAAAACAAAGACAAAAGAAACTCACCAAACTTGAGGCGGGATGGAAAAAAACGAAGAGATGGCCTTGGGGTTGGGGGGGGTTTTAGTGAGACGCACTCAGGTGAAGATGGACAGGAATGAGACGGAAATTCGATTACAGAGGCCATGGTGTAACTGGGGCAAAAACAAAATGTTGACGGGGAGGCTCCTCATCGCAAAAAAAAAGATGGGAGCTTGAAAAAAAAACAGTGACATTAGGAGCCTGCACAAAACAAGAAGGGGGAAAAAACACCCACCACCCGGCCAGGACCGGGAATCTCAAAGGAGCCATGGAAGGCAGAGACCTTCGGACATGACACTGGAAAGGGAGGGGAGAAACAAAAAAAAAAAGTAGAAAAACCTACGATTGGGTGTCATAATACCCAGGACGGCACAGCAGCACCAATATCATGGTGGAAATGGCGCTGAGTGTGATCCAACAGGAATCGCGGGGAAGTGTTTCGTCCAAGATTTATCAAAGTGAAAAAGAAAATTAATGCCAAGCAAAGATGGGGAAAAGAACAGAGCCAAGCGGAAGAAAGAACGGATAGGCAAGGGGTGAAAACAGAATTGGTAGGGAAAGAACCGCCGGTGTACTCTGGTCGGGGAAAAAAAAGTTGAACGTTCAGGGAAAAAAAATGAAACGAAAGATCCATGTGAGAACATCATATGCATTGCCGGGTCCGTGACGAACTACCAAGAAAAAGAACAACAAAAAAAGGAGAGAGGACCAGAGAGATCTGAAGAAGGCGGGACATCTCTGTGTTTGAAAAAAACATTTGGAAAAAGAGTTTATAAATCTCATCCGAACGAAGAAGGAACTAAATTTAAAGAACTTAGGGCATGTCGAGAAAACTGGAAAGGGGCAAACTGCGTCTCCAGGAGAAACCGGGGTGCCTATAAGGGAAAAGGCCAGTGGGGTGAAAGGGGGTCTACAGACGGCAAGTGGGGGGGGGGACTCAGGGCGGGCCCCAAGAGCAATGTAGTGTCTTCAAAAAGGGTAGGGAGAATTTGGGAGCGACAAGGGGACCATTAAAGCATACCGGGTGGAATTTAGTGGAGGAGACTGGGTTGTCCACGATCATGAAGCCAGCTCGGCAAAATTGTCCAAAAGGGATCAAGGGGGGGCAGAAAGGAAGTACTTAACATCGATTTAAAGTGGGTCATTTCCTCAAACAGTTTACACTTCCTGGCCGGGCCCCACCGGACTAAGGATAAGGGGCCAAAAAAATCTGAAAAGAAACTGCACGAGGTCGCGGGGCGGAGGTAAATGGGCTTCATCAGGCCCTCCCGGGTACCACTTGGATATAAATCTGTAGTCTCAACAGAGGTCAAACAAACAGGGGGGGGGGGAAATGAACAGTTCAGACAGGAGACATAAAACTGGTTCAATGCCTTCGTTGCCGGCAACGGGGGCAGGTAAAGACTACTGGAGTGTCGCTTGACTACCCAAGACCAAAAAAAAAATTCGGCGAAGAGAAAAGTTTGTTTTGAAAGAGTGGGGTGCTGGTGGGAATCATACCTGCCAGACATGGGGAAAAACGAGGGAAGAACTCTCAAGAAGGGCAATCATCCATAAAACTGTCGAGAGAGGCGCAAAAGGACCCACAAGTGGTTTCCGCGGAGCTGGGGAACCTTTTTTTTCAAATAGAGCAAAAATGCCAATGGCCGTCCAACGTCATATGTTCCAAACTGTTCAAGGGGAAGGCCAAGGGAACGCCTGGGAACTGAAATCCGGGAAAGTGAATGTCTGCGACACGGTCGGAAGGGTTAACTTCGTCCAACAGGGATTCGGATTTCCAAAGTGGGAACCATCAACATCAAGGGTCGACGTGGGCCGGCCACAATAGGGAAACCACCCAACAAACAAGCGGGAGAGAACTCATACAAAACGTTCGTTCCATCCAGGAAAACATGGGAGGTGAGGCTTCGCCAAGCCCCAAAACAAGGTCCTCCACAGAAGGGGAATGAGCAATCGAGCACCGCAAACGACAGCCGGGCACGCCGGGGAGGGGAAAAAACGGCAGACGGACCGCAAGCACGGGACCACTTCATGAAACCCAAAAAACGGGGCCCTTTGGAAAGGATCCAGGTCACAATCGACCAACCAGTCCTCATCGGAAGGGCCTCCACCTATACTCGACCGAATGAACAACTAAAAACTGACCTATGGCTTGGTCGCCACGAGTGCGGGGGGACAGGACAAAAAGGTCAAAAACTGGAACTGCCCAGGAACATCCAAAAGGGGAACCAAAAGCAAAAATTCCAAAAACCCGTCCAGAAGCAAGAAAGTTCCCAAGGGGGGAGCCGAAAGGCTCTGGAAAAAAGCTGAAAAATTCATCACAGGGAAGGGAGGATAAAAAAACGAGTCGTCGCCGGTCAACGTCGCGGGAAAAAACAAAAGATCTTTATCGTGGTGGTTGGTGGCGGAAAATACGGCCAAAAAATGTGTTTTACGAATGGTCCATAGTGAAGAAAAAAGGGAAGGAGCTCCAGTAGGAAGGGCACAGGATTGGAAGGGAGGACTGTAAGTTGGGGGAGACGGGGGTACCCTGAGAGGCCCCGGGCACGTTTGCAAAAGTCAGCCCGCCTCAGAGAAAAGGGGTGACAAAGCGCCAAAGGTGACCCGGCTTCCCACGCCGGGGGGGGATGCAACATCAGACACTGGACAATCCAGGAGCGTGGAAGGGGAAGGGAAATTAGGGGAGGGAGAGGGGCTGGTGCAATGAGGGAGGGAGGGGGGGAGGAGGGGATGTAAGGGGAAGAAAAGTGAATGGGTTGTGGTACGAGGAGGGAGGGGTGAGTAGGTGCAGTGGACGGAGGAATGTGGTAAAGAAGAGGGAGAAGAGGGGGGAGAGTTACGGAGTGAGGAGGGGGAGGGATGGGGTGGCGGTAGTAAATTGAGATGACGAGTGGAGTTATTGCACTGGGGGATGGAGTGTGGTTGGGGGCGTGAAGGTAAGGGGAGGATAGAGAAATGGGGTAGGTGGTGCAGGAGATGGATGGTATATGGTGTGGAGAGATATGAAATAGAGCCGAGAGGAGCTGAGTTAGGGGGACAGAAGAAGGACGGGGCTATCTCAAACCAGGAAGCTTCGTTGTTGGGGCGAGGGGACGGGTGGGGGGGGGGAACGCGCGTACTTCGCCGAACAAGATTTCAGCTGAAGTGGAAAAAAGCCTTCTTTCCCCGCGCCCGGGGAGCGCCTCGTCGGTTGCCAAGAAGACTTTCTCACCCAGAGTCATCTTGCACCGTCTCTCTCGAGAATTTTGCGTCATCACGCGAAGGGGGTCTTTCGACAACCCTCGGTCACAGGGGGACCCGCGTAAAACTCAAAAGTACCGGCCGGGAAGTATCCTTCGGATGGAAGGGTCCAGAAAAGGAAACTCTCGCGTGCTCGGCAAGAAGGGCCCATCTTCGATCTTAAACGATCGCGCGTTGGGAGCCAGGGGGGTAGGGGCAAAACCTGAGTCAAGGTAGGGGGGCCTCAAAAAACCATGGGGGGGGTCCTTTTAATCCGTTGCGGAAAGCAATGGGTAATTCTGTAGACAAACAGACATGGGCAAACGAGCCACCGGGAAACTCACGAAAGCGTGGGGGTCTTCGAACCCAAAACCTTGACACCTGGGGCTTCGACAGGATCACCCAGGAAAAAAAAAAAAAACACGAAGCCGTGGAACTCAAAAACTCAAAAGGGGGGGGGAGCTGGGAAAGGGGTGGGGGGGGCAATAATTCCAAGGTTCTGGGGTGGGGGTTGTGTGCAGAAGCTAACGAAGGAGAACTGAGACACAAGGAGAAATGAAAATCGAAAAAAGAAAAAAAAAAAAAAAAAAAAAAAAAAATCATCGCAGAAGGGTACCGAGCAAAAAAGTAACGCGTACGAAAAAGCAAAAGTCGTTAACCACAGTAAAGATCCCCCCGTGGGGAAACCTTCCGTACCCAAAAGAACGTCAAGAGGACGGGGATCTTTCCCCCCCCCCAATGGAAATAAACCGTTCTCTTGCGCAAAAGCTCTCCGGGGAAAGATTGCGGTCTGTAAAAAAACGCTGGACGTTCCGCCGAAAACATGGGGGGGGGGGGGTACCACAATGGATAGTTCATCTGACACTGGGGTGGGGGGGAGGGAATGTTCAGGTCCTTCGTGTTACCAGACGGCATCAAAGGGGTCGGTCCATTGGGTGCACAAATCTAAGAGAACCACGACGAGAAAAAAAAAACGCTGTGCCATCCGGACTCCCTGAAACAGGACGGGGAAACAGGAAAGACACCTTGGAACGGCACACAAAAAAGGAGCAAGAAGGGCGGTCAAAAGGGATCGAGCCCATTCGAGGGAATCGCAGATGTTGCCGCACGAACGCAAGTTGGGTATGGAGCCTGGGAACCCGCAAAAGGAAGGATGCAGGGGACTAAGCACGGGAGACAGGCGGGGGTGGAAGGGCACAGACGTAGGAACCGGCGATGTGTAGGGTCCGTCGTTAGCCCGAGGGAAAAGGGACCCCGCTGAGGATGTCCCGGCCACTACCTTGGGGAGGGCAGCTGAAGAAATCGCGGAAAGATGTCAAAAAAAACAACGGAATGGGGAGAAGAAGTGAAGGAGAACAAGGGCCACGCCTGTAAAAAAGGTCCCACTTTACAAGGGAAAAAAAAAGCGATCCCCGGACTGTAACAGACTCACTAGAAAATCAACCTGGTCACGTGAACCCTGCACACACCAGTCGACGTGCGCGAAGGGCATCCCTCTGGGCGAGAGGGACCGTCAGGCACACGGAATCTGTACTGCTTGTACAAGGGAAAAACATAAAAATCAAGAGAGTGGCAGGGATTAATGACCGGAAGTCGTGCGGGGCCGAAATTCCAAACGGTGGAGAGGACCTGGTCGTCGCAAATGAGGTAAAAGTCACAGAGGGCGGCAAACTCGGACTAACACAACAAAAAAAAAAAAAAAACAAAAAAGGAAAAAAAACAAAAAAAAGGGGTAAAACAAGAGCTGTCAACACGAAAAGGCAATGGAAAAACTGAAAGGGGAATGCACTAGTAGGGTGAGATGAACACAAGAAGGGGGCGGAGAAGACGACGCAACTGGGACAGACAAGGGGAAGGAACTTTCGTTCAAATCTCAAACCTCAAAAAAAAGTCCTAGGCCTGTCAGGCGGAAGGTGGAATGGGAATTTCAATGAGGAGGGGCAAAAAGCGCCTTTCGGAAAATTGTGTGTCCCCAAGTCCAGAAAAAGGGAGCGTCGCCATTGCGGACCAAAGCGGAGGCCGAGGAAAAAAAGGGGTAAAATACTGAAACGGGAGGGGAGAATATACACGGGAAGCAAGGTAGAGGAGAGATTGAGGAGGGGCCGGACGAAAGAACCCGTCAGAAGAGGAGGGGAAGGGGGCCACGGTGCTGAGACGACAAGCGCGTACGAGAAGAGTTCCAAGTCGGAACAAAGAAACCGCCACCAAGTCCTAGGGAACCCCTGGGAGCCGGGGGGAAAAAGCCTTTTTAGAGAAGGTCTCCAAACACAAGCCAACAGAGACTTCAGGGAAAAATAAAAAAACCAAAAGTACAAACCTGGCTCCTAGAAATCAAGGTGTGTCGAGTAAAGCGATAAGCAAAAGCTCGTTGGGTTATCACTCTGCGAACATCAGCCGCCTTCCACGGCGCAGTGGAAAAAAAGGCGGGAAACGCGTCCCCTGGAGAACAGGAGGGGGGTCAAATAAAGTGCCGAAGCCTATCATAACTAGTAACAAAAGAGGGGACGGTGGGCATCGTGTCCTGGCGGGCCCCCAGCAGGAAATCGGGGGAATCCTGTAGACAAGGGGGACCATCTCGCGCGCAAACGAAAACATACCCACGAAGAGGGGACAAAAATTCGTCCAAGATGGTGGGGGGGGAAAACCTCTTGAAACGCTCAGAAAAACGGGCCTGGGGGGAGAGACTTCTCAGTCCCTGCGAAGGAGGGATTTGCAGTCAGAAGGCCGTGTAGTTACAAAGAAGAGCACATCCAGATGGGACAATTTCCCAAACTGCAGGACAATCCTCAAAAGCAAAAAAAGCCCTGGAAGCATGAGGACCACCAAAACCAGTCTAATAGGATGGTACTTAAAAAAAAACGAAAAAAAAAAAAAAAAAAAAAAAAAAAAAAAAAAAAAAAAAAAAAAAAAAAAAAAAGGAAAAAAAAAAAAGAAAAAAAAAAAAAAAAAAAAAAAAAAAAAAAAAAAAAAAAAGAGGTGTCTCATTCTGATTGAAGCAAGGTCCGCCAACCGGAAACGCGGTTCGGAAAAAAAAGTTAAACGGGATTAATTCCTCAAGAAAAAGGCCGTGGGAACTCGGCGGGAACAGACGCCGAGGTCTGACCTTCGCGGGGGGATGCTTCCCAGGTGGGGACGAGGCTAGAGTCCGGGGACAGGAGAAACGAAAGACGCGCGCTCTGGTAAGGGGAAAAAGCTTCGCGGTATCGGAAGAGGTAGGATGGAATCGCAGGCACCGTGAAGGGAAAACTGAAGGCGGAACGTGGCCTTCGCGGGTAACGAAGGGAGTTTCCGCCCCAATGGGCGAAACGGGGGGAACGGAAGGCTCAGAGGGGCGTTGTCTATCCGTCGGTCGACGGGTAGGAAAACGAAGAAGTAGCAGGATAAAAAATCCTGAGCCCTGAAGTCCCCAATCCCGCCGTGGGGGGTGTGGAGGCCCAGGAAAGATTGCTACACCGTCTCTGCGACCTTATGGGGGGCCGCTGGAGAAGAGGACCCAGACCAAAAAAAAAAACGAACAACCCCAAAAAAAGCCCGTGAAAGCTAACCCAAATGATTCCGGGAAAGAAAAACAAAACAGGCGAACAAGAAAACTTTTGGGCAGAACAATGAGGCGGGGAACGAGAATCAATGCCTCCAATATATTGAGAGACAAGGAAAAAACAGCTGGTCTGAAACCAGGGGAGAAAACGTAAGCGATCTTCGAGAATTATAACGGCGAATTCCCGAGGGAAGGCGGAAAAAGGGTGGGGAAATTTCAAGGAATGGGTGGGGAAAACACCTCCAAAGAGATCAACGATAGGACGCCGAGCGCCGGGACGGTTAGGAAAAAGGAAAACAACAGGAAAGATTACCGCAGTCATGAATGAAGGACGAAGGGGAAACTGGTACAGCAGGGGGTAGACGGTTCCAATCAAGACAAAGTCGGGAAAATAAAGGCTGCACCGAGACGTAATATACTGAATAGGAACAAAAAAAAAGAATCACTATCAAAGCCAAAAAATGAAAAAAGCCCAGTGCTGGACCTCGTATAAAAGATGGAGTCCGTGAAAAAAACAAGCAGGTAGGCAAGAAAAAGTAAAACAGGATGCAAAAAGCAAAGACAATATTGAAGACGAGGGGGACCAAAACCAAAAACTAATCACTCAAACGGGAAGGCCAAGAGAACAGAGACACCTTGCCCAAACTGGTGACCAGAAGGGGGGGAACCTCAAGCAATAGGGAACGAAGCAGGTTTGACCGGCAAGACGGATAAATGGAGAAAAAGACCTGGTGAGGGGGGAACTCCCAGGAAAAAAAAACAGAAAAAAAGAGAAACAAAGGGGGGAAATAACTAGACGGAGGAAAGGGGGTCTACTGGCAAATTAGGTTGCCGTAAAACTAAATAAGACCGCAATGGGGGGGGTAAATGCACTGTCGTTCTGTGATATGGAGTGACCGAGAACCGCAGGGCATAGAACAATAAATTTCATGCGTGGGACCAGTCCATAAAAAAAAATTCCCTCCGACGAAAAAAAAAACCAAACGGGAGGGGGAAAGAAAAAAGGGAAGAAAAAAAGTATCACTGATGACAGGAAACTCAAATAAGTGTTCTGGGCACACCAATGGGAAATATTGGGAGGATGTGATCAAAAACGAAAATCCGAAAAGAGAAAGCGGGGGAAGGGGTGAAAACTTCAACCACGGACGTCATTCAAAACCGGCCGCAACCATGGGAAGTAAGGGGGGCGGACAGCTGGCAGTTTGGAAAAACGCGTAAGAAGAGTCAATGGAGAGTACGAAAACAGTGAAAGGACCTTGCCGAAGGAGGTGGGAGTGATCTGGGACGCAGGGGGGACAGGACTCTGCGGGGCGGGCGCCCGGCATTTCGGGCCGGGAATAATGGCCGTTTGATGAAGGGCCTGCGGCCTGCAAGGACAGGAAAGTGCAGCTTGTGGCAAAAAAAAACCATCTTCGAGCGAACATAAAAAAAAAGGGCATTTTCCCGGCCAAGAAAAGCGGAAGTGATGGCTGTCAGCCGCCACATTCACGTTCGGGAGGGAATCGAAAAAAAACGGTGGATATGAGGCAAAAAACAGAGAAGGGGGGGGGGGGGGGGACAAAAAATGGTTGTGGGACGGGGGACAGAACAGCTCGGGGGGCAAAGGCCTTCCGTTGCA